>Ga0302323_100000697_pt1 | contig 27103 bp, 21 predicted proteins | sample Fen_T0_3_FD_201950 | JGI IMG/M metagenome (GOLD analysis project Ga0302323, IMG submission 201950) | Peat permafrost microbial communities from Stordalen Mire near Abisko, Sweden - Fen_T0_3 | ecosystem: Environmental > Terrestrial > Soil > Wetlands > Permafrost | place: Sweden: Abisko...
GAGTAAAATTGAGCGGCCGCCAGAGCGACGCGCGACCCCAGAGCAAAGGATAATCGAAACGTGCCGGCATCACACCGATGATGGTGACCGTTTCGCCGTCAAGACGCAGCGTCCGGCCGAGCACGTCGGGGTTGGCACCGTAGCGTTGCTGCCAGAAAGCGTAACTTAGCAATACCACCTGGTTCTTGCCCTGCTGCGTTTCCTCGACCGTAAATTGCCGGCCCAGCAGCGGGTGAATACCGCACGTGGTGAATATTTCGGCCGACGCGATGATCGCACTGAGCCGCTCAGCCGGGCGACCAGGCTCAGCGCAGGAATAGTAAACGCGGCTGATACTCGCAAGCGACTCGAAGGCCAGGGTCTGATCGCGGATCTCGCGCTGCTCCGCCTCGGCAAACTCGCGGAGCTTGCCCACCCGAGTCGTAGCGACAATTTCGACCAGTCGGTCCGCCTGAGGAAAAGGGCCGGAGCGAAAAAGCACCGTGTCGACGAGGCTGAACATAGCGGTGTTCACACCGATACCCAGGGCGAGCGTGAGCAACGCGATGACAGTGTAGGCGGGGGACCGCGCCAGGGTACGGACGGCGATGGGTAGAGCGGGCATGGGGAGGTTCGAATGACCGATTTCGACTGGTTGCGGACAGGGTTTAGTTCTACGGGCGTAGAGCGGAGGGGCAGCAGCCCATTGGGGGCAGACACTTGAAGATCAAAAGTTCCGCCGAAGCAATCTTCAGACAACCCCCGTCCATTTTAACGCAAAGCCCGCCAAGATAGCTCGGACGCAAAAATCACGAAACAAGTCCTCAGACCTTTGCGTTCCTTCGTGAACTTCGTATTCAAGACTTCGTGCCCGTGTTCATTGTCGCATCTCCGTAGTGCCACCGCTTGCCTGCGTACGGCGCCAGAGCGTTTCAAATAATACAGTAGCCGGTCGGTTGTAAGTGTAGGGGCGCAAGGTTTCGCCCATTGGCGAAACCTCATTAGCGTTCAACACTCCGCACCAAACCAACCGCATGGGCTAACAATCCCGCCCTATCGAAAACACCAATGAAGAAAAACGTTTCTCAAAACTCGATGGTTCGCGTCGGCCCCATTTTTACCCCGAAACGCTCATCGTACGGTGTCACGTGCTTGAGTTCCGTGCGCACCATTTCGCTGTGAATGATGTGTTCTTTCCCGAAGAGAATCCTGACGTGGCCCTCGGCGATCGCCCGTGTCAGCACCGCGGGATGGAGCGGATCGGGCGTGCTAAACTCAAAGTCGATCAGGGAATCAGTGACTTTTGCGATCAGCTTTACTCGCATGGGCGCGCGCTGCCTGATCGTCGCGTGTTCGAACTGGTGGCTCGCCCGATTGACGCGGGCGGTGAGCTCAAACCTGTCGAAAATTGAGTTGGCGTCGCCCTTGCCCTCCGCATGCATCGGCACTTCGTAGGTCACGCTGGTCGCATCTTCTTTTAAGACCGTTGCGTGGTCGACCTCGGGCGTGATTCTCTGCCCGTTGATCCAAAGTTGAACCTCGTCCGCGCGACGCATCTCCGATTTTTCCTTGTCCACCGGAACCGCAGGAACTTTCTCCTGCTCCTCATGACGCCGCCGTGCAGCCCGTTCCCCGTCGTCGGCCGCCCGCTTCAGCTGTTTTTCAGTGGGAGGTTTTCCCCGGATTTTGAGCGGTATGCGCTGCGCCGCATAGGTCACCGAGGGATTTACGCGGGCACTCGTTTCGCCGACCGGCTTGCCATCGTTTACGCCGATGAGCGTTTCGGTATAAGCCCAGCGCCACTGATCTTCGACCAATGCATTGAACGCATCGTTCAGCAAAGCCGGCCGCCCGGTCGCCGCCTGCACCACGTCGGCAGAGGGCGCCTCGCCAAAAGCTATCGCCACTACTCCTGACACCCAGGCGGTCAACGCGGCACATTTCCAAACGCGAGAAAAACGCATCCCGATTCTACCCCGGTGAAACGGAAAGGTTCCCGCCAAATGGCCGGCAGTCGCTCTGCCTTTTTGGCACCCGCTCCCAAACCACCTCCGAAGTCTTTCGAATTTTCGATTCTGTTGCGCGGGGGCGCAGCAAGACTGCGCCCCTACGAATCCTCTACGGCCATCGGCCACCCTGAGAGTATGGGCACAAGGTGTCCCCCAATGGCCGGACCCCATGAGCGGTCAATCTTCCGTCCCGAACCAACGCACAAGGGACTGTGCGTTCCACCTCACGATCTTTTCGTTATACCCAATAAAATTCTCGGTGCAGCTGGGATCGCCGACCTCAGACCGGCCTCAACGAGGCCGGCTACATTAAGCTCTAAAGGCCAACCGTTCACGGCGCATTCTTTGTGAGCACGAGGTGCATTGCGTTAGGAGTGGTAACGTGTTCAGTGCAGCGAATGCCCAGCTGCTGCAGGTCGATGCCCGCAAGAAGATGTTCGCCTGAACCAAGGATGACCGGCGAAATGACCAAGTGTAGCTCGTCGATCAGCCCGGCACTGAGATACTGACGGATGGTCGAAACACCACCACCGAGGCGTACGTCCTGACCGCCCGCCGCTTCGCGAGCGCGTTGCAAGGCCACATGAATTCCTTCGGTGACGAAGTGAAAGGTCGTGCCGCCATTCATGACGAGCGAGGGGCGGGCGTGGTGCGTGAGCACGAAAACCTGAGTATGGTACGGTGGAGTGTCGCCCCACCACCCTTTCCAAGTATCATCGGGCCAGGCCCCGCGCACCGGTCCAAACATATTGCGACCCAGAATCCAGGCGCCGATACCCTCAAAGCCACGCCTTGCAAAATCGTTGTCGACGCCCGTGGTGCCGTCGCCGTCGCCATGCATCTGCTGAAAGGTTCGTGTTGGGAGAAACCAGCCATGCAGCCCCATGCCGCCGACCCCGAGCGGGTTCGCAAGATCCTGACTCGGGCCGGCACCGAAGCCATCAATTGAAAGCGCAAAACATTGAACACGCAGTTTGCTCATATCGGGTCGTCGGGTTGTTCTCAGAAACACGTTCCTTATGAGGGCGTGATTTCTAGATTCTGGAAACGCCTCCACCTAATTCAACGAACAGGCAGGCGCAATTCGGACACGCATTTTATCCTCGTTCCGGAGCAGCGCCGCACTCCTACGAAAAGCAGTTTGATGAGGTGGAGCGGACAGTCCCTGCACGCTCGGTTTTAAAATTGCTCAAATCTCTACCACCCCAACCAACGCACAAGGGACTGTGCGTTCCACCCTCGATCTTTTTCGTCAGATCCAATGAACTTCTGACTGTGTAGCCGGGGCACTGGCTCCGGACCGGCCTTCGCGAGGCCGGTTGCAGCCGTCACGGCACGGGCACGAGGTCCGGCCCTACACTATCGAATTCTTGTGCCTGCGATCCGCTTGAAGGGTGGAGCGGGCAGTCCCTTGCACGCTCGCTTCGAAAAACGTTGCGCACCACCAAAAACACAAACCAACGCACCGGGACTGTGCGTTCCACCCTGAAGTCGTCCCCCGATGCGCGAGCGATGTCCTTTTTTGATGGTTCGGCTTCTTCAGGCGAACGCGGCGTGGATGCACCTTGCCCTTTCGTGCTATTTCTCGGTCGTGAGTGAAAGGGACACGGTGGAACCTTCTTTCGCAGCGTAGAGGCGGAGATCGGCCTGGCTTTTGTCTTTGCGCCAGTAGGAAAGAATCATGTGGTCCGCGGGAGAGGAGCCTGATTCGTTCAACGAGTCTTTTTTCCAGCCATCGGCGGCAATCGCCTTTAGGTATGCTTCGAGGAGGGCATCGACATCTTGCTCGGAACTGTAACCAGCAGTTTCGCTGAGACGGGCGTCGTAATCGGACTTCGAATACGTCGTGCGCGTCAGCCCCGCGGGACGCGGAAAGCCGGCCGGATCGCGCAAACCTGCGTCGTTCGGGTTCGTCGTATCTTTAGTTGGTGCGGGCGTGTTGGTCGCTGGCGGCGGGTTTGTAGTCGGACCCGGCGCCGGAGTTGTCGCGGACGTGACGAGCGTGATCTGCTCGCAATAAAGGGTGGCGGTGGAACGCACGAGCGATTCGTTTCTGCCCGGGTTGTGCGCAAAGCGGGTGATGCCAGCGTGCGAAATTTGCAGGGACAGAAGCGGCGTCTTCAGGTCGGGCCCAAGTAACGTCAGCGTGCCCTCCAATTCCTTTTCGTCGGTTCTGTTGCCGTTAAGCAAGAAATCATCGCGCCATGCCGCCCAGCTGGCGGCGCCAGCGTCAGACGTGACGACCTCGAGATCCGGGAATTTCGTTGGGCCGGTTTGTAGCGCTGGGTCACGCGTGAGGCCGAGGGAGTTGGCCGGTGTGGCGCGTGTGATGGTGAAGGGTCCAATGCCAGCCACGTGGCTCGTATCGAGACTGCCGAGGGCAAAGTGGAAGTTCGCGGCGAGTGCGCGGGACGATTTGGCGGTTCTGGATTGCGGTTGGGCTGCGCTGGCCAGCGATCGAACGGATTCGGCGCGAAACACGAAAGTGATTTCGTAGGTGTCCTTACTGCTGCCATCCAGCGCAGCAAACTGGGCTTCTATCAATTGCGCGTTGGTGGCTTGAAGTGGTTTTGGATCCGAGCCCGAAAGCGCAAGGGTAACTAGTGCCGAACGGTTCGCACAAAGATCGGCCAAACAGGCGCTCAGTGCGGCGGAGAGGGGCGGCACGGCTTTTACAACGATCGGTTCGAAGCCGACCAGACCGATATGCTTCTTCGTCACCCCGCTGGCGGAGGCGGTCTCGACCACGGTGCCGCTGACGTCGCCGCCCGACCAGTTTGTCACCTCCGGGCAATCCACGCCGTTAATCGCGAACGATTGGGCGGCTGCGAAGGTTCGTGCTGTTGTAGCAGCATGGGTGGAAACCGAGGCGAGAACAAAGGCCGCAAGGAGGGAGGCGTGTTTTGGGCGCATACAGGTGGCGAGTAGTTAATGAAGTGGGAACGTTTTGAGTATGTTGCTTGTTTTACGGACTTTGATCGTAGGCAGAAAGCGGCGGCCTGCAATCAGGCCGACCCGGTTGTCTCAGTCTTGTGCGGATTCGGTAGGCGTGATTTAGAAATGGCATGCCGCGCCGGTAAGCTAAATCCCCAACTCTGTGAGGCAATCGATCCTTCGGACCCACTCCGCAAAGCCCAGGCTCGCCCAGGGCCGGGTTGCCAGGCACCTTTTCTTGCCTTTCGTTGATTTCAACTCACCACACTTCCGATGACACTTTGGGGAATAGACCTCGGCGGCACCAAGATCGAAGGCGCCATCCTTGACCCGACTCAACCGGACGTCGCGCGCCATCGATTGCGTCTGCCGACGGAAGCGGGCCAAGGCTACGAACACATAGTCAGGCAGATCGAACGCGTCGTGACCCAACTTGAAGAAGTCTCGGGTCTCCCGCGTCCGAAACTCATCGGTATCGGTACGCCCGGCGCCACCGAACCCTCCACCGGTCTGCTGAAGAATTCTAACACGACCTGCCTGAACGGGCGTCCGCTTCGCGCCGATTTAATCGCGCGGCTGCAGACGAACGTCCGTCTCGCCAACGATGCAAATTGCTGCGCGCTCGCTGAAGCGACGCTCGGCAGTGCGCGCGGGCGCTCCGTGGTCATGGGCCTGATCTTGGGCACCGGCGTGGGCGGCGGCATCGTCGTCAACGGCCACCTCGTGGAAGGCTGTCACGGCATCGCAGGCGAATGGGGCCACAATCCGGTGTGCGGCGAAACAACTCCCTGTTACTGCGGCCGGGCTGGTTGTGTAGAAACGGTTATCTCCGGTCCCGGCCTCGAACGTTACTACCGGGAAAATGGCGGTGAAAAAATCCGGCTGCCCGAGATCGCGAGCCGCGCGCGGGCCGGTGAAGCGCTGGCGAGCGCGACGCTTGCCCGGCTGCGGAACAAATTTGGTGAAGCCATCGCAGCGGTGATCAACATTCTCGATCCCGATGCGATCGTGATCGGCGGTGGCGTGGGCAATCTTGATTTACTTTATGAGGAAGAGACGCGCGCGGCGATCCTCCGGCATTTGTTCAACCCCGAGCTTCGCACCGAACTCCTTCGTCCCGCGTTGGGTGACAGCGCCGGCGTGTTTGGTGCAGCGATGCTGGGTGCAGAGTGACAAAGGACATGGCGCTTTGAGGTAGGCGCGACCGCCTGGCGCGCCGCGTTGGTTTCGGCGGGCCCAGCGGTCCCGCCCTTCCATCGAACACGAAGCAACACGGAATCGCCCGGTTCAATGCCCAGCGGCAAAAAACCAACCGCTCTCTTTTAAACTGTCTTCGTAGCCGCTTCCGAGAAACCCCGCGTCCTAAGTGACGCGGCTACGACATCGAAGCGTTTTGATAACCCCTAGTTCTTGGTTGGACGGGCGGCGGCGATCACTGCGTCGTAGGCGGGCTTGCGCTGATAATTATCGTCGAACAACAGTGGACTCGAACGGCGGCGCCAGGACTCGGAATCGCGCACTCCCCAGAAGGTCACACGGGTGATCGACTGGCGGTGCTTCATGAACACCGCGAAGATCTCACCGTAACGTTGGGCGAGGTCGCGCTGCTTTTCCGGAGTCAGCGGCGGTGGCGGTGGGCCGACGGGGGCGCCAAACGGCATCGTCATGAGTTCGGTGAAGGCAGGCAGCTGCGTCTCAGTCAGGAGTTTTTCGATTGTATCGGTCGTCTCGTCGCGGATTTCGCGGATCCGCTCGTATTCTTTGGCTTTGATCACGTCGCCGATTTCCTTGGTCGCCTTCTCGAACAGCGGCTCGATCTGCGCAGCCTGCGCATCCGTCAGCGCAACCTTGGACTTCAAAATATCAATGGTGGGGAAGAACCGCCGGGGCGGCGGCGGCGGTTGGGCACCGCCGGTGTTCGCGTCGACGGCGCCGGTGACGTGCGTATCGCTGATGGTCTCCACGTCCAGCTCCGTGATCACCACTTTCAGCCCGAGGTCAGCGAACATCTGGATGGTCTCATCGATCTTCGCGGCAGTCGGCGTGGTGAGATTATAGTGGCCCTGAAGTCCGATGCCGTCGATGTGGGCACCTTGTTCGCGAAGGTATTTCACGAGTTCGATCGCACGCGCGCGCTTGGCGTCATCGGCGTCGAGATTGTAGTCATTATAATATAATTCTGCAGACGGGTCGGCCTCATGCGCCCATTTGAAAGCGAGTGCAATATATTCTTTGCCGATCAGGCGGTAGAAAATGGACTTTCTATATTCGCCGTCTCCGTCGTTGATCGCCTCGTTGACGACGTCCCAGCCAAGCACCTTGCCCTTGAAGTGGCCGGCGACCGTCTGGACGTGGTTTTTCAGGCGCGCGAGCAGGACTTCTTTGGTCAACGTTTCCTGCCCCGGATCTGGTTTCGAGACCCACGAGGGCAACTGGGCATGCCAGCAAAGGTTGTGACCGATGACCACGAGATCGTGCTTGCGGCAAAAATCGATAAACTTGTCGGCCGACTCGAAGCGGAAGGTGTTGGGCTTCGGTTCGAGCGCCTCCCACTTCATGTCGTTCTCAGCCGTCGCACAGTTGAACTCCCGTGTAATAAATGTCGTGGCCTGCGCGTCGGTGCCGCCAAACTGGCGCGCATTGAGCGCGGCCCCGATGAGAAAATCGCCTTTAAAGGCATCCTTGAGCGTGGCTGCGATCGGAGCCTGAGGCGCGTAGGGCGTTACGGCAGCTACTGACGGGTTAGTTCCAAGCGACGTAAGCGCGACGGCAACGATCAGGGCGACGAGGTGGAATCGGGGAGCGGGGTAAACCATGGTAGAAATCGGAATCGTGAAAACTTGGTTCACGCATCGGCGCGTGCAATCCGAATATGCCACCCTAAATCGGCCGGTGCTCTCCAGCCTGAAACAGTATTCACCCGGCCGAGACGCCTGTTGTTCGCTTAACGCTCGGGTCGATAAAAACGGCAAAACGGAGTTCCTGTAACCGGGTTTCAGCGGATGCCCCCTTCAAACCCTTACGTCATCTGTCAGGAGTTCAAAAAAAGCCAGACGACCAACCAAGGACAACCCCCTGCAGAGCCTCAGGCTCGGGTACAACACGAATGCTGCGCCCACTCTACCCGCTCGTTCCAGTTTTCCTGAGTTCCACATTAATTGCTCTATTGAATTTAGCACCAGCCCCTGCCGCAAACTTGCGCTTCGTTCTTGCGCCTACGGCCACGGCTACGGCCAATGGCGGTGTGCCGCTACGTCGTCTTGATCAACTGCTCTCCAACCTCGGCTACTGCTCACGCCGCGAAGCTCGCGACTGGCTCGATGCCGGCCGCGTCAGTGTGCGCGGCGAGACCGTGCGCGACCCGGCCAAGAAGGCAGCCGAAGCCGATGTGCGGGTCGACGGCGAGGCGCTCGATCACCCGGACGAATTACTGCTGATGGTTCACAAGCCTGTCGGTCTCGTTTGCTCGCACGACGACCACGAGGGAGCCAACGTTTACAGTCTGATCCCGGAGCGCTGGCGTCGCCGCAACCCGCAGATTACAAGCATCGGGCGTCTCGACAAAGATACCAGCGGTCTGCTCCTGCTCACCGACCGATCTGCGCTGGTCCACCGACTGACTTCGCCGAAGCACAAGGTTCCGAAGGTCTACCGCGCCACGGTCGGGCGCGAGCTTTCGCCGGATCTCGTGCCGCTTTTTGCCAGCGGCACACATCTGCTCGCTGACGAGAAGACGCCGTGCCTTCCCGCGGAACTCCGTATTGTAAACTCCACTACAGCCGAGGTGATTTTGACCGAGGGTCGTTACCATCAGGTCCGTCGCATGTTCGCTAGTCAGGGTTATGAAGTGCTCTCGCTTCATCGTTCCCATTTCGGAGACCTGGACCTCGGCGACCTGCCGGTCGGCCAGTGGCGCGAGTTGGATTTCAGCCATTTCAATCAATAATGGGGAACTCAGGAAATCAGGAACGATGCCTTTTTTCTGCCCTGCCTTTTTCCAGCCTTCCTGAGTTCCCCATTACCTGCTTTCTTTGTCCCCCATGTACGACTTTCCTCTTACCGGAGCACAGAAAACCTATCTTCGCGGTCTCGGCCAACGGCTCGAACCTGCACTGAAGGTCGGCCGCTCCGGGCTCACGCCAACGTTCTTCAAGGAACTGCAACGCACGTTAAACGGCGATGAGCTGGTGAAGCTCCGTTTCCTCGGGGCCGACCGCGATGAACGCGCCGCACTCTGCGACCAAATCGCCGACGAAGGTCGCTGCGTCTGCGTCGGCGCGGTGGGCCACACCGCATTATTTTTTCGCCGCCAGTCCGATCCGCAAAAGCAGTCAATCTCCCTGCCTGAGCCCCGTACCGAAACCCCTTAACGGTCCGGTTGACCACTCACGGCACCGCTAAAACCACTTCGGGCAAAAGGCGTGCGTCGCCCCCGGGGTTACTGTTTGATGGCACTCAACTCCCCGCCATGACCACCGCTAAAAAAACTCTGACCGCCGCCACATTGGCGCTCACTCTCAGTTTGGCTCTGCACGCACAACCCTGGCAGCCCCTCGCTCCCGGGCAGATCGGCCTTTCGTTTACGAGCACGGCCACCGTCTCGGGCCTGGGAAATTTGAAACAGGATAACGTCACCTATAGCGACGTCGGAATCGCCAACCGCTCCTGGGCCCTTAATCAGCGCATCGGCCTTGGCGAGTATCGCCACCTCACAATTGGCCTCGATTACGAACAAACGGATATCGACGCAGATAACTTTGCACCCGTTCCGCTGCCCGACCGCCTGCAATCCCTCGGAGTATCAGTGAAATACTTCCAGCCCATCGACCAGCAATGGATGGTGTCGGCATCGATTGGCGCCGGCAGCCAGGTGGCCAAATCTGGGTTGCTGTCCGATGGTTGGGGCGGACGGGCAAGCGTGGTTGCCATCTACAACCGAAGCAAGGAGCTCACCTTTATGTTCGGTGTTGCCTACAACTCGCTTTCTCAGGATCTGAAGCTTGTACCTGTTTTCGGCTGCGACTGGCGTCCCTCCGAAAAATGGTCCTTCGCTTTTGGTTTTCCAAAGACAGGCGCCACCTACAAACTGAATAAACAAATCGCGCTGGGCCTGGCGGTTTCCGGCGCGGGCGGCGCATTTTACGTAAAAGACGACCCGCTGCCCGGGATTTCACCACGCTCGCTCGCCGACAGCCGGCTCCAGTATTTGGAGGCGCGCCTTGGTTTTGCCTGCGACTGGAAGATAAACAACACGTTTCGCGTCACGGGCACAGTCGGCCAGGTGTTGTATCGGCAGTTCAAGTACATAGACCGCGACTATAAATTGAAATCAAGCGACACCGTTCCCTTCCTGTCCTTATCGGGCACGATCTCGCTTTGAGCTGAAAAGAAACAAAGAAGCGAAAGGCAATCCTTCGACCGATCGCCTGCGGAAAACTGATTCCTGGGCCTGAATCTGGAATACTGGAACTCGCGAACGGAGGGAGCGCGTGACGAATCGTAGCGGTGGCGTCCCGCGCATCAGCCAGGAACTCTGGATCGACTCTGCACCACGGAGAGCAGAACCTTGTTCGTTGCAGTGCTCCTAAGTTCCATTGTGTTTTTTTCAGCGCTTAGAGATTGAGGGAGATTTTTAAGTGGCATCAGAAGCGCTCGGATCAGTACGCACAAAACTCCGCGATCATCAGCCCTAGTCTCCGCTCATCCGGGGTTGCACCCGCTCAAGGAGAGCGTGCTGCCAGATGCAGCATCAACGCATCTGGTGCTTGCGTTATGAAAAACCTAATCTTCACAAAGCATATTGTATTTTTCGCCCTACCGCTCGTGCTTGGCCAGTCTTTACTCGGACAATCAACCAAGCCCCTAGCACCAAATAAAATCGACCTTACCTTTTCAACCGAAGCGACCAGCACAGGCGAGTCCCGGTTGAAAGGCGGTGATGTAACTTATAAACATGTCGCGATCAGTAATTCTTCGTGGGCCCTCGCTCAGCGGATTGCTCTCGATCCCGCTAATTCAATGACCTTGGGTCTCGCGTACAGCCTGACCTCCATCAATGAGGGCAACTACAGCCACTTCCAGCGTGACTACAGCGCCGACCGCGTTCCATTGCCAAACGACCTGCAATCGCTCGGCGTGTCCCTCAGCTCCTCAACCAAGATTAATGACCAGTGGTTGCTCTCTTCCTCCATCGGCACCAGCAGTAACGTGGCCAAACATAAGCTGCTCTCCAAAGGCTGGAGCAGTAATGGCTACCTCATGGGTCAGTACACTTGGAGCCCGGACCTAACCCTCGCGGTGGGATTCGCCTACGACACTCTTTCGGCTGACTGGAAGTGTGTTCCGATCTTCGGAGTCGAATGGCGCCCGGCCGACAAATGGTCGGTGGCGATTGGGTTTCCGAAAACCGCGGTTACCTATGAATTGAGCAAGACGCTTACGATGGGACTGGCGATATCTGGCGCAGGAGGAGCTTACTATATCGAAAATGATCCCCGCCCGGGAACCACATCGCGTTCCCTCGCCAACTCAAAACTTGAGTACAGCGAGGTCCGACTCGGTTTCGAAACAGCCTGGAAAATCAACAACACCTTCAGCCTGACGGGCTCGGTTGGATCTGTATTATATCGAGAATTCAAATACATCGATCGCGGCTACAAACTGCGGTCCCGGGATGTTGCACCCTTCGTATCGCTCGGCTTCTCGGCCGCGCTTTGATCTCTTGGTTGTGTTGTTCGGGCGGCGGTGGAGACCGCCGCCCGGTTTGCCTTCATGGCGGTTCTCATCAGCGTGTAGCCTAAAGAGTTGACTCCGTTTCGCCTACTGCGAAGCGGTGTCCATGGAGAAAGGAGCAATACAGAGGCACGGTTCGGCGAAACGCGCAGCGCAGGTCGTCACCGATCGTCCGTCCGGCTTTCCAATCATCCGGTGATTCGCCCGTTCGCGGAGAAGAGTTGGCATGGGTCAGACCAGCCTATTTTGTGGCTCCTCCATGCGAAACCTGCGTCCCCTCTCCTTCCTTTTTCTGGCAGGTATTGCAGCGTTCTCATGTCAGGCTCTAAACGCACAGCTGAGTCCGCGCTCGGAGCCGAACAAACTCGGTTTTTCGTTTTCGAACGAATGCGTTTTGTCCAGCGACGCGGAACTGCGGGGGAGCGACACCGCCTACAGAAAGGTCGCGATCCAGGATTTAAGCTGGACCTTGTCACAGGCTATCCCGCTCCGCGGAAATCGGACCGCCTCGGTGGGCCTAGGCTACAACTTCATTCACACCGCCGTCGAGGAACCAGGGCGTTTCGACGACAAAAAAGGCTGGAGTGATTTCAAACAAAGCCATCCCAAGTGGAACCAGCTGCCAGTCCCAAGTCGCCTTCAATCTCTCGCGGCCACCCTGGATTACTCGCAAGAAGTTAACGAGCGCTGGTCCCTTTCCTCGTCGGGGTCAGTCGGCAGTTATGTGACAAAGTCCGGGCTGCTTTCCCACGGTTGGGGTATTACCGCAAGCGCGCTGGGCCTGTATAAATGGGATCCAGACCTGACTCTCGCCGTTGGGGCCTCCTATGAATCACTCTCCACGGACTTCCGTTTTATTCCCATCGTTGGGTTTGACTGGCGGTTGTCCGATAAATGGTCGATGGCGCTTGGGTTTCCATCGACTGCAGTCACTTATCAGATGCGCAAGAGCCTCTCCCTCTCCATCGGCCTTTCTGGCTCTGGCGGTGTCTACTACGTCAAAGATGACCCGCAACCCGGCGTGGCAGCGCGCACCCTCGCCGGCTCACGGCTTGAAACCATGGAAGCCCGACTCGGTTTCAAGGTCGAATGGCAGTTCAATGACACGTTTTCGGTAAACTGCACGTCAGGCGACATCCTGTATCGCGAATTCAAGTACATCGATCGCGGCTATAAATTGAAATCGCACGACATGGTGTCGTTTCTCTCGATTGGAGGAAGCTGCTCGTTCTGAACCACGGAACGTGACCGCCGATGAGAACGCCAAAACATCTGCTCCTCGTCTTCGTTTGCGGCACCACCGCGCTACTTCGGGCGGCCGCGCCAGGGCCGGCGTCACTCTCGGAGACAATCAAAATCACTGAAGCGGTCGCTTACGTTCGCGTGACCCATGTGACAGAAGAACTGCACGAAAACAATATACAGCGCACAGCCACGTTGACGCGTTGCGGTCGCGCAACCGGCCTCGCCGAACAAACGCAAATCGAGATTACTTGGGAAATTCCGACCAGAAATGAAGCGAAGCCTGAGAACCAACGCCCTAAGTTCATAACGGGTGAGCGCTGGGTCGTTTTGCTAACCAGCCGGAATGGGCGTTGGGAGGTTCTCCGACCGCTTGCGCTTTCGCCCGAAGGCAAAATTATTGAAGAGGGATTAGGTGCGGAAATCGGCTTTCAGCCAGGCATCGATGCCGATGCCGCAGTCCAATTGATCGCAGCCCATTTGGAAACGACAGAGCGCCGTTCAACCCCGCGCGGTACGTCCCCGTCCCTCTCCGGAAGAAATCAACCCTGGAAACTCATGCGCACATCACCCCTGCGCCGGGTCTGGCCATTCTTCCCTCACTAACCGTGATCACAAACACTCTCCAGTCCGGGGTCGACCGCCTGCGGTTTCGGCATAAAACTTCCCAAACAGGTGCGCATCGCTAACGCCATGCAATCAACCATCTTTCCGCCCGCAGACGAACAAAGCCACCCGCTCAGACGACGCTGGCTGGGCTCAGGGTTGTATTGGTTATTCCAACTTGGTGGTTCCGGTTTGTTCTGGCTGGTGCTCACGCTCAGCAGCCTGACCTCCGATCCTTCGGAGGTGTCCATCCGGCAGGAGTTGCTCGCGCAGTCCTTATTCGTCGTTTCGTTCGTGGTCTGTTCGCACCTGTTGCGCGTCCTGCTGCTCTACCTCCGGCACCTGAAAACAAAGAGACGCGGCTTCTTGCTCGGCCTGGGACTGGCATTGATCGCTACAAGCGCAGCGGTGATCGGCCCCTGGATACTCTGGGGCCTCAGCCATACCGAACCTGCCGACATGCCACAAACCGAGGGCCAGCTGCTTCAGTACTTTGTGTTCTTGCTGGCCGTGTCGCTCATGCTGGGAGCGTGGGTCTGTTTCTATTTCGGCTATCACTATTTCCGGCGTTACCAGCTCAACGTTGTCGAACGCCTGCGGCTTGATGCAGCGGTAAAGGAGGCGGAATTGCGTGCGCTCCGCGCCCAGGTCAACCCACACTTCTTCTTCAACAGCCTCAACACGCTGCGTGCCCTCATTCCGCGTGAACTCGAACGTCCGCGTGAGGCCGTCACGCTGCTGGCCGACCTGCTGCGCGCCAGCCTGACCGTTGGCCAGCATCGCGTCGTCACGCTCGCAGAGGAACTTGAAACAGTTAAAAACTATCTCGCGCTCGAGCAGCTTCGCTTCGAGACGCGGCTTCGGGTGCGCCTTCACGCGGCCCCCTCCGCGCTCGGCCTGCGCCTTCCTCCCTTTGTGCTCCAGACTCTCGTGGAAAACGCGATCAAGTACGGCGTCGCTCCTTTCGAGGATGGCGGCGATGTGGAGATTCTTTGCGACGATCGCGATGGCCTCCTCGCACTCACGATCCGCAATCGCGGCATTTTGGCCCATGGCAGCGCCAGCATCGGCCTCGGTCTGGCCAACGCCCGTTCACGTCTCCTGCTCGTCTGCGGCCCCTCCGCCAAACTCACCGTCGCGCAAGAGGGAGAGCAAGTGGTGGCCCTGGTGATCGCCCCGCAAACCCAACTTTTCAATCTCTCCCATGAAAACTCTCATCATCGATGACGAACGCCTGGCCCGCCAGGAACTGCGCGAATTGCTGGCAGAATACCTGTTCATCCAAGTTTGCGGTGAAGCCGAGAATGCCACCGCGGCGCTCAAGCTGATCACCGCAGCCAAGCCTGATCTCCTTTTTTTGGACATTCAAATGCCCGGGAAGTCCGGCTTCGATTTACTCGAAGCGCTAACGCCACCGCTCCCGCACGTCATCTTCACCACCGCTTATAACGAATACGCGCTGCAGGCGTTTGAGGTGAATGCTCTGGATTACTTAACCAAACCCATTCACCCAAAACGCCTCGCCACCGCCATCGAGCGGGCCCGCGAACGCGTCATCGTCCCGTCCGACCAGCCGTCATCCAGCAATCCACCGCTGGAGACTGGCCCTCAAAAATGGCGTGAAGGAGATCGTGTGTTTGTGCGCGAACAAGACCGTTGCTGGTTCGTAACCATTAAGTCGATACGCCTGATCGAGTCCGAGGGAAACCACTCTCGCATCCACTTCGACAAAGACCGCCCGTTGCTGTATCGGACACTCGCCTCGCTCGAAGAAAAACTTCCTCCCACCATGTTTCTCCGCGCCAATCGCTCACAGCTGGTAAACCTATCCTTTGTCGAATCGATCGAGCCTTGGTTCAGCGGCAGCTTGAAGGTGAAACTGCGCGACGGCACAGAAATCGAATTCTCACGCCGCCAAGCGCAGCTGTTTCGTGAACAAATGAGCCTTTAAACGAGGCCTAGGTTGCAGCCACAATCCGAATGCTGATCGCCTGCGGGTACGCCTTTCGGGGCCACTGATCGCAGTCCAGTGATCTTTCTCGTTCTCTTTCGTCAGGGCTTTCCGGATTCGGATAAGATAAAGAGAAGGATGAAAGATTTTCTGATCAGAACACCCGATCTAGCCAGACGGCATCCTCGCCACGCATAAATGCAGTGAAATTCGCAATAAAATGACGAACCAGTGCTTCGTCCTGATCATGCCTTCCGCCCGCCGTGTGCGGAGTGATAAAACAATTCGGCGCGCTCCAGAGCGGATGAGAGGGCGGCAGTGGTTCAGGCTCCATGACGTCAAGATAAGCGCCTCCCAGTTGCCCCGACTCGAGCGCCTTGATCAACGCGTTTTGATCAACCGTTGTGCCACGCCCCACATTGTAGAACCGTGCACCGCGTTTACACCAACTGAGTCGTCGGGCATTGACGTAGTTCAGCGTCGTCGGGTTGTCGGGCAACACGTTCACCACGTGATCAGCCTCGGCAATGACGGAGCTCAATCGCTCCTCTGAGATAATATGCGTGCCCGGCTCACTGTAGGTCTTGCGCCGTACTGCGTAGAGTTTCATGCGAAACGGCATCAACAATTCCGCCAGCCGCCGGCCAATCGCGCCATAACCTAGCAGCAAAACCGTCTGCCCGTTCAGCAGACGCGAGTCCGCGCGACGCTCCGCGTAATGCCACGAACGGTCAGTGAGCTGATCGCGATGGGACGGCAGGAGCTGGCGGGCCAACCCCAGCATCATCGCCAGCGCGTGCTGCGCGCAGGGATCGGCAAAGACGCTCGATGAATTCGTGAACGCCGCACCGCGCCGGCTCATCGCTTCGCGAAAATCTTCGCGATCATAACGCGTGAAGCCCGCCGAGGTAACCTCGATCCAACGAAGCCGCTCGCACTCGATGCCCTGCTCAACCGGCGGCTGACCAAAAGCGATGTCAGCCTTTGCCAGCCCGGGATCGGCCGTGCCAGGCGTCAGCACCGACACGGATGCATGGGCACTAAAAACCACTTTATGCGGTCGCAGACCCTCGACCAGCAGGCGCGTGGCCGCCTCCGAGAACTTCGCATTGCACCAGATGGTCAGCGGAGAAGTCATGTTGTAATGGGGAACTCAGGAAATCAGGATCTGATCGGGTCCTGCGATCCATCACACCCTTGGTTTGCCCGGTATTTTTCCAGCTTTCCTGAGTTCCACATTAAATTCTCCCCGTCTTATTTTATTCGCTCTCGGAGAATTCGCAGAGGGCATGCACATTGAGGCCGATTCCCCGCAACTTCGCCGAACCACCAAGCTCCGGCAGATCGATGATCGCCGCCACGCCCACGACCTCGCCGTGCAACAGTCGAAAGAGTTTCGTCGCCGCCAATAGGGTGCCACCGGTCGCGATCAGATCATCGACAATCAGGATGCGGTCTCCCGCTTTGCAGGCATCTGCGTGGATCTCAACCGTCGCGGTGCCATATTCGAGGTTATAGTCTTCGGCGAGGGTCTTGAACGGCAGCTTGCCTTTCTTGCGCACCAGAGCGAATGGCTTGCCCAGCCGATAGGCCAGCGCGCCACCAAGAATAAAACCGCGCGCATCGACCGCCGCCAAAATGTCGATCTTTTGTCTGGCGCAATCTTCCGCAAATGCATCGATCGACGCGCGAAAGGCCTCGGGATCGTGAAACAGCGTGGTAACGTCGCGAAAGTTTACGCCGGATTTTGGCCAGCCGCGCACGGTGCGGATTTTCGATTTGATCAACTCGGAGGAAGTCACAGGCCCAGACGACAACGCAACCACCGCCCCAGGCCAACCTCTTTTTGCCGCTCACCGCCCGGGTTAATAAGCAACCACCCATTGACTCAGCGTGGTTTTTGCATCGCGTTCAACGGGCAGGCCGCCTCGATTACCCGTATAACCGTCGCAACTGCCCCACGGTCCGCCTCCGCCATGAATCACGTTCGATCTGCCAGGCTTCTCGCGCTCGCCGCCGTGCTGTTGGATTTCAGCCCTTGGGCCGGTCTAGCGTTTCCGCCGGCAAAAATTCCGCCACTTTCGCGTGGCCCCTTCCCGGCGGACGAGGCGCGGGCTTATCCCAGTTTAGTCGGGACAATTATAACCTGGGCTGATGAAACTTACCTCTTGAAAGTAGTTCGTGGCAAAATTGCAACGCTCCGTGCCCGGTCCAAATTCACGCTGCTCTTCCCATCGCCTGCCAGCCTTCTCTCTGGCAACGACCGGGGCCGGTTCGCTTTGCCTTGGGCGTGCGTGACTGCAGCCCACTTTGCACTCTTCTTAATCTAGATCTGGATCCTCACCTAACTCCAATTCGCAGATGTCACCTCATCGTCATCATGTTCACATTGACCGGGCCAAGGCAGTTTCTGCTTTCGCGGGAGTTTCAGCGGTCGCCTCGCTCCATGTGTATTTCCTGCTTTTCGCCGACTTCGCCTTTATCGAGCACGCGCGGCTTTCGAAGAACCCGATCAATCTCACAGCACTCGTGATCACCCTTACTCTCGCCGGCGTTGCGGGCTGCCTGGCGGCCGCGCGCGGATATCGGCCGGAAAAAGGAACCCAGCAGCTTTCCACCGGCTTCCTCGCCTGCGCAGTTGCGGCTGCATTCAGCCTGCTTGCACGCAATCTGCCACTAGCCTTGATCGCAGCCGTGCTGATCGGAGCAAGCCTGGCTTGGGCGACGGTTACGCTTTCACTCTGCCTTCGCCCTACATTGCATCTTAAGAAACTCGGTGCTTGGTGCGGCCTTGGCACCGGCCTCGCCTATGCGTTCTGCAATTTCCCACCGGTCTTCACCGCCACGCCCGGCAGTCAAACCGTCATCGCAATTTTTGCTGTATTGATCGGGTTCGTCGTCTCCTTCCGACTGAACAGCGAACCGGCAAAGCCTTCGACTTCGCCAGAGTATAAGCCCTTTGGCGCAGGCTTATGGGTCGTGTTGTTTCTCATTCTTGCCTGGCTCAATTCTGCTGCCTTTTTTATCATCGGGCACGTTCAACTCTTAAGTGCCTCGACTTGGGACGGAACGCTCAACCTGCAAGGCAACGCCTTTGTTCATCTCTGCACGGCTGTAATTGCCGGGCTCGCCGTTGACCGGCGCCAGCTCCACCTGACAGCAGGTGCGGCGCTGCTCGCACTCATCTTGGCGTGTCTCCTTCTCAACGGGTCCGGCGGGGCCTTGCCGGCCTCACGTGTCTGTTACACGATCGGAGCGTCGGTCTATTCCACCATTCTGGTTTATTATTTAGCCCGTGGGGGGCGAGCTTGGCTGGCCGGCGTGATTTTTGCCGCTTCCGGCTGGCTAGGTTCTGCCGCCGGCCTTGGCATGGCACAGTCACTGCAAGCCGTGCCGGTAGCTTTCGTCGTGACTGTTGCAATCGTGGCCATCGCGGCCTTCGTAACGCACCATTTCTGGCTGAGGCACATCCGCATTCTGGCTACGGAAAATCCTTTCGGTATCGACCCACGGTAGAGTCTCGCCGCCGACAGACCCTGCTTGCCCCTGCCACGATGTCCCCATGAAAGCTTTTGCCTTAAGAGCTAGATTCTGAAACGCGGGACTTGGGAAAGCTAGAAATGATGCAGGCACGTCATCCTGCTGCAGCGTTCCTGAGTGCCAGACTGTCGCTTGGCTCGGTACCTCATTCTCTCCTGCTGCGCGTAGATTCTAAAGTTTCTTCAGCTCTTTGAGAAACACCCTCGGTCCACCTTCCATGTAGCCGAGGGTTCCTACGTTTTTCCCCGCGCTGTTGAGCACCACGATCGTGGGATAACCTTCGATGCCATATTGCTCAGCCAGTTTCTGATTGCGGGCCTTCAGCTGAGCCGGCAGCGGAATATTCCGAGGGAAATCGAGCTTCACCAAAATCAGGTTTGCCCGGGCATAAGCCTTGAAGTCGCCGGTGGACAAAACCTCCTTGTCGAGGCGCTTGCACCAGCCGCACCAATCCGAACCGGTAAAAAACAGGAACACCGTCTTCTTCGTCGCCCGCGCCTGGCTGAGTGCGGCGGCGTAATCGGTCGTCCATTCACCCACCCCGACGGCCGGCGTGGCCTTCGTCATCCCGCTGGCGGCAGTGATTCCCTCGCCACTTCCCGCCAGCTTGATCGATACGACCTTGCCATCGCGGAGTTTGATCGTGGCATCCGCGTAGCGAAGAACTGACGACACGCCCGCTTCAATCTTGCTGGCGGGATCGCCCTTGCTTTCAACGACCTGTTTATAAGTGCTTCCCGATTCCACCTCGGCCATCTTGATAAAAACGATTTTTCCCTCTTGCAGCTTGATCGTCGAATCCGGGTAATTGAGGGTCAACACACCACCGGTCTCGATCTTGCTCGTCGGAACGCCCAGCTCGTCAGTAACTTTTTCGTAGGTGTCGCCCACCTCGACCGCCCGCAAAGGCATGACAAACGTTCCCAATGCCAACGCCAGGAAGAATGATTTCATAAGCTGGATTCTTGGACAAAAGCCAAAGTGTTTTGAAGCGCGTGAGGATGGGCACAACCAGCAGCCAACGACACGCCAAAAAGTGTTCAGACCCTGTAAAAGAATTCATGCTAAAGCACGCAATTGGGTTTTACCGCAGAGAACACAGGGGGCGCCGAGAAGAAATTCTCGAGCCTTTCGAATCGCACAATGGCCACTGATTCTGATGGTAGGTGAACAAGTCTGCGCCCCTACGGAACTGATTCCAGCGTGATCTTTCTCGTTCTCTTTCGTCTTTATCTTTCTCCGCCGGATATGGGGTGAACGAGAAAGATAAAGAGAACGAAAAAGATTCAAAAGGAGCTAGCGCCCTCACCCATCTCCGTTCCTGATTTCCAGCGTTCCAGAGCATATCTGGCAAAACTGTAGCCGTAGCCGCTGCAATTGAGCAGCGGTCATCAGAGGAGTGTACAATCCCGCGTCTAAATGGACGCGGCTACGTCATTTTTGAAAGGCCCTAAGGCCTCAAATTCATCGCTTCTCCCCTGCGTCCTTTGCGCTCTCCGCGGTTCAAAGGTCTGCCTTTAGGTCTACCGCGACAAGCGCTCGCGATTGGCGCATAACCGGCACGGGGCTCCAGTTACGCCCCCCATTTACAGCTGCGCGAGCAAACGCCGCAGGGTTTCGTCGACCAGCTTCGGGTTGGCTTTGCCCTTCGCCGCTTTCATGATCGGGCCCTTGAAGGCATTGATCGCGCTGTCTTTGCCGCTCTTGAATTCGGTCACGGCCTTCGCATTCGCCACAATAGAATCGCGACACCACTGCTCAAGTTCACCGGCATCCGTCGGCACGGCTTTCAACCCGCGCTGGTCAGCGATCACGCCAGGCATTTCACCCGTGGCGGCCATCTCGACAAAGATTTCTTTGGCCGCGTTGTTCAACACCGTGCCAGCGTCGATCAATTGAACCAGCGCGGCGATATGCGCGGGCTTCACTTTCCCATCAGCGAGTTCGATCTTGGCACTGCTGATTTCGCGCAGGAGATCGTTGACGATCCAGTTACCAGCGGCTTGAGGTTTTCCCGAAAGCTTCGCCGCTTCTTCAAAAAAGTCGCTCAAGGCACGATCAGGAATCAGCACTGAGGAAATCGTGTAGGGAATCTGGTATTGCTCGAAAAAACGGCGCTGCTTGTCGAAGGGAAGCTCGGGGCATTCGGCTTTGATGCGCGCCTTCCAGGCATCGTCGACTTTCACCGGCATGAGATCCGGGTCCGGGAAATAGCGGTAGTCGTGGGCCATTTCCTTGGTTCTGAGCGATTGGGAAGCGCCGGTCTGTCCGTCGTAGTCACGCGTCTCTTGTACGATGGTGCCGCCACTTTCGGTTACAGCGATCTGCCGCGCGATCTCATGCGCAATACCGTCGCGGACGAAGGAAATTGAATTCAGGTTCTTCAACTCAACTTTGGTTCCGAGCTTTGTTTCGCCAACCGGGCGAATGGAAATATTGGCATCGCAGCGCAGCTGGCCCTTCTCCATGTCGCAGTCGGAGATACCGCCGTAAACCATGGTGTGTCGGAGAGAAGTGAGATAGGCGAACGCCTCGTCAGCCGTGTGCATCGCGGGCTCCGAGACGATTTCCATCAGCGGCGTGCCTGCGCGGTTGTAGTCCACGAGGGACTCGAGCGCACCGTGGTTGAGCTTGCCGACGTCTTCTTCCAAATGAATGCGGGTGAGCGGGATTTTCTTGTGCTCGCCCATCACGTTGCGCGCCGAGCCGGGCAGCTCAATTTCGACTTCCCCTCCCAGGCAGATTGGCTGGTCGTACTGCGAAATTTGATAGTTCTTCGGCGAATCCGGATAGAAATAATTTTTGCGATCCCATTTGCAGATCGGCGCGATCTCGCAGCTGAGCATGAGGCCTGCCTTGATGATGGCATCGAGCGCAGCCTTGTTCATGACCGGCAGCACACCGGGCAACGCCAGTACGACGGGATCGGTCAGCGTGTTTTCGTCGTGGCCATAACCAGCCGCCACACGGGTAAACATCTTCGACCGGGTCTTAACCTGGATATGCACTTCAAGACCGATGACGGCTTCGTATTTCATGAGAAATTATTAATCTGGAACTCAGGAAAGCTGGAAACGGAAGTGAAATAGGTTTGTTGGATCATTTTCCAGCCTTCCTGAGTTCCACATTAAAGGTTCGGAGTTTTCGCGGCCCAGTCGTGGGTTTTTTCGTAGGAATTGGCGATTGCTAGAAGTTCGGCTTCCTGGAAGGGCTGGCCGATGATCTGGAGCCCAATCGGCAGGCCACCTTTGGAGAAACCACAGGGGACACTGATGCCCGGCAAGCCGGCGAGGTTCACGCCAATCGTGTAGACGTCGCACAAATACATCGCCAGCGGATCGGCCTTGGCCCCGCGTTTGAACGCGGGCGTCGGCGACGTGGGTGTGAGAATCGCGTCAACCTCCTTATACGCATTAAGGAAATCCTGGCGGATCAGCGTGCGGACTTTTTGCGCGCGCAGGTAATACGCGTCGTAATAGCCGCTCGAAAGCACGTAGGTGCCGAGGATGATGCGGCGCTTCACTTCAGCGCCAAAACCTTCGGCGCGCGATTTGAAATAGAGATCAACGATGTCCTTCGCGTCCTTCGAGCGATGGCCGTAGCGAATGCCGTCATACCGCGCGAGATTCGACGAACACTCGGCCGTCGCGATGATGTAGTAAACACCGACGCCGTACTCGGTGTGCGGCAGGGAAACGTTCTTCACTTCGCAGCCGAGTTTTTCGTAGTGGCTGATTGCTTTCTCAACCGCCGCGGCGACCTCAGGATCGAGACCTTCGCCAAAATATTCCTTTGGAATGCCGAGCCGCCAGGGACCTTTGCGCTTAGTCAGTTCAGCACGGTAGTCCGGAATCTCCGTCTTAAATGAGGTCGAGTCCAACGGATCGTGACCCGCAATCGCGCCGAGCGTGATCGCCGCGTCTTCAACGGATCGACTGAACGGTCCGATCTGGTCGAGCGAAGATGCAAAGGCAATTAGTCCATAGCGCGAAACCAATCCGTAGGTGGGCTTGAGACCGACAACATTGCACAACGCTGCGGGCTGGCGGATCGAACCGCCAGTGTCAGAGCCGAGCGAAACGATGGCTTCACCCGCCGCCACCGCCGCAGCGCTGCCGCCGGAACTGCCGCCCGGCACACGCTCTAGATCGTAAGGATTGCAGGTCGTGTGAAACGCCGAGTTTTCCGTCGACGACCCCATCGCAAACTCGTCGAGGTTCAAACGCCCCCAACAGATCGCCCCTGCCTTCTTCAGCTTGTTCGTGACGGTCGCATCGTAGGGTGAAACAAAGTTTGCCAGCATCTTCGACGATGCCGTGAGCGGCTGTCCTGCGACGGAAATCACGTCCTTCATGCCGACGGGAATGCCGTCGAGCGGCCCCCTCGCCTGCCCTGCGGCACGGCGCTCGTCGGAAGCGCGGGCCTGCGCCAGCGCATTGGCTTCGTCAAAGGAGTTGAAGGCCTTGACCTTTGTATCCACCGCCTTGGTACGCGCGACGACCGCCTGGGTAAGTTCGACCGAGGAAATCGTTTTCGCCGACAGCAGCGAAGCGAGTTCGGAAACGGGTTTGTAGAAAAGTTCGGAAGACACGGGGTGCAGTAGCTAAAACTGTAGTTAGTATATAGTAGTTGGTAGTAAGCGGCTAAAACCAGTGTTGGTATTTATGCTAACTACCAACTACAAGCTACCCACTACCGGTTCGTTGAATTCATTCCACCACTTTGGGTACGACGATCATGTTGTTGCGCTGGGCCGGTGCGTTCTTAAGCGCGGCCTCAACCGGCAGACCGGGCTGCGCAACGTCGTCAGCCCAGACGTTATAAACCGGGTACGCATGCGCCGTCGGCTCAACGCCACTCACGTCGACTTCTTTCAACTGTTCGATATATTTCAGCACATCGCCGAGCTGCTCGGAAAACTTCGCCTTTTCGTCCGGCGTGAGGGCGAGCCGCGCCAGATGCGCGACGTGGTCAATATTGAGATCGGTGGGGGAAGGCATGGGGAAAATGAATAGGAGATAGTATGTAGTAGGTGGTAGTTAGCACTTGGTCGCAGTGGCGGCGAGGCAGCTTATAAGAGGTGGTCCGACTCAGCCATGCCAGCTACTGGCTACTAAATACTAACTACTTTCTGATTTGAAAAGGTGTGGTTTTGGCGAGCTCATCCTGAATTTTCTGGAAGGCGACATTGACCTCGTCATCCGTGAGCGTACGTTCGGAAGAGCGAAATACCAGTGAGAACGCAACGCTTTTGGTGCCTTCCGGTAAACCAGCGCCTTGGTACACATCGAACACCTCGATGGCTTCGAGCGAAAACACATTGCCGGTGGCCGCACGAGCGAGTTTCGCCAGCGTCTTTTGCACATCGGCGGCGGGTAGGTTCTTGTCTATGACGAGTGCGATGTCGCGCAACGCAGCTGGAAAAAGACTGAATGGCTGGTAACTCCGGTGTGTTCCTGCGGCCGCCAGTTTTTCGGGCAAAATCGCGAAGATACCCGCGTACACTTTGCCCTCGATGCCGAGCGATTTGACCATTGCGAGATTAGCCAATCCGAACTGGGCCAGCCACCCATGATGAACGTCACCCGCGGTGGCAGACTGGCCTGCCTGCCAACCGAGCGTGGCGTCGTTGGCGGCTTGAATGGGCCGTCGCGAAAAATCGACGCCGGCCGCCGCCGCGAGCGTTTCAATCTGGCTCTTCGTGACATAGAAATCGGTGTCCGCGCGCTTGAGCCAGCTGCGATCGGCGGGGTTCTCGGCGATGACAAACCCGACGGCCACACACTCGTAATTGGCACCGTCGCGCTCGATGAAGATACGCCCGGTCTCGAACAATCGGGAAGCATTCACCCCACGTGACTGGTTTAGCTTGAGGGTTTCAAGCAAGCCGTGGATCAACGAGGGACGCAGATGGGACTGGTCTTCCACAAAAGGATTGGAAAGTGAGAGCTCAGCGGCGGCCGTGAGCGAAACCCAGGACTGCAATTCACGACTTGGGCGCAGCGTGTAGTTGACGCATTCGTGGAAACGCTGACCGACGAGGTAATCGGTAACTTTGCGATTAAACAGAACGATAGGATCATCGTCTCCGACCAAACCAGGCGCCTGCACCACACTCACCGGAATTTTTTCGGTGCCGTAAACGCGCAGCACTTCTTCGACCAGATCGATCGGTCGGTCGAGGTCGTCGCGCCAGCTGGGAATGGAAACGGTCATGGCCGGCCCGCGCTCAGGCGTAGGTTCTTCGCGAACAATGCTGAGTTCGAGCGATTCCAACGCGGCCCGAATATCAGCCTCCGGAATCGTGAACCCCACCTTCTCGTTGATGAAACCCGGTGTGACCATGATCTCACGCTGCCAGGGCAAGTCGGTGCCGAAACGCTGCGTGTGCCCCGCAACCTTCCCCCCCGCAATCGCCAGGATTAAATCGATCGCACGGTGGGTGGCTTCTTCGAGGGTATGTGGATCGACGCCGCGCTCATAGCGATAGGACGAATCAGACGAAAGAGCCAGTTTGCGCGAGGTCCAGCGGACCGCCTGACGTTTGAAATAGGCGCTTTCGAGCACGAGATCCGTCGTCGTGTCGTCGACACCGGAATTTTCTCCCCCCATCACACCGGCGATCACGAGCGGCTTGGACTCATCGGCAATGACCAGCATACGATTGGTCAAAACACGTTCTTTGCCATCGAGGGTGACGAGTTTTTCTCCATCGATGGCGTGGCGTACGATGATCTCCTGCCCACCGATTTTCTTGGCGTCAAACGCGTGGGTGGGCTGACCGTACTCGAGCAGCACATAATTGCTGATATCGACGACATTGTTGATCGGACGCAGTCCAACCGCCTTCAGATTTTCCTGCATCCAGGCCGGGCTCGGCCCGATCTTTACACCCGTGATGACGGTTGCGGTGTAGAGCGGGCAGTCCTCGTTAGAATCAACGCGCACCGACTTAAGCAAATCAGGCCGTGGCGCCGGGTCCGCCGCCGCAGGCGAGAACCCAACCTCGGGATAAACCAGATCTTTCTTAAACCAAGCGGCGAGTTCGCGCGCGATGCCGATATGGCTTAGGCAGTCGGGTCGGTTCGGCGTGATTTCTATGTCAAAGACTACATCGCCAGCAGGCAGAACCGCGTTGATCGGCTTACCAAGCTCTGGACGATCGGCCAGAATGAGCAGACCTGCGGATTCCTCGGAAATGGTAAGCTCTTTCGCTGAGCACATCATGCCGTCGGAAAGCTGACCGCGAACCTTTGCCTGCTTGATGACGAAGTTGCCGGGCAGCACGGCACCGGGCAGGGCCACGGGTACGCGGTTGCCCGCATCGCAATTAGGGGCGCCGCAGACAATCGTCTTGACGCCGCCAGCCGAACCAACGTCCACCGTGCAAACCGAAAGCTTGTCGGCATTGGGATGCTTGGCGCGGGTGAGGATTTCGCCCACAAAGACGTTACTCAATTCGGGCGCGCCGGTGCGGATGACCTGCTCGACCTCAAAGCCGAGAAAAGTGATCGCGCGACAGATCTCGTCGACCGGAGCATCGAGTTGGACGTAAGACTTGAGCCAGTTAAGGGAAATTTTCACGGAGAGAAATTTGAACTACGAAGAAGGGAAGAATCCTAGGTCGCCTGCTTTGCTTTTTCGATTCTTGGTGTAAGAAAAACTCAGGCAAACTGCTTTAGGAAGCGGACGTCGTTTTGGTAAAAGTACCGGATGTCATCGATGCCGTAGAGCAGCATCGCGAGGCGTTCGAGGCCCATGCCGAAAGCGTAACCGCTCCAGACCGTTGAGTCATAGCCGACACCCTCGAACACCGAAGGATCGACCATGCCGCAACCGCCAATCTCGATCCACTCTTTGTTCACCTTGGGTAGATGCTTGGCCGAAAGATCAACTTCGAAGCTCGGTTCGGTGTAACCGAAATAGTGCGGGCGGAAACGCGTCTTCGTATCCTTGCCGAGCAACGATGCGAAAATGTAGTCGAGCAGTGCCTTCAGATCGCGAACGCTCACGTTCTTGTCGACGTAGAGACATTCAAGCTGGTGGAAGTTGGCCGAATGCGTCGCATCGCTGGTATCTCTGCGGTAAACCCGGCCCGGCGAGACGATGC
>Ga0302323_100000699_pt1 | contig 27090 bp, 17 predicted proteins | sample Fen_T0_3_FD_201950 | JGI IMG/M metagenome (GOLD analysis project Ga0302323, IMG submission 201950) | Peat permafrost microbial communities from Stordalen Mire near Abisko, Sweden - Fen_T0_3 | ecosystem: Environmental > Terrestrial > Soil > Wetlands > Permafrost | place: Sweden: Abisko...
TCGGAGGCATACTGGCGCGCATTGGTTTGTCCCGGAGCAGCCATTGCATCCAGGTAGATAGCGAACTGACGTCCCAGATACCCAGCCGAGGGAAGTTTCAAATAGATCTCGGTGTCGAACGTCATCTTGGCCAGAGCTTCGTGGTAGGCCTCGGTAAACTCCGTGTACCGCGCGTGATGACGCTCCCAGATGGCGTGCAGGCCGATCTTTTCGTAGAACGCCTGGAGCAACGGCGCCATATCGAGCAGCGGCGCCGCATCCGGTGGCGTCTCTGCCTGTTTGGCCTTCGGTGTGAAAGTGGGGGGCTCTCCGAGAGAAAGAGCGAGGGAGACGTACTGTGAAAGGTCACGCGCCGGGTCCTGCGTCTGGTGCTGGCGATAGAAAGCGCATAATGGCGCGATTATGTCGCGACCACCCGGTGTGTTTTCGACCGCTTTAGCCACCTCCGCGCGGATCTGTGCCCGGAGTGGGTCTGAAGTATTCAGTTCCTGATCGTAGCCGCAAGTATTGATGGCCGTCAGAACCGAGAACAGAGTCTCATTTGTCTCCAGAGACACCTGTGGACGATTCTGCGCCAGAAGGGAAGAAGTGGCCGAGAGTGCTGCCAGCCATAGAGCGAACGTCAGTCGAAAATGCTGTCCCAGGAAACTCCTCCCAGACGTCGGACACAATGGGGTGAACTCCAAATAGTTTACGGACTCGCTATCGGGAAGGTCAAACTAGAGTGGTCACTAGAAGCCGAACCGAGGCTGATTTTCTGGAGATAAAATGTTATGTTTCCGACGGTTGCTGCGAGCAATGGGCAGATGCTAACCCTTTACGCTAACCTTCGAGAACGAAATCACCATACGTCCGGCAGTCGGCCTCCCCATCGCGAGCGCGGGTCGGAAAGTAGTAAAAATCAGCAAGTTCTTGATCTGTGGCAAAACGGCATTGGCATCGTCCGGTTCCGATAAGATGCGGTAGTCTTCCACCCGCCCGGCGGCATTTACGTAGGCCTCAATTAATACGGAATCATCACCTGCAGTGCTGAACGAAGTACCGAGCGACGTTCCAAACACCGATTGATCCATCTGCGGTCCCGTGTAAAGCATCAGGGGAACATCAGAACTGCTGGCTTCAAGTTGCCGCGGCAAAGCAAAAAATCCGAGTAGCAGCCCAAAAGTCAGCACCGCACTCAGAACCCCAGCCGTGGCGGGAACCATAAATCCATTTAAGGCGTTGCTCATTCTTACAAAAACGCCTTCCAATCGGCGGCGGCGAGCTTGCTTGGACTCGCGCGAAATCGCCAGTCTCAGTTGCAAGGACAGATTCGCCGGTGGCTTGGCTTTTCTCAATGCCATCAGCAATTGTTGCGTGCGCCGTAGTTCGGCATATTCCTTCGTGCAGTCCGGGCACGCTTCCATGTGATGGGTAAGTAGATTCATCTCGGCCCCGCTTACTTGGCCATCGAGATAAAGCGAAAACATCTTCTTATAGTCGGCACAGTTCATGGCGTCATCTCAACCTCTCCGCCACCACTCGATCCCTGGCTGGTTTCCCGCTTATGCTGGGCGGGAACATCAAGGCCTAATTCCTGCCCCGCCTCCCGCACATATCCTGTCAGTTTCTTGCGTAGCGCATCCCGCCCGCGGGTGATGCGCGATTTCACTGTCCCCAGTGAAATCTGCAGGACCTCCGCAACTTCCTCGTACGACATCTCTTCGAGATCTCGAAGGATGAGCGCCGTCCGGTACGGTTCCTGCACGTGTGTCAATGCCTCTTCTACAACTGCCCGCACTTCCGAATGCGCGCATTGGTCAAAAGGCGATTCACCTGGGTCCGCGAGTCGGTCACCCGTACAGAATTCGTTGTCAGTACCCTCAACCGGGTCAATCGGCCGTTCCTGCGCTTTGTGCCGGAACCACCACCGCTTTCGGTTCGAAGCTTCGTGCAAGGCAATCCGGTAAATCCAAGTCTTTAACGTGGATTCACCGTGAAAGTGCTTCATGCCACGAAATACCTTAAGGAAAACTTCCTGGGTAGTGTCCGCTGCATCCGAAGGGTCATTCACGATGCGGTAGATGAGTCCGTAAATCGGCTGGTGAAACTCTCCAATGAGCCATGCATACGCTTGCTCAGAGCCAGCCTTTAAGTCGGCGATGACAGCCGACTCTTCAACTCGGACTCCGATCGCGCCTGCGAAATTGCCCAAGGTCGTAGCTCCCGCCATGTATGGCGTCTCGACAATTATAGAGTTCTTGCACCCCAACCGGCAGGAATCTTCTTTTCCCGTACTTTCACACTGCGGGAACTTCCTGCTTGGTTACTTAGACTCCGGAGAGGCCTTCCGAGTTCCAAGCCTAAGTGTATTGTTTTGTATGGGTAGGGAGAAACTACCGGAATCTTTCCCTTGGCTAGTCGAGATTGTCATACCGAACGTCCTCGAATCCATGGATATGCCCGTTCTATTCCTTACTTGGTCGGGCCTGGATTCGGGGTGGCAGCCGGCGTTGCGGTTCCAGGAGAAGCGGGCTTCGTCGGTGTTGCCGGCTTCGCCACTTTCTTTTTCACGGGTTTCTTGGGTGGCTCCGTATCATCGATCACAATTTTCTTGGGGGGCGGCGGTGGAGCTGCTGTCAGCGTTTTCACCTGGGTCCGGAGCCGGGTTAACTCGTCTTCCTTGGCTGAAGCCAGTTTCTGGATACGTTCGCCAAGCGCACGGCGAGCGGACTCCAGTCCGTTCATGTCGTTGCTCAGGCTCTGGAACTCATCCTTCGACCCAAACGCTCCAGCCGACTCCACCAGCGAGCCAAAAACGTCATACAGAGCATCGAGGTTGCGATACAGCTTAAAGCTGGCCGCCATGTCTTCCGGCGAAGCATGAAGCTGTGCCGTGATATCGGGGAGCGCGGCTTGCAGGTTGCGCTGGACAGAATCTGCATTGCCCTGCGTTTGCCGCTTGTTGGAATTATCCGTCTTCCATTTCTCGATGCGCATCTTCGACAGATCTGCCTGAATTGCTGTCGCGGTTTGCTTAACCTGATCCAGAATGCCGTTTAATTCGCTCACCGATGCGTAAGCCACTGGAGGCGCGGACGCCGCGCTTGTCTCCTGCCCAAGCCCGGAGATAGGCGACAGCAACGCTAGAACTGCTCCCGCGCAGCCGCCAAGGGCTCGGCGAGCCACTTGTGGGTTTGTTCGTCTTGACGGTGAAAGCTGCAAGTTCGGCCGGCGAGATGCACCTGCAAAAAGGTTCCTAAAGTTCAACATGGGGCTCCCTGATATATGCTTCCTTTTGCCCCAATATCCTAGATGAGTTTGACGCGACAGGGAAGCTGAGCGAAAATCAATAGAGCGGCAATCGTCGCTGTTCGAAACAGTGGGCCTGTGGCGCAGCTGGGAGCGCGCTTCCATGGCATGGAAGAGGTCGTCGGTTCGATCCCGACCAGGTCCACCAAATCTTTTCAATCCCTTACAGCGGTTTCGGGTAACACGTCTGGAAATTTACCTATGATCCCTTAGCTGTGATCCAGCCCATCAACTCACCAGCCTTGACGCGAACTTCTCCAGTGCGGCCCATTTTGCCGGGTCTTGAGCGTTGGGAGATACGTTCATGGTCATGGCGGAGTCCGTGTGGCGTAGGAGACCCTGCGCCGCTTTCGGGTCCACGTCTCCTCAATGATCAATACAGTCGCCAGCGAGTGTCGGTGGGCGTGTAGTCCTGCCCGTCCTGTGTAGTCGGCTTCACAATGAGGCCGTGCTCTACGGATGATTCGCTTCGGGCAAGGTCGACTGACCTCTATGGGCCTGGCTTCCACGTAAAGGTAGCGATCGACTGCCCCGCCAGGGAGTAGTTGAAGTATGTCCCCTTCCAACTCACGGCGAAGGCTCGCGAAGCGTTTCCGCCGTTCAATACAACGAGGACAATCGTCCCATCTGGATTCTGAAAGGCCACGTCCTCAATCCCGCCCGAGCCGAAGGTATTGGAGTCGATGCGGTGCGCTCCGGGAACGACGAACTTGCTGAGATGTCCCAGCGCGTAGTATTCAACGTTATTCGAAATCGTGGCCTGGGAAGTGCTCGTATCGATGGTGACCACTCCGCGGCAATTCGGGCACCCGCCATTTTGTGGACCCGAGGTTTGATCCAACGCGAGGTTCCACAGCGAGATGCTGCGTGCCCAATTGCGAGTCGCGCCGATCAGAAGATTGTGCGCATTCCAGACCAGGTCGCCCCCGAAATTCGAACCGACCGAACCGGAACATTCTGTGAACCAGATGCCTTTGCTGGGGTAAGCGGCTTCCACAACCGATTGCCCACTCACGTCACCGGCGTAGCAGTGGAAAGAACTGCCGGCCACGTAGGTTCCCGCGGAGCCAGAAAGCACCGTTTGCGGATATCCAGTGTTGTCCCAATTGTGCTCGTATCCGAAGATCTTCACTGCCCCCAAGCCTGCGGTTCCGAGCGCCGGGCCCAGATCGTTCGCGATGAAATCGGACTCGTCGCTCGCCGACAGAGATTCGCTGGGATAAGACGCCGTCGAATTTAGCGGCTCATTCTGCACGGCAATCGCGTACACCGGAACTCCGGCTTGCTGGTAGGCCTGCAGAAAACGCACAAAATACTGCGCCAGGCTGGATGAATAGGTTGTGTTGAAATTCCCCCCATTCATCGTTCCGCTGGCCTTCATCCACGCTGGCGGACTCCACGGTAGCGCCATGACCTTGGCATTCGGGTTCAACGTCAGCGCCTGCTGTAGTAACGGAATGATGTAAGTGGTATCGTGCGCGATCGAAAAATCTACCAACTGCGGATCGGTCTGTCCCGCAGGAACGTCGTCGTAGCTATAGTTCCCATTCACGGCAAAATCACTAGCACCCATCGGCTGGCGCAGAAAACTTAACCCGATCCCCGATGTCGGACTGAAAAGTTGCTGCATGAGCGCGGTCTGCTGTGCAGAGGTGAGCTTGTTTGCGATGAGCCAAGCCGAAGAGTCCGTTAGCGAGGCGCCGAAACCATCGATCGGTTGATACTGTGTGGCTTCATTCACCGTGATGACGGTCGAATTTTCGCTACCGCCGATACCGAACGTAGCGCCTGCTTGCGGCGCGAGCAGTTTGGATTGGTCTCCGGTAGTGAGAACAATTTGTGCGGTTGGCCCCGTCGGATTGAACCCGCTCGACGGACTCCCGCTGCTACCTCCGCCGCAAGCCGTCAGTCGAATCAACGCCACTCCCGCCACCAGCGCCTTGCAGAAGAGTGGAACCCGGATTGCCGCCATAAGATTCATTCCCTCACCTACCATCACCACGCCAAGGTTGTCACGGAATTCTTCTCGAGCGAGACCGCAGCCGTCATCTTCCCCATCCTTATCGTGGTGGTTTGAGCTGGCCCCGAGTTCGTCACCAGCAGCGCCCGCGTCCCATCCGGATTCTCGAACGCTACGTGATCCAACGCTGAGACCGCGCTTTCCGACTGAAACCGTCGCGCCCCACGACGAACACTCCGCGCAAAGTGTGCCAACGCCAGATACTGTCCGCTGCGCGTAATCTCTTTCGTCTGTGAATGGATCGTCACCAGACCCCCGCACGGGAAGGGCCCGATATTTGGTCGTCCTTGCTCGTCGAGGGCCAGGTTCCATCCTGTCAGCGACTGGCACCAATGACGCAGCGCTCCCGTAAAAGTGATTCCCCACTTCGCCCAATCGTTCGCATAGTCTGAGTTCGAAATATCGGGACCACCCTCGGTCCAGTGCATCTCTGCCGTCGGATCTGCTTCGTGTACTTTCTCAATCATCTCCGGCTTGCCAACATAGGCGTGCCACGCAACTGCGTTCGAATACTTCCGCACCTCGGGATCGTCCAGTTCTGCAATCGCCCGTCCCCACAGGTTGTAGTTGTGATCCAGAATCCAGATCTTCGTTTTCGCGCCGCTCCTCTCGAGCAGTGGTCCCAGGTGCTCGCGCACAAACTCCATCTCGAATTCCTGCGGCCAGATGCATGCCGGCATGCGTGCATCCTGGTCCGTGTCCACTTCGTTCTGTACAGTGACGGCCTGCACGGGAACTCCGGCCGACTCGTAGGCCTGAAGAAACTTGAGAAAATATTGCGCGTAAGCGGGCATGTAGCGTTTGCGCATTGAGCCGCCAAGCATCGAGCCGCCGCTCTTCATCCACCCGGGAGGGCTCCACGGCGATGAAAACAGAAACAGGTCCGGGTTCGCTTTTCGAGCAGCGCGCAACGCAGGAATGATGTACTCGCGGTCGTTGTCGATCGAGAACCGTTTTAGCTCGGGGTCCGGCTCACCTTCGTCGTAACTGTAGGGCTTGAGCGAATAGTCACTGGCCCCGATGCACGTGCGGCACACGTTCAGCCCCATCTCTGACGGGTGAAACAGTTCATTCATCAACTGTTCGCGCGGTTGAGCGGCGAGTTGGCCGAACGTAAAGCAAGCAGCCTCGGTAAACGCCGCGCCAAAGCCGAGAATCTCCTGGAATTCCTTATCGGGGCTCAAAAGGATTTCGCTCGATGCTGCCGAACCCGAAGCCGCCTGCCATCGAACCGCATCGGCTCGCGAGTGGCGCTTCTGGTCGCTCGTTACCCAGGGAACGATGTCCCGGAACTCGTCACGCCGCGATGGCTCGGATGCCAGTTCCTTGCCGTTGGCGCCCCACACTTTCGTCCCGGTCGCTGCTGTCGCCACCAAACCCAGAGCCGTAGTCCGTAGGAACTCTCGTCGTGTTTCTTGTGACATGGCTGCTCTTGCTCCTCTGCGAAAGATTCCTGGTGGTTCAACTACGTTTGCCGGCCCGCTCCCGGGGTGGCGGGCCCGTCGATTCGCGCACCACCAGTTCCGGCGCGATTGAGATCACCTGCGGTAAGCGTCCATTGCCTTTGGCAATCCGCTGCAACAGGTGCTTCGCCGCCAGTTCCCCCATCTGCTGCAAAGGTTGCCGCACGGTCGTCAGGCGTGGCATCAGATAGCGAGCCGCCTGAATGTCATCGAAACCGATCACGGAAACATCGCCTGGCACACTCAAGTTGGCATCGCGCAGCGCGCGAATCGCGCCAATTGCCGACATATCGTTGAACGCCACGAGCGCAGTGAACTTCTGTCCCCGGCTGATCAATTGCTGGACCACCGGATAGCCGAGTTCCGGCGACGTCAGGTCGCGCTCTAATTGCACGGTCAGTTCAGGCAGGACAGCGACTCCGAGTTCCTTCGCCACTGCCATGAGACAGGTAAAGCGCTCGTCCGAGTCTGAACTGAACGGCTGTCCATGCATGAAAGCAATACGCCGGTGCCCCAGATCCCTCAGGTGTTGCAGGATTAGCTCCGCGGCTAGCCGATGATCCAGAACCACGTTCGTGATCCCCGGGATTTTCCGGTGCCCAGCAATCGCCACCACAGGGACGGACATCTTATGTGTCAGATGAGTGTCAATCGCAATGATGCCTTCCGCGCCCCGGCTCATTAGCATCCGCGGATACTCTTCAATCAGATCTGGTTTATGGCGATGATGCGCGCTGAAATAGAAATAACCTTCCCGCATCAGGTGATCGCCCACGCCGCTCATCACCAGCGTGTGGTAGCCGTCACTGATGTCGGGAGTTAGCACTCCGATCATGTATCCGCGCTTCAAGCTCAAAGATCGCGCAAAGAAATTGGGCCGGTAATGCAACTGCCGCGCCGCTTTTTGGATGCGTTCTTTGGTGTGCGCAGGAATTGCTTTTGCGGCAGGCGAGTCGTTCATCACCACCGAAACGGTTGCGGGTGACAGCTTCAGAAATTCCGCCAGTGTGCGCAAGCTCACAGGCTTGCTGGGCAAACTCGAACTCGCGCCACCGTTGCCTTTGGCCTTGGTCATATGACAATCAAAATTAAAGCTCCACTTTTTCATATCCGCTTCCAGTCTGTCGCGACAAAAAACTTGACAGCCAGAGCGCCCTTGGAGCCTAATGTCGGGCAGGGCTATACTAAACCGCTTTTGTGCCCAACTAAAGCGGTTATGTTACACGGAGTCGTGATTGATGTCACAGAAGATTTCGAAGATTTCGTCAAGAATCATTCTGGACCTGACACCGGCCCGTTCTTTCGAAGGAGAATTCCATGTCTTACTTGCTTCAGAACCGAGTCGTTCTTGTCGCCAGCCGCATCCTGCTGATCGCGGCCATCGCGTGCCTCGTTAGCGCGCCCATGTTTGCCCAGGTCACCTCGGGCACGATTTATGGAACTGTAAAAGATCCCAGTGGCGCCTATGTGAAGGGCGCTATCGTCACGGTCACGAATCCTTCCAATGGAATCACACGGCAAATCACGACGTCAGACGTGGGCGATTTTGTAGCTCCTAACCTACTGCCGGGAACGTACAACATCTCTGTAGAGGCCAAGGGTTTTAAGCAACAACAGAGCACGGGAATCGTGTTAAGCGCAGCGGACAAGCTCAATGCCGGTGAGATTGTACTGTCGATGGGTGCGGCCACCGAGTCCGTTACTGTCACGGCAGATGCTGGGCAGATCCAGTTGCAATCCAATTCAGGCGAGCGCTCTGACCTAATCAATGGTAAACAGTTGAACGATATCGCGATCAACGGTCGGAACGTGCTTGACTACATGAAACTGGTACCGGGTGTGAGTGGCACTTTTAGCGGCAGCGTGTCCGGAACCGGTGGTATCGACGGTTTTAACGTGAACGGGACGCGAGCGAATCAACATGAATTGACGTTGGATGGCGCTTCAAATGTCGATACCGGAAACAACGGGGGAACACACGTTACCCTTAATCCCGATGCGATTGAAGAAGTGAAAGTGCTGACATCAAACTATCAGGCGGAGTTTGGCAAGGCCGCTGGCGGTCAAGTGGCAATCGTTAGCAAGGGCGGTACGAACCAATGGCACGGCGACGTACGTTTTTTTCATCGCCATGAAGGACTAAATGCTAACGAGTACTTTAATAAGACTGCACAGGTTTCCAATAGTAATCCCAATACTCCGCCATTGTATCGCTACAACGACGTAGGCTACCAAATTGGGGGACCGATCAAGAGGGACAAGCTATTCGTATTCTGGAGCCAGGAATTTTATCGCCAGTTGATACCGGTGGGCGGGACCGCGCAGTTCTACACTCCGACCGCGTTGGAACGTCAGGGTGACTTTTCTCAGTCGACTAACGGAAACGGGGATCCTGTTGTGATAACAGGACCAGGAATCACGAACAATGTGATCACATCGGGAATAAACCCTCAAATGCAGGCTCTCATTAACCTTTATCCTCTGCCAAATGTCAGCGGCTTTGGCAACAACCAGAACTACAATTTCTCAGAATCGTTGTCTGGCAACGCGCCCAGGCGCGAAGACATCCTGAGAGTCGACTACCAGCTTAATAGCAAGAATCGATTGTATGGGCGATGGATTCACAATTCCGAAAACGATTCGAAGCCTTTTTTGCCGTTTCCGGGTCCGTACGGAATCTTTGCCTGTTCGTCGGTTGTGCAGTTCCCAGGCGGTTGCACACAGAAGCATCCGGGGTGGAACTTCTCAGCGAACTTGGTTAGCACGATTACGCCTAGCGTGCTAAACGAGTTTTCGATTGGGCCCAGCCACACTCTATCTCTTGCCGATGGCGCGAACGGAAACATCTCGCGCGGGAAGAACGGCATCACCTTGCCTCTGCTCTATCCACTGGGCTCCGACCAGGCGATTCCCGATATGGGCTTCGGGGGTCTTGATAATGTGAATTTTCAGGGTCCATATTTGGGTGGAACACCATGGAAGCAGGCGAATACAACTATTAACGTGAACGACAATTTAACTTGGGTGCGCCGCAATCACACGTTCAAAGCAGGCATGTTCTACCAGCGCAGTCGGAAAGATCAGCCCGCTTGGGGAAATATCAATGGCCAGTTTGACTTCCAGCCAACCTCTGCCGACGGGTATAACTTGGGGGATCCTATCGCGAGCGCTTTACTGGGATATTTCAATAATTTTGACCAATCCACAGCTCGTCCATTGGGCAAATTCCGCTACAACCAGTTGGAGTTCTACATTCAAGACACGTGGAAGATTACGTCTCGCTTGACGCTTGATTACGGCATGAGGTTTGCCTGGATTCCGCCGCAATACGACGCTGCAAATCAGGTGGCGCTTTTCAATCCGGCTGCATATGATCCAGCCACGGCCGTCACAATTACTCCAGGCGGCAATATCGTTCCCGGTTCCGGCAATCCGCTCGACGGCATTCAACTCACGAAAAGCGGGCAAATCCCCGATGGCGGTTGGAATAGCCGCGGAATCATGCCTGAACCACGCCTTGGATTTGCGTATGACCTGTTCAGTAGCCACAAGACGGTTCTCCGCGGCGGAATCGGAATGATGCACGATCGCACCCAAGGGAACCTGATATTCAATACTGTTTTCAACAATCCGGCAATAGTGCAAACCGCATCCGTGCCTGCCAACAACGTCGCCAATCTACCGGACTTGGCTGGGTCGTTTGGGACTGGCGTTTTAAGCAACATACTTGCGGCTGATCGCAGCGGAAAAGTTCCCACAGTCTATAGCTTCAGTCTGGGTGTACAACACGAAATAGCGCGGGGAACAACGCTAGATCTGGCCTATGTAGGCACAATCTCACGCCATCTTGTGACTTCCCGCGACCTGAACGCTCTCCCCTACGGAACAGCATTCACCAAGGGGGCTCAGGATCCGAATTGTACCGATGGCAACGGCAATCTGGTATTTCCCGGTGGCGTTGTTCCTGATGTGCAACCAAATCTGCAGCCTCAATACGTGGATGCAGGTCTGAATTTCAACGGCTTCTGCGCATACGGCTGGAACAGTTATAACGACAATTATCTGGAGCCCTATAAGGGCTATTTCAAGAGCCTTACGTACCTGAAGTTCGACGGCACGTCAAACTACAACTCCCTGCAAGCTTCTTTGCAACATCGCTTCAGCAAAGGTCTCACCTTCGGTGCAGTTTACACTTGGTCCAAATCACTCACGACAGCGAATTCCGACGGAGATACGGTCGATCCGTTCAATCCTCTGCTCGACTATCGTGCTGCCTCTTGGGACCGGACACACGTCTTTGCGGCCAACTACGTGTACGACCTTCCCAATTTCAGCAAGCACTTTGGCGGAGCGAAATGGCTTGGTTACCTGACTGACCACTATCAGTTGAGCGGAGTGACGCAGTTCATGACTGGAACTCCAATTGACAGCAACAATGGCGGATCCTTTCCATCCGGCTACCTGAATGGTTCCAACCAATGGAGTGCCGTCAATTACAATTTCACGTACGACCAGAGTGGAAACGTCATCTTCCCGCCCATCGGCCCGCCGACACGCGGTACGCGCGATTTGTTTCGCACTGGGGGGATGCAGAACTGGGATATGTCCTTGTTCAAGAACATCCCGCTTGGTTCAAACGAAGGGCGATATCTGCAGTTGCGCTTGGAAGCATTCAACGCATTCAACCATCCAAACTTCAACAACAAGAATATGGGAGTTAGCGTTGACGGTCCTTGGCCGTGGTTTGGCGACCCTTCCCGTCCTCTCAGCATGACGAAAAATGGTAACTGGGGGACATTCTCAGATACCTACAACAACTCCGGTGGCCCCGGTGGTTTCCGAGTGGTGCAACTCGCCGCCAAGTTGTACTTCTAGTTCTCTCCCTTTCCACCCCGCCCGCGGCTCCGGCCGCGGGCTCTTTTCATCTACAATGCTCTGTTCTTCAGTCGGAGAGCCACCATCATGCGTAAATTTAACCTTACAGTCATCCTTTTCCTTGTTTCCTTCACCTTTGCCTCAGCCCAAAACTCGACACCTTCCACAGCCGACGTCAACGCCCGCGCCGAAACCCTCCTCAAGCAACTCTCGCTCGAAGAGAAAGTTGATCTCATCGGCGGCGTGGATGATTTCTACATTCGCGCGATCAAGCACATCGGTCTGCCGGCTCTGAAGATGTCCGATGGCCCGTTCGGCGCCCGCAACTACGGACCCTCCACGACGTTTGGCGGCATCGGCCTCGCCGCTACTTGGGATACGGAAATGGCTCGTCGCATGGGCCTCACCATTGGTCAGGATGCCCGCGCTCGCGGCGTTCACTTCATGCTCGGCCCCGGAGTAAATATTTCCCGTGCTCCGCAGTGCGGCCGGAATTTCGAGTACTTCGGCGAAGACCCGTTCCTTGCCGCTCGCACCGCCGTCTCCTACATTGAAGGCATGCAGAGCCAGGGTGTCAGCGCCACCATCAAGCACTACATGGGCAACAACCAGGAGTTCCTGCGCCATGATGCCGACTCCATCATTGATGAGCGCACCATGCACGAAATCTACTTGCCCACTTTTGAAGCCGCAGTGAAAGAAGCGCACGTCGGCGCGATCATGGATTCCTACAACCTGATCAACGGCCAGCACGCCACGCAGAACAGCTACTTGAATATTGATGTGGCAAGGAAGCAATGGGGCTTCGACGGCATCATCATGTCCGACTGGGATGCCACCTACGACGCGGTCGGCGCAGCCAACGGTGGGCTCGACCTCGAAATGCCTTCCGGCAAATTCATGAATCGCGCCAATCTCCTTCCAGCGGTGAAATCGGGAAAGGTCAGCGAGGCGACGATTGACGAAAAGGTTCGCCACATTCTCCGCACCGCGATTCGCTTCGGCTGGCTCGATCACGACCAGACCGATTCTTCGATTTCGCTGCTGAATGCTCCGGGCAGGGAAGTGGCGCTCGAAGCAGCGCGATCTGGCATGGTTCTGTTGAAGAACGACGGCAACCTCCTCCCACTCGACAAAACGAAAATCAAATCCATCGCAGTCATTGGTCCCGACTCGTATCCTGCTCAAGTGGTTGGCGGAGGAAGCGCGGGTGTGCGGCCCTTCACCGGCGTCAGTTATCTGGAAGGTCTCAGCCAGTATCTCGGCACGAAGGCGACCGTCTTCTACAACCCAGGTCTGCCGTCTCTTGGCGAGATGGCCGACTCCACGCAATTCTCGACTGACGAGGCGGGCAAACAGCCCGGCCTGACCATCGATGTATTCGACAACCCGGACCTGAAAGGTCAGGCAGCCGTGCACCGCACCGATCAGCACGTCAATCCTGATCGCAGCCTTGGCGACGCAACCAAACAGAACGAGGTATCGGCCCGCTGGACCGGATATTTCACGCCTTCAACCCCGGGCGAGTACACAGTCTTCGTGCACGGCCCCGGAGAAGGTGCCGGTTCCCGCTTGTTCATAGACGGAAAGCCGGTGTTTGACAACTGGGAGCTCTCCAAGAGCCTCATTTCTCAGGTGCGTATGCCGTTTTCCGCTGGCCCACACAAAGTTACCCTTGAGTACTTTGCTCACTGGAGCTGGGGTGGCCCGCGTATTCAACTCGGAATCGTTCGTCCCGAAACGCTAATCAGCGCCGACGCAAAAGCACTCGCTGCCCGCTCCGATGCCGTTGTCCTAGCCGTTGGTTTTGATCCAGAAAGCGAGAGCGAAGGCGCCGACCGCGGCTTCCAGCTTCCTGTCGGTCAGGACGAACTGATCAATCAGATTGCCGCCGCCAACAAGAATGCAATCGTCGTCGTAACTTCCGGCGGCGCCGTGGACATGAACTCATGGCTCGATCACGTTCCTGCGCTCTTCCAAGGCTGGTATTCCGGACAGGAAGGCGGCACCGCACTCGCGCAACTCGTTTTCGGTGATGTCAATCCGTCCGGCAAACTCCCGGTTTCCTTCGAACGCCGCTGGGAAGACAACGCCGTTCACGACAGCTATTACCCGAAGCCGGGCGAGAAGCGGGTGGGCTATCCCGAAGGTGTGTTCCTCGGCTATCGCCATTTCGACAAGACAGGAATCAAGGCCCAGTTCCCCTTCGGCTACGGCCTGTCGTACACAAGTTTCGCGTATAAGAATTTGTCAATCACCCCGGGAAGCGTTTCGGGCGATCAGCCCGTGACAGTGACCTTTGATATCACCAACACAGGAAATCGCGCTGGAGCCGAAGTTGCCGAAGTGTACGTCGGCGAAGCACACGCGAAGGTCCCGCGACCGATGAAAGAATTGAAGGGCTTCGCGAAAGTGTCAGTGAGTCCAGGATCCACGCAACATGTTTCGGTTGCGCTGGATCGCCGCGCCTTCTCCTATTACGACGCAGGGCAACATCAGTGGAAAGCCGACACGGGAACGTTTGAAATCTACGTTGGTCATTCCTCAGCGCAGATTGATCTGACGGGTTCCATCACGCGAACCGCTCCTTAAGCCCGCGTGACGGGTTATTTATGCTCGGGTGAAGGCTTCTCAGCAGCCTTTTCACCCTCTCCGTGCGGAGCCGAACCTTCTGCGGGTTTGGCTCCCTCGGGTGCCTTAGCTCCTTCTTTTCCCTCTGCCGCTGCCGGTTCCTTACTCTCTTCTTCGTCGGCCGGGATCACGTACTGCACGATCAGCGAAATCCGGCGATTTGAAGGATCGAGCGGATCCTTCGGAACGCGCAGCCTCTGATCAGCGAACCCTCGCACTTGGGAAACCTGGTCCTCCCGCAGTCCATGCGCCTGCATCACCCGTCGCGCCGAGTTGCCGCGATCCGAAGACAATTCCCAGTTGGAATACGTGCCGTCCCCACCATAGGGCTTGGCATCGGTGTGCCCCTCGATCGACACATGATTCGGGAGTTTTCCTAATTCCTCGGCAAGCAGAGTCAACATCTCCACGCAGCCATCCGTCGGTTTGGAACTTCCACTGGTGAAGAAGGTTCCGTTGGCGGACTCCAGCAGTTCAATACGCAGCCCTTCCGACGTAACGGTCATATCGACATTGTTCTTCAACTTTGGAAAGGCGAGCGACTGCTTGATAGCCTTCAGCAACTGCTCTTTGAGCTTGGGAATATCCTGCTTGGCGAGCGTAAAGTTCTCACCCGTGCCAGTCTGATTGGAGCCGACCTTCTTTGCCGTCCCCGTCGGATCGCGGAAGTATCCACCGACCGCTTCTTGAACCTGTTTGCTGCTATTAAGAAGCCAGAGAACGATGAACAATGCCATCATCGCGGTGACAAAATCGGCATATGCCACCTTCCACGCGCCGCCGTGATGGCCGCCGTGCGCCGCTTTCTTCTTAATGATGATGGGCTGGGTCTTCTCCAAAATCTCTCCTCTGGTTGATTGCTACACAAGTCGAAATACTTTGATCTGCTCCAGCAACTTGCCCGTATCAATCGGCTTGGTCAGATAGGCGTCGCAGCATTCGTTGAAGGATTCGAACACGGTCTTCACATCCGTAACTCCGGTAGTCATGATGACCTTGCACCGTGTGTCGGAAGTACATCCCGCGTTATCCTCCAATCCTCGAATGGCTGCCAACGCCTCTTTTCCGTCCATTTTTGGCATCAGAATATCCATGCAGACCAGATCGTAATACTCGCCGGACTTCATGCTCTTACGGCAGATATCAACCGCCTCCTTGCCGTTCTTAGCGACGTGACAGATACCGTACTTTGAAAGAAAAGACTGCAGAAGCAGCCGATTTGTTGAATCGTCCTCGACTACCAGAGTTTTCATGCGGTTACCCCTTTCGCTTTTTCCATCTGCATCCACTCGCAGCTTTGGAGAGCAGATACAAAAATAGGAAACTGTTCTTCCAACTGAGGCAGCAAAGCCGCGGCTTTATCCAGTTCCCCGGCCGCTGCCGCCTGTTCCATGGCCAGACCGATGGCTCGCAGGGCCTCTGCCGCCACCGTTGCGGCCGCGCCCTTTAGGGAATGAGCCTCGCGTCGCGCCGCCACCGCGTCCGAACTTGCGAATAGCGATTTCAGTTCCTCGATCTTGAGCGGAAGATCTTCAAGGAACCCGCCGATTACGGCTCTTGCAATATCCTTGTCGCCCATCAATCGGTTCAGCAAACCTTCAGGATCGAAGGCCACCGGCGGAACAGGAGGTGACGCCGACGGCTTCTCCGCGGCTACGGTTGTGACTACCTTATCGGTCTGTTTCTTGGAAGAAGGAAGCCAGACAGAAAGTACCTTGATCACCGTGCTCATCTCGAAAGGCTTTGAGAAATAGTCATTCATACCGGTAGCCAGGCATTTGTCGCGCGTTTCCTGTGTCGCGTGCGCTGTTACCGCCACGATCGGTACTTTCGAATTCTCAATGCCTGCATCGCCCCGCCGGATCCGCCGGGTTGCCTCAAATCCATCCATTTCCGGCATCTCGCAATCCATCAGGACCATGTCATATGGTGTTCGCTGCAAGGCTAGGACAGCCTCCGCACCGTTTTCTGCGGAATCCGCACGCACGCCCACCTTGTTTAACATCGAAACCGCCACTTCGCGGTTTGTCGGCTGATCCTCGGCAATCAGGACCCGTGCGCTGAATTGTGGGATCTTTGCCAGTGACCGCATCGGCGGCGCTTCTGCATGGGGACTCCGACGGCCTTCCATCGCCACCGAAATGGCGTCCGCCAGATGCAGCCTGTCAATTGGTTTCAGGACGTATCCCTGAAACCCGCCGCCCAGCATTTTTTCGATGTTGCGGCTTTGATTCAGGTGAACCATTAACAGGAAGGCGGTTCGGTGTTTCTCGGAGTGCTGTTTGATCTGGTCGGCAATTTCGGGATCGTACATGCTGGGTATCCCCGAATCCCACATCACGAAGCGAAAAGGGTCGCCGCCGCTGCGTAATGCTTTCAACGCCAGCGTGTCATTTGCCGCCTCTTCGCAGCGGCATCCCCATGCCGAGAAAATATTTCGGAGTACATCACGATTGCGGTCTTGGCGATCCACGACAAGAACGCGAGCATCACCGAACTTTTGTTTGTGGCGGGCAATCGACGGATCCGTCACGGACTGCTTGCGGAACGCTGCTGTAAACCAGAAAGTTGACCCTCGTCCCGGTTCACTTGTCACTCCGATCTCTCCGCCCATGTGCTCTACAAGTTGTTTGCAAATGGCAAGGCCGAGCCCTGTGCCGCCAAATTTCTTAGTGGTAGTCCCGTCAGCCTGCACGAATGGTAGGAAAATTCGATCGATTCGATCCGCGGGAACGCCAAGTCCCGTGTCCATCACCGAGAAGCGCAGTTTGACGCCCTCTGCTAGTTCCTGGTCGCGCATCACAGAAACGAAAACTTCGCCGCGCTCCGTGAATTTAACAGCGTTTCCGGCAAGATTGAGAAGAATTTGCCCGAGGCGAACGGAATCGCCAACCAGCAACGTCGGTATGCCAGGCTCAATATCCCAGGTGAAGTCCACTGCCTTGCCATACGCATTGACCGCCAGAGCCTCGACAACATCTTGGACCACGCCGCAAAGCTCAAACGGCGAATGATCAAGTTCCAGTTTGTGTTGCTCAATCTTTGAGAAGTCGAGAATATTGTTGACCTGGTTCAGAATTGCTTTTGCGCTGGACTGAATGATTTCCGTGCATCGAAGTTGTTCCTGATTCAGTTCGCTTTCCAGCAAAAGATCTGACATTCCCAGGACGCCGTTCAGCGGAGTTCGGATCTCGTGGCTGATCGTTGCCAGAAAGCGCGTCTTCGTGTCACTGGCGGTTTCGGCGAGTTCCTTGGCGCGTCGTTCTGCATCCGCGAGTTTGCGATCGGTGATGTCCCGGCTGATCGTAGCCAATACCGCGGTTTTTCCGGAGGTGCGATCTTTCACGCAATAGAGGGTTTGCCAGACTGGAATTAGGGCCCCCGTTACGACGTTCCGAAACTCCACTTCCCCTTGCCAGCGGCCCTCTTCCTGGATTGCCGTCCAAATACTGGTACGGAAGAGATCCCGCCCTGCTTCGGCATACAAGTCTGACAAATTCATCCCAAGGACGGAATCAGATTCGAGTCCAAGCAGCCGTAGCCCTGACGGGTTGACGTAAGCTAGGCGGCCGTCGGGAGAAGCTATTGCGATGAGATGACTGCTATTCTCTACGACGGATTCGAGTTCGTGCAGTTTTGTGGCTTGACGATCGAGAACCTTATAGAGACGAGAGATGAAGTAGGTGAGTGCTAATACGAGAATTGCGGAGAAAATAAGCACGCCAACTGGCAGATACGGCGCGTCAGTGGGACCGGAAGGCGTTAGGGTTCTCGCCAGTCCCATCAGGTACAAAATGGCAAGACAATTAGCCACATCGCCCGCCATGGTCCGGCCCTTCTAATGCCACTCTCATCTTGTTCGTCAAACTGATGTCCTCGCTCAGACATTTTCGTAGTAGACGGCCTGGCCGATGGCTGTCCGCTTGAAGTTGTCGTTCAGATTCACGGTAGTTTCAGCGCTACCCAGCAACAAAAATCCGCTAGGGTTCATCACCTTGCGTATCTCTTCGAGTATTTTCTTCTTCGTCTCAACATCGAAATAAATCAGCACATTACGGCAGAAAACAAAGTCGAACGTACCCAGGCTCCGCATGGATTGGCGAAGGTCGAACTGTTGAAATTTGACCATCTTCCGCACTTCCGGCTTCAGTTCCCACATCAATCCGTCCCGATGGAAGTACTTCACCAGGTAGTTCGCCGGCAGACCGCGGTTGACCTCGATCTGCATGTAACGTGCCGTTCGTGCCCTTTCGACCATCTGCTGTGACAAATCCGTTCCCAGAATCTCCACCGTCCAGTCGCGCAGTCCTAACTCGACCAGCATCATCGCCAGACTGTAGGCTTCCTGCCCGGAAGATGAAGCGGCGGACCAGAACGACAGTCTTTTGGTTTGTGCTCGCAGCGCCTGAATTTTGGGAAGGAGCGTCGTTCGTAAAGCCTCGAATGGAGCCGCATCGCGGAAGAACAGCGTCTCATTCGTAGTCATTGCCTCGACCACTTCTTTGCGAAGGACAGGTTTGGGCTCCGACCGTAACCGGGTGCACAGGTCGTCGAGCGACTTCATTTGTTCTCGTCGCACGATCTGGTGAAGCCGCGAATCTAACAAGTAGTGTTTGTTTTCCTCGAGTACGATGCCTGAATCCTTGTAAACAACCTGCTGTAGGTAAGCGTAGTTGACGGCGCTGATTGCCGTCGCCGTCGTTCCCGTAATTCCAGTCGAGAGTTTTGCTTGAGCGGGAGTTGCCATGTCTAGTACCCCGCCTGTATTAGGATTTCGCCAATAACGGACTTCAGGCTTACGGTTGCGTCCGCCAAACCCGCTCGAACGACGGCCCCAGGCATGCCCCATACCACGCTGGAAGGCTCGTCCTGCGCAATGACGAATGCCCCTTCTGTTTTCAAGTGCTCAACGCCGCGAAGCCCGTCCGAACCCATTCCGGTCAAGACTACCGCGATGGCAGACCCGCCATAGACGCGGCTCACCGAACGAAATAGTACGTCTACTGCGGGACGGCATGAGTTTTCCGGTGGCGACTGGTCCAAGTCAATCTGCACAGCGGTGGCTGTGCGACGCAACCGCATGTGGTAATCGCCGGGTGCGATGAACAGCGTCCCTGGTTCGACCGATAGACCCGCTGTGGCTTCAACTACGCGCAATTTGCTCTTGGCCTGCAATCGGTCAGCCAGCAATTTCGTGAACATGGGGGGCATGTGCTGGACCAGTACGACAGGCAATGGGAAATCCGCAGGAAACATGGGGACGATTTCCGCAAGTGCCGTGGGTCCACCGGTTGAGACGCCGATAGCGACAATCTGACGCTGCCGAGTTGCAGTTCGTGGTATTGCCCGCGACGTTGGAATTGCAACGCCTCGTGCCTGCGCGACGGATGACACAAGTTCTTGTTCCGGTTCAGTCGGAAAGAACTGTTTGATCTTCGGAATCAGTTCGTCGCGAAGTCTGCCTAGCGACTTGTCCAGCGAACCGTCGTTCGATGCCTTCGTCACGTAGTCGTTGGCGCCCAGTACAAGGGCGTCGATCGTGGCGGATGCGCCGCGTTCCGTTAGCGTGCTGAACATGATTACGTGCAACTTGGGGTAGAGTTTTCGTATCTCCCGGAGTGCTTCCAGCCCATTCATCACCGGCATCTCGACATCAAGGGTGATGACGTCCGGGTTCACTTGTGGGATCTTCTGCAGTGTGATGGCCCCGTCCGCTGCCGTTCCAACCACTTCGAGTTCCGGGTCTTGCCCCAATACGTGCGAAACCAAACGGCGGATGACGACCGAGTCATCTGCCACGAGCACCCGGATTCGGCGCGAGCGTTTGCCGCCCTGATTCGATTGCACGTGCTCCGGAGTTGTTAGCGTCTTCGTCATGATTCCTGCCCTTATTGGACGACTCCGAGTAGCTGCAACTTCTCCAGGATCACGTCCTTGGTAAAGGGCTTCATGACATACTCGTTTGCCCCAGCTTCCAGCGCGAGCGTCATCTGCTCGATCTGCGTTTCGGTCGTGACCATCATCACCATCACCGATGCATACCGGCGGTCCGCGCGGAGTTCCGTCACGAACTCCAGGCCGTTCATCTCCGGCATGTTCCAGTCCGCTAGAACGAGAGACACGTCGGGATACTCCCTATCCATTACTTCCAGAGCTTCGCGGCCGTTGCCCGCCTGGCATACTTCGTACCCAATTCCCACGAGCATCTTCCCGAGAATGGTTCGCATCGTTTTCGAATCATCGACTACCAGAGCCTTTGCCATGTTTCTATCCCGTTCCTCTTTGTCTCGCAGGAATCATCTCCCCGATCCGGCCGCTTGCGAGCGAGCGGCAGAATAGGGCTCAGCCGATTCGACTTTGAAACGGCTTATGAGTGTTTGTGGCAGGGCGGCCATTTCGCCAACACCCTGTGCTGCTCTCTGTGTGTCGTTTCCTCCTGACGTCGTGTCTCGTGCCGCCTGGGCGACTCCCGAGATGTTTCTTGCAATCTCGGTCGTTCCTTTGGCCGCTTCGTTTATGTTCCGCCCGATCTCATTGGTCGTGGCTGTCTGTTCCTCCACTGCCGATGCGATCGTGTTCGAAATGTCGTTGATCTGGTTGATAATGCCGACTACGGCGAATCCTTTACCTGCTTCTCCCGCTCGGGCCGCTTCGATCGTCGCGTTCAAGGCGAGCAGGTTTGTCTCATGCGCGATCGAAGTAATGTCTTGGACTCGCATCTCCAGCGCAAATGATCGCGCTGACGCAAATAGCTGCTCGAGACGAGCATCTCCGTTCAACATCGCGAGCGTGTCGTCTGTGGCGGTCATCGTGCCCCAGTAGCCTGTTGCTGCAACGCAGCCCGCAATTGCTAGAACGACACCGAAGCCGAGGGTCAGTCGGATGCCGATGCTCGCGTTCCGCAAAAAAATCCAAGTGCGGTTACTCTTTTTCGAGGGCTTTCGTTCTTCGACCTTCGCCCCCGGTTCAGTGGCATTGACTGCAGTGGGGGAGTTTCTTCCCCCCACTCGAATGCCTTCGCTAGCCTCTTTACTGCTCGTTACTTCCCCCACGCCCATGACGTACTCCTTACTGACTGCATGGCGCAGCCTTCTTGACTACCCGCTCGCGCTCGCAGTTCGGGCACGGGTCGACCGTGTCTCCGGTTCTACGATGAAGCGTCCCACAAGTGCCTGGAGTTGGCCTGCCATCTCACCAACACCCTGTGCCGCTTGCTGCGTATCGTTGGCTCCGGTCGTTGTATCTTTTGCTGCCTGCGCCACGCCGGAGATATTGCTGGCAATCTCGGTCGTTCCTTTGGCTGCCTCGCTCACATTGCGTCCGATCTCATTGGTAGTGGCCGTCTGCTCTTCCACCGCCGACGCGATCGTGTTCGAAATATCGTTGATCTGGTTGATAATCCCGCTGATCTCCCCGATCGCCGTCACCGCTGCCTTCGTGTCAACTTGAATCGCTTCAATCTTCTGGCCAATCTCCTCGGTGGCTTTAGCCGTTTCCTTGGCCAGTTCCTTTACTTCGTTGGCCACCACCGCGAAGCCCTTACCCGCCTCTCCCGCGCGAGCAGCTTCAATCGTTGCGTTAAGTGCGAGCAGATTGGTCTGTTGCGCAATTGACGTAATGACCTTGATCACCTTGCCGATTTCCAGACTGGATTCGCCAAGCTTGGAGATAGTGCTGTTGGTGTTCTCCGCCACGCCCACTGCGTTCTTGGCGACACGGGCCGCTTCGTTAGCGCTCTTCGAGATCTCACGAATCGAAGCCAGCATCTCTTCCGAGCCGGTGGCGACCACGCTGACGTTCTTGGAAACCTGTTCACTAGCCGCCGAAACCACATTGGCTTGCGTCGCTGTTTCCTCGGCATTCCCGGCCATCTGTTGGCTAGTGGCCGTGAGTTGTTCCGAAGCGGATGACAGACTCATGGCCGTTTTCGTAATGCTGCCGATGTTGTTGCGCAGATCAGAGAAGAAGCGACTCAGCCCCTCTCCCATCTTGCCGATTGCATCAGTCCCGGAGACTGAGATCTGCTGCGTGAGATCGCCTTCGGCTGCTGCAGCCACGACCTCCAGCATGCTGTCCACCTTGTTCTTCAGGTCTTCGGCAGCATTTCTTTGCGCAGTAACATCGAGTGCGCACTTGACGACCTTGAACAGCTTGCCGTTGACATCGGGAATTGGATTGTAGGATTCCTGGAACCACACTTCCTTGCCGTTCTTGCCGAAGCGTTTGAATTCTCCAGTGACGTATTCGCTACGATTCAGCTTCGGCCATAGTTCTCGATAGGCGTCGCTGTTGCGTTCGGCTTCCCCGACCAGCGAGCTGTGGTGCTTTCCCTTGAGTTCGTCAAGGGTGTAGCCCATGATGCGGAGGAAATTTTCGTTGGCGCCGATCACCGTGCCGTCCATGGCGAATTCGACCACGGCCTGCGCCTTGCCAATGGCAGCGATCTGCCCGGCGTAGTCCGCATTTAATGCTTCAGTTTTGAGCTTCTCGGTGACAACCTCCCAAGTCGCAAGAGATCCGACACGATTCTTATCCAGGTCATACACCGCGTCTGCGACCAGGCGAATAGTCTCGGGCCCAATCTTGAATTGTGCAGTGTATGGGAGCTTACTTGGGTCCGCCAGGATTCTCCGCACACCCTCTGGGTTCTTGTGGAAAGCGTCGGCTGATTTCCCGATCATCTCCGACAACTTGAGCGGCAGGTATTTTTCCAGCGGCGTCAGATTTCGCATCGAAGCTGGATTCATGTACCGAACCGTCATGTCGTTATCGGCGAAAATAAGGTTGACGGAGGTTCTATCAGCCAGTCCTACCATCCGCGAAGTCGCGGCTGATTTTTCTACAAGGCTCGCCTTCATCTTGTTCAGCGCCCGAGTGAGATCACCGATCTCATCCTCGCTGCGGACCGCGAGATCGTTCTGCGCAAGGTCGTTATTGGCGATTGCGCTCGCGAAATGCACAGCGGAATTTGTCGCGGTTGTGATCTGACGAGTCATGAAAACAGCCACCAACGTCCCAACGATGACGGCCGCAAGAGAAGACAGAATTAGGGTCCAGTCCAGAAGATGAAACTGCGTACCAAAGTCCTTCGCGTCCTGTTGCAGCCGGTCCTCGTAGTAGGCGCAAATATCGCCCAGGCTCTTTTTCATTGCATCGTTGATTACGATGGCTTTGTCTGATATCTCGTCGCCGGCCTTGACGATGGCGTCGCGCTGACCGCTCGATGCATGTTCCACCGTACCGTCCAATATCTGGCGGTATTGCGGAAGTAAGCGGTGAATCTCGGCCAGTCGGTCCCGGTTTACTTGCTGGGTCCACTCCGGTGCCAAGTGATCCAATTGAGCGAGGTCCTTGTCCACCTGGGCCCAGGCGTCTTCCAGAAGCTTTTTTGCAGTTGCCTGTCTCGAAGGCTGAGTGCCCGCCAGGATAGCTTGGCGCGTCTTGCTTGCCGTCTGGTTCAAGTCCCGTTGTAGTTGCCTGGCCGCGTCCAACGACGGAACTCTTCTTCCAATGATGGCGTTCTTGATTAATTCGAGGTCCTGGACCTTCTTGTATCCGACACCGGCACTAACGACCATGAAGCCGAGGATGACGGCAAAGCCAATGCCCAGTTTTCTCCCGAGTGTGAATCTCATATTTACCTCTGTCCTTCGCGCTACGATTTGCTTACGCTCGTACGGGGTTACTCGATCACTTGCCGGTTCGTGCACTCTAGTGCTGATTTCTACCCGCTACGCTCGCGCTGCAAGTGCGCGGGCATTTCCGCTCGACTTTGATCCCGATTCGCTTTCCACGATGAACCGGCTGACAAGCTTCTGAAGTTGACCCGCCATCTCGCCGACGCCCTGTGACGCTTTCTGCGTGTCATTGGCTCCGGACGTCGTGTCCTTCGCGGCCATGGCTACGCCCGAGATATTGCTGGCAATCTCGGTCGTTCCTTTGGCTGCCTCGCTCACATTGCGTCCGATCTCATTGGTGGTAGCTGTCTGCTCTTCCACCGCCGACGCGATCGTGTTCGAAATGTCGTTGATCTGGTTGATGATGCCGCTGATCTCCCCGATCGCCGTCACCGCTGCCTTCGTGTCAACTTGAATCGCTTCGATCTTCTGGCCAATCTCCTCGGTGGCTTTGGCCGTCTCCTTGGCCAGTTCCTTCACTTCGTTTGCTACGACCGCGAAGCCCTTGCCCGCTTCTCCCGCGCGAGCTGCTTCAATCGTTGCGTTGAGTGCGAGCAGATTAGTTTGTTGCGCAATCGACGTGATGACCTTGATCACCTTGCCGATCTCCAAGCTCGAATCGCCCAGCTTCGAGATGGTGGCGTTGGTGTTCTCCGCCACGCCCACTGCGTTCTTGGCGACACGAGCCGCTTCGTTGGCGCTCTTCGAGATCTCGCGAATTGAAGCCAGCATCTCTTCCGAACCGGTGGCCACGACGCCGACATTCTTGGAAACTTGTTCACTAGCCGCCGAAACCACATTGGCTTGCGTCGCTGTTTCCTCGGCATTCCCGGCCATCTGCTGGCTAGTGGCCGTGAGTTGTTCGGACGCTGATGACAGACTCATGGCCGTTTGTGTAATGCTGCCGATGTTGTTGCGCAGATCAGAGAAGAAGCGACTCAGCCCCTCTCCCATTTTGCCGATCGCGTCATTCCCGGAGACCGAGATTTGTTGCGTGAGATCGCCTTCGGCTGCTGCAGCCACGACCTCCAGCATGCTGTCCACCTTGTTCTTCAGGTCTTCGGCAGCGTTTCTCTGCGGGGTCACGTCGGAGGCATACTTTACGACCTTGAAGACCTTGCCGTTAACGTCTTTAATCGGGTTATAGGACGCTTGAATCCAGACTTCCTTGTGGCCCCTGCTGATTCTCTTGAACTCTCCGGCCTCGTACTCACCGCGATTCAGCTTGGCCCAGAATTCCCTGTAATCCGCGCTGTCACGATAGGCCTCTTCCACGAACATGCCATGGTGTTTTCCTTTGATATCTTCCAACGAGTAACCCATGAGCCTAAGGAAATTGTCGTTGGCTCCGATTATGGTTCCGTCCAGGTTGAACTCGATGACTGCTTGCGACTTGCCGATAGCAGCAACCTGACCGGAGTAGTCCGCATTCGCAGCCTCTAAGCGGAGTTTCTCTGTAATGACCTGCCACGTGTTGATGTACCCAATGTGGTTCCTCTGACCGTCGTACACCACATCCACCACTAGCTCGAGGGTTTCTGGTCCTATCTGGATGATTGCTTTTGTAGGCAGATTCCGTGCTTCGCCCATCGCTCTTCTGACTCGCTGCGGGTCCTTGTGGAAGATGTCGATGCACTGTCCGATCATCTGGGAGGCACGCACCGGCAGATATTGTTCTAACTTCTGCAACTGTTGCGTGGACGCATCGTTCATGTACTGGATCTTGAACTCGCGGTCGGCGAACATGATGTTCACGGGTGTCTTCTCCGCAAGTCCAACCATGCGCGCGGTGGCTGCGTCCTTTTCCCGCAGGTCACCCTTCATTTTGTTGAGGGCATGTCCCAGTTCGGCGAGTTCATCCTTGCCGTCCGACTTCAGGTCGTCTTGAGACAGATTGCCGGCGGCAATACCGTTGGCGAAAGCCAGTGCAGAGGCCGTTCCTGAGGAAACACCCTTGCTAATTGCCAACCCGAGGAAGGCCACCACGATACCGACCAGAACGCCGATGCCCGCCAGCATCGACAAACTCGTGGCAACGCTTTTCTTCCCGCCTTCCTCTAACTCAGACTGCTTGGCTTTTACCAACTCGACAGACTGCTTGGTCGCTTCTGCCGATTCCTGGAGTGTCGCCACAGCGCGGTTCCGCGCTTCCTCGGCGGCTTTGAAATTCCCCTTCTCCAGAGCCGGGATGACTTCGTGCTCGACGGTCCCGATGTACTTCAACCCGCTCTCGAACGCTTGGACTGAGATAAGGTCTTTGAGCTTTCCATCCGGCAGCCGTTTCTTCCATGCCTCATTCGCATCAACGTAATTTTTCTTCCGTTCCTGAAAACGTGCGATATCTGCCGGTAACTTGTCCCGCATCTCTTTGTTTGCCAGTAGCATCAAAGTGGCATAGCGGACACGTTCGACATCCAGAGCAGGCGGCAGAATGTCTCCGTTTAGGTCGCTGTATTCGACCATTTCGCTGTGGATCGGACCGCCGATCTTTACTTTGCCAATCGTCACATACGACAGAACGCCAAAAATCAACAGGCCCAATACTGCTGCTCCAATCAACAGACGAAGCTTCGAAGCGACTTTCATATCCTTCATGTTGAACATACTTTCCCCCGGATTCGTGAAACTCCGTCGAGTTTTACGACTACTGAATTCTCAAAACCTTCCTTCTTGAAACGCACAGAGTGACGTCACTAAGCTTTCGCCCGAAAAGCTCGTAGTTCCTTGCCGTTCGATTTCCCGGAGGCGTCGTCCACGATGAACCGGCTGACAAGCTTCTGAAGTTGACCCGCCATCTCGCCGACGCCCTGTGACGCTTTCTGCGTGTCATTGGCTCCGGACGTCGTGTCCTTCGCGGCCATGGCTACGCCCGAGATATTGCTGGCAATCTCGGTCGTTCCTTTGGCTGCCTCGCTCACATTGCGTCCGATCTCATTGGTAGTGGCCGTCTGCTCTTCCACCGCCGACGCGATCGTGTTCGAAATATCGTTGATCTGGTTGATGATGCCGCTGATCTCCCCGATCGCCGTCACCGCTGCCTTCGTGTCAACTTGAATCGCTTCAATCTTCTGGCCAATCTCCTCGGTGGCTTTAGCCGTTTCCTTGGCCAGTTCCTTTACTTCGTTGGCCACCA
>Ga0302323_100000700_pt1 | contig 27081 bp, 24 predicted proteins | sample Fen_T0_3_FD_201950 | JGI IMG/M metagenome (GOLD analysis project Ga0302323, IMG submission 201950) | Peat permafrost microbial communities from Stordalen Mire near Abisko, Sweden - Fen_T0_3 | ecosystem: Environmental > Terrestrial > Soil > Wetlands > Permafrost | place: Sweden: Abisko...
TTGACGGCTACGGACAGATCGACTCAGCTCGAGGTTTCTATGATGGATTCCCCAGCGCTTTGGGGGGCACTGCCGGGTTTAAACCGCAAACCAACATGCTTTTGGTCCGAACCGGATTCAGCTTCTAACGCGGAAGAAAGGAGAGTATTGAAATGAAGAAGCTATTCTTTACGTTTCTGTTCCTGGCGGCCGCGTCGATTTCCACTGGTCGTCTGCAAGCACAAGTGATAGTGATCGCCAACCCTGGAGTGAATGCCACCGAGATCTCGAAGAACGATCTTAAAGACGTGTTTACCGGCGCATCGACAAGGGTCGGAGGCGTTAACGTGGTGCCCATTCTGCTCAAGTCCGGCACAGCGCATCAAGAGTTCCTGCAAGTCTATATCGGCAAGAACGACACCGCCTACCTGGCAGGCTGGCGCAGCCTGGTCTTCTCTGGCCAGGCCTCGATGCCCAAGGTCCTGGATACGGACGCGGCAGTGGTCCAGTTTGTGGCGCACAATCCCGGCGCCGTCGGCTATATCGGCAAGGCCACACCGCATGACGGAGTGAAGGTGCTCGCGGTGAGGTAACAATTCGGTTGTTCCCAGGCCTTAGGGGAGGCTGGGAAACCCTTCCTTTAAGGCCTGATCATAAGGGGACCCAATGTTTGGACAGATGAAGATCAAGACGAGAATCCTCGGCATCCTTGCCTTGCTGGCAGGCGGCTATCTGCTCCAGGTGGCGATGGTGCAGCTTACGGCGACCGTCACGCACAATCGCATGTTGCAGATTTCCTCTTCGCTCTTTCCTGCCGCCTTGAAACTGCAGGATGCGGAGGCGGACTTTGAGCGAATGAAGAAGCACTACGGCGATGCGGTGGTCTTGCAGGATGCCAAGTCGCTCAAAGGTGCGGAAACCGATGCCGAAGCCGTGGCGACGGCGCTTGATTCCGTGAAGACGTCATTGGCCTCTTCGCCCGAGCTTGGCAAGCAGGCCGATGAATTGCTCTCCCAATTTTCCTCGATCCGATCGCGCGATCACGATACCTATGCGGCGATTCTGGCCGCCACTGGCGGTCCGAGCGACGAACTGATGGCTCAGGTAAGCGCGCTGGGAAAGGACAACAAGGCGCTCACCGACGCCATGGGCGTCTTTGACAAAGCGATCTCCGCCAGCTTTCAGAAGCAGTTGGATGCCGTGGATGCATGGTCCCTTCGCAGCCGCGTGACAGGGCTCGTCATGCTGGTCTTCGCCGTACTGATCTGTGGCGGAGCATTGTGGATTGTTCAATCCAAGGTTGTGTTGCCGCTTTCTTCGCTGGCGCTCCGCCTGCAGGATATCGCCGAAGGCGAGGGCGACCTGACTCGTCGAATCGAGGTGCAGGGAAACAACGAGATTGACGAAGTGGGCATTTGGTTCAACGTCTTCATCGGCCGCATTGAGGAAATTGTGCGGCGGGTTGCCGAGCACGCCAGCACTCTGGGGTCAGCAGCCACAGAACTGGCCGCGGCCGCGCGCGAAACGGCCATGCAGGCAAGTCATCAGCAGGAGCAGGCTGCTCGCATCGGCGCAACCATGAGCGAGATCTCCTCCTCGGTTCATGAGATCAGCCAGACGACGCAGAATGCGGCTGAAGATGCCCGCAAAGCCGAAGAGTCCGCGCACACCGGCGGCCAAACGGTTCAGACAACCGTCCAAACCATCGGAGATTTGCTCAAATCGAACCAGGAGACATCATCCAAAATCGAGGATCTGGGCCGGTCAAGCGACGCCATTGGCAGAATCATCAACGTGATTAACGAGATCGCTGGCCAGACAAACTTACTGGCTCTGAATGCCTCCATTGAGGCCGCGCGGGCCGGGGAACACGGACGCGGCTTCGCGGTGGTTGCAGGCGAGGTGAGGCGTTTGGCTGAACGCACAAGTGAGGCGACCAAAGAGATCGATCAAACGGTGAGGGCCATTCAGCAGGGCACGGCTGAGGCTGTTGAAGCCATGCGCTCCAGCATGGGCCACGTGCAGAGCGGAGTGGATTCGGCGAGATCAGCCGGCGAGGCGCTGTCGAGCATCATTCGCGGCTCTGAGTCGGTGCAGAAGATGGTTACGCAGATCGCCGCCGCTGCAACTGAGCAGTCATACTCAACGCAGTCCGTCAGCACCAATGTGAACGAAATTGCCACGATCATCGAACAGACGGCGTCAGGTGCTCAGCATTCGGTAGAGGCCTGTCAGCAACTGGCTTCACTGGCCAACGAATTGACGGGCCTGGTGGGCGCCTTCAAGGTTGGTTGAATAAGGCCGGACCTGGCTGGCTGTTGCAAAACGCGGCCAGTAGTGTTTCAATCGAGGTATTGAAACAGGGGTGCTCCACGAAGTGGGGCTGAGAGATACCCTCGAACCCGATCCGGATAATACCGGCGTGGGAAGCTTTCGAAGCCAGACGGCCTTCTTCCTCGATTCGCAGCGTGAGTTCTCTTGTTTCATTGAGTTCGAGACAAGGGGATTCCATGTTCAGTTTTACCGCTGTCGGCCCGACCCGCATTACGCCAAACACGTCTATCCACAAGAGACCTGAATCGCTGTTTCGCAATGCGGCGGGGTTGCTGCTTTGCCTGCTGGCCACGTCTCTAGGGTCGATGGCGCAGAGTTCTGCTGCGGGCGCAAACCCGCAGGCGGCAGCGCCTGCGCAGACGATTGCGCCCGTGACCACAACAGTGGTGGTGCATGGTCAAGTCGTGGACGACTATCATCCTGAGTCTGTCACGGTGGGCACGCTGGATGGCGCGACGCTTGCAGAGACGCCGCTTTCTGCGACAGTGATTACCCGCGATTTGCTCAATGACCAAGGTGCGCGGCTGCTCTCTGATGTGGTGAAGAACGACGCCTCGATTGGCGAAGACTATGCGCCGGTGGGCTACTACGGTGACTTTGAGATTCGTGGCTTTCCGATCGATCTGGCTACGGGTTTGCAGATTAATGGCATGACCATCGCCGGCGAGCAGGATGTGCCTTTAGAGAACAAAGAGCGCGTTGAATTTCTGAAAGGCATTGCCGGAGTGGAGAGCGGCGTGGCTTCGGCCGGCGGGCTCATCAGCTATGTGACCAAGCGGCCGGCGGCGATTAAAGCTGCGGATCTGGCGACGGACCATCGCGGAAGCGCCTACGGCGCGGTTGATCTCGGGTGGCTGTTCGGCAAGCAAAAGCAGGTGGGCACGCGCGTGAATCTGGCTGGCGAGAGAATCGCGAGTTATGTGAACTACACGAATGGCTGGCGCGCGATGGGGGCAGGTGCTGCGGACTGGAAGATCAGCTCGAAGGCGACTCTGAAGGGCGACTTCGAGTATCAGCATAAAGTGCAGCGCTCGGTTTGCGGGTATCAACTTCTGGGCGGGACGACGTTGCCCGACCTTGACAGGATCTATCCATCGACGATGCTGGGTGAGCAATCCTGGGCCAAGCCGAATACCTTTGACACGATAAACGCAAGTTCGCGACTTGACTACGATCTGCCTCACGGCTGGCGAGCCTTTGCAGCGGCGAGTTACAGCCATTCGCTGATCGACGACAACGTGGTCTATCCGTATGGAAACAGCGTTGCGGCACCCTACTACTTTTTTGCACTCGATGGCACTTACGATATCTACGATTACCGCAACCCCGGCGAGCTGCGCATCAACGCTCAGGCTGAGGCGCTGGTCACCGGCCACGTAAAAACTGGACCCATCACGCACGATATTTCCGGTGGAGGCGAGCTCTTCCGCCGCAGCATGCAAACGCCAGAGCATTCGGTGAACTACTACATCGGATCAGAAAACATATACGCGCCCAGCGTTGCAGTTCCTATCGAAAGTCCCATCCTGTCCGCTGATCCGCGCGTCCTGGACGAAGATAATCACCAATCCGCCGCAGTGATGCAAGATCGCATTCATATTCCCGGACGAATTCAGTTACTTGCGAGTGGACGATTCGATTCGGTGCGCGACCACAATTATTCCGGAATAAACAAATCCAACAATTTCAATTTTACAGAGAAGAAACTTTGGCTGCCGCAGTACGCGGTCATTTTCAATCCGATCGACAACCTGACCCTCTATGGCAATTACAGCGTGATGCTTTCTCTCGGAATTCAAGCTCCATGGTGGGTGGCCGATTCAAGCCAATATCTCGATCCGTTCATGACTCGCCAAGCCGAAGCAGGCGCGAAATACAATCTTAACCAGCATCTTCTGCTCACCGCCGCGTTCTTTCATATGCGCGCGCCATTCTTCTATTCGGAAGATTTGGGCGCGGGCGCTGACTGCTTTGGCAATCAAACAACTGCGGACACTCCGTTCTGCTTTCTTTCAAAAGGCCACGAAACGCACGATGGAATTGAGGTAAACGCGGAGGGCAAGGTGACGAACCGGCTGCGACTGACGGGATCGGCGGCGGCTATTCGCGCCATCTCCGACGACACCGGCACGCCAGCTTTTGATCACAAGCAAGTGACCAATGTACCTCATCTGCGCACCACAGCGTTTGCCGATCTTGCTTTGCCTCATGCACGTGGCCTGCATTTACTGCCAGGCTGGAGCTACACGGGACGCAAGGAAGCGACGCGAGACGATGCGGTCAGCGTTCCTAGTTACAATCTTTTCAACCTTGGGGCGCGTTATACGCCGGGCGGCGAGCAGGGGAGTGTAACTCTTCGGTTAAACGCCGATAACATCGCGAACAAACGCTACTGGAAGGACACCGGCGCTAGTTATGGCGATACTTTCATCCACTTAGGCGCACCCACGACGGTGAGACTGTCGGTGCATTACACTTTTTAAGGCTCGCAAGAAAGATCGAGGATGCACACGCAATGAGTACTACGGCAAAAGCGCACGGCATGAACGGCACGCTGGTCGAAGCAGACTGGGCGCCGCTAACGCTGCCCGAGGTGCATGCGCTGCTTTCCGAATACTCAGACTTTGTGGAACCTATCGAAATTCTCTCGGTGAGCCCCCGTCCGTTTTCAGCAGCGAGTGTGGTGTCGGCGGGCGGGCGGCGTGTCTTCATTAAGCGGCATCATCGAAAGGTGCGCGACCGGGAAGGATTAGTCGAGGAGCATCGCTTCATACGTTACCTGCGAGCGCATGGCGCGCAGGTGCCGCAGGTCTTTGCGAGCGCCTCTGGCGAGACGGCGATCGAGATTGGCGAATGGACTTATGAGGTGCATGAGACGCCCACAAGGGTAGATCTGTATGAGGACGCGCTTTCGTGGACGCCGTTTCGCTCGAAAGCACACGCGCGATCGGCGGGGGAGACACTGGCACGGCTACATCTTGCCTCGCGAGGATTCTGCGCACCGCAACGCAAGACACAGCCGTTGGTCGCGAGCTTCACGATCTTTGTAGAAGATGACGTTAACGCCGCGATAGAACGGTATCTTGCAGTTCGGCCTGCGTTGACCCAGGATGCAGGACCACGCGCTTCATGCGATCAGGCGCTCAAGCTGCTCTCGCCGTTTTATGACGAGCTGAAGCCGTTGCTGCCGGCGCTCAAGCCATTGTGGACGCACAACGATCTGCATGCTTCGAATCTGTTTTGGAGCGATGCGAGCGACGAGGCGCACACTACGGCCGTGATCGACTTCGGGCTCGCCGACCGGACAAATGCAGTGCATGATCTGGCGCTGACGATCGAGCGCAACATCGTTGAGTGGCTTCAATTACGCAAGAACGCGGAAGATGAGCAAGAGATTCCTGTGCATCTCGATCATCTTGCGGCGTTGCTTGACGGCTATGAATCCGTGCGTCCGATGAGTGATGTGGAGGCTGCTGCGTTGGCGCCGATGACGGCACTTTGCCATGCGGAATTTGCATTAACTGAGGCGGATTATTTTCTCGGCGTGCTGCACTCCAAAGAGAATGGGCACGTGTGTACGGAAGGCTATCTTGTGGGCCATGCCCGCTGGTTTCGCGGTGCAGGCGGACGAAAGCTGCTGGATGCAATCAAGCGATGGGGTGCGAAGCGAAAGCGGCATGGCGCGACGCTTGCGGGAGCGAGAGACTGATGCATTGGACAGCGATCGCTGAGTACCTCGCCGCGAGCTGGCTTGAGAATGTGGCGGCCATCATCACCATCGTGGGCATATGGCTCACCACACGCCGCACGCTTATCTGTTGGCCGATTGTATTGATCTCGGATGTACTCTACCTGATCGTTTTCTACGGCGAGAATCTGAAATCCGATGCTTTCCTCCAAGTCGTCTTTATTGGTTTCACACTCTACAGTTGGTGGAACTGGGCTCGCAGTGCGCGGTTGGAAGGAGAGGTACGCGTAGTTCCAATGCATGTGAAGGATTGGCTCGGCGGCCTGGTGGTCGGCGCGTTGGGAAGCATCGTGGTGGGATGGTGGATGGCCAGAATCGGGGCCGCGCTTCCGCACCTCGATGCCACGTTGGCTGTCTTCAGTCTTGTGGCAAGTTGGTGGGAAGCACGCAAACACACGGCAAATTGGTGGTTGTGGATTGTGGTGGATGCTGTGTATGTTGGCGAGTATCTTTACAAGCATATGTGGACGACTGCCGCGCTCTATGCAGGTTTCGTGGCGCTCGCTGTGTTGGGACTGAGAAATTGGCAGCGCGCACTTTCCAAACTCTCTATTGAAAGACCTGTAGCACCCGATGCCGCAGTCTAGACTGCGGCTTGAACCACATTGCGCAGAGGCTCGCTGTTGATGTAGCGGCGCAACTCGTCGGCTGCGGTTGTGAGCGCGCGGGGTGCGAACTGCGGACTTGACCCGGCGAGATGAGGCGTGAGCAGCAGGTTAGGGCAACTCCACAGCGGGTGGCCCTCGGGCAGCGGCTCGGGATCTGTGACATCGAGAGCTGCGCGAATATGGCCGGAGTTGAGCGCTGCGACCAATGCGTCTGTGTCTACGATAGGCCCGCGCGCAGCGTTGACCAACAGTGCACCCTGACGCATCAGAGCGAATTGACGGCTGCCAATCAGATGATGCGACTCGGCGGTCGAGGGCAGAATCAGAATCACGATCTCAGCTTGCGGCAGCAGGCTGTCGAGTTCACTGACGGCATGAACAGGCGGATCGGTACGTGCAGTGCGAGCAACGCGAATCAACTCCACGTTAAAGGGCGCGAGCATCCGCTCAATCTCTTTGCCGATCTCGCCATAGCCTACCATGAGAATTTGTTTGCCGGTGAGTTCTTCCACCATTACGGGCGGATAGATCGGGCGCGCATCGCCGGTAATCTGTGCATAGCGGGCGGGGGATTCAAAGCGGCGCTTCCACTGGCCACTGCGCTGCACATCGAAGTAAAACGGCAGATACTTCAGGGAAGCCAGAATGGCGCTGATGGTCCACTCGGCGGTAGAGATGTTGTGCGCGCCGCGAGCTTTGGAGATGGTCACGTGCGGGCCGGCCACCGCTGGAATCCACTCGGTTCCGGCCATCAACGACAGGATCAGGCGCACGCCGCGCAGGTGCGGCCAGATCTTGATGGCCCGCGTTTGGTAGGGATCGGGAATCCAAACATCGATCTCGATCTCGCGGTCGAGATCATTGGACAAGGGAATCAGTTCGACTTCCGGTGGGAAGTCGCGCAATAAATCAGCGGCTAAGATGGCTGGGTATCCGACTCGTAACATAGGGTTTTCCGGACCAGAAATTGCAGGTCCTCAACTCCTATGCTACACGGCAGATGCTGGCCTGCTGTGCGAGAGATCTCCAAGCGTGTCAGATGGTTGCGAGGAGAAGTGAGATGAGTCACCGCGCTGACCCGCTCAGATGAGGCATTCTGTATGCAGAAGATTTTGCGTCGTGGATTGCACCTATGCGGCTGAAGACGAACAAAACGAAGTCCCAGCAGCAGCTCGCCATCAAGTTGCGCGTGGAACCGGAAACGAATCCTGGGTTCATGACCTGGGAACGGCAAAGGCTGCTGATTCACGCGGCAAAGACGGCGCTTGCGGCCGGGCTGTGCTGGTGGCTCGCAATGCTTTTTGGGCTTACTGACGGCTACTGGGGTGCAATCAGCGCGATCATCGTGCTGCAATCGAATTTTGGCGCGACCATCTCTGCCTCGCGCGATCGTTTCCTGGGGACATTGATTGGCGCGCTGCTTGGCTTCGCGTTTGCGCAGTTCGGTGCGCTGCCTTGGAACTTCATTGCGGCTGTGCTTGCGGCTGTCATCATCTGCGGCTTGCTGGGCCTGCGCAGTAGTTCGAGGCTGGCCGGCGTAACCATTTCCATTGTGATGCTGGTGCAGACGGGCTCTCACTGGACTGTTGCACTGCACCGCGTGATCGAGGTCTTGCTGGGCATTGCAGTGGCGCTGGGCATCTCCACACTGGTCTTTCCTGACCGAGCACGTCTGCGATTGCGCGATGGGCTGGCACAGGAGTTTCTGGTGCTGGGCGCGTTCTTCGAGGCAATTTTACAGGGCTTTAGCGGCACGCCTCATCATGATCTGCCAGCGCTGCGCGAGGATGTGCTGGCCGCGCTGCGTAAAAACGGCCAACTGCTTGAGGCTTCTCGTAACGAGCCTTCTGGTGGTCCGGGATGGCGTGAGGGACTGGGGATGCTGGCGCAGTTTGGCCACTCGCTCTTCGATGCCCTGGTCGCCTTGGAACTGGCGGTGAAAGACAGCCACAAGGATGGGTATGCGCAGCAATTGGAGCCGGCCCTGGGCAGGCTGGCTGTAGACATTCGCACCGGATTTCATTACGTGGCTGAGTGTGTTCACGGCTGGCGATTTCATATTCCACCGCCGGGGTTGCTGCTGGAGGAGGACATTGCTCAACTGGAAGCGCGCATGGCTGAGGTGCGGCATACGGGCTTTCAGTTTTCGCAGGCAGAGATCCTGCGCGCTTATGCGGTGCAGCTCCATCTCAAGCAGATTGCACGCCTGCTGCGCGCCTCGCGCGTTGAGACCAGCCGCGCCATTGGCGAAGCGCAGAAGTAACTCAGACCGCGAGCAGGTTGGTATAGACCGCCATGCCGACCACCGCATCGGCACCGAGAGCGTCGAGCGCATCGACCTCCTGCTGGCTGCGAATGCCGCCGGCGACGATGAGTTGCTTCGCGGTGAGATTGCGCAAGCGCGCGGCAACCTCAATCGGAAAGCCGCCCAGCATGCCTTCGCCATCAACGTGCGTATAGAGGAACGCGGCGGCATAAGGATCGAGCTGCGGAATTGCCTCGTCGGGCGTGAGTGCGACCTGCGCCTTCCAGCCCTTCACGGCGATCTTTCCATTTTTGGTGTCGATGCCGGCGACGATGCGCTCCGCACCAACGGCGGCGGCGAGTGAGGCAGCAAAGTCGGTGTTGACCGCGCCCTCCGCGGAGAAGAGCGCAGAGCCAATGATGACGCGCTTTGCACCCGCGTCGAGCACTTGTTGTGCGCGGTCGATGGTGTGAATGCCCCCGCCGGCTTGGACGGGCAAGCGCCTGGCAATCTGCGCGACAAGTTTTGAGTTATCGCCCTGGCGCATGGCCGCGTCAAGATCGATGAGTTGGACCAAAGGAAACTTGGAGAACTTTTCGATCCAGTATTCGAAGTCGTCAAAGGCCAGGCGCAGTTTTTCGCCCTGCACAAGCTGAACGATCTGGCCGCCCAGCAAATCGATGGAAGGAATCAGCATGGAAGCCTCACGGAGACGCCGGCCCTGGCCAGCTCCTGCTTGAGCGAACGCGCGCTCGATACACCAAAGTGAAAGATGCTCGCCGCAAGCGCGGCATCGGCCTTGCCGCGACCGAAGACATCGACGAAATGCTCCACGGTACCCGCACCGCCCGAGGCGATGACGGGAATGCCAACGGCCTCGCTGACCGCGGCGGTCAGCTCGCAATCGAAGCCGGTCCTCATGCCGTCGGCGTTCATCGAAGTGAGCAGGATTTCGCCTGCGCCGCGCTGCTCGGCTTCGCGCGCCCACTCGACGACGCGGCGACCGGCAAGCTTGCGCCCGCCCTGCACAAAGACCTGCGCATCGCGAACAGGATCGGCGGCCTCGGGATCGCGGCGCGCATCAATGGCGACGACGACGGCCTGTGCGCCGAAGCTGCGGCCGATATCGTCGATCAGTTGCGGGGTCTTCAGCGCGGCGGAGTTCACGCTGACTTTATCCGCACCTGCCTCGAAGACCTGTGCGGCATCGTCGGCGGAGCGAATGCCGCCGCCTACGCAAAAGGGAACGAAAAGCTCATGGGCTGTGCGGCGCACGGTGTCGAGTAGCGTGGCGCGACCCTCGTGCGTTGCGGTGATGTCGAGCAGCACGATATCGTCGGCGCCTTCGCGTGCATGGCGTGCGGCTTGTGTTGCCGGGTCGCCTGCGTCAATGATGTCGACGAACTGCACGCCTTTGACGACGCGGCCGTCTCGCACGTCGAGACAGGCTATGATGCGCTTGGTAATCATTTATCCTTCCTCGTTTCCCCAAAATCCATTTAGGTCCTTAAGTATCTTCACCCGTATTGAGTCGGACTTCTCCGGACAAAATTGCGCGCCATTGCGAACGAAGAGGTCTTTAAGTTCTGCAAATTGTGCCGGCGACAGTTCGGATGTAGAAAACATCAGAAATTTAGACTCGTTCATGTATAACAATGCGACATTTTCCTCGTGTTCAAATGCGATAATTGCCCGCCATAAAATCTTTGATTCACCTATCCCAGGAACTTCAAACAGAATGCGTTCATCGTCAATATCAATGGAAACAGTGTGATCTATTTGAGCGGCAGGGTAGAATCGCCGGAACCATGTGCGAGCCACGTAGTAGCGAATGATTGGTCTATGTACCGAAAATGCCACTAAGAACATTTCAAAAATAATAGATTCAATCAAGTGGGAGTCTGAGATCAAATTCTTTAGCCAGTAGGAGAACATGGTTATAAACAGCACTATCGCTGTGACGATTAACACAATAGAATAAATTACCGATACAAACGGATAGTGATTTCGTGTACCTAACTTTCGGTTCACTGAAATCCGATGGGCTACTTTGAAGTCGGCAAGATTGAGTGTGGAACTGATCTTCATTCTCCAACCTCCAGAAAGTTTCTAAGAATCTTCAGGCCGGTTGCGCTGGATTTTTCAGGATGAAACTGCACGCCCATCACGTTGCCGCGCTCGACAGCAGCGGCGAATGGTTCAATGTAGTGCGTGATTGCTGCGGTGTCGGCGGTGACGGGGGCTCTGTAGGAGTGCGTGAAGTAGACGTGCTCGCCCGGCTCGACTCCGGCTAGAAGTCGCGAGCCTGCGCGGATTTCGAGCGAGTTCCAGCCGACATGCGGAACTTTTTCCTGGCTTTCGGAGAAGTGCGCGCAGGATTCGGCGAAGTGTCCGAGGCCCGGCTGCTCGGGCGCTTCGCTCGATCCGGTGTAGAGCCATTGCATGCCGACGCAGATGCCGAGGAAGGGGACGCCGCGCGCAATCGCGGCGCGAATCGCGGTGGTGAGGCCGGTCGAATCAAGCCGCTCAGTGGCCGCGAAGTGGCCGACGCCGGGAAGCACGATGCGCTCCGATGCTTCAACTAGCGAAAGATCGCCGTCCGTCACGATCGGCTCAGCGCCCAGGTGACGCAGCGTCTTGAGAACAGAAGTAAGATTGCCGGCTTTGTAGTCAATTACCGTTACGCGCATTCATTCGTCTCCCAATTTGTACATTGGTCGATCTCACATTCCCTCAGGGGCTGAAGCCGGGCTTCTAGGGCTCTTTATCGGCACGACTAAAGTCGTGCCCTTTCAAAGCAGAAACGGATCTGGAGATTCGCTAGAGCAAACCCTTCGTGCTTGGCAACATCTCACCCAGTTGTTTGTCTTTGGAGCAGGCTACGCGAAGAGCGCGTGCGAAGGCTTTAAAGATGCCTTCGATCTTGTGGTGATTCGAGCGGCCGTACATTGTCTTGACGTGGACGTTGGCTCGTGCGCCGCGTGCGAAACCTTCGAAAAAGTCCGTGACGAGTTCAGTTTGCAGATCGCCTACCAGTCGCGTGCGAACCTTTGTATCGACGGCGAAGGCAGCGCGGCCACTTAGGTCGATGGCTGCAATCGCGAGGGTCTCGTCCATGGGCATGAGAAAGTAGCCGGCGCGAAGGATGCCGCGCTTGTCGCCGAGAGCGCGGTCGAAGACTTCACCGAGGGCAATACCGACGTCCTCGACGGTGTGATGCTGATCGACGTCGAGGTCGCCGTCACACTTGAGTTCGAGATCGAAGGCGCCGTGGCGCGTGAAAAGTTCGAGCATGTGATCGAAGAAGCGAATGCCGGTGGAGATTTTGTATTGACCGCTGCCTTCAATCGTGAGCTTGATGGCGATGCGCGTTTCGGTGGTGTTGCGTTCAAAACCTGCGGTGCGCAGAGCCTTTTTTGTATCCCTGGTCCCAGAATCGGGACCAGGGGCACCCGTGGACTGATTGCTCTTCTTGGGCGTCACAGAGCGCCTCCTTCAATCTTGAGTTTGGCCAGAACTTCGTTGAGCGCGATTGCGGCATGGCGCATCTGTTCGCGCGTTCCAATGGTGATGCGTACGCGGCCATCGCAGCCGGGATCGCTCGAACGGTCGCGCACCAGCACGCCGGAGCCGCTCATGAGACGCGTGAACTCCTTGTGCTGTGCGCCGATTTCGACCAAAACAAAATTAGCTTGGCTGGGCCAGCGGTGGAGGCCTGCCTTGTCGAGTGCGGCTTCGAACTCCGTGCGCGCGTTAAGCACTTCGCCGACATACCAGTCGAGATACGCCTCATCTTCGAGCGCGGGCTGGAGGCAGGTAAGAGCCAGCGAGTTGACGCTGTAAGGCGAAAGCACACGCCGCACCCAGCGCATCAGATCCTCTGGTCCGGCGAGAAGGCCGAGGCGCAGTCCGGCAAGGCCATAGGCTTTGGAGAACGTGCGCGCGAGCATAAGATTTGGTATTTTGCCAATCAGGTCGATGACGGTTTTGCCGTAAAAGTGGAAGTAAGCTTCATCTACGAGCAGAACGGCATGCGGAGCGCGTGCGGCGATCTCAAGCAACTGTTCGCGTGTGGCCGCGGAGCCGGAAGGGCTATTGGGATTGGCGATGGCGATGATCTTGGTGCGCGGCGAAATGGCGGCGAGCAGGCGTTCGAAGGGAAACTTTAGATCGTCGGCGGCCTGCACGGCGACTGCGCGGGCATCGGTGGCCGCTGCATAGATCTCATACATTGTGTACGTGGGAACCGGCAGTAGAAGTTCGTCGCCTTCTTCGAGGAAGGCCTCGAAGAGAACGTGAATCGCTTCATCCACGCCATTGGTGAGTGCGACCTGAGCGGGTTGAAGGCCGAGATACGCGGCGACGATGGCCTCAACCGGTCCGCGTTCGGGATAGCGTGTGAGACTGCCTGCGGAGATGCGGCCGAGCACTTCGCGGACCTTCGGCGAACAGGCGACTGTGTTTTCGTTGAAGTCCAGACGTAGCGTGTCGCGGCAGCCGAGCGGAGGGTGATACTCCGGCATGGCCTGTACGCGGGCACGTGGTATCGGGAGGATTGATGTTGCGGTTTCAGTGGCGACCTTAGTCACGGGGTCTCCTCTTCAGGCGAGTGCGGATGGCTTCGGCGTGGCCGGTGAGGCCTTCAGCTTCAGCAAGCAATGCGGCGTGCGGGCCGAGCGCGCGCATGGCTTGCGCGTTGTACTGCTGCACGGTGATGAGCTTGACGAAGTCATTGACGCTGAGGCCGCCGCGCACGCGCGCCATGCCGCCAGTGGGCAGCGTGTGGTTGGGGCCGGAGATGTAGTCGCCCATGGGCTGCGCAGACCAACGACCTACGAAGACCGAGCCGGCGTTCTGCACCCAGTTGAGATCGCTGGCGGCATCGACGGTGAGATGTTCGGGCGCAAGACGATTGGTGATGGAGTGGGCTTCGTCCAAAGATGAAGCGATGATGACCAGGCCATTGCGGTTGAGGGCCTGGCGCGCGATGGGATTCAATCGGCTGCGGAACTCGGCATCCGCGACGACTTCTTTGGCGAGGTCGGCGCGCGTGGTAATGAAGATGGCCAGCGCTTCGGGATCGTGTTCTGCTTGCGCGACCAGATCGGAGGCAATGTCAGCGGAGTTGCCGCTCTCGCTGGTTACGACGATTTCCGTGGGGCCGGCGAGCATGTCGATGGCGCAATCGAAGGCGACGAGCCGCTTGGCGGCGGTGACATATAAGTTACCTGGGCCGACAATTTTGTCGACGCGCGGCAAAGTCGCTGTGCCGTAAGCCAGCGCGGCAACGGCGTGCGCACCGCCGAGACGATAGAACTCGGTGATTCCGAGCAAGTGCGCTGCAGCCAGAGTTTCAGGCGCGGGCTTTGGAGAGACTACGGCGATGCGCTCGACACCCGCGACCTGTGCGGGGATAACGGTCATCAGTAGTGTTGAGGGAAGCGGATGACGGCCGCTGGGCACATAACATCCGACTGCGCCGAGAGGACGAACGAGCTGGCCGGTGGTGAGGCCGGGAATGGGAGATTCACTCCATGATGCTGGTAGTTGAGAGACAGCAAAGGCACGAATCTGGTCCGCAGCAATGGTAAGCGCCTCGCGCATTGCGGGAGTAACAGCCTCCCATGCTGCGGCCATCTCATCGGGCGTGATGCGCAGATTGGCTGCGTCTGCAAGGCCGTCGAATTCAGCGGCGTAACGCAACAGTGCGCGGTCGCCTCGTTTGCGCACATCAGACACAATGCGCTTGACAGCGGGCAGCACGGCATCGAGCGCCGCACCGCCTCGCTGTTCGAGAGCGGCGAGGATCTCTGCTGTTTGCTCTGCGCCGCGCCCTTTGGTTCGGATCGTCTTCATTTTTATCTCCGGCCTAGAGTACGACCTTGTTCAGTGGATACTCGACGATGCCCGTTGCCCTAGCTGCTTTGAGCCGTGGGATAACATCGCGCGCTACGCGCTCTTCAACGATGGTGTTGACCGCAACCCAGTCAGAGTTCGAGAGCTGGGAGACGGTGGGCGAATTGAGCGCGGGCAGTACGGCAAGAACCGCTTCGAGATCGCCACGCAGCACGTTGAGCATGAGACCGACCTGCGATTGCGCGTCGATGGCGCCGCGGAGCATGAGGGCGATCTGGTCGATCTTCTCGCGCTTCCACGGGTCGGCGATGGCTTTCTTGCCGGCGATCAGATGGGTCTCGCTCTCCATGATGGTGTCGATGATTTTGAGGCGGTTGGCCTTGAGGGAACTTCCGGTCTCGGTGACTTCAACGATGGCGTCAGCGAGTGTGGGTGGCTTGACTTCCGTTGCTCCCCAACTGAACTCAACCTTCACGTTGACGCCCTTGGCGGCGAAGTAGCGCTTGCTGACTTCGACCAACTCAGTGGCGACGATCTTGCCTTCGAGGTCTTCGGCTTTCTCGAAGCCGCTGCTCTCGGGAACTGCGAGCACCCAACGCACTTTGCGACGGCTTTGTTTGGAATAAGTCAGCGAGGTGATGCTGGTTAGGTCCAGCCCGCTCTCGACGACCCAGTCGATGCCGGTGAGGCCGGCGTCGAGAACGCCGTGATCTACGTAGCGGGCCATCTCCTGCGCGCGAATCAACATGCACTCGATCTCGGGGTCGTCGATCGAGGGGAAGTAGGAGCGGCCGTCGGCGTAGATGTTCCAGCCGGCGCGCTTGAAGAGCGCAATGGTCGCATCCTGCAAACTGCCTTTGGGAATGCCGAGTCTGAGCTTGTTAGCCACGAGTGACCTCTTTCTCTGTTTCTGTGCTGGTTGCGTCGATTCTGACGGGCTTGGTGAAGCAACTGACTGTGCCTTCGTGGCAGACGAGTCCGTCTCCCTCGACAACCACACGAAACAATAGGGTATCGTTGTCGCAGTCGGTTGCGGCTGTGACGACGCGCAGGCGGTTGCCGCTGGTCTCGCCCTTCATCCACAGCTTTTGGCGGGTGCGGCTCCAGAAGGTTACAAAGCCAGTTTCAAGGGTTTTGGCGTAGCTGACTGAGTTGAGAAAACCCAGCATCAGCATCTCACCGGTGTTTGCATCCTGGACGATGCCGGGGACGAGCCCGTCCATCTTTTCAAAGTCAATCGTTGGATTCGTATTGCTCATTGGGTTCCTTGTTCTTGGTTGGAGTTTTTGTCGGGACAAGAAAAAGCCCGCCGGTTTGGTCGCCGGCGGGCTTGGTGTCTCTTAAGATCTCTCTGGCCGTTTTAGATCAGGCCATGGCAGTCCGCCGGCATGGAAGTTCCATGATGGTGGTGATGACCGTGATGGCGGTTGCTCTGCATCTGATTCAAAGATAAAGGAGCGGCGCGGCGGTGTCAACCATAACCTCACTAATGTCTATGAGTCATGGCTAAAACCGCCGATCATGGCTGCTCTCGGTTCCCTGCCCCGCCGGCCTGATCTGCCGAAGCTTCGGTGTTTCCCTTGTGCATCAATTCAATCATGTCTTGATACAAGCGATTGCGCACGCCGAAGCGTTCTGAGGCGCGAGTTACATAGCGGATGAGCACTTCGAATCCCGAACCGGAGGGACGCAGATTCACGACGGGAGCAGCGCTGAAGCGGCTCAGGCCATCGCCGCGCGCACCGCGTTTCCACTCATGTTCCGCCACGCCGGCACTCTCTTCGGTTTCCTTTTCCACCGCCTTGCGAATCTGCTCCACGATCTTCTGCGTGTCGCCGGTTTCCGGGATGCTGACGGTTATTTCGTCCCACATCCACTGGCCGGCTGTGGAGAAGTTGAAGTACTTGCCACGAATCGCGAAGTTGTTGAGGAAGGTGATGCGGCGGCCGGTTGGATGGCCTCTGTCTGCCAGATCTCCGGTTTCAAGCAAAGTGGTGCTCATCAGGCCGATCTCGGTAACTTCGCCGCCCACGCCATTGATCTCAACCCAATCGCCAACCCGAATGCCGTTCTTGCCCATGAGAGCGAACCAGCCGAAAAACGCAAGAATGAAATCCTGCAATGCGATGGTGAGTCCAGCAGTGGTGAGTCCAAGCACTGTGGACATCTGCTGCGGCCATCCGAAAACAACAAACAAGATGATGAGCCCGCCGGTCACCTGGATTGCCAATTGCAGTACAGAACGAAGGGTCTGGGTTTGCCTACGGTCGAGCGATGGATTGGCGAGGAGCCACCGCACAAGAGCATCGCACAGCACAACGCAAATGAGGATGAAGGCGATCACTGCCACCGATTGCAGAATCAGGTGCCACAGGGTGCGGTGTTGCACGAGCACCTGGGCGGACCACTTGCCATAAACGGCGGCGAGTTGCTGCTGGGTAAGAATGCGGTCGTTGCAGATATTGAGGAGCTGACGCTGCTCGGTCTGCTCGATGATGCGAGCCAGTTTCGATGCGCGGTCTGGCGTGCCGGTGACCGGCGCGGGGGGGCTTGAATTGGCCTTGGCTTCGAGAGCTTTGTGCTCGGCTGTCAAAGTGGCTATGTCGGCTTGCGCCTGCTGCATGGCCTGCAGGATCGATGCGTTGCGGTCGAGTTGGCTCTTCCACGCCTTCACACGGCCTGCCAGCGTGCCATGCCTCTTGGCGGAGAGGACGGCGACCTCTCCTGGGTTGTGCGACTGGCTGTCGTACTTGGCCATCAGCGCTTCATGTGCTGTGAGTTCCTCTTGAATCTGGGCACGGTCGTCGCCTGAAGCTCGATCGAGATCCTGCTGCGCATCCTCCAGTTGGTCGGTATCGAGCCCAAGCTGAGCCTTGGCAACCTCGAGATCGTCACTGTCGGGGGCGGGCTTCGCAGCGTCTTTCGGCGAAGATGCAGCGGAACCTGATGCTGGGCTCAGGCGATCGACCAGTGCCTGGTCTTCCTTGATGAGTTGTTGAAGCTGATCGACCCTCTGTGAGAGTGCATGCGCCTCGCCGGTAAGGTCACGATGCTGCGCCTGTGCGCTGGCCACGCGCAACGCCGAGGCAAAGGCCTGATCGACTTCGTGATCGGCCAGACGTTCGGCTTCGCGCGCGTATTGCGTCTCCTCGGCAGTAATAGCGAGAGGCGCGAGACTCTCGGCCGTTTGCCAGGGCCGAAGATCGACGAGGGTTTTCTGAACATTGCGAAGACTTCGAACCTTACTCCGCCCCGAGAGAAATGCGAGAGGCGACATGGAGTTGCGCGTGGTCCACGAGAATGCCACGCACACGGCCAGAAGAGCGACCAATGCAAACAGAACGATGAGATGGACGCGGCCAAAGACACGCTTGCGGGAGCGACTGACAGGAACGGGAGAATCGGGGAGTCTCGCCATAGATCAATTGTTGCAGGCCAAACGCGTTTTGGGCCAAAAATCGGATTCAGGATCTTTTTCCCGTCAAGGGGTTGCGATCGATGAACAACGGAGCAGAGAATGGAGGCGTGCGAAAGAGTCTGCAGCTTACGGCGTTGGCAGCGGCGATGCTGGGCGTTTGCCTGGCCGGGGCTGCGCAGAATCAGGATCGGGACACCCGTGCCGTGCCCAAGACCTCCGCGACGGCACCACCGCCCGAGGCGCGGATCGACATCAATCACGCGAGCGTGGATGAACTGCTGAAGGTCCCCGGCATGACGAGGAGTTGGGCTGGGCGCATCGTACGCTTCAAGCCTTACCGCACCAAGCTGGATCTGCTGGATCGCGGAGTGGTGACAGTTCAGGTCTATGAACGCATCAAGGATTATGTGATTGCGCACCGCGAGTCGCAATGACCACCTGCGGTGGGGCAGCAGCGCCTGCGGCGCAACTAGTCAGCGCTGAAAGCGGATATTTGATTTCGAGTATCGATTGAAATTCATAGCTTCCCACCCTTTCCGCAGGAAAAAGCGGAAAGGATGGGGCACGGAACAGATTAAGCGCTAGGCTTGTTCCGTCTCCAGCTCCGGCTCCGGTGTGGGTGCGTCGCCGCGCCTGAGCAGCCGGCTCAGAATAACGTAGAGCACCGGGATAAAGAACAGGTTGAGGACGGTGGAAAGTATCATGCCACCGACGATGGTCGTTCCTACCGAGCGGCGTCCGAGAGCGCCCGCGCCTGTGGCGAAGACCAGCGGCAGAACGCCGAGGATGAAGGCGAACGAAGTCATCAGAATCGGGCGCAGGCGGAGCTCTGCGCCTTCAATTGCAGCCTCGGCGATGGAGCGGCCTTTTTTGCGAAGCTGCTCGGCAAACTCTACGATCAAAATCGAGTTCTTGGCCGAGAGGCCGATCAGCATGACCAGGCCGATCTGGCAGTAGACATCGTTGACAAGGCCGCGCCACCACACCAGGCCCAACGCGCCGAGCACCGCCATAGGGACAGCCAGCAGGATGATGAAGGGCAGCGCGAAGCTCTCGTATTGGGCAGAGAGCGTGAGGTAAACGACCAGAATGCCAAGACCGAAGATAAGCAGCGCCTTGCCGCTCGATTCGATCTCGTCGAGGGTCAACCCTGTCCATTCAAATTTCATGCCGGGCATCATCGTTTTGTTGGCAAGCTCTTCCATGGCGGCCAGTCCCTGGCCGGAGCTGTATCCGGCAGCGGGCGAGCCGTCGATTTCGACTGCGCGGAAGAGGTTGTAGTGGCTGATGACCGGCGGGCCGGAGCTCTCGGTCACCTTGACCAGGTTATCCAGGGGAACCATCTGGCTTGAGTCGGAGCGAACGTAGTAGTTGTGCAGGTCTCGGGAGGACATGCGGAAAGGCTGATCGGCCTGAACAAAGACGCGATAGGTGCGGTTGTTGAAGTCGAAGTCATTGATGTATGCCGAGCCCATGAAGACCGAGAGGGTATTGGTGATCTGGGAGAGCGGAATATTCATCGCCTTGGTCTTCTCGCGATCAATGGTCACCAGCACCTGCGGATCGTTGGCCGAGAAAGAGGTGTAGAGGTCGCGCAGGTCTTTGCGGGCGCGGCTTCCGCTAACGATCTGATGGGCGACGCGGTCGAGATCGGAGACGGTATTCGCGCCCTGATCCTGGAGCATGAACTGGAAGCCGCCGAGGCTGCCTACGCCCTGCACGGCAGGCGGCTCAAACATCTGTACAACTCCGCCATTGGGGGCGAACATGAGCATCTGCAGCTTGGGGTTCAGATCGGCCACGATGTCGGCGGTGGAGTGGCCTTTGCCGCGGCGCTGATCGGAGGGCGTGGTGGAGATGAACATCATGCCTTGGTTGGAGGAGCCGCCGGACATACTGTATCCCGTCACGGAGAAGGCTCCGGCTATGTCGGGATTTTGGGAGATGAGGGCCTGTGCGCGATCTGCCAGATTGCCGGTATAGGCAAGCGAAGATCCCGGCGGAGCCTGCACGATGACCATCAGGAAACCCTGGTCTTCCTGAGGAATGAAGCCGGTGGGTACGCGCTGGTATGTCCATACCGTGGCGCCCAGTCCTACAAAGAAGACAGCAAGAAGCACGTAGCGCAGTTTGAGCGCCACATGAATCGCTTTTGCGTACGAGGATGACAGCCAGCTGATCTGCCTGTCGGTGGCGTGAATGAAGGAGGCAAAGAGTCGGGAGACCGGAGCGATATGCAGAAAGTCGAGTTGCTTGGGGCGATCCTCTTCACCGCGCAGGAACAATGCCGAAAGAGCCGGCGAGAGCGTGAGTGCGTTGAAGGCCGAGATAGCGATGGCAAAGGCAATGGTCAGCGAGAACTGTCGATAGAGAATGCCGGTGGTGCCGGGGAAGAAGCTGACCGGCACGAAGACCGCGATCAGTACCAGCGAAGTGGCAATGACTGCGCTGGTGACCTCGCCCATAGCTCGCGAAGTGGCCTCGTGAGAATCGGAATGCTCCATGGCGATGTGGCGCTGCACGTTTTCGATGACCACGATGGCGTCGTCAACGACTAATCCCGTGGCCAGCGTAATGCCGAAGAGCGTGAGCGAATTGATGGAGAAGCCGAAGATCTTGATGAATGCGAAGGTGCCGATCAGTGAGACGGGAATGGTGACGGCGGGAATGATAGTGGCGCGCCAATCCAGAAGGAAGAGAAAGATGACGGCGATGACGATGATAACGGCCAGGGCGAGAGTGAACAGCACTTCGCGGATGGAGTCGCCGACGACGGTGGTGGAGTCGAATGCGACGGCGTACTGGAGGCCAGGAGGAAAGCTCTTGGAGAGTTCCACAAGGGCGGCCTTGGTTTTGGCATCCACATCAAGGGCGTTGGCGTTGGATAGTTGCATGACGCCGATGCCGATGGCTTCCCGGCCCGCGTATTTGAGATTGGAGCTGTAGTCTTCTGCGCCGACGACGGAGTGGCCGATGTCCTTGAGGAGTATGAGACCACTGGGCGCGTTCTTGACGATGATGTTATCGAACTCGGCGGGGCTGGTGAGGCGGCCGACGACGCGCACTGGAATCTGGAAGGCTTGTTTCGAGTCCGATGGCGGCTGGCCGAGCTGCCCTGCTGGAATCTCGACGTTCTGCTCACTCAGGGCATTGATGACATCCGTCGCCGTAAGGCCATGTGCCGCCAGACGAACAGGATCGAGCCAGAGGCGCATGGCGTACTTGCGTTCGCCAAAGATCATGACATCGCCCACGCCGGGAACGCGCTTGATGGCGTCTTTGACGTAGACGTCGAGGTAGTTGGAGATGAATTCAGGCGAGTAGCGGCCATCCAGAGTGTAAAAGCCGGCGCCGAGAACGAAGTTGCTGTTGGCCTTGGTGATGCTGATGCCGGTGGAGTTGACGGCAGATGGCAGACGGCCCTGGACGCTGGCCACGCGGTTCTGCACATCGACGGCGGCGATATCTAAGCCGTAGCCCGTATTGAATGTGGTGGTGATGGTACTGTTGCCGCTGTTGGTGCTCGACGAACTGATGTAGCGCATTCCCTCGACGCCGTTGATGGCCTCTTCGATCGGAATGGTCACGGCCTTCTCAACCGTGTCGGCGTTGGCTCCCACATAGTTGCAGGACACCTCCACTTGAGGAGGTGCGAGCGTGGGATACATCGCGATGGGAAGGTTCGGAATGCAGATCGCGCCTGCAAGAATGATCAGCAGTGCGCAGACCGTAGCAAAAACAGGCCGATGAATAAAGAAATCTACAAACAAGGGTTGCCTTCCTTTTCGTCCGCAATGAGCGCGGGTTGACCGGCACACTGTGCTCGCCTCCGGCCCATAGCCAGAGGCACTTGTCCAAAGTGTCTTTTAGGCCCCGGGCAACTGCATCACCGGCATGCCGTTCACCAGGAACTGCGTGCCGGAGACGATGACCTTATCGCCCGCTTTCAGCCCCGAGGAGACGGCATAGGTGTTACCCACGGTGTCGCCCAGCGTAACCGGGGTCTGGCTCGCGATGAGGTGGCCGTCCTGCTGGCGCGCGACAAAAACAAAGGTCTGCCCGCCCTGGCGCATCACCGCCAGCACCGGCACAACAGCCATAGGAGTGGTGCTCCAGATGACCCGCGCCTTGACCATCTGCGCGTTACGCAGTACTTCGGACGCGGAGTGAACCGGAGCCTTCACCAGAATGCCCTGCAACGTGCTGTCCACCTGGGGCGAGAGAAAATCGATCCGGGTCTTGTCGACGACCTTGCCTGAGTTGTCCATCAAGTCCACGTCCAACCCCTGGCGAACCTGGCCGGAGCGTTCAGTGGGAACGTAGATGTAGGCTTCCAGATCCTTGTTCTCGTCGACGGTGGTGAGCATGGTGGCCGGAGCGACGTAGTCGCCCACATGAACTGGGATGTCGCCCACGACTCCGTCGAAGGGCGCACGAACTGTGTAGTAGGCCAGTTGCTGCTCCTGTGTCTTGCGCATCTCCACGGCCGATTCATAGTCCGCCTTGGAGTTCTCGAAGGACTGCTGCGCCTGTTCGAAGGCGTCGCGGCTTGTGACCCCCGCGTCAAACAGCTTGTGCTGCCGCTCGACCTCTCGCACATTGTAGTCGTAGAGAGCCTTCTTCTGCCGTTCCGTGGCTCGCTGCGACTCGACAGCAGCCGCCTGGTGCTGTGGATCGATATTCATCAGCGCCTGGCCTGCCTTCACATGATCACCTGAGCGAACATGAATCTGCGTCAGCCGTCCATCCACCTGCGGTTGCAACGTGGCCGAGCGGCGTGACTTGATGGTAGCCACGTACTCGCTGGACTGGGGCACCGGAGCGATCGTAACCGCCGCCGTCTGCACCGGCATCGCCTGCATCCCCGCCGCACCTGGCGCCGCTGACTTTTTCTGGCAGCCGGTAGCCGCCAATCCAAGAAGAATCAAACAACCCGTTCCAAAAATACGTCTCAAAGCTCTCTTCCTCACTCAATCTTCCCTCTGGTAACCTTCAAACCAAACTCCAGCTCAGCGCTCCGGCTTGTGCCGGAAATAGTTGCAACGACAGGCTGCGGGAGTTGATCGCCGACTGCGGCATTGGCTTCCGCGAGACTCTCGACAGGGTATGCCCCCTGAGCCTGGGGAAGATCGATTCAAAGCCGCCTATACTATTGTGACGCTTGAAGCCGGGGCATCGACGCAAAAATTCGTTTTCCAGCCCCTTATGCTGCTTTGCGGTCCGCCGGAGCCCTCCCGCTGCTCCGGGTGGGTAGGCTAGGCAACCCCTGAGTTCCGGTTGCTCGGCATCCGGCTGCCGGTCGTTACCCCAGACACCAATGGTGCAATCGTTTTCATGGCTCTTTTGTTTCATACGGACCCGCAGGTCGCTTAATTCTGCGCTGTGGGGCCAATTCAGCGCGTGGGGCGAATCGCCTTCTTTGACATGCATCGGCTGAGTTGGTAGCCTTCATAAGGGCGCATGCGGCAAATGCTGGCCGATTGTTGACCCTTTAAAGCGTCCCCGTCGTCTAGCCCGGCCTAGGACACCGCCCTTTCACGGCGATAACACGGGTTCAAATCCCGTCGGGGACGCCAAATAATCAATAACTTACGGCAAGTTAGAACGATACCCCGAAAAGCGGGGACGCTACGGGGACTAACGCGAAGGTACGCTATCCCCAGCCAACGCTAACATGTGTTCTCTCGGTGCTGGCAACGACCCGGCAAATACCCCGTCCAACTTGTTCACCGTAGCGGCCATGAACTCCGGCGAAAGGTGCGCGTATCGTTGCGTCATGCGCGGCGACTTGTGGCGGAGAATCCGGCCCACCGCGTATAGGTCCACCCCTTCCATGACCAGCCAGCTTGCCGCCGTGTGCCTCAGTGAGTGGAACGAAGCATCTTCAATACCCAAGGACTTGAAAACACGCTTGGTGTAGACGCTCAGTTTTGCCGCATCAACCTCGGGGAAAAGCAACTCGGCAGGTCTCCCGACGGGGCGACTCTTGAGCACCTGCACCGCCAGCGCGTTCAACGGTACCACGCCCAGCGTCCCGTTCTTTGTCTCCAGCAGGTAGAGGCGATTGTTGGCAAGGTCTATGTCCTTCCAGCACAGGCCGAGAATCTCGCCCCGGCGCATCCCGGTAAACGCGGCCAGTGCCATCGGACCGCGCATCCAATCAGGCGCGGCTTCCAGAGCGGCCTTGAACTCCGTGGGAGACAGATACCGCGTCCGGCCTTCCGAGACTTTGGGCAGTTTCGCGCCCTGTGCCGGGTTCGTGATGAGCAGTTCCCATTCCACGGCCAACTGAAGCGCGTGCCTCAGCGTGGCGAATTCTTTGGCCACTGTGCCAGCGGAAACCTCGCTGCTGCGCTTTCCGATGAACTCCGTGACAGTCTGCCGGGTGATTTCTTTCGCCAGAGTCGGGAGCGCGGCCTTGAGCGTCTCCAGAATGCCGTTCAGCCGAACAAAGGTAGTGGGCCGCAGGTGCGCTTTCTGGTGCGTCTTGAATCGCTTGAGCAGTTCCGCCGTGGTGATCTCGCTGGCGGACTTCACGCCCATAATGCTGTCCCGTTCAATGCGCGTCTTGATCTGGGCAAGGGCCGTCATGGCTTGAGTGCGCGTATGGGCCGTGACCTTCTCCTTCTTGCGCTTGCCGCTGGCGTCCACATACGAGACCCACCAGCCGCTACGGTCTGTCCGCTGAAATACTCCATCCCGCTCTTTAGCCTTTGGCATCATTCCTCCGCTCAACTTCCGCTTCAATCTTTGTTTGGTGATGTGTTACCCAGTTCTTTGCGATTCGGTCCCGGTTCGACTTCCGCCGCTTGTTTACCTGCTGCGCGACCCATTCCGTGCGCTCCCCATGTCGCCGGTCCTGTTTCCATTGCGGCCATACATCGGCGGCCAATCTGATCATTTGCTTGGTCCGCTCACCCCGGCTGTCTTCCGTGCGTCGAACCCGATCCTTGCCTTCACGCTTGCAGTTTTCGCAGTACGATCCGCGCTCAATCGGCTTGTCTTTCTTGGGCATCCTCTGGCGAAGGAAGTAGGTGCGGCATCCGTCGCAGCTGAACAGCCGCGCGCGCTTCGGGGAATCCAACAGTTGAATGAACAGGGCGACTGCCGCATCATACGCGGCACGTTTCTGATCCGACTTCTCGAAGAAGCTGCCCGGAACTATTTGCAGGCGCAACTCTCCGTCTGGCGCAAAGATGTCCCACACAGCAGGGTTTCGCTCCGTGTATTCAAGCAGCACATCGCGCGGAGGGACGCGCCGGTTAGGCCACTCTTTGCCGTCACGCTTTCCAGAATCTATCCACTTATTTACAACCAGCCGCAAGGCCTGATGAAAGATCACTAAGGCTGTCGGTGAGGCGTCTTTCTTTGCATCTCCCGTGATAAGCACGTTAACAGCGGGGCGACGCAGGCGGATATTCAGGGCGGCCAATGTGTTTTGGGAGCACCCATCCTCCGAAGATTCACTCCCCGCGACCAGTCCGGTAACCCTCATAAAAACTATGATGCGCCTAAGCTATGCAAAGTGCAACACTTTTTGCAACATTGTTCCGAACACTTGCGCGAGAGTATCACTAGTGCCGCACAGCGACACTCAAAAGAGAGGCGGAAACAAAATGGCCGGACAAAAGACGGAAGCTCAGTATTTGGGGGTTGCAGAGGCGGAAGTGAGAACTGGCGTTAGCCGTTGGACGTGGCGGAGGTGGGCTTACGATGGCAAGATTGCCTCCGTGAAGCTAGGCAAGCGCCTAGTGATCCCCACTAGCGAAATTCAACGAGTCATCGACCGTGGAATGCGGCCAGCAGTTGAGGGCAGATAATGGCCGCCGATATAAGCGTCACAGCCGGGGACCAATCCGTCGTGACAGAGCTTCAGAGGTTGGCACAGTAAGCGCGAAACATGGCTGCAAAGGAATTGCCCCGGTGACTGGCCGGGGCGGAAAGGATAAGCCTGAATGTCCAAAACCAGTGTAACGCTGTCCGCTATCGAAACCTACGTCAAAAACACAACCAAACGGGAAGGCCCGGACGCTCTCGAACAGGCATGGCAAGTCGCCCAAAGTGAAGGTGCGCAGAGTGACTTTAGCGGCTTCATACTGCTAGCCGCACGATTGCAAGAGTCGCGCCCAGGCGAACCGATACTTCTGCCACTGGAACGTACCGCGAAGATGATGGACGTACACGTCACGCAAGTCACTCGCTGGCGCAAACGTGCCTATGCTATGGGGTTTCTTGAACTGCACAAACACTCCGTCCGCAAGCGCCGCGCAGCGGAATACTTTTTCCACTGGCCTGCTGACGAAGCAAAGGAGACTGTGTCACCAAGTGAGGTGTGTAAGCCGGAAGGTGTGTCACCACTTAAGCACTTAAGCACTTCACCAGATAAGCAGATTCCCACTTCGCCAGATAGCCAGTTCACTACCTTCGCAGGTCAACAAGCCAGTTGTGCAACCATTCCGATGGGCGACGGCGTGTTATCAGGTAACCAAGCAACTGTGTCATTAGGCAACTGTGTCACTAGGCAGGTGTGCAACCAAGCCGATGTGTGGCCACTGGTAACACCGTTGGACTACTCGCCATTCCGCAAACCCGACGCTCCGCCGAATCCAGCAGCGGAACCGATTGATGATTCTAAGCCGCCTCTGATCGAGGTGGACTTTTGACGGCTGTCGAATTGCTCGAAACCGTCAAGGCTGCTGGCGGCCACCTTTGGACGTCGGACGGGAACAGGATACACGGTTGCCTGCCCGCCTCCCTTGTGCCGCTGATGGACGAACTGCGGGCCAACAAATTGCAACTTCTAGCCGAGCTGATGGTCCGCCGTCCAGCCCTGCCTGATGGCGTCCGGCTTATACGCTGGGAACCGAAGGCCGCGCCGGTCCGATTGTCGGAG
>Ga0302323_100000701_pt1 | contig 27073 bp, 27 predicted proteins | sample Fen_T0_3_FD_201950 | JGI IMG/M metagenome (GOLD analysis project Ga0302323, IMG submission 201950) | Peat permafrost microbial communities from Stordalen Mire near Abisko, Sweden - Fen_T0_3 | ecosystem: Environmental > Terrestrial > Soil > Wetlands > Permafrost | place: Sweden: Abisko...
GAGTGCCTCGGCCTGAACGAAGGCGGGCTAGGATGCCCACCCGCCTTCACAGGATGCCGACTACTGGCCCGAGTCGCCCTGCAGAATCGCCTCGTCGACCCGCTTGATGATGATGAACTCGACGCGGCGGTTCTTGCTCCAGCAATCCTCGTTGTGCTGCGTGCATACCGGCTTGGTCTCGCCGTAACCGCGAGCCTTGAGTCGGCCGAGCTCGACGCCGCGGTCCTCGAGGGCACGCATGACCGAGTGGGCGCGTCGATCGGTGAGATCGAGGTTGTGCTCGTCGTCGCCGCGCTCGTCGGCGTGGCCTTGGATTTCGATGAGGGCGATTTCCGGGTGTCCCTTGATGGTGGCGGCGATGGCGTCGAGCAGCGGGAACGAGACCTCCTTGATCACGTCCTTGTCGGTCTCGAAGTAGATCTTGTCGAGGATCTCGAGCTTGCCTCGCTGCACGATGACCAGACCCTTGTCGGGACAGCCGTCTTCGTCTTCGAACCCATTGTAGGTCTCGGGCTCGTTCGGGCACTTGTCGTTCGCGTCGAGGATACGGTCGTGGTCGTTGTCGGGATCCGGGCAGCCGTCCTCGTCCTCGAACCCGTCCTTGTCCTCGGGATCGTTCGGACACAAGTCGTTCTTGTCGAGGATGCCGTCCTGGTCGTTGTCCTTGTCGGGGCAGCCGTCCTCGTCCTGGAACTTGTCGAAGTCCTCTGGCTCGTCCGGACACTTATCGAGATTGTCGGGGATGCCGTCACCGTCGCGGTCGTGCACCTTGTTCATCGGACAGCCGTCGTTTTCGCGCGGGCCGGGCTCGTTGGGGCACTTGTCTTGAACGTCGGGAATGCCGTCCTGATCGTTGTCCGGATCGGGACACCCGTCCTCGTCGTCGAACTCGTCGAAGTCTTCCGGATCGTCGGGGCACTTGTCCACATCGTCCTTGTAGCCGTCGCCGTCGCGGTCGCCGGAGCCGGGCTCGAACACGATGCCGGCAAAGAATCGGCCCTGGCTGGTTCCGTAGGACGTCGGGATGACACCGTAGCCACCGCCCGCCTCGAAGAACGAGTTCGGCGCGAGGTAGGCCTTGAACCCGACCAGCGCTTCGCCACCTGGGCCCATGCTGGACGAGCTGGCGACACTACCGTCGGAGTTGAAGGTCAGCTTCTTCGAGTCGAGGCCAGTGAACGTGTAGAGCTCGGCCACCACGTCGAAGATGAAAGGCACCACGCCCCAGGACAGACCGAGACCAGCCAGAAGCTCGTTCCCCGCCTTGACGCCCATGTTGGTATTGCTGACGATGTTCGTTCCGACGATGGGAGAGCCGTCCGCCGGATTGTGCTGCATGACCGGCCGGTTGAAGTTGTCCGCAGTGTCACGGAACTCGGATGCGCCCTTGGTGCGAAGACGCGCACCGATGTTGATAGCGGAACGGAAAACGCCGTGCCCGCCCCACTCGGCCTCGAAGATGGCCTGCGGCTGGAAAATGAGCTGACCTTCGCCGAGGAACTTCTTCTTGTCGCCGGTGGGCAGGATCACGCCAGGGATGATCGAAATACCGACGACGGTGCGGCTGGGGTTGAGGATGCGTAACTTCGGCAGGAGCGAAATGTCGCCGATGCCTTGGAAATTGGTCAGATAGTGAACGTTGTCGTCGGTCCCGGAGGTGCGAGTACCGGGGATGGTCGTATTGTTCGGGTAGCCGGTTTCATAAGGCGTACCCTCACCCGAGACCACACCGAACGGAATGGCAAACCCGAACTGCAAGCCCAGGTGGTCCGTCGAGAGGAGACCAATGGCCCCTTGCAACGTGAAGGTCATCAGGTAGTTGATGGCCATCTTCCGCTCTTGAACTCGCGGATCGCCGCCCAAAAGATCCGCCGAGCCCGCTTCCAGCTTCAGCGGTCTCCACGCGCCGGTCCCGATGAGCCCGAAGGAGATATCAAGCGGCGCCAGGATCTGTGCACCGTTGACCGTGATGTATCCCTTGGTGTCCACGGCAGGACGGAATGTCTGAAGATCGATGGGCGCGCTGCCGATGTCGCCGGCAGCCACCTGAGCTCTCGCGGGGACGCTGGCCAATGTTGCAACAGCCAGCAGGGCCAAACCGATCGCGGATTGTCGGGCTTTCATGTTTTTCTCCGTCGGAAAGGGGCCGAAATAAGCCTGCACTCGAACTGCGTAGGAGCGCCCGGCATATATATCAGCCGCCAGATCGAGGGTAAAGCACCCTCGTGCCTACGGTCGAAGAAGCCGCCTGCAGCCCTTACGCCAGGATATCGGCGAGCTGCTTGGCGATACCGTCGCGAATCGGACCGGCGAACGGCCGCATGAAAAGCCCAAGCTCCATGTCGACGTGCACTTTGTCGTCCGCGATGTGCAGGCTTGCCTGCAGGCCCTTGCGCTTGACGACCAGGCGTTCGCTACCTTCCCAGTTGCACTCGGCGCTGAAATCGTGGGCCAGCTTGGCGGTGACGCGGTCGATGCGCGACCGGGCCTCGGCGCGAGTGAGACGGTGAGCGATATCGACTTCCAGCTTGTTCATCGGGCTTCCACTCTAGCATGTAGTTTCGAAAAAACTTGAGCTTGGCGATGGGCTTCGATTGGAAGTTTCGTTCTTTGCGCCCTCGGACTATAAAGGGGCGCCATGCCACTCATTTTCGAAGAAGTCCATGCCGCCCCAGACAAGAAGAAGGTCAACGAAGAGTACTTCGTATTGGCCAACACAGGTGCATCTGCAGTCAGCACGGCTGGGCTGCACGTCATCGTCAGCCGCCCGGGCAAGCGAGGCTCGGTCATGGGGCAGATCGACCCCGGGTTCGTCCTTCAACCGGGCGAGAAGATCCTGATCCTCAGCGGAATTCCTGGCAAACAGTCACAAGGCGAGCCGCCCGTTCGGGAGGGCATGCGCACCTACCACCTTTTCCAACGCGAGGGGCTACTGCACAGCTCGGGAACCACCCTGCGCTTCGCCAAGAACCAGGTCGACGTGGCGCGCGTCACATACCAGAAGGATGCGCCGAACGGGATCCCCGGGTAGCCCAATGCCGTTAGCAGTTCGAGAGGGCTTATCGCTGGGCTTGGCTCATAAGCGGACCAACCGTGAAATCGAGGCTCAGCAGAAGGCAGGTTGCCCTCACCCCCAGCCCCTCTCCCAAAGGGAAGAGGGGGAAGAATGCTTGACGAAACGGTCTCGTCACCGACGGCAGAAGCTGCTGTCCACGATTTCTTCCGGCGCCCCTCTGCCCTCTGGGAGAGGGGCTGGGGGTGAGGGTTAGTCATCCTGAGTTGCCCGGGCGATTCTCGCTGGATTCCCTGCCTCGGAGCCCGCGCACCTGGGACTGACCTTCGCTGACCTCTCGGCTTACCCGAACGGCATGTGCGGGTAGCCCGGGCCTCACACTTCGAGGATCTCTTTTTCTTTCTTAGCCACCACGTCATCGACCCTGGTGACGGCGGCGTCGGTGGCGTCCTGGACCTTCTTCAGGCCCTGCTTCTCCTCGTCCTCGGTGATGTCCTTGCCCTTCTGGAATTCCTTCAGCATCTCGTTGGCATCGCGACGAGCCCCGCGCAATGCCACCTTCGCCTCTTCGGCGGTCTTCTTCACCATCTTCACCAGTTCCTTGCGTCGCTCCTCGGTGAGCGGCGGCATGGGCAGGCGGACGATTTCACCGTCGGACGACGGATTCAGGCCAAGCTGAGCCGACCGAATGGTCTTCTCGATCTCGGGAATCAGCGATTTCTCCCACGGCTTGATGGTGATAAGGCGGGGGTCGGGCACGTTGAGCGAGGCAACCTGGTTGAGCGGCGTGGGCGTGCCGTAGTAGTCGACACGAACGCCGTCCAAGACAGACACGCTGGCTCGGCCGGTGCGGACCTTGCCGAGATCCTTCTTCAGCGCCTCGATCGCCTTCTCCAGATTCGCCTGCAATTCCTTGAGGACGTCATTGACCATTGGAGCTCTCCTCCGATGGGGCGTCCGCCCCATCCTTGGTACGCGATTCGCGCCGTTCCTCGACCACCAGGGTTCCAAGCGGCTCGCCCAAAACGACGCGCCGGATGTTTCCCGGCTTTGTCATGTTGAAAACTAGAATCGGCAACTTGTTGTCATGGCACAGTGAAATTGCCGTGGAGTCCATCACCGCCAAGTGACGGTTGAGCACGTCCATGTACGACAGGCGGCGGAACATCCGCGCGTCCTTGAACTTCTTCGGATCCTTGTCGTAGACGCCATCCACACGCGTCGCCTTCATCACGATGTCCGCGCCGATTTCCATCGCCCGCAACGACGCAGCGGTGTCTGTGGTGAAGAAGGGGTTCCCCGTGCCGGCGCCGAAAATCACCAAGCGCCCTTTCTCGAGGTGACGAATGGCACGGCGACGAATGTAGGGCTCGGCCAGGCGCGCCATTTCGATGGCACTCATCACGCGCGTCTTAGCGCCTCGCGATTCGAGCGCATCCTGCAAAGCAAGAGCGTTGATGACCGTCGCCAGCATGCCCATGTAGTCCGCACTGGCACGATCCATGCCGGACGTGCTGCCTGCCAGGCCGCGGAAAATGTTGCCCCCGCCGATCACCAACGCGATCTCGACGCCCAAGCTGTGGACGTCGATGATCTCGTCGGCGATGCCGGACAACACGGTCTTTTCGATACCGAAGCCCTTGTCGCCCATCAAGGCTTCGCCTGACAGCTTCAGCAAAATACGACGGTACTTCACGCCAGGCGCAAGCGGCTGGCGTGAGTACGGCCTCGAATCGGGCGTTCCGGCCGTGCGTGCAGCGACGGCGCGAACGCCGACGTCAAGCAGCGCCTCAGTGACGGGTACGAGGTCGTCCGTCGGACTGCCCTCGCCAGCCCCGTCGTTTTTTGCCCGACGGGGCGACTGTGTCTTGCTGCGCTTCCCGGCTGCCACGGTGTGCGCCTACCCGCTACGCTTGCCCAGCCTGACGCTTAACTTCTTCGACGAAGTCGTCCGCCCTCTTGGCCAAGCCCTCGCCCACTTCGTAGCGGACAAAGCGACGAACCTTGATGTTCTCGCCAATCTTGCCAATCAGATCCATCAGCATGCTGCGGATGTCCTTCTTGCCGTCGGGATCCTTGACCCAAGCCTGATCCAGGAGGCAGACCTCCTTGAACCACTTGGCCATCTGACCCTCGACGATCTTCTGCAGCACTGGCTCGGGCTTATTCTGCTGACGAGCCTGCTCGAGACGAATCGCCTTCTCCTGCTCGATCACGGCCGCAGGAATTTCTTCCTGAGAAACGTACTGGGGGCTCATGGCCGCGATCTGCATGGCGACTTCGCGCGAAAATGTCTGGAAGTCAGGGTTGCGCGACACAAAGTCGGTCTCGCAGTTGACCTCGAGCAGAACGGCGATCCGCGAACCGGGGTGAATGTAGCTGGCGATGGTGCCTTCGGAAGCGATGCGAGTCGCCTTCTTGGCAGCCTGGGCAATGCCCTTCTTACGCAAGTACTCGATGGCCTTGTCCATGTCGGCATCGCACTCGGTGAGAGCCTTCTTGCAATCGGACATACCGGCCTGCGTGCGCTCACGCAGTTCCTTGATCATCTGAGTGGTAACTTCGGCCATGGGTCGGGTCTCCTAGAATCGAAAGTAGAGGTAGAACCTATTCTTTGCTCTCGTCCCCAGGCGAAGCGGCCGCCTCGGGGGCCGGCATCTCGCCGCGCCGACGAGACACCACCTCGACCTTCGGTCCCTCGCCACCGGAGGAAACGCGAATGGTCTGAACCGCACCCTCGCCGTCGGCGTCGGCGGCGGCACGCGAGGTCGCTGCACGTTCGCGAGCGACTTTCTGTCCGATGAGGCAAGCATCGGCGACCTTGGTTGCGAACAGGCGAATCGCACGAATGGCGTCGTCGTTGCCGGGAATGGCGTAGTCGATCAGGTCCGGATCGCAGTTGGTGTCGACGATCGCGACGATCGGGATTTCCAGCTTGCGCGCCTCACTGACAGCGATGTGCTCCTTCACCACGTCGACGATGAACACCGCGCCGGGCAGACCACCCATCGACTTGATACCGCCGAGGGCCTTCTCCAGCTTCTCCTGCTCGCGCGTGATGCGGATGACTTCCTTCTTGGTCAGGCGCTCGAAGGTGCCGTCGGTCGACATCTTCTCGATCGACACGAGGCGCTCGATAGAGCCCTTCACCGTCTGGAAGTTGGTGAGTGTGCCACCCAACCAGCGGTTGGTCACGTAGAACTGATTGCAGCGGGTGGACTCTTCGCGAACCACGTCCTGGGCCTGCTTCTTGGTACCGACGAACAGCACCGGCTTCCCTTCGGCGACGGTGCGCACGAGGAAGTCGAAGGCGCGCTTGAAAGCCTTCACCGAGTGCTGGAGATCCACGATGTGGATGCCGTTGCGGGCGCCGAAAATGAACGGCTTCATCTTCGGATTCCAGCGCGTGGTCTGGTGGCCGAAGTGAACACCGGCCTCCATCATGTCGCGCATGGTGAGGGGCGTGTCGATGGCCGCCATCGGGTTCTCGGTCGGGGTCGGGCTGGCCGGGAGGGCCGTCTCTGTGTTTTCCATGTCTTCCTTTCGCGTTGTTATCCGCCGCTGCCTCGGGCGAGGGCCGAAACTGGAACCGTGCAAATGCAGGTATCCAGCACGCACGACCCTCTCGGTCAGCGTGTGGTGTTCAAGGGAGTCAGGTTCTTACCACATTCCACCGCCCTTGGAAGCACAATGATGCGATTTCATTGGCTATCGCAATTCGGCGCGAGGTTTGCTAGGGAACGGCAGCAACTAGCAAGGAGCAACCCTCGATGCCACTCACGAAGCCCGTCCAAATCAAACCCGCCACCGGTAGACTCGGAATTCTGACGCCGGGAATGGGCGCGGTCGCTACTACGTTCATGGCAGGTGTAGAGGCCGTCAGGCGCGGATTTTCGAAACCCATCGGTTCGTTGACCCAGATGGGCACGGTCCGCCTCGGCAAGCGCACGGACAACAACTCGCCGCTCATCAAAGACTTCCTTCCCCTGGCCAAGCTCGACGACATGGTGTTCGCCGGATGGGATCTGTTCCCAGACGACGCGTACCAGGCCGCCGCCAAGGCGGGCGTTCTGACCAAGGACCATCTGGCGCAAGGCAAGGAATTCCTTTCTGGCATCAAGCCAATGAAGGCGGTGTTCGAGCAGTCCTACGTCAAACGCCTGACCGCCACCCACTCGAAGACCGGCAAGTCGAAGATGGACTTGGCCGAGCAGGTGATCGCGGACATCGAGAACTTCCGCAAGACCCAGAACCTGGACCGCTTGGTCATGGTCTGGTGCGGATCGACCGAGGCATACCACCAGACCGCGCCGGTTCACGCCACCGTAGCCACCTTCGAAAAGGGCCTCAGGGAAAGTGACCCAGAAATCGCGCCGTCCCAGATCTATGCCTACGCCGCCCTCAAGTGCCGCGTGCCGTTCGCCAACGGCGCCCCCAACCTGACGGTGGATACCCCGGCCCTTCTCGAGCTCGCCAAGAAGAACGAAGTCCCGATTTCAGGTAAAGACTTCAAGACCGGCCAGACCTTCATGAAGACCATCATCTCGCCCGGCCTCAAGGCGAGGTTGCTGGGCATCGAGGGTTGGTACTCGACCAACATCCTCGGCAACCGCGACGGCGAAGTTCTGGACGACCCGGAATCGCACAAGACGAAGGAAGTTTCGAAGCTCGGCGCGCTCGAGCACATCATGCAGCCTTCGCTGTATCCCGACCTCTACGGAAAGATGCACCACGTGGTCCGCATCAACTACTATCCGCCCCGCGGCGACAACAAAGAAGGCTGGGACAACATCGACATCTTCGGGTGGATGGGCTACCCGATGCAGATCAAGATCAACTTCCTATGCCGCGATTCCATCCTGGCCGCACCGGTGGTGCTCGACCTGGCCATCTTCATGGACCTCGCGCAGCGCTCGGGCCTGTCGGGCGTGCAGGAGTGGCTATCGTTCTACTGGAAGAGCCCGATGACCGCACCTGGCCTGTACCCTGAGCACGACACGTTCATTCAGCTGATGAAGCTGAAGAACACCCTGCGCTACCTCAAAGGCGAGGAACTCATCACCCACCTGGGTGCCGAGTACTACGACTAGAATCGAGGCACCTAAATCGGATGTACCAACTCCGGTTTGGCGTGCTATAGCTCAGCTGAGCCTCAGCGGCCAGCGGACGCGATCCCGGAGCCCGGCAGATGCAAACGCATCGCGCCGGGCTCTTTGCATGAGGGACCTCGAGTCCAGAAAGGATCGTCCGTGAAACGCATCGCTGTCTACATGGCCCTGCTCGGATCGCTCGCCGTCGCACACCCCGCGCACGCCGACCGACGCATCTTCGCTTACACCTATCCGTACATGACGCTGCCGCAGGGGTCGTTCGAGATGGAACATTACCTCGACCTTGGTCTGCGCGGGCCGACCGTCGCCTGGGACGGGCCAGTGTCACCGACCGCACCCAACGACTTCACCCATCCCACCTACCTTCACCAGGTCGAGTTCGAATACGGTATCACCGACCGCCTCGACTTCGGCTTCTACAACGTGTTTCAGCAGGACCCGTCGGGCGCATTCAAGTTCGACGGGGTAAAACTGCGTTCGCGCTATCGCTTCGGCGACCCCGGCATCCACTTCGTGGATCCCGCTGTGTATCTAGAATTCGTGTACTTTGGCGACGAGATCGAAGTCGAGCAGAAGCTGATTCTTTCGAAGATCATAGGGAGGGTCGAGATGGCGCTCAACCTGACCCTCGAGGAAGAACTCGAGCTTGGTGCAACCGAATGGGAATACGTGGTCATGCCGTCGTTCGCCATCGGCTACCACTTCAAGCCAGGCTTCGCGGTCGGGCTGGAATACGTCGGACGCATGCAAATCGAGGAGGAAGAAGTCGAGTCGTACGTCAGCTATCTCGGCCCGTGTATCAGTGTGGCGAGCGGGCCTTTCTACTGGACTTTAGCGGCGGAGCCCCAACTCGGGCGCCGAGCCAGCATGGCGGCGGTGCAAATCAGGTCGATCCTGGGAATCGTCCTGTAGACGATGAGGGTCGTCATCGCTGTTTGGTTGCTCGCGGCCAGTTTGGGCTGCGCCCAGACTGGGCCCGCGCCGGCAACCGCGGTTGCGACGGAATCACCCCAGGGCCGAAGAGCTCCCGCCAAGTGCACGGCTTGCCATCTGACACCCGCGGAACACAGCCTGGCCGCGGAGCAGTGGCCGACCTACCTCAAGGCGCACAAGCGGCGGCTGCATCTTTCGGACGAGGAGCAAGCGTTCCTCTACGATTTCCTGGTGGGCGGAGCTCTGCCGACGGCGAAGGTGCCCTAGGCCCACCAGCCTCCTAGCCATTGTCGGTCTTCATTTGTCGGTCTTGCGCAGCCCTGCCAAGTAGGCCGCGATATCGCGTTCCCGGCCCGAGGCCGAGGGTTCATAATACCGGCTACCGCTCAACTCCTCGGGCAAGTAGTTTGCGGCCACGTAGTGCCCGTCGAAGTTGTGTGGGTACTGATAACCTTGCCCGAAGCCCAGCGACTTTCCGAGCGCCGAGCTGGCGTTTCGCAGGTGCGTCGGCACCGGCAGCGCTCCGAATTTCTCTACGTCGGCCTTGGCGGCGGCGTAAGCAGTCAGCGAGGTGTTGCTCTTGGGTGCAACGGCCAGATAGATGACTGCCTGGCTCATGGGCAGCACGCCCTCGGGCAGCCCCACGAATTTGACCGCGTCGGTCGCGGCCAGGGCCACGCGCAGGGCGTTCGGGTCGGCATTGCCAATGTCCTCGGAGGCGAAGATCACCATTCGGCGAAGGACGAACATGGGGTCCTCGCCAGCTTCCAGCATGCGCGCCATCCAGTACACGGCGGCGTCCGGGTCGCTGCCGCGCATGCTCTTGATGAAGGCGCTGACCACCATGTAGTGCTCGTCGCCAGACTTGTCGTAGACCAGTGTCTTGCGCTGCAGAGCCTCTTCGAGTGTCTTCTCGGTGATGTGCTTCTTTCCGTCGGGGCCGACCTCGGCCGTGGCGGCTGCGGACTCCAGCGCCGAGAGCACCCGCCGGGCATCTCCCCTTGCTTCACCCGCAAGCTGGTTGCGAATCTCGTCGGGACACTCGATGGGCTCGAGGCCCAGCCCTCGGTTGGGATCGGCCAGCGCCCGATCGACGATGGTACGGAGACTTTCCACCGACAGCGCCTTCAGCACCACCACCTTGGCCCGCGAGAGCAAGGGCGCATTCACTTCAAACGATGGGTTCTCGGTCGTCGCGCCGACCAGGATCACCGTACCGGCTTCCACGTGGGGCAGCAGCGCATCTTGCTGGGCCTTGTTGAAGCGGTGGATTTCGTCGATGAAAAGCAGGGACCGTTCCCCCCGCATGTCGCGCCGCTGCGCGGCCTCGGCCACTGCCTCGCGCACTTCCTTCACGCCCGCCATCACGGCCGACAGCGCGACGAAGGATGCGTTGGTTTCCGCCGCCAGCAGGCGCCCCAGCGTGGTCTTGCCCGTGCCGGGTGGCCCCCAAAGTATCAGGGAAGTCAGGTTCTTCTCGTCGAGCGCGCGGCGCAACCAACGGCCGGTACCGAGGAGGTGCTCTTGCCCGACGTACTCGGCCAGGCTCCTCGGCCGCATCTTTTCGGCAAGGGGTTGCCCTCGCCTGTCTTTATCGGCCGCGCGTGAGAAGAGATCCACGCCGACATTATGGAGAAGCCACCCTCTGACGTCGACCCCTTCAAAGAGTACCGACAAAGACTACCGAGACGACCGTTTCACCTATATTTGACCTTTGCGCCCGCCCGGTGAACGCTTGCACCCCATGCGACTCCGCATCACCGCTCCCATCCTGTTCGCGTTGGCCTCCGCCATGGCCCCTGCCGCGCTTGCCGTCGACGCTGCCGCGCAAACGCAGCCTCCCTCGCCGCCTCCCAAGGACGCCGAGGCGCGCCGACAGTGGCTCAAGACCCGCATTGACGAGATCCTATCGGCCACGCCGCTGGCCAAAGCGAAAGTCTCGGCTGCGGTCATTGACCCCGAGTCCGGCAAGCTCGTCTACGGCAGGAATGAGAAAACCGGGCTCAACGCCGCCTCGAATGTGAAAATCGTGACCGAAGCAGCGGCGCTGGCGCTCCTCGGCCCCGAGTTCCGATGGAAGACCACGGTCCTCGGCGCGCTGCAGCCCGAGGGGGGCAGAGTCATCACCAACGGCGAATTGCGCGGCGACCTGTACGTGAAGACGTCGGGGGATCCGACGCTGACCACGCAGGACTTGAACGCCCTCGCCGCCAGCCTGTTCGCAGTCGGGCTGCGCAAGGTTCGCGGCGGCCTCGTGGTCGACGCAGGAGCCTTCGACCCGACCAATCTCGCACCGGCGTTCGACCAAAAAGACGACTGCGCGGCATTCCGCGCACCGTCCTCGGCCGCGTCTCTGAATTCCAATACGGTGACGGTCATCGTCAGCCCCGCAGCGACAGCGGGTGCCCCTGCCCGCGTGACCGTCGAACCGTCGTCGGCGGCGTTGATCGTGTCCGGCACCGTCAACACGGCGATCAAGGGCCCAGCGGCGCCCAGCGTGGAAACCTCCGATGGGGGCAGCGGGCAGACTCGCATCACGGTGGGCGGTCGCATCCTCCTCGGCAGCGAGCCGCGCGCGTTTCAACGACGGATCGTCACGCCGGACGTGTACTTCGCGCAGACCTTCAAGCAAATCCTTGGCAAACGCGGCATCACCGTGGACAAAGCGGCCCGCGGTGGGGACGCGCCCAAGGAAGGGCCGCGCGTGCTTGCCTCGCACGAGTCGCCCAACCTCGCCGTGGTGGTGCACGATCTCGGCAAACGCTCCAGTAACTTCGCCGCCGAACAGCTGCTGCGTACCCTCGGCGGCGAAAACATGGGCCGCCCGGGCACCTGGCAAAAAGGCCTCGAAGCGGTCGCGCGCTACTTGGAAAACGCCGGCATTCCCAGGGGCAGCTACGTCATGAAGAACGGCTCCGGCCTTTACGATTCGAACCGTTTCTCGGCCGAGCAAATCGCTACCATCCTGCGGGTCGCTACGCGTGACTTCCGCATCGCCAGCGAGTTCCTTGCCTCGCTTGCCGTCGGCGGCGCGGACGGAACCCTGGCCCATCGCATGACCGGCTCCGCCGCCGAGCGCTTCGTCCGGGCAAAGACGGGAACCCTGGCGAACGTGAGCTGCCTTTCTGGCATCGTCGGGGCGCCCAGTAGCAAGCCACTCATCTTCTCCATCCTGATCAACGACGTCGGCTCGCCGCTCGCGGCACGCGCCGCCCAGGACCAGATTACCGCAGCGCTGGTGACCTACCTCGACCCGACCTTGGCAAAGTAACGCCGGCAAAGTAACACCAGGCAAAGTAAGTGCCGGCCTGGCACCAAGCCTGGCGATATGCGAAATACTCCGTATTCAATGCCGAGCACGCCCAAGCCTCGTTCCAATGTCGCGCAGATGGCCCCGTACGTGCCGGGCGAGCAGCCTGGCCCGGGCGAAAAGGTCATCAAGCTCAACACGAACGAAAATCCTTTTCCGCCCAGTCCGCGCGTTTTGCAAGCGATCCGCGCCGTGGACGGAGAGAGCCTGCGGCGCTACCCGAGTCCGAAGGCCGACGCGTTTCGAGCCGTCGCCGCACGCGTGCATGGGGTCACCCCCGACATGATCCTGGCGGGCAATGGCAGCGACGAGATCCTGGCCATTGTCATGCGAACCTTCGTTGGCCCAGGCGAAGTGCTGGCCTATCCCGATCCGACCTATTCCCTTTATCCGGTCCTGGCCGACGAGGCGGAGAGCCGGGTTCGCACCGTCCCGTGGAACGAAAACTGGGACTTGCCCGTCGATGCCTTGTTGAAGACTTCACCGAAGGCGATCTTTTTCGCCAACCCAAACGCGCCAACCGGTACGGTAGTGAGGAAATCCCGCGTGCGCGAGCTGGCCCAGGCGTTCGATGGGCTCGTGCTGGTCGACGAAGCCTACGTGGACTTTGCCGACGAATCTTGCCTGGATCTGGTCGGGGAACTTCCCAACGTGCTTTTGTGCCGGACCTTCAGCAAGGGCTACTCGCTGGCCGGGCTACGCTTTGGTTACGCCATCGCCGCGCCAGCCGTGGTCAATGAGATGCTGAAGGTGAAGGACAGCTACAACTGCGATGCCATCGCCATCTTGGCGGCAACCGCCGCGCTGGATGATCAGGCGTATGCGAAGAAGACCTGGCAAGCCGTCCGCTCCGAACGCGCGCGCCTTTCCGCCGAGCTCGGCAAACGTGGGTTCGAGGTGATTCCCAGCCAGGCAAACTTCGTCTTCGCCCGCTGCCCGCGCGGGAATGCGGCCGACGTCTACGCGTCCCTCAAGCGGCAGGGCATTCTGGTGCGTTTCTTCGACAAGCCAGGGCTGGCCGACAAGCTGCGATTCACCGTCGGCACGACCGAGCAGAACGACGCCGTCCTCACGGCACTACCAGGCTAAATGCAATGAGGAAGACTGCCGCAAAGAAGAAGACCGGGGCCGAGGCCAAGTCGCCAACGAATCCACCGGTTGCAGAAACCGAGGCTGAAGGCGACGGCGACGGCGACGACCTCGTGGGCGAAACCGCCAGCGAGCCGGTCGCGGTGGTAGAGACCTCACTCGATCGGATTCTTCCACCTTCGGAAAAGCACCTGGTTACCTACCGGGATCCGGTCCGGCGTTTCGTCGAGGAAGCCCGGCGCAACGCCCGCCTGGACGAGAACGAAGAGCGAGAGCTAGGCAAAGCAGCACGCGACAAGGGCGACCTCGACGCCGCCCGCCGCTTGGTGGTGCACAACCTGCGATTGGTCGTCGCCATCGCGTACCAATACCGGCAGGCCTGGCTGAACGTTCTGGATCTGTTTCAAGAAGGATCGGTCGGCTTGATGGAGGCCGTCCGCCGCTGGGATCCCAACGTGGGCACCCGGTTCGGAACTTACGCCGCGTATTGGATCAGGGCCTACGTTCTGCGCTTCCTGATGACCAATGCGCGACTGATTCATGTCGGCAATACGCGCGCGGGGCGGAAGCTGTTCTTCCGCCTCGAACGCGAACGACAGAAGCTGCTCGCGGCAGGTTTCGATCCGACCCCCAAGCTACTCGCCGCCAAACTCGACGTTGATGAGGCCGACGTGGTGGAAGTGTCGGGCCACCTCGCCTCGCGCGAGGTTTCCTTCGAACCCCGGCCCGACGAGGAAGGTGTTTCGCTGTCCGAGCGGCTGTCGAAGCGCGAGGCATCGCCCGAGGACCTGGCTGCACGCAGTGAGCTTGCAGCGGCTGTCCGTCGTTTGATGGACGACTTCGAACGCAAGTTACCCGACGAGCGCGAAAGGTCCATCTGGCGGGAACATCTCGCCAGCTCCAGCAACGAACCCGTCGCCCTGGCGGCACTCGGAGAACGCTACGGCGTCTCCAAGCAACGCATGGGTCAGATCGCCGAGAAGCTGAAGAAGCAGTTCCGTGAGCGTGTCGTCGCCGAATTGGGCGCCGACATTCAGATGTCCTGGCAGAGCGAACACTGACCGACTGACTGTCTCTGCGAGAAAGCGGCGGGGCGCTGGTGAGCGTCTCGAGGAGACGAGAACGGCCGAGCACCGTGAGGTCTCGGCCGTTCAGGTTCCTCCCGCGGGGTCTTAGCTTGCGACCTCCAGAGGCATCTTGACGTTGGATGCCTGCAGTCCCTTCGGGCCTCGAGTAATCTCGAACTCGACCGTTTGGCCCTGGTTCAGAGACCTGTACCCCTCGGCTTCAATTGCAGAGTAATGGACAAAGACATCGTCTTCTCCATCGCGCGCAATGAACCCGTACCCCTTCGCATCACTGAACCATTTCACCTTGCCGGTTGCCATGGACTACCTCCGACTATCTCCATCTATCTGTCCTAGTGCCCGCGGCTCGCCTCAACCGAATTGTCTGTGGCGACCGCGGCCATGAGACTACGTTTCTGGCTATTCCTGTCAAGATCACTTCAGCATCGCGCACAGCGCTCGCTGTGTTCACGCGGCCATTACGAATTCATGCTCTTGATCTTGCGCAGAGGGCTCTACCGACGGAGATCACAGAATAGTCTGGACTTCCATCGTAATAGCAATTACCAAATAATCTTCGCTCAATTGTCGCGGCGCATTTTGCACAAAAGGCCGCGCACCGCCCGCGCCAACCGACTGCCCCCAAGGCCCCGCCCTTGGTGATAGAAGAAAGACGATTCACCATGCGATGCCCCTTCTGCTCAGCCACCGAAGACAAGGTCGTGGACACCCGTCCGTCCGACGACGAGCAGATCATCCGTCGACGGCGTGAATGCATCGGGTGCGGCAAGCGCTTTACCACCTATGAGCGAGTAGACGAGGCGCTACCGATGGTGGTGAAGAAGGATGCGCGCCGAGAGCCCTACGACCGAACCAAGGTCGTGGCCGGATTGCACAAGGCCTGCGAGAAGAGGCCGGTTTCCGCTGCCCGCATCGAGGAAGTCGCGGACGAGATCGAACGCGCCCTACGGGATCTGGCGGAGAAAGAGATTCCCTCGTCGAAGATCGGTGACGCCGTACTGTCGAGGCTGCGCGACATCGATGACGTGGCCTATCTGCGTTTCGCTTCGGTCTACCTGCCCTTCAAGGACGCCGGGGAGATCATGCACGAAGTCCAGCGACTCATCCGTTCGAAGTCAGAGGGGTCTTGAGCAAGGCTCCGAGCGACATCGATCAGCACTTCATGCGCCAGGCTTTGCGCTTGGCAGAGCGCGGTCGAGGAACCACCCGTCCGAATCCGGTGGTAGGCGCGGTGGTCGTCAAGGCCGGCAAGGTGCTGGCGCGTGGGTTTCACGAGCAAGCCGGTCAGCCCCACGCCGAGATCGTCGCGCTCTCCAAGCTCGGCATGCACGCCCCGGGGGCCACCCTCTATGTCACGCTAGAGCCGTGTTGCCATCAGGGTCGCACCGGCCCCTGCACCGAAGCCATCCAACGCGCCGGCATCGACAGAGTGGTGGTCGGCTGCTGCGACGAGAACCCGTTGGTCAGCGGTCGAGGCGTCGCGCTCTTGCGAGGGGCGGGCCTCGACGTTGCGGCGGGCTGCCTGAAGGATGAATGCTACCGACAGAACCGGACCTTCTTCACTTGGGTGCGCAAACAGCGGCCGTGGGTTACCTTGAAAGTCGCGACAACCCTCGACGGCTTCATCGGGGACAGGCACGAACGGGAACGCAAGGGCCAAGCGCGATGGATCACCGGTGCTGCGGCCCGCACTCGGGCGCACCAGCTGCGCGCCGAGCACGACGCCGTGCTGATCGGTGTGGGCACGGTTCTCGCCGACGATCCGCTGCTGACCGTTCGCACGGCAGACAAGAAGCCGCGACGACCACTGCGCATCGTGCTCGACAGTCATCTGCGCACGCCGACGGATTCCGCGCTGGTGGCCCCATCCCGTGACCATGCCCCACCCCTCATCGTTGCGGCCGAGACGAGCCGCTCCGATCGCGGCCTGGCAGTGCGACGGCGCAAGCTCGAGCGCCTTGGCACCGAAGTGCTCGTCCTGCGTGCTGACAGACAAGGCCACGTCTCGCTGCCAGCCTTGCTGCATGAGCTGGCCGACCGGGAAGTGCAATCGCTTCTGGTCGAGGGCGGTAGCCGCATCCACGGCGCATTCATCCACCGACGTCTGGTGGACTCCGTAGCGCTATTTCTCGCGCCGCGCCTTGTCGGTCGTGGTGTACCCGTCGTAGAAAGCGCCGGGCTTGACTGGAAACATCCCGCCAAGCTAGGTCCCTTCCAGGTCGAAGCTTTGGGTCCTGACGTGCTGATCACAGCCGACGTCATTGACCCAGGCAAGGCCCGTCACGCTTCGTCAAAAATCAGATAGGTTCAATCGCTTGTTCACAGGCATCGTCGAAGGTCTAGGCAAGGTGGAATCCTTGCGGGCAAGCACGGGCGGCACCCGGCGCCTGACGGTGAAGACCGATCTGCCTGTCGGCAAGATGCCTCTTGGCGCCAGCATCGCAGTGAATGGCGCATGCCTGACCATCGTGGCCAGACAAACGGGTCGGCCGTCGACGTTTCAGGCAGACATCGGCCCCGAGACGCTGGCTTGCACGACCCTCGGGTCGCTCGGCTCCGGCAAGCGCGTGCATCTAGAACCAGCCCTTCGCTTGGGCGATTCGCTGGGTGGCCACATGGTCAGTGGCCACGTGGACGGCGCGGGCCGGGTAGAAAGCGCGAGCAAGCAAGGCAACACCCTCGCCTTGCGCATCAAGGCCCCCGACGAGGTCGCGACCTACCTTTTCAAGAAAGGCTCCATCGCCATCGACGGCGTAAGCCTCACCGTCAACCACGTCGACGGCAACATCTTCGAAGTCTTGCTGATCCCGCACACCCTCGAAGTCACCTTGCTCGGCGAGCTACGCCCAGGTGCCCTCGTCAACCTCGAAGCCGATATGATCGCAAAGCAAGTGGCTCGCTTCGTCGAAAGGACCCATGACCGCTAGCCCGCACATTTCCGTGGCCCAAGCGCTGGATGACATCCGCGCCGGCAAGATGGTGGTTGTCGTGGACGACGCCGACCGCGAAAACGAAGGCGACCTGACCATGGCGGCGGACTTGGTAACGCCCGAGGCGATCAACTTCATGGCCAGCCAAGGACGCGGCCTCATCTGTCTGGCAATGACCGAAGACGCCGTCGACCACCTACGCCTGCCGATGATGACCCAGGACAACCGGTCGCCCCACGGCACCGCGTTCACGGTAAGCGTCGATGCGACCAGCGGCATCAGCACCGGCATCTCGGCCCGGGAACGGGCCCACACCATCCAGGTCGCCGTCGCACCCAATGCAAAGCCAGACGATCTGGTCACGCCGGGACACATCTTCCCCCTGCGCGCAAAGCGCGGGGGCGTGCTCGTGCGTTCGGGCCACACCGAGGCCGCCGTGGATTTGGCGCGCTTGGCCGGTCGAACCTCGGCCGGCGTGATCTGTGAGATCATGCGCGAGGACGGTGAAATGGCGCGGATGCCCGACCTGGAAGCCTTCGCCCTGCGCCATGGCCTCGGCATCGTGCAAATCGCCGACTTGATCCAGTACCGACTCGCGCAGGAGCAACTGGTGCGTCGGCTGGCCGAGACCGAGCTTCGACCGCGCGGCCACGGCCTCGAGGCCAGCTACCACGCGCACCTCTTTGGCAGCGACGTCGACGATGCCGAGTACCTCGTGCTGTGCCTTGGCGACGTGAGCAGCAGCGAGCCGGTCTTGGTGCGCGTGCAGGTAGCGAGCCTCCTGCGCGATCTGTTCTCGGTCGCCGAGCCCGGCGGGAACCTGCCTGCCACCGATTGGCTCCATCGCATCGAGGCCGAGGGCCGGGGAGTGATGCTCTACATTCTTCCCCGCGGCGGGCGGTCCCTGGCATCCGAGCTCGGCGCAAATACCACAGACAAGGATCCAACCGGGACACCGCTTCGTGATATAGGGCTGGGTTCACAGATCTTGGTTCAGCTCGGTATCCGATCTATCCGTTTGCTTACGAACAACCCTCGGCGGCTCGCGGGCATCGAGGGTTACGGTATCCAGATTGTCGAATGCGTTCCAAGCGGATCGCCTGCCGAGGTGGTTCGCCTGCACGAAAGAGAGGCGCACTAAAATGCCGCACATTCATCAAGGTACATGGAACTCGAAAGGCAAACGCTTTGCCATCATCGCTTCGCGCTGGAACGAATTCATCGCCGACAAGTTGATCGAGGGCGCGCTCGATGCCTTCGCCAAGACCGGCGCCGATGACGACGCCATCGAGCTCTTCCGCTGCCCGGGCGCTTTCGAACTGCCTGGCCTCGCCAAGCGGGTGGCGGAGTCCGGCAAGTTCGACGGTCTCGTATGCTTGGGCGTGGTCATCCGGGGTGCCACACCTCACTTCGACGTCATCGTCAATCAGGTTTCCCGCGGCATCGCCAGCATCGCCACCGAGGCCAAACTGGCGGTTGGTTTCGGTGTTCTCACCTGCGATAGCATCGAGCAGGCCATCGAACGATCGGGCAGCAAAAGCGGTAACCGCGGTGCGGATTCCGCCATGGCCGCCATCGAAATGGCAAACCTCTACGCAGCGCTCGACGGCGACAGCAAGGGCGAAGCGCCGAGCACAGCAAAGACCCGCAAGAAATGACCCCTCGCCGCCGCGCTCGCTGCGTCGCCATGCAGGTGCTGTACGCCCTCGACGGGGCCGATACTCTTGACCCCGCCGCGGCTTTGGCGTCACACCTGCATCAGTTCGGCGTTCCCGAAGAGGAAACCGATCTCACGCCCGAGCCGGTGTCCGGATACCTGATCGAAAACGATGCCGCGCCGGTTGCGCCCTTTGATGAGGACCTGGCCTTGGATCTGGTCAGCGGCGTGTGCGCGCACCGTGCGGAAATCGACGACGTGCTGGCCAAGTTGTCGCGCAAGTGGCGGGTGGAACGTCTGGCGCGCGTGGACCGCACTATCCTGCGCATGGGCGTTTACGAGCTGTCCCACCGCAAAGACACCCCGGCGAGGGTGACCCTGTCCGAAGCCATCGAGCTAGCCAAACGATTCGGCGCAGAGGAAGCCCCCGCCTTCGTCAACGGCCTGCTCGATTCGGCCCTCGAGCTCCTGGGCCAGCGAGGCTGAGGCGGCCATGGGCGACAACTCGAGCAGTGTGCTCCCCTCGCCCATCACGTTTCTGCCGGTCGACCTGCACCGTTGGGATCATGGCCCCGGCGGCGACGTTCTCATCGTTCCAATTTGGAGCGATGTGCGACCTTTGCGCGGCGCTGCTGGCTTGCTCGATTGGCGCTTGTGCGGAAAAATCTCACAAATGATCCGGGAAGGGCGCGTGTCGGGTGCGGCCGGTGAAAAGCTCCTCCTGGTCACGGGCCGCGTGCCCTGGCGCCGCGTCCTCGGGATCGGTGCCGGTCCCAGCGACGCGTTTGGCGACGGAGACTGCAAGGCCGCCCTGCAGTGCGCGCTGGATGCTGCCCGCGGTATCGGGGCTGAGAGCATGGCCATCGCGATCCCCGGACGTGACATGGACCTGGTCAAGCCTGACAAGGCGATTCGCTATCTGCTCGAATCGGTGGAAGGGAACCAGGGCCAACCTACATGGCTACACCGACTGACGATTATCGATGCGCCCGCCGCAACCAAGACGATGAGCGATCTCTCCCGCAACGCCAGTCCCAACGCCAGTTTATCGAAGAGCACGACCAAGCAAGCGGTCGGCAACAAAAACTGACAACCGCACAACCGGAAACGCCAATCGGCGGGCCATCGCAATCGGCGAGCCATCGCAATCGGCGGGCCATCCGATGACGGAAGAAATGCGGCGTCGTGCGAATGCTTGACGGCTCTCGCCCTCATCCACGATAATGCCGGAGTGTGGGTGGTTACATGAGGATCGCGACCGATCGCGGCGGCCGGAGAGACAGCTTGCGTTAGTCGTGGAACCATGGGAGAGCGGACGAGCGAGGCGGCACACGATTTCGAGTCCCTGAAACCTGGTGGCCACGTCTGCCTTTCGCACAAGACTTCCGACGAGAAGTACGACGCCCTGACAAGCTTCATTCTGGGCGGAATCATTCGGGGTGAGCGTTGTCTTTTCTGGGGCAACGCCAGCGAATTCGCGGCCGCTTCGCCTCACCTCGAATCGAGAGGCGTTCCAGTCTCGGCGCTTCGCGAACGGACTGCCTTGCAGCTTCTCGATCGAGGCCTGCCCACAGGCGCGGGCGACCCAGAAAGTCAGACCGCCGCCTTACGCGAAGCCGCTCACTGTGCCCGGGTGGAAGGGTACACCGGACTGCGTGTCGTGGGCGTCGCAGGTTCTCGCACCGGGGTTAGCCAGGACCAGCTCGCGAAGTTCGAGCGTACCCTGTCGGGCCTGTACGTCGATTCGCACGCCACCGGTCTATGTGTCTTCGACCACGCCACCACAGAACCGGCCCTGCTCGAGCTTGCTCTGTGCACGCATGAGGCCGCCATCGTCGACGGACGGCTCTGCCCCAATCCATTCTTCAGCTTCCCATACGATTCCCCGGAGCCGCGCCGCGCGCTCGACCGTGTCGAATGGATGTCGGCCAACATTTTGCAGACCGCCAGCAAAGCTGAAGTGCAGGAATCGCAAAGTGCAGCGCTGATCGTCGAGACCTCGCGGGTCGGCCAGCGCGACACGGCCTACCGCAAAGAAATCGCAACCCTGAGACGCGCGGTCGAGGCTCGCGACCGACTGATCGTCACCGCTGCCCGCTGGCTATCGCGTCCATTGCCGGCCATGTGCACCCACCTCGAAGAGATGAGCCGCGATCAACGAATATCTGCCTGTCACGACGCACTCGAGGGATGCGGCGAACACCTGGCCGCGATGACACGCCTGTCGCGCGGCCTCGACGAGATTGCCAGCTTCATCCAATTGCAGGTCGTGCTTCGGCCGGAGCAGCTGGACCTCATGCAAGCTGCGCGCGCGGCCATCGCAGAGATCAACGACGATCAGGGCGTGTCCAGAGTCGAGATCAAACTGGACGGACCGAAGTCCGTCATTGGAGGCTGGGACCGGCTAAGGGTGGGACGCCTGTTCTGTTCCCTCTTGCAGACCGCGCGTGAACAGGGCTTCGACTCGCAGGTGAACCTTCGCGTCGACGACCTCGTCCACTTCGTTCGCATTCGCCTTGAGTTCACCCTACCCCACGCCCCATCGCTCTCCGATAGCGGGGAGCGGGTTCGCAGCCTGGCCTACGGCGGTTCGAGCGAATCGGATTACGATCGATTGGCGGTCCAACTTTGGTCCGCTCGCGAGATCGTCCGCATGATGGGCGGCACGCTAGGCATCTCCACGTGGGCAGACGCGCGCGTGATCTTTACGCTCGATCTGCCCAAAACCATGCCGGTAGACCCGATCAGCGGATAGCTCCCGGGTCTACTGTGCGGTGACTGTGATGAACAGCGACGACGGTCCGCGGCGGATCTTCAAGAGATGCCCGGCCTTGCCACCAGCGTGCAGCGCCTCGGCAGCTTCCTCGGCCCCCGCGACCGGCTTGCGATCGATCTCCATGATGACGTCCTCGGGCCGAAGGCCTGACTTTGCGCCACGACTTCCCGGTTCAACCTCGGTGACCACGGCGCCCTTGGCGTCGCGTCCAAGACCAAGGTAGCCCGCCATCTCGGGCGTGAGCGACTGCAGGTTCACGCCGATGCGGTCTTCCTTCTTTAGCTGCGGATCGTTCGCCGCGTAGGGATTGGCCGGCAATTCCCCCAGGGTCACCTGGTACTTGCCGGACTTTCCTTCGCGAAGGTACGCCAGCGTGACCTTGTTCCCGACCTTCTGGGAGGAGACGTAGTCCACCACGTCGGCGGCGCCCTCGATCTTCTGCGCATCGATCTGTGTAATCACGTCGCCCACGCGCACGCCGGCCTTGTCGGCGGGACTCGACGGCATCACCCGGCTGACCCACGCGGCCTTGCCAGGCGCTCCCTTGGCGGCCTTCTCCTCACCCTTCCGGTCGGGCTCGCCGTCGTCACCCATCTTCACGCCATCCTTGAGGTCGCCAACCCCCACGCCCAGCCACGCGTGCCGGACGTGGCCTTCGCTGATGATGGACTTGGCCATCTGCCGGGCCTGGTTGATGGGAATCGCGAAGCCGTACGCGCCGCCGGGGCCGACGTTGATGAGCGTGTTGATCCCGATGACCTCGCCTTGCAGATTCACCAGCGGGCCACCCGAGTTACCCGGGTTGATCTTGGCGTCGGTCTGGATGTATTCACGCATGCGCTCGCCGGACATGTGCACGTTGCGCGTGACCTTGCCCTTGCCGCTGATGATGCCGGCGGTGACACTTTGGTCGAGGCCGAGCGGACTTCCAATGGCCAGGACCCACTCGCCGACTTCGAGCACGCTCGAATCGCCGAGGCGCGCAGCAACCAAGTTCGAGGGCGGATTCTCGATCCGAACCACCGCGATGTCGGTCTTGGGATCCGTGCCCACGACCTTGGCCGGAAACTCGCGTCCATCGGCAAAGATGACCGTGACCTTCGCTGCACGCTCGGCCACGTGGCTGTTGGTGATGATGTTGCCCGAGCCGTCGATGACGACGCCTGAGCCAGTTCCGCGGCCGGGCGTGTTCGGCTGAGGAATACCGTCGAAAGGCGCGCCGAAGAAGTGCTCGAAGAAGCGCTCCATGTCCGGCGGCACGTCGTCGCGGCGCATGTGCCGGTCGCGAATCTTGGGGGATTCCAGCTCCACGTCCAAGCGAACCACGCTGGGCCGCAACGCCCGCGCCGTGCTGGCGAAGCCTTGCGAGAGCGAGCGCGCCTCTTGCGGAACCTGGGTTTTCGGTGTGATGGGAGCTTGCGTCTCGGCGTGGGCTTTGGGCGTCGAGCGCACACCGAGCCCCAACCCCAAAGACAAGCCCAGGATTCCCACCGCCGTCGAGGTCAACAACATCATTTTGCGCGTCTGAGTCATCTTTTGTTCCCTTGCGCCACCAGCGCGGCGACCTTAATCGTACGCGTAAAACCTGCGCCACCGAGGTTTTCTTCCCGCGAACTCCCCCCTTTACAAAAGGACCTGGGACGGGCGAGAAGGCGTCCAGCCCGTGCAGTTCCACCAGACCATCATCAAGCTTCGTTCGCGGCCACGCGGGTTCCACCTGGTGACCAGCGAGATCCTTGCAGCCATCCCCGAGCTGTCCCAGTTTCGCATCGGATTTCTGCATCTTTTCCTCCAGCACACCTCGGCGTCGCTGCTGCTCAACGAGAACGCCGACCCGGATGTCAGGGCCGACTTCGAGCACTGGAGCAACCAGGCCATCCCGGACGCCGCGCCGTACTTCGTGCACCGGCTGGAAGGCGCAGACGACATGCCGGCCCACATGAAGTCCGGTATTTACGGCGCGTCTCAAACGATTCCTGTCCGCGATGGACGCCTGCTGCTTGGAACGTGGCAAGGCATCTATCTGGGCGAGCACCGCGACGACGGTGGAAGTCGCACCGTCGTAGCAACCCTTTGGGGGAAGGACTAAGTCATGTCGAGCGATTCAGACAAGCCACGGAAGGGTCTCACCTATCGCGAAGCAGGCGTCGACATCGACGCGGGCGATGCGCTGGTCGAGCGAATCAAGGGCCACGTCAAGCGCACCATGCGGCCCGAGGTCATGACCGACCTGGGTGGCTTTGCGGGTCTTTGCGGCCTACCCAAGGGCTACAAGAACCCATTGCTGGTGGCGTGCACCGACGGCGTGGGCACCAAGCTCAAGCTTGCCTTCATGATGAACAAGCACGACACGGTCGGCATCGACCTGGTCGCCATGAACGTGAACGACCTGGTGGTGTGTGGCGCCGAGCCCCTGCTCTTCCTCGATTACTTCGCGTCCGGCCACCTGGAAGTGGGCGTGGCCGAGCAAGTCATCAGCGGCATCGCCGATGGCTGCAAGCAATCGGGCTGCGCGCTCATCGGCGGCGAAACCGCCGAGCTGCCCGGCTTCTACGGCAACGGTGAATACGACCTGGCCGGCTTCTGCGTCGGCGTGGTCGACAAGGACAAGGTCATCAATGGCAGCACGCTGGAACCCGGCGATGTGTTGCTGGGCCTCGCGTCCACCGGTTTCCACTCGAACGGCTATTCGCTTGTGCGCAAGGTGTTCCTCGAGGAGGCCGGCATGAGCCTGGACGAGAAGCCCGCCGAGCTGGGCGGCGTGACCCTTGGCGAGGCGCTGATCAAGCCCACGCGCATCTACGTTCGGGCCCTGCGGCGGCTGGCTGCCTCCGGCCTCATGAAGGGCGCCGCCCACATCACCGGTGGGGGCCTCATCGACAACCCGACCCGCATGGTTCCCCCGGCCGCCAAGCTGAAGCTGCAAATCGACCTGGGCTCGTGGCCCATGCCACCCCTGCTTTCCATGCTGGCGCGCCTCGGCCGCGTCGCCCCGGAAGAAATGCGCCGCACCTTCAACATGGGAATCGGCATGATCGTCGCCGTGCCCGCGGGCGCCGCCGATGCCGCCCAGTCGATCCTCGAGCTCGAAGGCGAGAAGGTCTTCACCATCGGTTCCGTACAGCGCGCGGAGCAGGTCGAGGCCCCGGTAGAGTTCGTCGCATGAAGACCGGCGTGCTCGCGTCGGGCAGCGGTTCCAATCTGCAGTCGCTCATCGACAACTGGCAGAAAGGCACCCTCGCCCCCGCCGAGCTGGTCGTGGTCGGCGCCAACGTCGAAGGCTGCCTTGCCCTCGATCGCGCGCAGAATGCCGGCATCGGGACCTTCGTGCTCTCGCACAAGGCCTTCGCTGTCCGCGAAGACTTCGACCACGCCATGGTGGCCGAGCTGCGCAAGCGCGGCGTCGAATTGGTCGTTCTTGCAGGCTTTATGCGCGTGCTGACGCCGGCGTTCTTGGATGCCTTTCCCAAGCGCGTCCTGAACATCCACCCCGCCCTGCTGCCCGCCTTCCCGGGCATCCACGCCCAGAAACAAGCCTTCGACTACGGCGTGAAGGTCGCCGGTTGCACGGTTCACTTCGTGGACGCAGGCACCGACACCGGTCCCATCATCGCCCAAGCCGTCGTCCCCGTGATGCCCGACGATGCCGAAGAGACCTTGCAGAAGCGGATCCTGGCCGAAGAGCATCGCTTGCTGCCGGCCGTGGTGCGCGCCGTGGCCGCCGGCAAAGTGACAGTCGAAGGAAGACGCGTGCGGGTGGAAGCGGCCTCGGCATTCGCAGACGGCCGACTTCGCAGCCTCGTTTAGTGACAGGCAATGTCCCTGGTGCGCCGGCGCCTGCGCGACAGGAGCCTTGCCGCTACCATCCACACGGCCACATCCACCAGCACGCCAGCAAGCGATAGGTCGACGCCTGCATCGAACCGACCGACACCAGGACTAGGCGGAAGCGACCTCGGCCAAGTTGCGATTGGAAGTGGAAAACCGATGAAGCCCCTTCCACCCAACACGAATGTCCCAAGCACCACCCCCGCGAGCAGCGCGGCGAGCGAGACCAACAGCAATGTCAAAGCGAAGCGCCGCATGATTACTCGAGGCCAGTCTAGTGGCTTCCTTGGCACGACACGAACCCTGCGGACATAGGCCCCCGGCGGACTTGACCGCAGCGGTCAGAGGGGCAAGATACCCACGCCCGCCGGGGTGGCGGAATGGTAGACGCCGCGGACTTAAAATCCGCTGTCGCGAAAGCGGCGTACGGGTTCGAGTCCCGTCCCCGGCACTTGGAATCATTGATGAATTTCCAATCCTTCTCGATTCCATCCGCAGAACTCCAAGCCTGGCACGTACTATCTGCGTACTAACAACGACGGTAACAAGAAATGAATCTCCCAATCACGGGATAGGGCGTGTCTGCGCCCCAAGCCAAAGGGGCGTGATACGATTTCCACCCCAATGACGAAGACTACAGCCTCGGCTGCATCGAAGGGTGGGTTGGCCACGCGCGTTTTCCTCTTGGCAGTGGTGGCCATCGTTTCATCTTGTGGTGGCAGTTACGCTGGAGCTGTACCCGAGGCTGGCGACGCAAGAACGGACATACCGGCGCAAGTCGGTGTGGATGGTGGTTTCGACGGCGGCTTGGCGTGCCAGCCATCTTCCGATGCTGCTGAACCCGGGCTGCCAACATTTGTCATTCCTGACGGCGGCGTCCCGCTTGACCAAGTCGGCTACGCGCTCACCGTGGCTCGATGCCGTTACTGGGGCCGATGCACGCCCTATGCTCCCTATGTCGTAAGCGAATGCGTCGAGGCATTGAGTCAGGCCGGCATGTGGAACTGTTGGACCTGTGGAGGAGGGATAAGCTACCCTCATCCCTTCCCGAGCGCGGCTTTGGTCCAAGCCGTGGCCGAGGGGATCGTCCGATACGACTCGGACCAAGAAAGCGCCTGTTTGCAAGCCCTGCAGACGCAAGCCTGTCATGGCTACGACCTCTGGGAGACCGTTCCAGCCTGCTCCAAGGTCTTCAGTTGTCCACCGAATGCAAATGTGGGTGATGGCGGATCGAGCGACGGCGGCGCAGTCGATGGTGGCGAGAGTTGTTCGTCCCTTCTGGAACGAACGCCCGCAGCGCCTGGGTATGCCCTCCTTCCCTGCTCCACTTCCAGCGAT
>Ga0302323_100000703_pt1 | contig 27047 bp, 23 predicted proteins | sample Fen_T0_3_FD_201950 | JGI IMG/M metagenome (GOLD analysis project Ga0302323, IMG submission 201950) | Peat permafrost microbial communities from Stordalen Mire near Abisko, Sweden - Fen_T0_3 | ecosystem: Environmental > Terrestrial > Soil > Wetlands > Permafrost | place: Sweden: Abisko...
CACCACAAACATAGGTGATCTCGCGCTCTATGCAGATGGCGAAGTTGTTAAAATGGAAAGCTTTGAAGTCATTGGCACTCAGAGCACTAAGCTCGATACCACCGCTCAAAAGCTTCCTACCGAAGTTAAAGATACACCCCGCAGCCTCAGCGTCATCGACTTGACTCGCATGCGTGAGCAGGACTTTCAAGTTGGCTCTGACCTCTTGTTTTGGATTCCCGGAATCAACACCAACGGTGCAGTCCAGGAGAGCTATCACTTTTATGCGCGCGGTTATCGCATGGGCCCAAACGACTGGCGTGTGGATGGTTTCGCCGGCCGCGTTCTTGGCGGGAGTTATTCGCCTAACCTTTTCGGTTACGAACAGGTCGTCGCGCTCAAAGGCCCTGCCGGCCTGCTTTACGGCACCGCGGCTTCGCCAGGCGGCCTCATCAATCTTATAACCAAGAAGCCCCAGGAAAATGCCGCCGTTTCGATCGACACCCGCACGCGCACGTTCGCCGGCAGTGACTCCAGCTTCGGCAACCGTGTGAGTGCTGAAGTCGAACTCGACGCCACTGGCCCGCTCTCCAAAGACGGCCGTCTGCTCTACCGCTTGCTGGCCAGTGCCGAACAAAGCGCTCTTCCCTACGTAGGACAAACCGATGCTAACCAATTTTACCGCTTATCATTCACCTACAAACTCGATCGCGCCGGTCGTTTTCAGCTCACGCCTGTCATCGAGTGGAGCGAAGAAACCCGCGCCGCCCGTAATCCCGTGATTTCGCCTTCCTCGTCACGCACCACGAACGACGGTCGGACCGATTACACCGCGTCTGACGTATCACCGCGCGACGTTAACCTCGCCGCAGGCGAACGCGTTGACCGCAATCTTACCTGGGGCGCCGACCTAGCGATGAACCTCGCGGAGAACTGGACGACAAACGTAAGCATTCGTCAGCACCAGCGCGATATGAACAACAGCGCTTGGTCCATTCAGGCCGGGACGCTCACCCAAACCAATCTCTCTGATCCACGAAGCTGGGTGATCAGCCGCCGCCATGCTCGCAGCAAGAGCGATGTCGGCACGTTTTCCTACGACGCCAACACTGCGTATCAGTTTCTCAATACTCATGTGGTCAAAAGCCGTCTGCAACTCGGTCTGAACGGGCGCCGAACAGACAACCAAGCTTTTGTTTTTGAAACCAGCAACCAGGACCAATCTCCCGTCAACATTTACACCGGTGTCGCCACCGCCCCGCTTGTTGCAGACGTTCCCGCCTCTTATACGCTAGGAAATCTGACCCGAACCGACGTCTGGAACGCCTACGCGCAAAGCCAGACCGAATTCTGGAACAAGCTGATCGCAACAATCGGCTTCGCTCGGGCTACGGAAAAAACCCGAACCGTTTCTCCAGCAGGCACAACAACGTTCTCACCTAAGCGCGCCAGTAATCTCACGCCGAATCTGGGCCTCGTTTATCGACTCACCAAAGAAATTTCCCTCTATGCCAGCTACTCGAACAGCTACACGTTGGTCGATCCACTCGCCGAAGATGTCGCAGGAAAAACAGGCAATTTCAAACCGACCGAAGGCGATAATTATGAGATCGGCCTCAAGGGCGATTTTCTGAAACACCGCATTTCTGCAGGAGTTACCACTTTCGTTACAGAGCTTAATGGCGTGCTAGTGCAGTCTGATTCTACCGAACTAAATGCCAAGGGCAACACGTTCTATCGCCAGCTCGACACAGGCCGCAAATCAGAGGGCGTCGAGGCGGAGTTCGTTATTCGATCCGTTTCTCATTGGGAAACCAGCGCCACCTACACATATATCGACGCTTACAATCGCAACGCCGACGGCTCCAAAGGAGCTTCAGCCGAGATGACTCCGCACCACGCCGTCAGCGTGTATTCACGTTACACGTTCGCCACCGGCCCACTGCAACGATGGGCCGTGCGTCTGGGTTTCATCTGGCAAAGCGACCGCGTCGGGGGCTCTTCATCACCGACCACCGCCGCGCCCGATCCGCTTATTCTGCGCAGTTTTCACCGTTTCGACGCAGGCCTATCGCGCCGCTGGCCACATTGGAACCTCGCCCTCAACATCGAGAATTTGACTGACGAATATTTTCTCCTCGCCGGCAATACCGGTGTCGCCATGAGCCCAGTCAACCCACGCTCATTAGCGCTACGGATCGGTTATACATGGTAATCCGCCTATCTACGGTAAACGGCAGAAATCGTCAACGCGCTGCAAACGAGCCTCCGCACAGTCCATAAGCGGTCAGCGTCACGATGCGCACCGCGGACCAACGGTCTCTTTTCTCCACGATCCCACTCGCGTTCGATCCCCTCGTCAGACGTCGGCTTCGCGGCTGGACACGCTTCCTTTCGAAGCAGTTAAGACCGTACAAAACCACAGCATAATCCGAATGAAGGCAGTCGTTTCTGAGAAGCCTGCCGTGGGCCAAGGCAAAGAATGGTCTTGTGTCCATGGCCAGTGCAGTCGTTGCCTGCCTACTCTCGATGAAAACAATTTTTGCCGTTTTTCTTTTGGCCGGTGTACTCGCCTCCTTTGCCGCTGACCCACAAACGCCTGTCGCACCCAGCAATCCAAAAGAAGATTACAATCAATTTCTCGCCCAATCCGTAACGCGCGAGAATTTAGTTGATTGTATCACTGTGATGGATCGGCTCGTCGACGAGGGCGAGCATGGCTTGGTGGATAAGGAGCCCGATCCGGGCATGGTCGAGGCCACAACCAAATCCGGTCTGCACTGTGAATTTTCCACGACGGATATTAAGGAAGCGATCATCTACTACCTGAAAATTTCCCGCAATGGGAAGGACCTCAAATACTCGGACGCCGTTAAGTTCGCCGCGCTATTCACGGACCGCGCCGGACTTCCTCATCCGATCGATATGAGCGAAGGTGATAAATCCACGTTCATCGTTCAGTGGCTCATCAAACCCTCGCAATGGAAATCGATGCACAAGATGATGATCAAGGTTCGCGCGCAAAATCGTGCCGAGAAAGACCCGATGAAAGCGTTGATTGTAGCGATTGAACGCGAAATGGACGCTCGTGCCGCCGTTCAACAGGGCCACTAAAAAGTACGTCGCATCTACCGGGGATGCGTAAAAGGAGTAGGAAAATACGTCCTGAGGCCACAGCCGTATTGTCTGGTGCCGTAACAATCTCTGAATAGCAGCATATCCCCACCGCACCCATGCTCCGACCTCGGCGTTTATGTCCCTCAGCAATATAGGCCATAGCCAAAACGATTATGATCGGTTAAGACAAATCCCTAGTCCTGTTGTTTAAGAGGCACCTCCACCGTTTTCGGCTGTCCGTCCACCGCCCATGATTTTCCCTCCAGCAATCCATCGTATCGCCCGGGTCTGCATCGGCTTGGCCGGAGGATTATTGCTTTGGGTCGGCGAGGCAGCGGCTGATACCCTAACAGAGACCCCAGACGTCCCCGGAAAAACACCAGTAACAGCCAAGATCGAGCCTCAATCTCCCGAGGCGCCGCCCAGCAAAACCGAGCCCCACACCAAGATGATGGAAGATTTGCTCAAGATGCGTGAATTTTTCGATACCACCATCCCTGGCACTCTAAGAAAATATAATCTGGTATTCAGTTTTTCGCCACGATCTGCGGACCTGCGCAAAAACGAATATGTCCGGCTGCCTGTAACGCTACGTTACGGTCTCACCAATCGCTGGGAAATCTATGGCGGCCTCACCCCGTTCTGCCCAAACCCAGTCAATAGCGGTAAAGAACATCGTTGGGGTCCGGGCATGACCACTGCTGGCGTACGGTACGACTGGGGCCACTGGGGAAAAATATTTGATCACGTGACTGTGGGCATTGAAGGACGTACACCGTTGGGCAAACCTCCGTACGATGTGATCGACTATTACGCTCACGTCACACCCTTCATTAATACATCACGTCCTCTGCCTTTCCCGCATACGACTTTGATCACCAACATCGGCTATGATCGGTCGCTCAAAGCCCCGTGGCGTGCACCTGCGCCTTCACCACCTACCGTAGTACGCCGTCGCGGCTTGGCGATCACACCTGGCGTGCTCTACAAACCGGGCGAGTTTGGCGCCTCTTTCGAGTACAGCTGGCGCTACATCGAGGACGAAGTTCAAGGCGCGCATCTCGGCCATGAAATAAAAGCAGGGCCGATCTGGGATGTCCCATTATGGCGTACGCAATCTTGGGGATTGCCCGGAAAATGGCAGGTCGAACTCGCCGGCCGCCTTACCTTCGAAGAAGGCCAGAAAACCACGAACGGCGTTTCACTCCGCGTCCGCTGGCGTACTTCTGTCCGCGAAGTCCTTTCAAAAAAATCCTACCAGCGCATCCCGCATCAAAAGTAGCCAACCTCATCACGCAAACTGACGGTAGCACAGCTCGTTGAGATGCACCTTGCGCAGAACGCAAGTGTTGCTAGTCTCTCTCCTGTAGCGGCGATAATAGCGAATGCTGCCAAAACCACATGGATAATTTGTACACCCTGTTGCGCGCGGTGGACAACAGTTGCTGTCCTCCTCTTTCCCGTCAGGAGGCGGTTGAACTTCTCAAACGCAAGAAGGCTTATTTCACGGAAGAAGCCAAAGCCAACCCGCTCGCGCGTGAAATTTTGCACAACGGCTGCGTCGCTTGCGATCTCGTGCCAAAAATCGGTCATGGAAGCTTTCTCGCGGGTTCTCCCACTTTCTTCCGCGTGCACGAGATCCTGCGCCGAACTCGCAAAGCGAATTTTCCAATCCTAATCGGCAACGAAGAATACTCGCACAATGACGCCGTGGACCTTTTCGAACGGTGTGTACCCAACGTGCAACTACATCACGCACCCTGGTGTTCGCCCGCACGTTACAGTGCTTCGCTCGGCTTAGCCTGGGCCAGCACCCTACTTGTCTCACACATCGTGGCCCGCAGTGGAGACAGCCCGCTGCTGTTTGATACTGGCGTGCTCCGCCACATGGGTCTTTACACGACGATCATGGCGCTACTTTACACCGCGTTCAAAACCAACCGTGACGTCCGCCACGCCGCCCCTTGGAATACCGCACTCTACCTCGATCTCAACATCGACCTCGTCCGTCGTGACCTGCCTACCGCTGCGGCAGCGCACAAGGATATTTTGCCCCGCCAAGGTTTTTTCAAAACGCCCGATTTCTACTACGCCCTCGCGCGGAAAATCGAAAATCACGGCTTTGACACAGAACTCTCTGCCCGCCTCAGTGATCAAAAAACCGTTGCGCCAACCATACCAAACGCCCAGCCGAAACAGGCCTGAGTGTCAGCATATGCTCCGCCGTCCCATGAAGTCTTTTATCGCACTGCTCTCGTTGTTGCTCCTGCTTACTGGTTGTACATCGAATTACGCTTGGAAAGATCAGAAGATTGATCTCAAACAACGAAAACTTTTCTACGTCGAATCCGAACTCTCCGACGGAAAGAATCTCCATCTCGCGATTGCCGAGGAGCTACGCAACATGGGCTATAAGACGACCTCCGGTTACCTAACCATGATGCCCAGGGAAGCCGACACCCTCGTCTCCTTCCAAAGCCGTTGGACGTGGGACTTCACTAACTACCTAATAGAGCTCAACATCCAAGTACGCGACCCCTATAGCGGTAAAATTATCGCCAGCGCAGGCTACCATCGTCCTGCCATTGGAGGCACTTCCACCGACGCCCTGATTCGGATGACCCTTTCCAAAATCTTCAGTGAAAATAAGCCGGAGCCATCGTCCAGCGCCACCGCTCCGGCCGTATCCAAAATTCGGTGATAAACCTGGGCTGACTAAGAAAGGCGTGAACTATGTCGCGATATGCCCAAGCCGCACGTGACCTAATCCCGCCACTGTTTTGGAATTTTGCCAAAAAAAAACTGCCTTGGCTTGTGCGGGCCTTCGGCGGGCATTTCACGTACATCCGTTTCACCGGAGACTACGCCTCATGGGATGAAGCGCGCCGCGCATCGATCGGATATGACGCGCCTGCTATCCTCCAAAAAACCCGCGAGGCTGTCCTAAAAGTGAAGCAAGGTCAGAGCCGGTGGGAACAGGACGGCATGGTTTCCGATTCTGACTCGACGCCCACCGCGCTCCTAGCCGCTCTCGCCCACATCGCCGCAGTCAAAGGGAAGCCCGAGTTGCATGTGCTCGATTTCGGTGGGTCACTTGGTTCGACCTACTATTGGACTCGTCCGTTTTTTGCAAATGACTTCAAGTTGACCTGGAGCGTTGTCGAGCAAGCACAACATGTTAAAATCGGCCAAACCGATTTCCAAGATGACCAGCTCCAATTTTATTTTTCCGTTGAGGAAGCGCTCGCCGCGCATCCAATCGACGTGCTGTTGCTCTCGGGAGTACTCCATTATCTGGATACACCAGAAGGCTGGCTGGAAAACCTTCGGCTGTGGCATATCCCTTATCTCATTATCGATCGAACACCGCTATGGGAGCGCGATCGCCATCGGCTCACCGTCCAACAGGTCCCTAGGGAAATCTACCAGGCCTCTTACCCAGCATGGTTCTTATCGAAGGCTAAGGTATTTTCGCTGATCAAACGCGATTACTCATTGTTATGGCAAACTCCCGGCTCGGAAACTTGGGAGATAGACAACGATTCAGTACAAAATTATTTGTATTATTTTCGACGCCGTTGAGCGTGCTTTACCGCTTTAGGCCCTAATCTCAAATCAGCTGCAAAAACAATGAGGGAACTCTTTGACCCTTCATTTGTGCGGCCGATTTTTACGTAAATCTTTTCCTGCCGTTTGCGTTTCCTGAGTTTATAACGCTTAGGATTGTAGCTCCAGAAATCCCCCTGCCTTCGCTCTGGCCGTGAACCATTACTGCACCTACTTTGACAGTCGCTTTCTTGCCCAAGGCATCGCCATGGCGGACTCTTTGCATGAGCACGATCCTTCCAGTGTGCTCTGGGTATTGAGTCTAGATGCGTTCACCACGGATTATCTACGGGAAATAAATCTAAAGCATATTCGAATTGTTGAACTGAGTACGCTTGAGAAAGCAGACCCTGCCCTACTTGCGACGAAACCAGACCGGGACCCGATCGAATACTATTTCACCCTCTCGCCCTGCTGGCCTCGGTATTTATTTCGTCAGTATCCAGAACTCGAGCACCTCACCTACGTCGACGCCGACATGTTTTTCTTCGCCAGCCCAGCACCCATTTTCGCCGAGATGAAACGGGCCAGCGTACTCGTCACCGAGCACCGATATCCTAATCACCTCAGCCATCTAGAACGATGCGGTCTCTTCAATGTTGGACTTCTCTCGTTCCGCAACAATCCGATCGCCCTCGCTTGCCTAAATCAGTGGAGAGAAAACTGCTTGGCCTGGTGTCATGATCGAGCGGAAGAGGGAAAATACGCTGACCAAAAATATCTCGACGAGTGGCCAGACAGGCTAGGCCAGGATCTTCACGTCGTTCGGCGATTAGGGGTTAACCTAGCTCCGTGGAACTGGTCGCAATACCGTTATTCCTTCGAAAAGGATCGTGTATGGGTGCAAGACGATCCGCTCGAAATGTTTCACTTTGCCCGTTTCCGCCCAAGCTTCGGCAATCTCTGGTTTCAATCTGGGCAACTTGAGTATGGTGTCATGCCTTGGAAGTTGCGTCAGCGCATCTACGGACCTTATTGGCGCGCTTTGAAACAGGCTTTCGTACAGATCCGACGCTGGCGTCCAGAATACATGATGCCTCGTTCTTCCCTTCGTTGCTGGCACAGTTTCTGGCGTGCGCTCGTACCGCGCGTTTTATTCGGCAGCGATTGGTTGAGGATCGGCTCTGTTTTCATTTCTGGCCGATTTGGGCTGGGACGCTATTCAGGACAAATGTTGTCTTTCATAAGACGCGTCACCACGGGAGAGCCTGAGACACCGGAAAAAGCGCCGGAGGCTCTCACCACAGTATCAGCCGAATAAACGGCTCTTAAGATTGAGTCGGCGCCCGCGAAACTTTCAGCGTTCCGCCCTTCACGCGGATGCCGTTAAGCTTGGTAATCACGAGTTCAGCGTTCTCCTCGGCAACATCGACCAGCAGATGCTCCTCGTGAATGTCGATCGCACCCACAACGCTGGCCGGTAGCCGAGTGACGCCGGCGATTTTACCGACGACGTCCGCAGGTGTGATGAGGTCCTTACGTCCAACGTTAAACGAAAGTTGCACCATACCAGGCTCACGTCCGGTGCGCGCAGGACGTTCGTATTTTTTTTGGCGCTGGGGAATGTTTCTTGGAGCATCTTCAGCATCCCAATCTTTAACGGGCTCCGGCTGCGCGGCCTTCGTAGGCGCGGCCGGTTTATTGGGTTTGAATGCGACCGACTCAGGAGCGGGTTTTTCGGCTGATTTGTCCCCATTGGTCAATAAGTGGATGAGTGCCGAAGCGATGTCAGTTGAAGGATATCCCTGCTCTAGCAAACGATCGATCATCCGGTCTTGCTTCGAAAACTGACCGGCGTCGAGCGTCGAGCGCAGTTTCTCAAAAAACACGTTTACGCGCGCCTCCTCGACCTGATCGAGCGAAGGCACGTTTTCACGGCGGATTTTCAGCTTCGCAAACCGAACCATGCTCTGGAGCTTATAAAGCTCGCGGCCGGCCACAAAGGTGATCGCGCGACCCGATTTACCCGCGCGGCCAGTCCGGCCAATGCGGTGGGTGTAATCTTCTCCATCGTTCGGGAGGTCGTAATTGAAAACGACTTCAAGATCATCAACGTCAAGTCCGCGCGCCGCAACGTCGGTCGCGACGAGAAACTCGAAACCACGTCGACGAAATTTCTCCATCACCCGCGTGCGTTGCGCTTGCGTAATATCACCGTGCAGCCGATCAGTCGCGTAACCACGTGAGTGCAGATGCTCATCGAGTTCGTCGACCATGATCTTCGTGCTGCAAAAAATTATGCCGTAACGGAAATCGTTTAGATCGATTAGCCGCGTCAGCACCTCGATTTTCGAACGCCGTTCGACCTCGTAATAAACCTGGTCCACCTGCGGAGCGTTCTGAGCGATCGATTCGATTTTGATCCACTCCGGATCTTTCGAGTGTTTATTGATCAGTTGCTGAATCTCGCGTGGCATTGTGGCCGAGAAAAATAGCGTCTGCCGCTCCTTCGGACTCGCGCTTAGGATTCGGTCGATGTCATCGCGAAAACCCATGTCGAGCATGCGATCCGCTTCGTCGAGAATGGCGACCCGTAGTTTGTCGAGTTTCAACGTCCCGCGCTCCATATGATCCATCACGCGGCCGGGCGTGCCGATGACGATTTGTACGCCCGCCGCAAGAGCGCGAAATTGACGTTCATAGGATTGACCGCCGAAAATCGGCACCGCGTGGAGACCGCGTTTGAAGAACGACAGTTTGCCCACTTCCTCAGCGACTTGCACCGCCAGTTCACGCGTTGGACAAAGCACTAACACTTGAACAGCCCGCAGATGCGGATCAGTCTTCTCGATCGCGGGCAGGGCAAAAGCTGCGGTTTTACCTGAACCTGTAGACGACTGGCCAACAAGATCGCGACCTGCGAGTGCCACCGGAATCGTGGCCGACTGGATTGGCGAGGCCTCTTCAAAACCCATTTTATCAACTGCCTTCAGTGATTCAGCAGAGAGGCCTAGCTCAGTAAAAAGTCGTTTTTCCATAGTGCAGCCTGTCCAGAGCGATGCAAAAAGAACATCACAAAAGCGGCATAAAAACCGCTGACTCGCGCGTACCTCTTCCTCAACGTCGACATCCAAGCCATGCGAGTACCTCCTTCGATCACACCTGAGAGCAGCGATGTAGCGTTCGACCGCAGCGGACTCGGCGGACAACCACGCGGGCTCAGCACGCTCTTTTTCACGGAGATGTGGGAGCGGTTCAGCTATTACGGCATGCGGGGATTGCTCACGCTATTCATGGTGGCGCCTGTAACTGCGGGGGGGCTCGGTTTTGACGACAAACGCGCTACGTTGATCTACGGCAATTACGTGATGAGTGTATTCATGTTGTCGATTCCAGGTGGTTTTATCGCGGACAACTTTCTTGGTGCACGACGCTCCGTCTTTATCGGTGGCATCGTGATCGCTTGCGGGCACTTTGCCTTGGCGCTGCAATCTCAGACCACGTTCTTCGCTGGCCTTGTACTCATCGCGCTGGGCACCGGGTTGCTCAAACCAAACATCAGCGCAATGGTCGGCAGCTTGTACTCGCCCGTCGATCAGCGGCGTGATGCAGGCTTTTCGATTTTCTACATGGGCATCAACATTGGTGCCAGTGTGGGTGGCCTCCTCACGGGCTGGCTTGCGCAAAGTGCAGAGTTCAAAACCATGCTCAGTGGTTGGGGGCTCGATCCGACTCATAGTTGGCATTGGGGGTTTGCCGCTGCGGGTGTCGGAATGACGTTGGGTCTGCTCGTCTACGTTTTAAAAGGCGCTTCCCTCGCTCAGATTGGACGAGCTCCGTCGCCTGAAATAACCCGACCGTGGAGAAAACTGATCACTATCGTTCTCGGTGCCGCTGGTTTTTTTGTGTTTGTTCGCGTATCCGACCAAGAGGGGCTTTCTTGGCTACGTTTCCTGTTTCTCATCGTGCCGGTCGCCCTCGCAACATGGTTGAGCTTCAAACCAGACATCGAGAGCAAACGCATCGCGGCGATCTTGGTGTTCTCTATCGCTGCCATGATTTTCTGGGCAATTTTTGAGCAGGCAGGTTCGAGCATAGCGCTCTTCGCCGAACGCCTGACCCGATCCGAAGTCTTCGGCTATGCCTTCCCTTCTTCTTGGTTTCAGTCAGCGAATCCGATCTACGTCATGCTGCTGGCACCGCTCTTCGCCTGGGCTTGGGTCAAACTCGGCTCACGCCAGCCATCGAGTCCATTCAAGTTTGTTCTCGGCCTCGTGTTCCTTGGCCTTTCGTTCGTCTTAATGGTTCCCGCGGCCCGCCTCACAGTAGAAGGCAAAGTTAGCCCGTTGTGGCTGCTGGGCCTCTATTTTCTCCAAACCGTGGGAGAGATGTTCCTGAGCCCGGTCGGCCTCAGCACGATGACAAAACTCGCGCCCGCACGCCTGGTTGGTTTGGTGATGGGCATTTGGTTCCTGGCTGCCGCGCTCGGCAACAAACTCGCCGGCGTTCTCGCCAGCGACTTCAAATCCGACAATCCCGCTAGCCTCGTTTCCTTTTTTTGGCATCAAGCCCTTTGGGTCGGCGGCGCGACATTGGTTTTGTTGGCACTGGTGCCCTGGCTCCGTCGACTGATGGGCGGAATACGGTAACGTTTGACGCCCTTCGCATTTCACCAAGTTCAGCACAACGCTGAGAAAGACAATAACTGCTAAGCGTTTGGTCGATATAACCGCTGACAACCACGCGCAAAAAGCCTGCTGATTTACTGGCGGCGAGCGCGGGTCAAAATGCGCGCCGCGCCTAGCATACCAAGCGTAGCGACAGCCCAATCACTCAAGGCGCCACCGCCACCACCACCGCTAGATTTGGCACTGCTCGGATTGGAAACGGAAGGTGAAGGCGCTACGCCTCCAGAACTGCTCGACGAACTGCTGCTACTGCTCGAAGACGAACTCGAAGAGCTCGATGAACTTGAACTGGAGGACGAACTCGAACTGCTTGAGGAACTCGAAGAACTGGAGGAGCTGCTCGACGCAGCTACACACCTGACCACCGCTTGATTGCTCACTGTGCAACCGCCCGTATTGTTATAGACAAACACGGTGTACTTGCCAGCAGCAGCGGCCGTCATGCCAGTGCAGATGTAGGATGCGTTATTCTGGCCCACGAGAGTAATATTGTCTTGTTTCCACTGGTAAGTGAGCCCGCTACCTGATGCCCCGACGGTGAGCGTGAAATTTCCGCCGGCCACTACGTCAAGACTCGGCTGCGGCTGGAGGTTGATGACGGGGTTAACCACGGTTGCACCGCTACTGCTACTTGAGGAGCTACTGGAACTGCTGCTGCTCGAAGATGAACTAGAGGAACTGGAACTCGACGAGCTCGAAGAAGTTCCGCTTGAGCCAGTCGAGCCGCCGCCGGAACCGCTACTGGATGAACTTGAGGAAGAGCTTGAGCTACTGCTGGAGGACGAGCTGCTCGAAGAACTCGACGAGCTGGAACTCGAGGAACTTGAACTAGAGGACGAACTCGAACTACTTGAAGAGCTACTGCTGGACGACGAGCTGCTAGACGAACTCGACGAGCTGGAGCTCGAGGAACTTGAACTAGAGGACGAACTTGAGCTGCTCGAAGAACTCGACGAGCTGCTTCCCCCTGTAACCGTAATAACCGCTCCGCTGCTGGTCACGGAGGCGGCCGAGTTCGTTACAACTACCGTGTAGGTGCCTGCACTCGTCGTGGTGACACTGGTGCGAGAGTAGGTATTAGCGGTAGCTCCGGAGATAATCGAACCATCTTTGTACCATTGATAGGAAAGTCCTGCCCCAGTCGCCGTGACGCTGAGCGTGAAGGTGCCTCCGCTGGCTACCGTAGCTGATTGAGGCTGGGCGGTGATCACAGGCGCGGTGACTGATCCAGAAGTGCGATACGCCGCCATAGTGGGCGCCATATTGTTCAAAACTAAGGCATCATATGCTGCACGGGGTTGGTTAGTATCCACGCCCATCGCCACGGTGCCAGCAGCGCCGGTATAGGTGATATTTGGATTACTGTAGTACGGCCAGCGATTGCCTGCATAGGACATGACTGTGCCAGTATCGCCACCATTATAAGTGAAACGGTGCCCGTAGAAAAACCGGCCATCGCCATCGTATGCACCAAGCGAGCTGCTTGCCTCTGTAATACGGTCGTGGTGACAACCGAAATTATGCGCTGCTTCGTGGGCCAGTACCGTGTGGTCGGAATTCCAAAGCACGACTGAGTAGTGATAAGGCCGGCCGCCCATATCCAAGGTGTAAGCCAAACCCCATACGCCGCCACGACTGCCACCGACATAAAGCACCGCCTGATCCGCGCCGTGCAGCGTGCATTTATCGAAGGCAAAAAGAGCGACCGAACCAGCAGCCAACCCATTTCGGGAAGCATTAAAGCTCTCGATGGTCGAGAGGTCCACTGACATGTCGTTGCTGGGGTTGCTGTATGCAGGAACTTGATACGCTGTTATGTAATTCCAGCGAACATTGACTCCGCTTTGCGCAGCAGACTGGTTCGCGTAAGCAACGTCAGCAGCAGCGCGGGTATCAATTGCTTGAGTACTACCTGCCTCTGTAAGCGCAGCAGCATCATAGAACACCAACAGATCGACGGTGGAGATCGTGCTATCAGCCTGAGCTACGACATCGGTTGAGCCTGTTACATCGACGGCGGTGGTGCCTTCAATTGAAGCCTGGGGAGCAGCGCTGGTGTTAGGAAGATGGATTTGTTTGGTATCGTCCGCGCCGCAATGCACTGAATCAGCCTGCTCGCGTACGGTGACTTTCTGACCAGAAATATGAATGTCGAAACTGCTGCCGCCCGGTATCGCGACCACGGCATGCCACTCGTTTTCAGTGGCCGCCGTAACAAGAAAGGCGCCTTGGAGGGAATTACGACCGGCCCATTCGGTGCGGCTGCTGGTTTCACGGATTTCAGTGGCGTCAAAGATAAACGGTGTGTCCGGATAAGGCGCGATCGTGATTCTTTGTGGTTTGTAGTTACGCCAATTGGACACCGGTTGTGTCAGGCCAGGTAACACCTCTTGAATCGAAGAAGAAACCTCTTGATGGACCGCTGCCGCCGGCACGGCAGACTCGGCCGAAGTCAAAGCAGCGGGCTGATGCCGTGCCGCAAGCAAACGAGCCGATTGCGCAGCGCTGTGCACTGCGGTTTTTGTAGCGGGGCGAAGCAAAAAAGAAGCTGCAAAGGTTAGCGCAATTGCGCCGAGGGTAGCGAAGGCAAGGTAAAAACGAGACTTCATGGCAGCGGAGGGTTTTGCTCTCGCTCATCTGGGAAACCGCCAACCAGAAATAGAAAACGGCGTCGAAGAAATGAGAGGAAGCGCAGAGACCTAATCGACAACACGCGTTTATATACAAGGAACTTGAGCGCAAACGATATACAACAAAGCCCTTGTGAGCTTTTTATACCAGGTTTTGACCGGAATTTTGATCGTTTTTTACAAACGCAAACCAAGCGCCACGCATTTTCTGGAACCAAACTGGTATCAAATTTCTGGAGACAGTTCGGAACCATCGTTCCGAACCTAGGGTGAACCCCTCACTCGAAGTCGGCCGCTCTTAACGAACGAGCCGTCCCCGCGTAGCCACAACAAGTCTGGAAGCACCAAAAAGAGTCAACGCGGCGACATACCATACGCTAAGTGCTCCGCCGCCACCACCGCTACCGCCACCTGAGCTGGCGCTCGCCGCACCACTGCTAGAGCTGGAACTACTCGAAGAGCTGGAGCTGCTGCTGCTCGATGAACTCGAGCTGGAAGAGCTTGAGGAACCGCCTGAACTGCTCGAGCCACTCGATGAACTGGAGCTGGAAGACGAACTCGACGAACTACTAGAGGACGAGGAAGACGAGGAGGCCACCCGAAGGTTAGCCATTGCCGCGGCGTTATCAGTGAGAACTTTTGCGTTGTAGGCGGCCTTAGGGTCACCCACAGGCAAACCGGTCGCAATACCCGCATAAGTCACGTTCGGATTACTGAAATACGGGATACGCGTACCGAGGTATGACATAATCGTGCCGTAGGAGCCTCCCGACGAAGAAAACGTATAACCATACCAGTATTTGTTGTCGCCATCGGAAGAACCGCTGGCATTGGCGCGATCATGTTGGCAGCCGAAATTATGCGCCAGCTCGTGGGCCATGACGGCAAAATCGGAATTATAACCATCGGACGTCCGTCGCCACATAACAACAGCCCTGGCGCTGCCGATGCCAACGACGTTCGTCACCACCGTCGGACTCCATGCAAGACCCACAGTATTGCCGCTAGAACTACGCGCGCCCGTGATGTATAAAACCGCTTGATCAGCGCCATGCTGCACGCACTTGTCGTAGATAAACTGCCGCACCGCGTTCGCACTGATCTGGCTGGATGAGGTGTACGAGATCAAATCGAGATCGTCATCGATCTTAGCCGTCGCGGTGTAGTCGGGCACCTGATACGCGGCATCAAAATGCCAGCGGAGGTTTGTGATAGCACTGTTGCTTAACGCCAAATTAGCCGAATCCACCCGGGCCATGATGGCGTTAGTGATAGCGGCCGTATCGTTATTGTTCGCGGTGAGCGTGGCCGCATCGTAGAAATACAAAACATCAACGTAAGTGTACGCCGTATCAGCTTGAGCCTGAACGGGCACAGCCGTCACTGGGACTTCTGAAACAGCTGCGTCTGCACGCGCAACTAAACGATCGCTACCACAACGACCGTTGGCGCCGAGAGACTGCACCACGGAAAGATTTTGCCCCGCGATATGCAGTTCGAAACTGTCCGCCGTGGGAATTTCCAGCACCGCTCGCCAGTCATTCTCCGTCGCAACCGTGACGAGGAACGCACCGTTGAGTACATTGCGACCGTTCCAAATCGTGCGGCTGTTTTCCTCGCGCACCGACACCATCTCGAACTCCATCGGCAAGTCTGGGTAGGCGGCGATGGTGATTTTCTGCGGCTTGTAGTCGCGCCAGTTTTTCACCGGTTGATCTAGCTTGGGTAACGCCTCGCGAATACTCGCTGAGAAGGGTCGTTGTTGAGAAACTGGACTGATCGGCGACACTACGGTGTCGGTAGACTTGGAGTCAGCATTCGGCGAAGTAACCTGCGGCACACCCGACGTATTGGCTGCAAAAACTTTCGAGGCACTGTCTGGATTATGCCCGTTCAGCACTGGCTTTCTGAGTAAAATCGCAACAGCGACGACGAGTAGCCCCAAGAGAGCGATGAGGAGGTATCGTTTGAGCAGCTTCATAACATATGGGGAAATGAGTCAAAAAAAACGCCTGCAGAGTTCCGTCCGTTTGAGAAGGTGGAAATCTTACGTACGGCGGTGGACCCATCAGGTCTTCCTTCGAATGTATCTCAATCGGACCTGCGAGCAATCCGACGAAGACGCCAGGTCACTTTATACCGTCTTTTGACGGTTCTACAACCTCATGAACGAGGTAAACTTTAACGAGTTACCCGTTGACCGACGCTTACTTCTGCGCGGCATGGGCCGCTGACACGACTGTGTATTTCTCAGCCCACTTTTTCAGGCCGCGTTGCTCCTCTTCCGTAAGCTGGCGCACAACTTTGGCCGGCGCACCGAGCACCATTGAACCAGGCGGAACCACGGTACGCGGTGTCACGACCGCACCCGCGCCCACAATGCTGCGAGCGCCCACGCGAGCTCCATCGAGCACCGTCGCGCCCATTCCGATCAGGCATTCGTCCTCGATCGTGCAAGCGTGAATGATCGCAGCGTGGCCAACGGTGACCCATTTACCAATAATGGCATCCATATCGTCGGCCAGGTGTACGACGCAGTTGTCCTGAATATTACTTCCCTCGCCTACAACGATGCGTGCAATATCGCCGCGCAGCACCGCTCCATAAAACACGCTGCTCTTTGGACCGAGCGTGACGTCACCCACCACGGTCGCGTTGGAGGCGACCCAGCTGGCCTGGGCGATATCAGGTTTTTTAGCGAGATGAGTGGCGAGACGTTCTTGGACGGTCATGACTTGGTTCTCGCGCGAACATTTTCTTTTCGCAAGCTCGGCACGACTTCCGCTCTCCTTACCCCGCTTTTATATGGAACAATTAACGCACGTATTCCGCGGTCTTTTAGGCATCGTCGTTTTCATCGGTATCGCTGTTGCGCTGAGCGAAAACCGCCGCGCGATCAACTGGCGGCTCGTCGGCTCAGGATTGGCCCTGCAGCTCATCTTCGCGGCGTTAGTTATCTACGCTAGCCCAGTGCGTGCTGTCGTGGAAGCGGTCGGAGATTTCTTCGTAAAACTCCTCGGTTTCACCGGCGAAGGGACGAAGTTTGTCTTTGGGTCGCTCGTGGATCGCGACAAACACGGCGTAGTTTTCGGATTGGCGATTTTGCCGTCGGTCATCTTTTTCTCAGCGTTCACCTCGATGCTCTACTACCTGGGCATTCTGCAAAAAATCGTTTTCTGCTTCGCTTGGGTGATGTCGAAGACAATGAAACTCTCGGGCGCAGAAACGCTTTCTGCCTCCGCCAATATCTTCCTCGGGCAGACCGAGGCGCCGCTCCTAATTAAACCATATCTGTCATCCATGACGCGCTCCGAAATGCTCTGCATCATGGTCGGCGGCATGGCGACTATCGCGGGCGCAGTGATGATCGCCTACATCAGCTTCCTCGGCGGGAACGATCCGCAACAACAAGTCCTCTTCGCCACACATCTCATTACCGCCTCGGTCATCTCGGCTCCGGCAGCGTTGATGACGGCTAAAATTCTCCTGCCGCAAACCGAAACCGTCGACTATAGCCTAAACGTTTCAAAAGAGAAAATTGGCACCAATCTTCTCGATGCGATCTGCCTCGGCACGACCGATGGGCTCAAACTCGCTGTCAACATCGGCGGCATGCTCATCGTGTTCACCGCGCTCGTGGCGCTTTTCAACTATATCCTTAGCTCCTGGATCGGAGGACCGACCGGCCTCAATGTCTGGGTCGAGTCAGTCACACATGGCACGTACAAAACCTTCTCGCTCGAATTCATTCTCGGCATTCTCTACGCCCCTGTTGCTTGGTTAATCGGGATCGACAACGGGCATCTTCTTATCTCTGGTCAATTGCTCGGCACGCGTACTGTGCTTAATGAGTTCGTCTCCTACCTCCAGCTTGGCGATCTAAAAGCAGCCGGTAAGTTTACAGACCCGCGCTCGCTGGTTATCATGACCTATGCTCTATGCGGTTTCGCCAACATCGTTTCCATCGGCATCCAAGTTGGCGGCATCGGCGCACTCGCCCCAAACCAGCGCGGCAACCTCGCCAAGCTTGGCGTAAAGGCTCTCATCGGCGGAAGTATCGCCTGCTTTCTCACCGCCTGCGTAGCCGGCATGTTAACCTAACCGAACCGCTAAAACCGCACGTTCAAACCTCCGCCGTAGAGGAAGCAATCGTTCGAACGGCCGTTGCTGCTCACGAAATAACGAACGGTGCCCGAAAGCGAAGCATGCTGCCCTAACCAGAGGCGAACGCCGGCCTCCGGGTAACACGCCACAATATAGCCGTACGGGCCGCGATCTTGGTTGTCGTTCGACCGTGGCTGCGTCGACTGCGATTGATCCCGGTCATAACGTGATTCCGAACCGCGATCCCAGCCGCGGCCAATCATCACAGCCGCGCCAACAAAGGGCGAAACATAGTACGGCACACTTAGGCGGATACCTCCAAATGCAGCGCCATAAATGCCTCTGGCCCTCCGCACGCCCAATACACCCATACCAAACCGTCCCGACAAATAATCATTCCCCCAACCCTCACCCACCACGCTCACATTGTAATCATGCGTGCGGTTATTCATCATCACTTCCACCTCGGCGATCTCGTGTTCATTCCAGTCTTCGTTGGCGTTAACAACGCCAACGAGCAACGCCGCAACCACCAGCAGCTGAGTGATCTTAACCGTGAGAGCCATATCTAGTCTTTGCTGAAGCAGCCCTCGTTGGTGACTTTTTATTTTTGTTTCCAGTTTCCGCTTTGGTCCTGAATCCAAACACCGGGACGACTGTTTTGCGCAATCTTAGAGGCGCGCTTTTTCCCGACCTGATCAGCCGACGTACCTGTCTTCTCTGCAAGCGCAGTGTAAACAACTTCGCGATCCTTGTTTTCGGCCGAGACCACCGCGCTAGCCTCGCCAACATTACTGCGCACTTCAAGAAAACCACGGTTATTTTCACCCACCGCGCCTTGCGCTTTGAGCCCATCCACCACCGTCAGTCTTTGGTCCATACGCGCTTTGACCACGCCTAAATCCTCCGCTCGCACAAATGCCGTGAAGCTCAAGGTTAAAATAAGAAATATGATACTAAAAACGAACTTCTTCATAGAGTTAAAGGCTCAGGGTTTTGTCGGGCTGGCAATCGTTGCAGACTTTTTGTCCAGATCGCCGAAGAAATCATCGAGCGCCTTGTCGACCTTCACGTTCACGTCGACTGTGACATGGGCCTCGACCGGCGCGAGTTTGACGTAAATACAGCCGCCGAAAACTACGGTGCAGGCGAAAAGCAAAAGGCATCTAAACATGATCATGAGCTTTCAAATAAGACCGGCACTGGCAACAGAGTTTCCTCAATATGCCTTGATCGAAAACTCCTGCTCCATGCCCACCTTCAACACCTGGTTGAGCGAACCAGCCACATTTACGTCGAAGGTCACTTGCTTGACCGTGCTGCCTTTCTCCATCGGCTGAGCCACAAACTGAACCGTGGCCGAACGTCCCTTTTCATCGCCGTCTGGCGTTAGATTCACACGCAAGGAAGTCACGCGCAGCTCCGATTTTCCGAGTTCCACGTTCTGCAAGTCTTTGTAGGCCGGATTCTCAGGTCGAATAAAACGCCCCAACATTTTGCCGATGTAAGGCGAAAAATCTATAAACGGCTCTAGCCGCCCCGTCAGCAGTCCGAGCGACGGCGTAAGCCGCACCACCGTTGGCTCGTCGTCGCGCAGCTCAAGATACCCTACCCCCACCTGGAAATCTGTCGCCGCGCTCCATTTTGCACGCACCACACCATCAATCCGACCCCGCGCATCGGCCAAACCAGCCGCCGGAACCAACAAAACAATGTCCTGCAAGCCTACGCGATTAATGTGCAAGTTTAAATCAATCCCTAGTGGAGACAACAGCACCTCCGCTGGATCAATGATCATCTCGCCACCGGCAATCTCAATCCGGCCGTCGCTCAACTTGAGCGTGCGCCGTTCAGTCAACTGCGCGTGCAAGGAAAGGTTTCGCGCGCCAAAACGCGGATGAGTGATCGTGCCAATCGTGAGTTCAAACGGCGCCGTGCTGATGACCCGCACAGCCGCGAGATCCAACGCAAATTCTCCTTTGAAGGCTATTCCCTCAAGTTTCCATCCTTGCTCCGCGTGAGCCAGCACGCAGTCGCTTAATTTGATCTCCACCTGGCCAAGCGCTTGCCCCTGGCGCAAGGTTCCTCGGCCTGACACGATGAACACTCCCTGCGCCGATGCACCCGAGAGAATCGGGCCGAGCTGTGGCGCAAGTAGCCCCAGCCAAACCGCCACGTCAACACGTCCTTCTTCGATCTGCCACGAACCGTCGCCCGTTAAGGGGTTGATTCGTCCACTCACTACCAGCCGTGTGTTCGACGTGTCGATTTTGTAAGCAAACGTCTGCTCGCCGGCCGAGCCTTTGGCGAACGAAAGTTTCCACGGCAGCAGAAATTCTGGATTCCGATCGAACAACTTCAGTTCGCCTACGACTTCACCCTCGGCGGTCGGCGCTGCACTCAATGCCCGGCAAATCGCCACAAACAGCACGAACCAACGAATTTTTATAAGCCAATGCACAACCGTATTTGATACGAGCCGGTTCCCGCCGCAAGCGGAGGATGAATTCAGAACAGACTTGCGTAGGTCAAAACCCGATTACTCGTCTATGTAAATCACATCCTCGGTGCAAAAGCCCAGAAGCGAGAATGGAACCAGAGGACTTTCTGTTTCCAGAGTTCCTGAGTTCCATATTAAAAAGTTTCGCATTCCCGCTCACACCGGCACAGCAGGCAAAGTCCAAATTTGCTCGGCGTATTCACGAATGGTGCGATCGCTGGAGAACTTACCCATACGGGCAGTATTCATGATCGCCATACGCGCCCACTCCGATGACTTGCGGTAGGCTGCGTCGACGCGCGCGTGGCATTCTACATAGCTACGGAAGTCGGCCAGCACCATAAACGGATCGCCACCGCCAAGCAGGCTCTGATGCACGAGCCCAAACGCGTTGTGTTCGTGGGGCGTGAAGTAGTTGGAGCCAAGCCAGTCGACGATCGCGCGTAGTTCCTCATCGTGATTGTAGTAGTCCCACGGATTATAACCTTTGCTGCGCAGCGCTTCGACTTCCTCGACCTGCATGCCGAAGATGAAAATATTGTCGTCGCCCACCTCTTCCTTAATTTCGACGTTGGCACCGTCGAGCGTGCCGATGGTTAGCGAGCCGTTCAGTGCGAGCTTCATGTTTCCTGTGCCAGACGCTTCCTTGCCGGCAGTGGAAATCTGCTCAGAAAGATCAGCAGCCGGAATAATCTTCTCTGCTAGAGATACGCGATAGTTGGGTAGAAAAGCGACTTTGAGCTTACCCTGAATACGGTCGTCGTGATTAATTTTATTACCGATAATATTAATCGCGCGGATGATATTCTTGGCCAGGTCGTACCCTGGTGCGGCTTTGGCAGCAAAGACGAAGACACGCGGTACAATGTCGAGCGACGGGTTCTGCAAGAGTCGCCGATAGAGCGAAAGAATGTGCAGCAAGTTTAGGTGCTGTCGTTTGTACTCGTGCAGGCGTTTTATCTGCACATCGAAAAGCGCGTCGATCGGAACATCTATTCCGCACTCGCTCCTGATTACATCGGCGAGGTCGGCCTTGTTGGCGCGCTTTACCGCCATGAATTCCTTCTGGAAAGCGGGATTCGTGGCGTATTTCTCGAGGGCGCGGAGCTGATCGAGGTCGGCTGCCCAATCTGTATTGCCAAGTGTTTTGGTGAGCAGCTTGGAGAGACGCGGGTTACATGCGAGCAGCCAGCGGCGTGGAGTAATGCCATTGGTCTTGTTCTGGAACTTGCCCGGATAGAGCGCGTCGAATTCGGGGAAAAGGTTCTTTTTCAACAGTTCGGTATGCAACGCCGCCACGCCGTTAACAGCATGCGAGCCAACGACCGAAAGGTTAGCCATGCGAACCGCCTTGTCGCCATGCTCGTCTATAAGAGAGCAGGCACGCTTTTTATCGTCATCGCCCGGCCACTTGAGCTCGACCGCCTGCATGACCCGGCTGTTGATATCGAAAATGATCTGTAGGTGACGCGGCAATACACGAGCAAAGAGAGGCACACCCCAACGTTCCAGCGCCTCTGGGAGTAGCGTGTGGTTCGTGTAACCAAAGGTTTTGTTGACGATGCCCCAAGCGCGATCCCAAGGCATATTCTCCTCGTCGAGCAGGATTCGCATGAGCTCCGGTACTGCGACGGCGGGATGCGTATCGTTGAGCTGTACCGCGACTTTGTCGGAAAAATTGTTCCAGTTGTTACCAGCGCTCTGATGGCGGATATGGCGACGAATAATATCCCGCAACGAGCAGGCGACGAAGAAGTACTGTTGTACGAGGCGCAACTCTTTGCCGTTTTCGGTTTTGTCGTTCGGGTATAGTACCTTTGAAATGGTTTCGCCAAGGGCTTTTTCGCGCACAGCCTCCATGTAACCACCCGAGTTGAACGCCTGCAGATCGAACTCTTCTGTCGAACGTGAGCGCCAAAGACGAAGGAGGTTGACGGTTTTCGTGCCGTAGCCCGCGATCGGAATATCGTAGGGCACACCGAGAATGGTCTTAGCGTTGACCCACTTCGGGCGGTAGTTGCCGCGGTCGTCGAAAACATTTTCAACATGGCCGTAGATTTGGACATGTTGCGCATATTCAGGGCGCATGACTTCCCAAGGCGTGCCGAAGATCATCCAACTGTCGGGATGTTCAATCTGGTTACCGTTGACAAACTCCTGCTTAAAGAGACCGAACTCGTAGTGAATGCCGTATCCAATAGCTGGATAATCTTGTGTCGCCAACGAATCGAGAAAGCACGCGGCGAGACGACCGAGGCCGCCGTTCCCCAACCCCATGTCGACCTCTTGCTCACGAACTTTCTCGTAGTCGACGCCGAGTTCGCGGAGTGCCCCCGCGGTAGCTTCAACGAGACCGGTATTATAAAGGTTATTCTCCATCAAACGGCCCATCAGGTACTCAAGCGAAAGATAGTAGAGCCGGCGAACATTCTGGTCGTTGTGCACACCTTGGGTGACGATAAGCCGAGCCAGCACATGTTCGCGCACAGCGAGAGCCGTCGAAATCCACCAATCGCGCATGCCCGCCGTATGCGTGTCACGGGCCAACGTGTAGGTGAGATGGCGCAGGATAGACTGCTTAATCTTTACGTTATCCGCCCCGAGGGAAATAGCCCCTTCCGCACCGGAAGGAGCGACAGAGCGGACGGGACTTTTTTTGGATTTTGATGGAGCAGCCATGGCTAGTTATTGAGAGAGGTTAAAGACCACATTCCGTGCCAAATGAGAAGAGACACAAATAGTATTTCTTAGTTAAGTGGCAATAAAACTGGTACTTCCGCTTTCGTCACAAGCGGCTATTTCTGAAATCGTCGAGCCAGTTCACCATGGCTAAGCTCGATTTGAGTCGGCCGACCCGAAGGGCTAGTCAGCGGCGTTCGACAGGCAAAAAGCTGGGTAAGTACGCCCTGCAGCTCGGCCGCGCCGGCGGATTCCGACAGCCGAATGGCCTTCGCGACCGCCAAGCGCGCGAGCTCCTCGCGGGCCAGGTCAATATTCTTCTCCTGCATACGGCCTTCGCGTAAAGCCCCGAGCAGGTCGCGCACAAATGGTTCGGCATCGGTCGGCTCCATCCACGTCGGCACACTTTCTATCCGAAAAAAATTGCGTCCAAACTCGACGATTTCGAAGCCATGGCCGTTGAAAAACTTCAGTCGATCGAGCAAAAGCGTGGTCGCGATCGGATCCAGTTCCATCGGGACCGGCAATAACAACCGCTGACCTGGAACCGCACCTGCGCGAAACTGAGCCTGCAGCCGCTCAAACCAAATACGCTCATGCGCAGCCCGCCTATCAAGCAACACCAGCCCCGCTGGCGTCTCGAACAACGCGTAAGAACCATGGGCCAGTGCAAGAAAACGCCAGGAGTGAGTCGCGCTGCGAGCAGGCACGGCGGGCATCACCGTGTCTGACGAACGCGGCTGAACCGAGGGCACCGCAATCGTGGGCCATGAAATCGTCGGACTGACTTTAGGAACGGCAGCTGGATTAGGCGCATCGCTCCGAATTCGCTGCTCCGGTCCGGCCGCACCGGCCGTGCTCACCGCCAGCGGTGCAATCTGTGGCGATGGAAGCTGGTTTTGTATTCTTTCTACAACGGCTGGGCTAACCGGCGCCGATGCCTGGCCAAACTCCCGCAACCGCGCGAGCACCGCGCGAATCACAAACGATCGCACCGACGATTCGCTGCGGAAACGCACTTCGCGTTTCGCCGGATGCACGTTCACGTCAACGGCGGCCGGATCGATATCAAAAAACACAAATGCCACCGGATAACGCCCTTTCGGCAACGACTCATGAAAACTCTCGATGAGCGCATAATTTAAGGTTCGGCTATCGACGGGACGTTGATTGACAAAAATAATCATCTCGTGCCGTGTCGCCCGCCCCACTCCAGGACGGCCGACCAAACCGCGCAGTTTCATGCCCGGTTCATCTGACTCCAGCACGAGCAGTCCTTCAGCTGTTTGCTTGCCGAAAATCCCGGCGATTCGTTCTTCGAGCGAGGCACATTGCGGCGAATGGAAAATCGCCCGCCCGTCCTCAATCAACGTGAAAGCCACCTGCGGAAATGCCAGCGCGTAAAGCCGAACACCGTGAATGATGTGCGCCGCTTCAGTCGTGTCGCTTTTGAGAAATTTCCGTCGCGCGGGTACCGAGTTAAACAGATGCGTGACTTCAATACGCGTGCCCACCGGCCGCCCGCATTCGCGCACGTGCACCATTCGTCCGCCATTAATCAATATCTCTGTGCCAGCGTCCGCTGTCAGTTCGCGCGTTTGTAACGTAAAATGGGATACACTCGCAATTGACGGTAGCGCTTCTCCGCGAAAGCCAAATGTCGCCAGCCGATTCAGATCATCGGCCTCGGCGATCTTACTCGTCGCATGACGCTCGAGCGCCAACAACGCGTCGTCGCGCGACATGCCGTAACCGTTGTCCTCGATCCGCATGTACGAACGTCCGCCGTGATTAAATTCCACTTCGATCCGCGTCGCGCCGGCGTCGAGTGCATTTTCCACCAGTTCCTTCACAACCGCAGCCGGACGCTCAATCACCTCGCCCGCGGCGATTTGATTAGCAACGCGATCAGACAGAATACGGATTTTGGCCATGGACGTTCGCGATCATCGCAATTCCCCGCTCGGACGGAAGCGCGGAATTTCAAAGACCGTTTTACAAAATGAACGCAGATAACGAAACTCCCCGAGCCGACCTACGGCTCTTCATCACCCTTGTGCCTCCCCTAAACCGCTCGTTCGGATCGACTGTGTCATGCCTGCGTTTCAGGCAGCCGCGAAATCCGCCACGCAAGAAATAGGCCCATTGCGAATACCGCCGCCATCAGCGCTTCAAAAGCGGATATGTTGATCGTCGGCGCACCGTCAGCGCCCGTACGCTTCAAAATGTAGCCCCACAGCAACGCTGAAAATCCGCCGCCCAGCGCGATCGCACCCGCGTGCAAGGTCACCATCAAAGTCCGGTCAGCGGAGGGCGTAATCTTTGCCAGATAATTCAAGTTACCCGCGAGGCACGACGCGGTCGAAGAACCAATCAAAAGATATACAGCACATAAAGCTACAATGTTCACTTCTCCGCGCCACAACGCCCACCCCCAGTAAATCGCCACCAGCACGTGCGCCAGTGCGGACGCGACCATGTAAAGTCGCGCTCCGTGTCGATCCAGGCGCGTTTGCATAAAGCCAGCCGCAAGGATCGCCCCGCCATATCGGCAAATTTCCAGCAGCATTATGGTCCACTCCGAATAATGTGGCACCGCTTTCAAATAGTTCGCGGAAAACGGCGCAAGGGGCGTCATCATTCCTGCGAAAAGCACAGAGAGAATCACATATTGGCGATATAAAGATGGTTCGGAAATATGTCTCCACATTTCGCGCAACGTCTTAGTCACCCGTACCGGACTCGGCCGCTCGCTGTCTGGCATCTTGCTCAAATACCACACCGCGGCCACCGATCCGATCAGCGCGATTCCGTAAGCGGACATCAATGCCCAGCGCACCGGGATCACTTTGAACAAGATAGTACAAACTGCCAGCGTCACCACGCCACCCGCCGCCGCGACATATTGATCCGCAGCAAAGTAGCGTCCGCATTTCTCCGGCGTCAGCAGCGCCATGATCCACGGCGCAAACGCCGCCTGGCCGATCGCTCGCAGCAGGCAAAAGAAAAATACGCAGGCCACCATCGCATTCACACGCCAGCCGCCACACGAGCCCTGCAGCGGCGTGAACCAGGCGATCAAAATTGGCAACGCCACAAATAACGTCCGCATGCCCCACCCCGACAGCATGACGCGCCGGTAACCGTAACGCGGAAACAGCACCGTCGAAACGACCTGCAGCGCCATCAACAAAAACACAAACGAGTATGCCAAGCCCAACTGAAAAGATGACGCGCCCAACCACAAAAGAAACAGCACCATCGGCATGCTGATCGCCACCTGCCAGGTGAACGCGTTGAAAAAACCAAAGACGAGCCCGCACCGATAGGGGTGCAAAATGGGATCAGAGTCCTTGGTAGGAAAAAGTGGCGGCAGCATGGAAGCGGTGAGTTTCACGCGGAAAATCGCCGCTGCCAACGACGAACAGTAATCGTTCTATACTCAGCTAGCTTATTTTACTCGTTATTGAGCAGTTTTTTCCAACGAGCGAATTGTTTTTTCGTTTGGGCTTTGCCAGGCATTCCTGTGCCAGTGCGTTTCGAGGTCGCGTGATCTAGGTCGAAGACTTTGATCCAGTCAGCGCTGAACTCTTTGTGCACCGATTGCACTTCCTCTAGCGGAAGGTTATTGAGTTTAACCGAAAGTTTTTCGGCGATTTTCACGACAGCGCCGACGGCGTGGTGAGCCTCGCGGAACGGCACGCCTTTATTGACAAGATAGTCAGCCAGGTCCGTCGCGAGCAGCGCGGGATCGCTCACCGCCTCGGCGCAACGCGTGCGGTTCACCGTCAAACCCGAAATAGT
>Ga0302323_100000704_pt1 | contig 27026 bp, 23 predicted proteins | sample Fen_T0_3_FD_201950 | JGI IMG/M metagenome (GOLD analysis project Ga0302323, IMG submission 201950) | Peat permafrost microbial communities from Stordalen Mire near Abisko, Sweden - Fen_T0_3 | ecosystem: Environmental > Terrestrial > Soil > Wetlands > Permafrost | place: Sweden: Abisko...
CCACGGTTTCTTCTATAACCCGGACGTGCCGGAATCCCGGGATGCTTACGACGTGATCGTGAAGTTCTTTGACCGGCATCTGGGGGCGAAGTAGTTCGAGGGATGGAACGGCGGCTAGAGGCTTAAACCACAGCGGACGCTGAGGGTCACGGAGAAAAGCAGTCTGCAATGGAAGATCTGCGGATTAACACTCACAGCGAGGTTGAGGCGCTCTTTGTTTGGGCGGGCAGAAGTTTTTCCGCTGCGTCAGCGACGACCAAGGGTTTACTGAAGTAGTAGCCCTGAATCGCGTCACAGCGCTGGGTCCGCAAGAATGACATTTGCGCTTCGTTTTCTACGCCCTCTGCGATCACCTTGAGGTTCAGGCTTTTGGACATGTTGATGATTGCCGTCGTGATGGCTGCGTCGTCCGGGTTGTCGGCGACATCGCGGATGAAACTACGGTCGATTTTCAGTTTGCTGACCGGAAAGCGTTTCAAGTAACTGAGACTGGAATACCCGGTGCCGAAATCATCAATCGCCAGCGTGACGCCCATGGATTTCAGTTCCCGAAGAATGGACAGGGTATGGTCGACGTCGGCGAGGAGCAGGCTCTCGGTGAGTTCCAGTTCCAGATGTTGCGGCGCAAGCCCCGTTTCGGTCAGCACGGTCCGAATGCGTTGGCAGAAGCCCTCGTGACGAAACTGGACTGCCGATACATTGACGGCGATCGATACTGGCGGAAGCCGCTCGTCTTGCCACTTTCGAGCCTGTGCGCAGGCCGTCCTGAGCACCCAGTCACCGATGGGCAAGATCAGTCCGCTATTTTCGGCGATGCGGATAAAGCGGTCGGGGGGAACGAGGCCCAATTCCGGATGCTGCCAGCGCAGGAGTGCTTCCAATCCACTGACCTTTCCAGTGGCCATCTCCATTTGCGGTTGGTACATCAGGAAGAGTTCCTTCTTAGCCAGAGCGAGGCGTAATCCGTTCTCCAGGGTCAAACGCTCTACGGCCTGGGCGTTCATGTCCTCGGTGAAGAATTGAAAGTTGTTTCGTCCACGGTCTTTGGCGCTATACATGGCACCGTCCGCGTGCTTAATCAAGGTTTCGCAGTCGGCGCCATGCTCCGGGAAAATACTGATGCCCATGCTGCAGCCCACATTCAGAGTGTGGCCTTGCACGACAAATCCGCCCAGAATCGCATCCATGAATCGCTCGGCGGCAATGGCGACATCCGGGATGTCGTCGACATTGGTGAGCACGATAACGAATTCGTCCCCGCCGAGCCGGGCTACGGTGTCCTGCTGACGGGCAAAACTCCGGAGACGTTCTGCAACGGCCTGTAACAGGAGGTCGCCAACGGAATGGCCGAGGGAATCGTTGATGTCCTTGAAGCGGTCGAGATCAACGAAAAGGAGAGCAACCTTGTGATCCCGGCGGCGAGCGGAGGCCAAGGCCTGCGCCAATCGATCGCGCAGAAGCAAGCGGTTGGGAAGCGAGGTCAGAGCATCGTAATAGGCGAGAGTTTGGACCTGCTCCTCGGCGACTTTTCGGTCGGTGATATCGACGAGTGTGCCCTCGAGGACACTGGCCTGGCCGTTCTCGTCGTCGATAAGGCTGCCGTTTAGCATGACCCAGACAGGATCGCCATTCTTGCGGCGAAGCCTCAGTTCGTAGTTCGTGATGCACTTCTCAGATTTGATTCGTGCCCAGAACGCTTCCCGATCGCCGAGGTTGTTATAGAAATGGCCAGCCGGCAGGGCCATGACTTCCTCGGGCGACTCATAACCAAACAGCAGTGCAGTGGCCGGATTGCACTCCAGGAATTTTCCGGAGAGTGTGGTGCGAAACACACCCGCCAAGTTGCGCTCAAACAGAAGTCGATATCGCTTTTCCGACTCTCGAATGACATGCTCGCTCCGTCGCCGCTCGGAGACTACGGCTCCGAGGACCAGGCCGGTCAGTCCCAAGGCCAACGTGGCGAGTTGCAATCTGGGAAGAGAGCCTCGATGGGCCTGTGTGAACCAGGCTGCGATGGTCATTCCGATACTGATGGCAAATGTTGTTAGGACGGCGCCAGGTAAGCCGCGTCGAACCGCAACCCAGATGACTGGGATGAAGAGCAGATAGAGAGGCTGGTAGGGAATCGCCGGCGCATACCCGAAGACGAACCATATGGCGAAGATGGCAAAGCCGGATTGGGCCGCGAGTTCGAGCAACTCTTTGGCGGAAATCTGACTTTGCAGGACGGGCAAGAGACAAGCGCCTTTACCCGATTTCAACCAGCAACCGAATACTGGGGCGACATAGACCACTATAAAAGGAGCGAATGCGACGATGGCAAGTGAGTCGCTGACCCACCATTCTGCGGCGGCGGGGAGGATTTCTGAACGGGGAATCCTGCCATCTTCGAAAAGCGTGAGAACCCCAACAACGGTGCTGACAATGGATCCGCCGAGACAGACCACGAGATAGCGCGCGACATCGCTGAGAGTCCCGTGCCGGAGATCGATGCGCCATCGCCCGCGGAGCAGGATCGCAGTGCCCACATAGCCGAGATAGACTCCGATGGCGCCAGGAATTCCGCACCAGGAAAAGACCGGGCGATGGTAGTTCATGACGGCAGCAATCAGGCTACATAGAAATATGAGCGGCACGGAACGCATTCCCGCACACATAAGCAGGGCCAGACTTAGGCCCACGGGCAAATACCAGGGCGGGGCGCCTTCCCAATCCAGAGAGGCAGTGGAGGACCCGTCGAGGATGAGAAACGCGGCGAGGAAGAGCAGGGCCAACACCACTTGTTTAAAGATTGGGATATTGCGCCAATCCCAGGCGTGAGCGGGAGCGGAGCTTTTTGGGCCGGATAAGCTCGCGGTGGCCACGCGTGCTGGTGCGGGCGGGCGCTGGCCCGGATCCTCGCGACCTTCGTCACAACTTTCGACGTTCAACGTCATGGCAACCACGTGCGAAGTCTGTCTTCTGTGTTGACCAGCCACGCAAACTAGCTTTTGCGCGAGCGCCAGCCTTGGGCCGGCAGCCGGCACTCAGCTATTCATCGGCATTGCGGGGTGAGTACGTTAGCGGGGGCATGGGTTTATTAGACGAAAATTAGAAAGGAGATGGAGGGAAGGGTCCGCCCGATCCCTTATCGACTACAATCCGAAGAAATGGAGCGTCCCTGGTTGCAATGAAAAAGTCGATGAAAAATGCGGTAGTTATTGGCTTGACCATTCTGGCATCGGCAGCCAGCGTTGGGCAGGCTGGCAAGAGTGACATCTCATCGGTAGTAGCCGCCGGAAATGTAACCGGCGACGTTTATAAAAATGCGTACTTCGGAATCAGCCTCACCGCACCTTCGGGAAAATTCACCGCCCCATCGCTGGTCAACGTTGAGGGGCGGCGGGCACGATTCGTCAACATCGTTTACGACTCGCCGGACGGGGCCAAGAACTACACCATCGGGCTCCTGGCCGATTCTCTGGAAAACTATCCGAAAGGGATGTCAACGACGGTCTATGTTCGTAGTGTTCGGCACCAGTTGGAGAGAGACGGCCTGCCAACCGAACGCGAAGAATTTCCAATCACAATTTCAGGCAGGAACTTCATTGGCGCCATTCTAAAAGTGCCGGAGAAAGAAAACTTCGGCTATCGCCGCGGCATCTATTCGATCTTCCTGAACGGCTACGTGGTATCGCTTGAAGTTCAGGCCCGGGATGAAGCGCGAATTCGGGAAGTATTGGCGTTTGCGGTAAAAATTGCGGGAAACCCGTGAATCCCGGGTGAATGTACGTTGCAATGTTTTCGTTGCGTCCATGAGCTGCAATTCCTGAAACGCGGGTTTGCGGACGGCTTAGGGGAATCATTTTGACAGTGCGTATCTTTCTTGCCGGCGCTTCCGGCGCCATCGGCCGGCGCCTCGCGCCTCTCCTTATGGAGAATGGATGGAGTGTGTTCGGCTCCACTCGATCCGAGGACAAGGCTGCGGAACTGAAGAAGGCTGGCGTCGAACCGGTCGTAGTCGACGTGTTCGACGCGGATGCCCTGCGGAAACATCTGTACGAGATCCGGCCGGACGTCGTGATCCACCAGCTCACCGACCTGCCTTACGCGCTGGACGCTAGCAAAATGACGGCCGCACTTGCGCGGAATGCCCGCCTTCGGGATGTTGGCACACGCAATCTTGTTGCTGCCGCCGTGCATGCCGGCGCTAAGCGGTTGATCGCGCAGAGCATCTCGTTCATCTATGACGAGGGCAGAGCGGACCAGGGCACAAAACCACATCGAGAGACGGACCCGCTGTTGCCGGTGACACATCCGATCTATGGCGAGACAGTGCAAGGAGTGCTGAGTTTGGAACGTCAGGTCACGGAGGCGCCGCTCGTAGGGATTGTCCTCCGCTACGGGTTGTTTTACGGGCCCGGTACGGGATTTGATGCTCCCATCGGACCCGGGTCCGTGCATGTGGATGCCGCGGCCAAGGCGGCTGAACTGGCCGTCACACGAGGCGAGCGCGGGATCTACAATGTCGCCGAGTCCGACGGGGTAACATTGAGCGACAAGGCGATCAAAGAGCTTGGGTGGGACTCCGGTTGGCGGCCAGGCGCGGCTGGGTGAGATGAAATAGCCCGATTCAAGGTGTAACCGACGGTTGCGAGTGAATCGCCTGTTTTCGTCAGGTATCATCCCGATCGGGCTTTGCCGGACGCAAGGGTGATCACCGACGCTGGCAGCGCCAAGTCAAATGTTAGAGGAAACGGCCACATGAGTAAGCCACGCCAGTCGCCGCAAATACTTATCTTCGCGATCACGATGTTTTTCGCCTTGCCCACAGCATCGCATGCCCAGGTCAAGGTCCTGATGTCCGGTGGCTTCTCAGCCGCTTATCAGGAACTTCTACCTGAGTTCCAGCACACCACCGGCATCGCTGTCAGCACGGCGCGGGGTGCGTCGCAGGGAGATGGACCCAACACCATCGGCGCGCAGCTTCGTCGAGGGGTGCCCGCCGACGTCGTGATCATGTCCAGGGGCGGCTTGACCGAGTTGATGGCGGAAGGCAGAATCGCCGTCGGTTCAGACGTCGATCTCGCGCGAGTGCCGTTGGGAGTGTGCGTGCGTGCCGGAACACCCCGGCCGGACATCAGGACAATTGATGCCTTCAGACAGACGCTCCTTCGCGCGAAATCTATTGGTAGTCAAAGCAGCTCCACGATCTACATGACGACCAAACTATTTCCGCAACTCGGCATCGTCAGTGCGATGACGGGAAAGCTCTCGGACGCGGGACCGGCCGGCGTGGCCAGCGGAGAAGTGGAGATAGTTATCGCGCCCGTAAGTGAAATGCTTACAGTCCCAGGCGCCGATTTTGTCGGCACCATCCCTGCCGAGATCCAATACGTCCAGGTGTTCGCCGCTGCTCTGGTAAAAGGCGCGAAAGAACCCGAGGCATCCAAACGGCTCATCGCCTTCCTCGCGTCGGAAAGGGCAACTTCTGCAATCGAGAAGACAGGAATGAAGCGCCCGGCGCTGCGATGACCTTGATGAAAAACGGCACCTGAATCGGGGGTTTTTCTCAAGTGGCGAAGCATCGCGATTGCACTAATTGACCTTGGTCAGCCAGTTTCCTTAGGTAGTGAAATCGCTGTTAACAACAAGTGACTTCCGATGATAGGAGATGGAGAACAAAACGTCCTCCGTTACAATGTCCGCATGAATCGTCCTAAAGGACTAGTTTTGACAGCGTGGATAATGGTTGCTCTGTTGCTGGCGGGTTGGATGCGAGGGTATTTGTGGCCGCATCACGCTCAATTAGCTCACCCGCATCCTCTCGGGCACGCCTTAATTGTCGTTTTTCTTCTGATAGTTAGACTCACTGCCTGCGTTTGCATTTTTTATTTTGTCCGAGGTCGCAACTGGGCTCGGATTGTTGTTCTGGTGGTTTCGGTCGTTTCTATTTTCGGATTGCTCCAATTGAGACACGATGACACTCCCGGCAAAGTCATTGGCATAGCGTCGGCTCTCCTCGCTATGTTTTTCTTGTATTGGCTGAACAAGCGTTCCGTTCGCGAGTTCTTCAAGAGCGGCGGCGCAGCTACCATTGGGCCAGTGTGATTGCGAACGCCAGAGTTTTCAGTCTGCGTAACATCCCCATTGTGCTAACTATGACGGCTACAAGCAGGGCACCACGTCTGGTCAGTCGCTCAAAACGGGAGTAGGATTTTGATTTCCTATGACAACGATCCCTGCAATGACCAATGGTGGCGAAGCCGTCATTCCAAAAGGCAGGAAGCGCCCATCTGTAGGCAGTCAGATTTTTGCCATAGTCATTTTTTCGATACTGGCTGGTTCCCACCTCGAAAAAGCACTCTTACGCCGTCTGGCACCAAGGCAACCCTATGAATGGACGGAGGACCTGATCGTGGGGATTGGGTTCCTTATTGGCGTCGTCGCCTTAGCGCTGCGGCTGCGAGGCCAAGCAACCTTGAAACCGAAAGGCGAGTAGGCGAGGCCCCACGGGTGATAGTTGTTGCAATATCGCCATTTCGCTAACTATGAAGTTCCCGCGGTCTCGGCACTAACTCCCATGGGGACCGTTCATTTCAGCTTCATGTACACACTTACCCAATAACCCGTTCGCGGGGGAACAGTCACAAATCTGTCTTTCACCAGGGATTCCCGAGCGCACAAACCTAGTTTTGTCTCCGGGTAAAGCAGCATTTCACGGACGCTTCCATCTTTATCGAGCTTGAACAGCATCCAGAAACTCGTCAGGTCACTGCCGTCGCCTTGCTTGCATTGTCTTATCGGCCCAAGATGCTTCTGCCCAAACTCGGTTCCGAACTGCTCGTCGTATGCCTTGCCTGCGGCAGTATTCATATTTGAATCGACCGCGGCCCGCGCATCTCGAAGGCCAGTCGGCTTGTCCTGCGCGAAGACCATCACCCCGGCAAACACGAAAAGGGTACCGAGCGTGAAAGCAAGAATCGTAGAAGTAGGAGTGCGTCTCATTTGGAGCCCCGTCTCGGGTCGAGTTTTTACGCTGATTATCATGATAAATCGAGCGGGCGCTGATCCCGGCGTCATTCTTCGTGGAATGCCGCGATCAATCTCAGTTCTGGACTTACGTCCCTAAACGAGTGTCCCACGGTTGTTGAAACATCCCCATAGCGCTAACTGACCCCAGACGGACGGGCGTTTCTTAGTGCAAACACCTGATTAACAAAGGGTGATTCCCATGTTGCCGGTCACACACGGTCTAACGGGACGGCCACCGGATTGCTTCCCTGTGCTAGCCTACTTCCCATGTTCCTCGGACTTCTACTTGCTGCTGCCTTGCTGCCTGCACCATGCGCTTCCATCACATCCGAGTGCACCGAATGGATAAAGCCGGCGGGACAACAGTCGCGTGTCCTGGTTTACCGCACGCATTCATTCGAAAGGAGAAATGAAAGCATCAAGCGTGCATTTGTTTTTGTTCATGGCATCCTCCGCGACCCGGAAAATCATTTCCGCACAGCTCTAGCCGCCGCTTTCCTGGCCAACGCATTGGACGACACGATCATTGTGGTGCCGCGTTTCGCGTCGAACAGCAGCGTGCCCGGGAATGAAAATGGGAATTGTCACGACACACTGGCTGCCGATGAAGCAAATTGGATCTGTGAAAACGACCGGCCGGACACGTGGCGCTCGGGTGGAACGGCGGTCGGTAGCCAACTCAGTTCGTTCGACTTTATGGATGAGATTCTTAGCCAATTGGCACGGAAAGACATGTTTCCCAATTTGAAGACGATCGTCGTGGCTGGCCATTCCGCCGGCGGCCAATACGTGACGCGCTATGAGATGCTGAACCAAGTTCACGATAAACTCGGCACCAAGGTGTCATATGTGGTGGCGAATCCTTCGTCTTATGCGTATGTCGATAGCCTTCGGCCGACCGCGAGTGCCTTCGCAGCGACGACCGCAGCCACCGCCCAAGGAGGGCAAGCGTCGAATTCTGCGAAGCCCGCAGCAGCTTTCTTGCCTTTCGCCGATGCGAAGAACTGCACGGGATACGACATCTGGCCGTACGGACTGAAAGCAAGACCCGGTTACTCGTCCAGGCTGACGGATGAGCAAATTACACAACAGCTCGTGGGCCGGCCGGTCACTTACCTGCTTGGCGAAGCCGATGTATTACCTCTTGGAGTTTTTGATGTGTCGTGCCCAGCGACGGCGCAGGGTCCCACTCGACTAGGACGGGGTCTCGCTTTCCAGAAGTACGTTAGCGAACACCTCCGCGCACATCATAGCGTGGTGATTGTGCCATTCTGTAGTCACAGCCAGCGTTGCATGTTCACTTCTGACGCAGCACTGCCGCTGATGTTTCCTAATTGAAGCCGACGAGTGCTGCCTCATTCGAGCGATTCAGCTTCTTGCGAATTCGACTGCTCCATGGTCAGCTTTCGGTTCGATGGCGGATTACCAATTGGAGTCATCCAAACCAGAGGTAGTCTTCTCAACTGGCGAAAAATCGCCATCTCACTAACTGTGCCGACATTCTCTCGCGCCCACGGCGAGAGGATGTTCCGTTGGCGGGCCGGTGCGATCTTAGAGCAAAGATCCCAAAGTGAAAGCTTTCGTGGAATCCCACTTCTGCGCAAAGAACGCGCAGAAATGGGGCGCCCGGCAGTTCGCGACGAGTGATTAGCATGGCGGCGATTGTAGATGAAACAGACATCCTCTTGCTCGTTCGCGGAAGCGAGTCTGGACTATGGCCACGTTTTTCGTAGTTGGCGTGAGATCGCCAGTTCACTAACCACCTCGGGTCAGACGTGATCTGGTCTGACAATGAGGGTCTACGACCTACTTCTCATTGGATCGCCCGCAATCGAGCGGGGGCGTTTGACTCTGCCACCCTTCAATCCGTCCAGTCCTTACAAACAATTTATCAACCTTTTAGCCATCGTTTATGAGCCTGGGAGTTCAATGAGATCAAGCAGGAGGGTCGGATGGCAGGCGTAATTGGGATGGCGGTTGTATGCGCCGGAGGCATAGCGTTTTATGTGCGCTTCCTCGCGGCGCTCATGCTGGAATGCCGTCGCGACAAGGTGGGTATGTTCGTGCGGCTAGAAACGATTGGCGGAAGCAATCCCGCGCCGGGAAATCAGCCGCCGCAAAACTCAACTGGCCTCGTTGCTTGAAAGAGAAAGGATTGAATCCTCAATGTCTATCCAGGAAGTGTCCGCCGAACGGCTAGCCGAACTTTTCTACCACTACCATCAGTCATTGGGGGCTGATTGCGGCGCTGGAAGTGATGGTCATTCCGAATCGTGGAATGCCGTTTCCCCGCAAGAAAAGCACCGCCAGGTCACCGCTGCGCGATTGGCTCTGCTTAACCTACAAGCGAGCTCGGAGGCAACCAATCAACCCCGACGCTATTTTGCGACGCCGGGTGAAGCGGAGTGGGGCTGCTGAACATCGGTCCAAAACTTTGAACCGCCGAAAGCCAACTGCCACGGTTTGTTCGGTTCGGTGCGTGGAATCCCACTTCTGCGCAAAGAACGCGCAGAAATGGGCAACCGGCTAGACGGTCAACTCGATACCAATGTTGGGTCGTTAACCGCACCCATGAATAGGATCATGTTGCTATGGTCGTCGCGGATGGCGAAGAAGAACGGACGATCCATGATCATCTGAAACGCACGAGGCGCGCGCTCTACCCCACCGAAAAGTCCAAACGCCGTTGTCGCCGTCGCTTCGGTCCCCTCCTCGTTGACTTCTACGAGGGCGCGATGGATCGCCTGGCCGATGTAGAGTGGCGGAGGAGGCGGGGAAATGCCATCAAACCGTGCCGTGTGGGGATCGAAGACTTCTGACATGCCGAGATTCGCCAGAACAGGAATCAAATTGACGCATTGCTCGAACTTGAAGCGAGGCAGGCCAACCAGGCCTTGTGTTTCAGTGAAAGCCCGCATCCAGCGCCCCCACTCTGTCGAAGTGAGTATGGGCACAAACCCAGGGAGGCCGGACTCTTTCGACGGAAGGAAGATGTACATGCCGACCCGGTCGCCCCGATAGGGCAAGCGAACCGCCTGAAAACTCGACTCCTCGTGGTAGGGATAGTAACCGAATCGCTGCATAAGTGAGACTTTGACGGAATGATTCCCAGGAGTGAAGAATCGCTCTTCGCGGGTGAGAGATCTTTCAAACGGCCCTTCCCACAGACCCTTGAAATAGATAGCGTTGAGGGCGACCAGAAGCCCCGAGGAATCGAGAGTGTCGATGATGCTGCCGATCTTGCCTCGAGTCTTTTCCGCAACCCAGGCGTTGATGCGGGAAACTGCGTCGGGGCTGGGAAAGGGTAACGAGACGACCTCGGCGGCATACTTCTCTCGTGCCACGGTCATGAAGGCTGGAAGTATCCGCGCCTGTTCATCGCACCACAGAGAGTTTGCTATGGCGAGTTCGAGGCCGGGGCCGGAGATGTCGAGCGCCGCTTTGAGGAACCGTTGACAACCATCGGGGTCTTCGACGATTTCGAGGGCCTTGGCCATCGCCTCGCGGGTTTCGCCAGTGGCTCCGTCCCAGATCATCATCAGGCAGAGCATCACGCTGAAGGGCGAGCAGAACACGTTCGAAGTGTCGTTCGCGCGAACCAGTTCGCGAAAAAACTTGAAGGCAAAGCGATCGGGAAGAAAAGGGCCTCTCTCGGTAACCGTTCCGACAGGACTCTGGGGGTGGGAGTGCCGCGCAAAGGGCCAGACCATGACAAACCTCCACTTCCGCGGGGAGTCGGACTGCGCGATTATATTCCCGGCGCAGACAAAAATCAGTAGCGCCGGCCGGCCCTCTGTTTAGGCGCGGTCTTTGTGCTGCGTGGAAGGAATCAGCCCGAGTTAGCGTAATATCGCCATCGCACTAATAACCGACCCATTCCAGTGGGCGGGTTTGCGGGCCGTTTGAGTGAAATCGTCGGTTACGAGAAAGTGAAAACCCGCTCGATTCGATAGCACACCCTAGATTTGCCGATCAGGCCACCAATTGCTTCACTAGGGCACGGAATTCGGCCACCTTCCAAGGTTTCGAAAGGTATGGAATGTCCTTCCATCGCTGTATGAAAGCATCAATATGATCGCCAGCGTTTCCGGTTTGAAGGAGGACGGCTTGCTGAGGATTGCTCGCTCGGATTGCTGCGACTAACTCATCGGCGTACAAGCCTCCGGGATGAGCGTAATCAGTTATCACCAGGGCGTAGGGACCAAACGTGTTATAGCGGGCTAAAGCGGAATTGCCCGTTTCTGCGACGTCAATCTCCACACCGAAATAGTCGTTCCTGAGAATAGCCCCAATCATGTGATGGACGTTCGGCTCATCTTCAACGATTAGTATTTTCATCAGCCTTACGTTACACCCGACTCAACGAATCGCAACATTTCATCTCGCCAAGAGGGGAACGCCACAGTTGGCGTACGACGGATCACCCTAACTATCTCCGACCGGGTGGGGCATCTTCATTCCTCCTAGCAGCAGTTGCTCGAAATCGGGAATTGCAATAGGGTTTTTCGGTGCCCGGATTGTCGATGATTCTGTCCGGGCTCGCGGTTCTACTTTTGAGGCGACCATGTGAGTGATCTACCAAACGCAGATCGCGTTGACGGCGACAAGCCGGGCCTCGTGCGGCAACTCGGGTTGTTTGACGCCACGATGCTGGTGATGGGTGGCATTGTCGGGGCCGGCATCTTTATTAATCCTTATGTGGTCGCGCAGAGGTTGCACACTCCGGCGCTGATTTTGGGAGCTTGGGTCTTCGGAGGAGCGGTCGCCATCATCGGGGCGTTTGTGTGGGCCGAACTGGCTGCGCTGATGCCGGCAGTGGGTGGCCAATACGCATATCTGCGCGAGGCTTATCATCCGGCGGTCGCGTTTCTCTACGGCTGGGTATTGCTTCTCGTCATTCAGACGGGAGGCATGGCGGCGGTATCCATCACGTTTGCGCGCTACTTTCTGGAACTGACTGGCTTGCATACTGCGGATTGGCTGGTCGCCGTCGTGGCCCTGGCTACGCTCACGCTCATCAACTGTCTCGGCGTGAAGACTGGGGGACGAACTCAGAGTGCGCTGATGGTGATGAAGATCATCGCGATTGCGGCGCTGGTGGTGGCCGGGGTGGTTCTTGCGGGCAAGCATGTGACCACGACTACCGTGGCTGAGCGAGACTGGTCGCTTACATCTTTTGGCGCGGCCATGGTGCCGGTGCTGTTCGCTTATGGTGGATGGCAAACTGCAAATTTTCTCGCGGCGGAAGTGAAAGAGCCTAAGAAGAACTTGCCGCGAGGATTGCTGCTCGGAGTGCTCGGCGTCGTGGTGCTTTATACGGCGGTGAATTGGGTGTGCGTGCGTGCGCTGGGGCCGCAGACGCTGGCGGCCACCAGTACTCCCGCAACGGCCGTGATGCGATTGGCGCTGGGATCGGCCGGGGCGCGATTTATTGCGGCGGCAATTGCCATCTCAACGCTGGGATTTCTTAGCCAGTCGATTCTGACCGCTCCTCGCGTGTATTTTGCCATGGCCGATGACGGCTTATTTTTTCGTGCGGTGGCATGGCTCAATCCGCGCACGCGCGTGCCGGTGGTTGCGATCGTTCTGCAAAGTGTTTGGACGATTGTGATTGCGCTCTCGGGGCGCTACGAACAGATTTTGAATTATGTCGTGTCCATGGATTTCGTGTTCTTCGGCTTGACTGCTACTACGATTTTTGTGTTTCGCAGACGTGCGGCTGCAACAGGAAATTCCATTGGCGGATATCGCGTGCCGGGGCATCCTGTGACTACGATCCTGTTCGTCGCGATATGCTGGTGGGTGGTTGGGAATACGCTGTATCGCTATCCGCAGAACAGTCTTGTGGGATTTGCGATTCTGCTGGCGGGCGTTCCCGTGTACTGGTTGTGGAGCCGGAGAGCGTCGACGTCGAAAGGCGCGTAGTGCGAGCTGCAAGCAGGAGACCGTAATAATAAGGAGCAGGGGATGAGTGGGTTGCACGAGGACGCCGTTTCACACTACCTGGCGTGGGCCAAACTGCGTTCGCCGGCGCGTTTCAATTTGGCGATCAGTGGAGTGAAGGATTATCCACTGGCCGAACTGCCAGTGCAGATACAGGATCTTGAAATCGGGGGCACCGACGCGTATGGATTCAAGCCGTTGATGGAGCGTCTGGCGGCGAAGTCCGGTGTGGCGGAGGAATGCGTCGTCTCGACCTTCGGAACATCGATGGCAAACTTCATTGCGTTGACGGCTCTCGTCCATCGCGGCGATGAAGTATTGGTTGAGCGGCCGACCTACGACCCGCTGCTCGCCATTCTTGACCACATCGGAGCAAGAGTTGTCCGTTTCGAACGGCGTGCGGAGAAGGGGTTTCGGCTCGGACTCGGCGAACTGGAGCGCAAGATCAGCGGAGAGACGCGCCTGATCGTTCTTTGTAATCTGCATAATCCCAGCGGGGCCCTGACGGACGACGAAACGCTTGCGCGCGTTGGCGAGATGGCCGGGAAGGTTGGAGCTCGGGTTCTGATCGATGAGGTCTATCTGGAGACATTGTTCGATCAGCCATGGCGTTCTGCCTTTCATCTGGGGCCGAACTTCGTGACAACCAACAGCCTGACCAAAGCGTACGGCCTTAGCGGCATTCGCTGTGGTTGGATTCTGGCGCAGCCGGAGTTAGTGCGGCGGATGTGGCAAATTGTCGATTTCACTTATGGAAGCCCGGTACATCCGGCGGAACTCATGAGCGTGATTGCGCTGGACAACCTTGGACGCATTCGCGATCGGGCGCGCGCGCTGTTGGAGCCGAATCGGGCTGTGGTGAATCAGTTTCTGGCGGCGCATCCAGTTCTGGAATGCGAACCGAGCCGCTTCGGGACTACAGTTTTTCCGCGGCTGAAGACTGGGAGCGCCACCGATTTCGTTACTCTGCTGCGCGAGAAGTACGAGACTAGCGTTGTGCCGGGGGACTTCTTTGAACAGCCGCAGCATTTTCGCATTGGGTTCTGCGGAGATACCGAAACCTTGCGTGCGGGGCTGGAGCGGATTGGAGCCGCGCTCAAAATTTTCTGCGCGGCGGTCTAGGTGGGACGATGTAGGTCTTCACCACAGAGGTCACTGAGGTCACGGAGAAATCTTCGGGGAGTATTCAGTCTCGCTGTCGTGTCATCGTGCCGGGGGGAGACCCATCTTCTTTATGATGGCCTGATAGCGGGGTTCGGAATGAATGAAGTCGAAGCAAGGTTCATTCTGAAGGAAGGCAAGCCAGGGAACGTGCTCGGCGTAGGCTTGTTCCAGCCAGTGGAGCGTTTCCTCTTTATGTCCGGCATGAGCGCTGAGACTGGCAAATTCCCACGGGGACACGTACGTCCCGGCCTGCAATTTCTTCGCATGAGCCAGCCGCCATTCCGCAGCGCCCTGGGCGCCTCCCCGGTGGAAGGCGGCTTGCAGTTCGGCCGCGCTCTTCGGAGCGTAGTCCCGCGCAAGCTCCTGAACGGATTCGGCGGCCATTCCGTTGTGCCAATATAGTTCTGAAAGAATGCTGTGAGTAATGAAATCACCCGGCTGCACTTCATCCCGAGCGCGCAATTCAGCAACGCCGGCACCGAACTGCCGGGTGCGAAGCAACATGTATCCCAGCACCCATGGCCGGATTCTCGGATCCAGTTCCATGGACTTGCGGTCTTCCTGCAATGCTTCCTCGGTCCGCTGGAGTGCGAGAAGAACGTAGGCGCGCAAATGATGGACTTCGGAATAGCGCGGGCTCAGTTCCACGGCGCGAGCTGATTCCCTGTCGGCTGCATTCCAATTCCAGTGAAGGAAGAACTGCACTGCCGCCATGGAGTGATGGGCTTCCGCAACGGAATCATCCAACGCGACCGCTTCGCGGGCTGCGCTTTCCGCTTTCGCCATCGCCTCCTCCATATCCGCTTTCGGCGCGCCCAACACAAGGGGAGCGCTATAGGAGTCGGCAAGCGCTGCATGAGCGGCGGCATAGTCGGGTTGGAGTTGAATCGCCTTCAGGAAGTGTTCGCGGCTCTTGCCATACTGATGGCCGAACCAGTAGTAGCGTCCGAGCAAGTAGCTATCGTAGGCCTCCGCTCTGATGCTGCGCTGCGGGAGCTTGATTAGGGTTGCGGTTAAGCCCACTTGCCGGGCAATGGTTTGGGCGAGTTCGGTTTGGAGTGAGGCGAGGTCGTTCAAGTCGCGGTCGTAGCTTTCAGCCCAGAGATGGCGATCCTCCGGTGCGTAGATCAGCTGAGTATTAATATGCACGCGGTTTCCGGAGCGTTCGACCGAACCCTCGAGGATGCCGTCAACGCCAAGTTCGCGCGCTACATCCGAAAGGGGCCGGTGAACCTTCTTGTATTGCATGACCGAAGTACGAGAGACGACGCGCAGGCCGGGGTTCTTGGCGAGCATGGTGATCAATTCATCGGTCATGCCGTCAGCGAAATATTCCTGGGCTGGATCGGACGAGAGATTTTCTAACGGCAAGACGGCCAAAGAATGGATCTGAGGACGGGCTGAGGCAGCGAAGAGCCGGTCGCGCAACCCTCGAATGTTCAGTCCGAGGACGACCGCTCCAATTCCGGCTGCGGCGAACAAGGCTAGCCAAGCGAATCGAGCCGCCCGTCTGATCGGTGGCTTGGTTTGTACCGGAGGCGCAACGGGAGCAATTGTACGGATTTCGCTTTGCCGCTCTGGTGGGGGTGTCAGCGTCGGGTGATCGGTCGTTGAAGCGGAAGTGGCCGCGTTGCCATTTCCTCTCGCCGGAATCGTGCTGGTGATGGCGATGAAGCGGTAGCCCTTCCCGGTTACGGTCTGAACGAAGTGAGGGTTGTCGGGATCGTCGCCGAGGGTCTGGCGGATTTTGCGGATGGCGGTGTTGATGCCGTGTTCGGTATCGAGGAAGACGTCCTTGCCCCAGATTCTTTCGACGATCTCATCGCGCGTGACGAGCTGGCCATTGCTTTCGGCCAGAAGGACGAGAAGATCCATGGGTATTTTTTCGAGTTTCAGGACACGATCGCCACGACGCAGCTCGTAACGGCCACGGTCCAACTCGAAATCTTCGAATTTCACTACGCCGATGGGCACGCCCAGAGCTCCAAGGGGAGCCAAACTATACCATTGTTTTCTTGATCCGAGGTCTAGATGTTGTGTTTTCAATGATATGCAGCTTCACCAAAACTTCACCCTGAGTTTACCCCGGCTCCCTTGCGTCGTTTTGGCGGATGAAGCAGGATGCCCGCCACAGGAGGCTGTATGAAATTAAGGAATTTGAAGTTCGCCAAGTTTTCTCTCTTTATGGTCCTGGTCGTGGGACTGAGTGCCAGCGCGTTCGCATCGTGCGGCGATTCTCTGGCCACGTTGGCAGTGAGCGCCATGATGAATTCCAATCCGTTACGCTCAATCACGCCGGCGGTTCAGCCGAACAAAGCCGAGGGCGGCAATGGGAACATCGTCGGGCTCTGGCACGTCCAGTTCATCGTCAACAATCAAACCATTCAGGAAGCGTACCAAGTATGGAATGCCGGCGGAACGGAGATTCACAATCCGAACGTCGATCCGCGGTCCGGTAACGTCTGTTTGGGCGTTTGGAAGCATGCCGGGAAGGGTGCCTACAAACTCGCTCACCGGGTATGGAACTACGACGCGAATGGGAACTTCGGGGGAACCATCCATCTTAGTGAGACGGTGAATGTGGATAGTGGCAGCACCCACAACGGATCCTTCGCGCTGGATTTTTACGATCCAGCGGGAAACTTCCAATTCGAAGTAGCGGGCACGGTGACGGCCGAACGCATCACGGTAGATTGACGCGAGTTGGCGGAGGGCATGAGGAGAGCCGCGGGGAGCGGCTCTCTTTTTGCTTGGGGCGGGTCGCGACTTCGCGTCGCTCCTCGCGCTAGGGTTGAATTGGCTTTTTGGTGCGGACAATGCCTTGTCCGAAGCTGGCCAGGTAGAGGTATCCCTGCGCCCAGGTTGCTCCAATGAAGTGATGAGAAATCGCGGCGGTATCGATCCTTGTCCAGGTCGTGCCCAGATCTCGCGAGAGGAAAGCTCCGAATCGCGTGGTTACAACTGCGGCTGGATCGCCGGTCTGCGGTTTGGAATTGAACACGACACGATTTCCATAAAAGCGAGTCGCATAGTAGAACGAGTCTTTCTGTGGGTTCGTCTCGTTCTGGGGCCGGAGCAAGTGCGGCCAGGGACGTGACGGGGGCGGCTGCACGAAGGTGTTGACCAGAGTGAAGGTCTGCCCGCCGTCGGAGCTGCGATAGATCAGGACATTGTCGGTCTGGGGATCATGATCCGACAATAATATGGTCTGCGCGTCGATCGAATCGAACGCGGCATAGAAACGATGGGTGGGAAACCAGAGTTGTTCGGGAGCCTGCGGCTGCGTCGTCGGCAGCCCGCTGGATTGGGTCCAGGTTTTACCTCCATCATGGCTATAGAACAGTTGCGACGGTGACGATGAAGTGCCGGTTGCCACCACGATTCTCTGAGCATCGCTCGGTGCGACCGCAACCTGGTATGGGTTGGTGAAGTGCCAGCCCGCATCGCTCCACGTGGTCCCCTTGTTGCTACTCTTCGAGACGGTTGCCTTGTTACTGGTTTCTCCGGTCACCGCGTACAACGTGCCGGGATCGGTGGGGTCGAAGGTGAGTGATTCGAAACCAGCAGTGGAGTTGTTGCTCCACGTCTTGCAACCGTCCTTCGAGATATAGAGTCCCTCGTCCGGGTGAACGATGTAGCAATATCCGGAATTGTCGGGATGATACCGGGTTTCTCCACCCTCGCCCGCGGGTCCGCTTCTGGGCCAGGTTTTCCCACCGTCCTGGCTGGAAATCGAACTATTGTCTTGCAGAGGCGCCTCAATGTTCTTGCCGTCGGGCGAAACCGCGACATCGTAAACCAGCGTGGCATCCACGTTCGCACTCAGCGCAGAGGCTCTCCCGGAACTGCAAGTCGGAGCATAGTACAGCCCTTGGTCCTGCAAGATGTAGCAGGCATCGTCGCTCGACGTATTGCCGGGAACCGGTATGACGTATCTCAAATCAGCGCCATTGAAGGTAGCTCCCGCGTGAAGGCTCGGGTTGGCGTTGCCGTCTCCGGCGAAGTAGAGAATACTTCCGCTTCCATCATCGCCTACGAAGAGCCGGTGCGGAGTCACATTGCTGAAGGCAATGGCTTGCGGACCGATGGAGAATACATTGCAATTGACGGCAGTCCATTTCACTCCTGCGTTCAACGATGCGTACGGACACTGATTCCAGGCGTTGGCATCATCCACGTTGGCATACACAACCTTGGTATTGAATGGATCGACGGCCAGGTCGTGGATTGCTCCTGTCCCAGCATGCCCCTGCTTGGTCCAGGAAGAACCGGACAGCAGGTAGACGTCTCCGGACGCCGAACCTGCGTAGGTGGCGTCGGCCGCAGTGACAACGGTGGTCGCACCCTCGGATAGGGAAAGCGAAACTGTCCATGTGCTGCCGTCGTCGGAGGACTGTAGCACTCCCTTGCTGCTGGCGAGATACAACACCGAGCCTGCCTGCGAGAAGCGCGTTGCCTCCGAGCGATCCACGTTGTGCCAGGTTTTGCCCGCGTCACTGGACTTGAAGGTTCCGCCGAACTCGGTGGACGCGAGTACCACGGACGGGTTGTTCTGATCCAGCCACAGGCTGTTCACGACCGATGAGATCGTGCCGTCCGGGTTGGTGAGACCCTTGTTCGCGGCGATCCATTTCGCTCCGCCGTTGGTGGTGCGATAAATTCCCATCTGCGACGGCGATTCTCGCGGAGTGTTGCCCCATCCGCCTCCGATATACATGACGCTGGGATTCGACTGAACGTAGGCAAAGGCATTCACCTTTCCTCCCCAGCCTCCGGCATTCCGGGGACCAACGGAGGCCCACTTCACCGTGCTGTCTGGAACCAGGGTTTGCGCCACCGCGCTCGAGATGCAAACGGTAGCCAGCAGGACCAGGAAGAACGCCAGGCGGAACGTAGTTTTGACAGTAGCTGATGAAGTTGACATGGATAACCCTTCTCCTTAAGGAGTGCCGCAGGAATGCCGCGAATGCGTCCGCGTCTCGAACTGCACGAGGCGTGAAGCACCCCGAATTATCCCATCTTTGGGCAAGGGCGGTTCATGAAGATGACAATTAGTTTTTGGGTTGATGTGCACGAACTTGCACACGCTCTCACGCGATGAGCGAAATCGTGGGAACTGGCGGCAAGGGAGAGTGGGGAGCGTTCGCGAGAGCGTCGAGCCAGGCACGGATGGCGAAGCGAAGCGGCGCGACGGCAATGCCCGCGAAGGAGTCAGGGAATTTGTCGAGGCGGCGAAGCGCCGACCGTAGAAGCGAACTGGTTCCCAGATGGTTGCCGCGTTGAAAATGGTGAAATGAAGCGGCTACCTGGATGAGTCCCTGCAGGAACGTCTTCTCCGGTTCCGGCGCGGCGAGCCACACGATTTCCCAATGCTCGTGGGCTTCGAAGAATTTGCCGGAATGAAAACAACGCATACCTTCGGACAGATCTCCGCGCGTCCAGTCGAGTGGCATACCTCTAGAAGTTGAACTTGATTCCGAATTGCACTTGCCGCGGTCCGTTCGATGTATACGTGATGGTTCCGAAGCTGGGATCGTCCACCGAAGTGTTCGGGCTGCCGAATACTGGATGGTTGAAGGCATTGTAGGCCTCAAGGCGGAGTTCGAGGTTCATTCCTTCCCGAACGCTCGCGAGCGAGAATTCCTTTCCTAGCGACAAGTTGGCGTTAAAAGACCAGGGCGTGCGGACGCTTCCGATCGCACGCGGAGCGTTTCCTAAGGTAAAGGGAGCCGGCAATTGAAAGACTGTAGGATCGGCAAAGTAATTGTTGATCCAATCGTGTCCGTGATTGCGCCGGGGTGTGCCAACAATATTCGGCCGCTGTCCGCCGTAAGTTGGCAGCGACGTGCCGTCGTACGTGGACATTGCCAGCGGCCTGCCGTCGGCGAGACGCCACACTCCATTTGTTTTCCATCCGCCGAGAATCGCGTCAAGCACGCGGGGCATGTTGCCCAACATGGCTTTGCCACGCCCGAACGGGAGATCGTAGGTGTAGCTGAACTGCAAGACTGACGGAATGTCGAAGGTCGAGAGGCTTCGTTCCAGCCAAGGCTTGTTCGGGTTCTGGAGGCTGGTAAAGCTGCCGAGCCAGGTAACGTTATCGTCGGCGACTGAGGAGTCGTCGATGGATTTCGACCACGTATAGGTCATGAGCAACTGGAGGCCGTTCGAGTAGCGCTTTTCCGCGATGATTTGAAGAGCGTGGTAAGTCGAATTCGCAATCGGTTGCACGTCGCTGGTCACGCTGGTGAATTGGGGATAGGGAATTTCCAGTTGAAATCCCTGGACCTGCTGGCTCGATAGGACGCTATTTGGGTCCGTGATGATTCCGTAGAAGGGATTGTCAACGTATCCATTGAGAGCGGCGATCTGATCCGATGAGTAGCCTTCCACCTGCGGTCCCAGGATATCCAATTGGTTGGCGCCGCTGAAGGGAAGATGCGTCCCCTTCTTTCCGACGTACTGCGCGTTAATGACGACATTCCAAGGCAATTCGCGTTCGATCCCGAAACTCCAGCTCTGCTCGTACGGAGTCTGATTCATACCCGGAGTACGGATCGGACCGTTGGCGCCGTAGCCGACGTCATTCAGAAGCCCCAGCGAGCTTCCGGTTGGCTGGTTTAATCCATTGGGATAAGGATTGCTCAAGTGCAGATAGGGAGTGGCGCCATCGTTCTGATACGTCGTAATCATGTTGGTGTACTGGTTGAAACCCTGTCCACCGTAAGGCACGACACCGCTGGCGCCGGAACGAGACTGTCCGTAGTAAATACCGTAACCTCCACGCATCACCATCTTCGGGAGGAACTGGTAGGCGAAGCCGAAGCGCGGCTGAATGTCCGTACGATCCGTCACGTAGTTGGTGCGGTGATTGGAGTTGGCGAAGACTTCGCCGCCCAGCAACTGGCGCGTCACATCCTGTCCCGTGATCGGATCCGGGAAACTGATGCTGCCACCGTTCAACGGGCTTGCTACATTCGGGTCGAACCAATTCTGGCGGTTGTGGCGATCGGTGCGGGGGAGCGAAACCTCATAGCGCAAGCCGAGATTCAGCGTGAGCTTGTGGGTGGCCTTCCAATTGTCCTGAACGAACATCGCGTACTGGTAGTTCTGAGTGGCGGGCTGGAACTGAATTTCGTAATATCCGCTTCCGGTGTTGCCCATCAGGAAGCTGGCCATTCCGTCGCCGCCGCAGGTCGAGACATCGTTGGGGCACGCGGAAGTACCATGCTCGTCAAAATTGAAGATGCCAACAGGCGCGTTTGTCTGAATGTAGTTCTGCTGGTGAAGCCGTCCTTCGAATCCGAACTTCATTTCATGCGCGCCGCGTACTTTGTCGAGCGCGACCGTGAACTGGCCTGTGTCCTGTCCTTGCTTGTAGTTGCCGTACGGGTCGGTGCCGGCGCTCGTGTAACCTGCCGAGAAGTAGGCGCCTCCGATGAAGATGGCCGGAACGCCGGCAAATCGGTTGCTTCCGAGATAGGACGGAAAGCCCAGTTGACCGAGCGGATCGGAGACGCCGTTCGGATTGTAGGCATCGATCTTCATCGCCCCGCGCGTGAACCCAAACGTGACGTTCAGCAATAAGGTCGGTGTGAAGGTATGCGTGTCGTTGATGGCGAACAGGTGGGAAGTGCTCTGATTCGGACCGCCCGCACACGGGTCTGTAAAATTTTTGAAACAGTTGAAGGAAGTACCGTGGTTCCAACCTTGGGAATACTTGACGCTCAACAAGTTTCTTTCGCTGAAACGATGATCAATCTTGAGGTCGAACTGATCGTTGTACCCATGATTCGCTCCCGAGCCGATCCAGTTGTCATAAATCGTGCCGCCCGAGATGTTTGGGGCCGGGAAGAGGTTCATCATCTTCTGCGCCACGGGGTCGATGAGATTCCCTTGGACGTTCGGAGGCTCGAGATCGGGAGGTAGATTGGGGCTGCCGGGACTGATGTACTGCGCGACATTGTTGTACGGAATAAAAGTTTGTCGCACCGCACCGCCGACATTGGGGTCGTAGTAGCCGCTGTAAGGGTCCCAAATCTGCCCCGATGGCTCGCTGCACAGCCCGAATGCATTGAACGTTCCGCCCTGGGATCCGCACACTTCGCCAAAATCTCCGGCACGCATGGCTGTGCTGGGCACTCCCGCCTGAGCCGTGCTCATCGTGGATGCGCGCGTTCCCTCGTAGTCGAAAAAGAAAAAAGTTTTGTTCTTGAAGATCGGCCCGCCCAGGGTGACACCGTAATCGTTGCGACGCACCGGTGGGATCGGAATGCCGTTGAGATTATTAAACCAATTGTTGGCATCGAAGATCTGGTCGCGCAGGAAGTCGTACACGCTGCCATGGAAGCGATTTGTGCCGGAGCGCGTGACCATGTTGATGACGGATCCGCCGGAGAAGCCAAACTCTGCGCTGAAATTCGTCTGCTGCACTTTGAATTCTTCGACAGCCTCCGCGGAGGGAGTATAGGTAGCCTGGGTGACGCCGCCGTTGGGTTCAAAGTTCGTGACTGAAGCGCCATCCATCAGGATGTCAGCGGAGGCGCCGCGTCCACCGTTGGAAACAAAATTCGTGCCGCCGCAATTGGGGCACTGGTCGTCCATATCTGTAACGCCCGGCGCGAGGTAGCTCAGGTCCATCACGTAGCGATCGATCAACGGCAGGTCGTTAATGAACTTCCGGTTGATGACCTGTCCGGTGACGGCATCTTCGGTGTCGATGGTCTGCGCCTCGTCCACGATTTCAATAGTCTGAGTATTGCCCGCCACCTTGAGCGTCAGGTTGGCCGTCGCGTTTTCGTTGATATCGACTTTGAGCGCGGCGCTCTGCGCTTTCTGGAAACCGCTGGCTTCCGCCGAAACCGCGTACACACCGGGTGGAATCGAGCGGAACAAATAGCGCCCAGCGTTGTCCGACATCGCGTGAAACGTGAATCCCTTTTGCTGATCGGTGAGAACTACTTTTGCTCCCTGCACCACGGCGCCCATGGTGTCCGTCAGCGCACCACTCACCGTTCCGAAGTAGCCCTGGGCGAAAAGCATGGCAGGCAGAAGAACGGCGGCAGAGATGGTCACGAGCGGGAGCAAAGCACGTAGGCACTTCTTCAGAAAAGGGATGGATGACCGCATCTAGCCTCCGTCATGGCGATGACTGCGTTCGTTCCGCGCGGTGAGGCGCTGGCGGAAATCGTACACAAACTCGCCAGCCTATGCCATCTCGAAGTGCCATTTGCGAAAACACAAGCAAGTGCGAGAGGCTGCCGGGAATTCCCGACAGCCTCGATCACGCATGGTGCTTTTTTGGAAATTACAGAAGTACTTACGATTGGCTAGCGGGCAATCAATCCGCTGGCGGATGCGGGGATGCCGCCCACCGGCGTCAGTGCCGTTAAAGAACCATCCCAGCCGATTGCGAAACCCTGCACGTTGCTTGTACCTGGAGTCAGGACGTAGAGGTAGCGGGAATCGTTGCTGATGGTGGCATCGAGTGGTTTGCTGCCGGTGCCGGTGCTGGCAGTGACGCCACTCGCGTTCAGCAATCTCAGGCTGCCGCCAAAGCCCACGCTGTAGCCGGAGACGTTGGCGGTCGCCGTATTGGTGGTGTACATGAAGCGACCATCGTTGGTTACGGCCACCCAGCACGGCGCCGTTTGATTATCCGGAACGGTGGCCGAGATGGCGCGCACAGCACCCGCGTCGGAGACAATGTACGAGGACATCGCGCCGGCATTTGCTCCGCCGCCGAAAGCATCGGAAACCAAGAGTTGGTTGCGCTTTCCGAAGGCAAAGCCAAATGGTGTTTGTCCGGCAGAAGGATTTACTACAGGACCTACGGCAACGCCGTGACCATCCACGGTAAAGATGTCGATGTTATTGGTTGCTTTTTCGGTAACGACGAGAAGATTCCCGTTCGTGTTAAAGCTGATTTGCGCGGGTCCAACTGAGGCTGCGCTCAGAGGCAGGTTGCTCACAATGGGCTTCAAATGCCCGTTGGCGGTGACGGAAAAGCCCGCAATTGTGTCGCTGCCGCCAACTGCCGCGCCGTTGTTGAGAACGTAGAGTACGTTGCCGCTAACAGTGAGGCTGATCGGTTGCAGGCCGCCCGAAGGAACAACATCGCGCAAGGTGAGTCCATTGTCTCCAATTGCGAAAGAGGCGATTGTGCTGCTGCCGGCGTTGACGGCGAAAAGGAAACGGTTCGCCGCGTCCATGGCGAGAGCTCCCTGGTTGCCCAGACCACTTCCGGTACCGTTGCCTCCGGCAGAGATCGTCGCGCCTGCGGTGAGTTGACCGTTCGGCATGCGGTTGAATACAAGCACTGCATTTCCGCTGGTTGAGTTCGTAAGCGTGTAAACCGCGCCTGCCGCCGCGAAGGCCTGGAGACTAGCGAATATCATCAGGGCGGATAACAGGAGTGTGCATTTCAGCTTTTCCTTCATCATCGAACATCCTTTCAGTCATGTGTTACGTTCAAAGGGATTGAGCGCCACGCCGAGTCGCAAACGCGAGCGCGTGGACGCCAGAGAATTTGCTCTTACTGGATATGTCGAACGCGAAAGCCAAATCCCCCGCAGGAGTTTTTGTTTTGCTTGCATCCCTTGTTCGTAAATCGGGTAAGAGCGTTCGGAATTCAGTCGCGCTCGTTTTGATCTTGTTGCTGGGCGGGGTGTCGCTGGTGCGCGCACAGATGTACGCCGGAGCGCTGGGCGGCGTTTCCACTTTGTCGGGGGACTCACGTTCTGTGCTGAATCCGCAGCCCGCATTCGCGTCGTACGATCCGAAGAATGGCGGCGCGGTGCAGGTATTCGTGGGCAGACACTTGTCGGATTACTTCAGCGTGCAGGGGGAATACACCTGGAATGCCAACCGGCTGATTCTGACTGCGAACTCCGGGGGCGGAATTCCAACGGGCTACGAGGAAACGCGCCAAAGCTCACAGCAGAGCGCGATCGCAGATTTTCTCGTGTATTTCCGCGATCGCAAGAGCCGAGTGAGGCCCTATCTGGCGGTCGGAACCGGCGTGACGCATTTTTCCAGCACGCAAGATCAGGTGACGCAGACGATCGGTTCGCCAGTTCTTCCACCGGTGCGGTTTGGCAGTAACTTTGTTGTTCTACACGTGCCGGTCGGAATGGATGTAAGTCTGGGCAAGGGCTGGGCGTTTCGCTACACGTTCAGCGAGACTCTCAGCAAGAATCCGATCGACGGAGTTTTATCACCGCCGGGGCAGCATCGATTCATGAATTTTCAAAATCTCTTTGGATTTGTGAAGCGCTTCTGAGTCGGGGTCCTAACATTATTAAGGCTTACGAATTCTTTAGCTGAACATAGGGACAACCGGGCCAATAGATCGGCGGGTTCTCGAAGTGCTCCGCCAGAACGCGAGCGTGACACACACGGCAGTAGTTGAGCGACTTCGCGGTCTCGCCGACCGGGGCGATCTGGACGAGTTGCTCAAAGACACAGAGCTTGTTGCCGCGAGCCGCGACCTCATTCACGCTCATTAGTGGGCCGGCGGCGGCTTCGAGCAACATCAGAGCTGAGTAGACAGTTGCTTTCAAACGCGCCGGCGCGGGCGTGGAGTCGTGCAATTCCACTTCGTCCGCGATCTGCTCGAAGAACGAATCGTCAGGCAGATTGGGCATGATTCCACCTTTCTCGGAACTCAGCGCGGGCCCGGGCGAGGAGCCGCTCGACCGCTTTTTCCGTCCTACCTGTTTTGAGCGCCATATCGCGGGCCGAAGCTTTTTCCCAGTAGCGCCAGATCAGGGCGAGGCGATAGCTTTCGGGAAGGCCCTGCAGTACACGCCATGTGTTTTTCCGAACCTGTTCCTGTTCGAGAAGTTCGAGGAATTCGCCGGAGGAAGGGGCGGCCGGTTCCTGCTCCTCGTCTTCAATGGACTGCGGAGCCCGCAGGCGCTCGCGATAGTGATCCTCGAGCTTGTGTCGAGCAATTCCGATCACCCATGCTTGCAGTGGACCAGAACCCTGGTAGCGCCCGAGACTTTGCCAGGCAGCGAGAAAAACTTCCTGCACCAGGTCGTCCACGAACTCATAACGCGGGGCCAGGCGAGCTCGAACGTAGCCATAGATACTGTCGGCATAGCGGGCAACAAACTCTGCCGTGGCTTTGCGATCCTTGGCGAGGACTGCGGCAACGAGATCCTGATCGCTGGGAACCAGCGGGTCGATGACCTGTTCGTGACCCGAAGTCGCTTGTCCCGGATGATGCACCTGTCGTCCTTATATAGGTAGTCGCAGAACCTCGGGGTTTCCCCCTTCAAAAGAACGGGAAGCAGGAGCGACAGATTGCTGCAACGGGGGATTCGGCGCATAGCACAAAAGGCCGAGGACCGCGTTATGTGCAAATTAGATGCACGATACCGCATTTCCTCAGCCTAGGAGTGTCGGTTCAGTGGAAAGAGTCTAGTGCTTCTTTTCCATCTTCTTCTCGGCGCCGGAGGTGTGGGTATCGTCGAAGGCAATGCCTTCCTCTACATGGCGGATCGCTTGATTGACTGCGACGACAGCCTTCGCGCGATGGCCGCCCTTATCGTGGGAAGCCGCTTCCAGGGCTTTCTTGGCTTCGCGGAGATGTTCGAGAGCCGCTCTCATTTCGGGCTGGGCTTCGGGTGCAGCGAAGGCGGTGGAAGACACGCCGAGTACCAAGCTCAGGATAACTGCGGAAAGAACCAAGGACCTCTTTGTCATAGCTAGGAACCTCAAGATGGATTGGACTGCTGGTGCGCAACATAATACAGCAGAGTCGTGAGTCGAGGATCGCCACCAGGACGCAAACTAGCGCTTCGTCCCTACCAACCTCGACAGGCTTCGATCTTCGCGGACCTTTTCTATTCGGCAGCCAACGTTCGCCAGAGGGCAGCATCCAACTTCACTTGCAATTG
>Ga0302323_100000705_pt1 | contig 27012 bp, 19 predicted proteins | sample Fen_T0_3_FD_201950 | JGI IMG/M metagenome (GOLD analysis project Ga0302323, IMG submission 201950) | Peat permafrost microbial communities from Stordalen Mire near Abisko, Sweden - Fen_T0_3 | ecosystem: Environmental > Terrestrial > Soil > Wetlands > Permafrost | place: Sweden: Abisko...
CCTTGCCTCGGCCTCACCGCGGCGTCGTGAATTGCTCGAAAACTTGGGTCTTTCCCTGGCCATCGCGCCCGTCGACATCGACGAAGCCGCGCGGGAAAAAGAACCCGTGCGCGACTACGCCGTGCGCATGGCAGCCGAGAAGTGTGACGCGGCGGTGGCGCGCCAGGGGGCCACGGCGCTGGCGGTGCTGGCCGCCGATACCATCGTGTCCATCGGCCAAGACATCCTGTGCAAGCCTGCTGACGAGGCGCAGGCCGAAGCGATGTTGCGGCGTCTGGACGGCCGCCGCCACGAGGTGCTGACCGCCTATCGCATCCGCCTGGGCGAGCGCATGGTCGAGCGCCTGGTGACCACCTTCGTGACCTTTCGCTCGCTCGACGGCAAAGAGGTCGCTGCCTACCTGGCTTCGGGCGAGTGGCGTGGCAAGGCCGGCGCCTACGCCATCCAAGGCATCGCGGGCAGCTTCGTCACCGAGGTGCGCGGATCGTTCACCAACGTGGTGGGGTTGCCCGTGGCCGAGGTCATCGCCGACCTGCGCGCGCTGGAAGCCTTGCCCGGCTATCCACCGCCAGCCTTCGGTGCTGCGCCGTGACCCGCGCGGAACAGATCGCGGCCAATCTGAGCGACGTGCATGATCGCGTGGACAGGGCTCTTGTAGGCAAGCGGCGATCGCCAGAGACCCTGCGCCTGTTAGCGGTCAGCAAGACCGTGCCAGCCGAGGATGTGGTGGCGGCGCTTGCCGCTGGACAGCTCGATTTCGCCGAGAGCTACGGGCAAGAGTTTCGCGACAAGCACGCGGCCGTGGCCGACCTGGTGTCCGCTGCGCAAGGCTTGCCGTCGCCGCGCTGGCATTTCATCGGGCCGTTGCAGACCAACAAGGTCAAGTACGTGGCCGGCAAGGTAACGCTGATTCACTCGGTCAGCTCGCCGGAGATTCTGGCCGAGATCGAACGCAAGGCCGCCGCGCTCGCGGTGATGCAAGACTGCCTGGTACAGGTGAATGTGGCGGGCGAAACCCAGAAGAGCGGCATCGCGCCTGGCGATCTGCCGGCCATGCTCGATAGGTTCGCCGGGTATTCGCACGTGCGCTGCACGGGCCTGATGGTCATCCCGCCCTACGACGAGAATCCAAAGCTATCGCGTCCACACTTCGAGGCCCTGCGCCAGCTGCGCGACGAGCAGCGCAAGCAGGTGCGGGCCAACGTGGTGCTCGCCAATCTCTCGATGGGCATGAGCCACGACCTGGAAGTGGCCATTGCCGAGGGCGCGACCATGATCCGCGTGGGCACCGCGATCTTCGGAGCCCGCACGTGAGCACACCCGAGTTCCAGCCATCCCTGGCCGACAAGCAGCGCTTCCTTGGACTGGCCATCGCCGAAGCCGTGCGCGGCGCTCAGGCCGGGCAGGGCGGCCCGTTTGGCGCCGTGATCGTGAAAGACGGCGTCGTGATCGCCAGCGCCGCCAACGCAGTGGTGGCCAACAACGATCCAACCGCGCACGCCGAGGTGCAAGCCATCCGCGCCGCCTGCACCGCTCTCGGAACCTTCCAGCTCGCCGGTTGCGACATCTATGCGAGCTGCGAGCCTTGCCCCATGTGCCTGGGCGCAATTCTGTGGGCCAGGCCGCGCGCCGTCTACTTCGCGGCCACGCGCGCTGACGCCGCCACGGCTGGTTTTGACGACGCCGCTTTCTACCAGGCGCTGGGCAGCGGCTTGAGTGGCTTCCCGATGGTGCGCGAGCGCGTGCTCTGCGAAGGCGCCGATGCGCCGTTCGTCGCGTATGCCGGGGTTCCGGGGAGAGTCAAGTACTAGGATTCTTCACCACAGAGAACACAGAGGTCGACAGAGGTCGGATGAAGAAGGGTTTCCGGATCCCAGATCCGAACTTCTTCCATCTGTTCTGGGCTCTGTGTCCTCTGTGTTCTCTGCGGTTAACTATCCGTATCCGTCCAGCCTGCTAAAATGTCCGCAACATGAACCTCTTCACTGCGCGCTCGGTATTGGTGTTGGCTGCGCTGTCGCTCGCCTGCGCGGGCCAAACGCCGCCGCCCAAGGCTCCCGGCGCCTCGCCCGCGCCCGATGCGGCCCGGCCCACCGATCCGCCGGTCTTCGCGCCACTTTCGGCCGGGGCTGGGCCGGCGCCTGCCGCCATGGGCCCCAGCAAGGTGCGGCTGCAAATCCGTCAGGCCATCTTCAGCGCGGCCTGGATCGCGGTGCGCGACAAGGATTTCGACAAGACGCTGGCCGGCCAGGACTGGGAAGCCTTGCGGGCGAAATACCAACCGCTGGCCCTGGCCGCCCCCGACGAGCCGACCTTTTACCGCCTGCTCAACGAGATGCTGGGTGCGCTTGGCCAGTCGCACCTGGAGGTGCACGGGCCTGGCGACGAAGCCGAGGCGCAGACCGACGATCCCGAACCCGCGCGGCCGCCTGGCTCGGCCGAGGTCATCGAGGTTGGCACGGGTACGGGCGATCCCGGGCTGGTGGTCCGAGCCATCGAAGGTAAGCCCACGGTGACCTGGGTGCGGTCCGATTCCTCGGCGGCACGGGCCGGGTTGCGGCCGGGCTATGTGGTGACGCACATCGGGGGGCGCGCCGTCGCTTCGTTGTCCGCGTCGTCGCGGCCCCTGCGCCCGGTGGAAGAGCGCTTTCGCCTGCGCCGGCATGCTGCCCACCTTCTGTCCGGCCCCACGGGCAGCAAGGTCAGCGTACGTTTTCTCGACGGGGACGACAAAGCACACGACGCGATGTTGACCCGCGATCCGCCGGCGCGGGCCGCGGTGCAGGCCCTGCTGATGCCGCCCATAGTGCCCGAGGTGCGCATCTCGCAGATGGGCGAGGTGGGCATCATCGCGTTCAATTTCTTCCTGCTTGAACCCATCCTGGGCGAAGTCCAGAAGTCCATCGAAGGCTTCCGCAAGAGCGGCGCCAAGGCCATCGTGTTCGATCTGCGTGGCAACCCGGGCGGCTTCGGCGGCATGGCCATTCCCGTCGCTGCCAGGTTGATTTCGCACGAGACCAGTTTGGGCACCATCCAGTTCCGTGACTTCGCCAACAACCTGGTGGCCGCGCCTTCGCTGGGCCAGAAACCCTTCACCGGCAAGGTCGTCATCCTCACCGACGAGGGCAGCGCTTCGACGTCCGAGATCCTGGCCGCCGGTCTGCAAGAAGCGAAACGCGCCGTAGTCGTGGGCGAGAGCACCGTGGGCGCCGCCCTGGGCTCGACCATCGAAGCCCTGCCCGGCGGCGCCGTCATGCAGATCCCGGTGGCCGGTTTCAAAACCCCCAAGGGCGTGGCCATCGAAGGGCGCGGCGTGCAGCCCGACCGCCGCGTGCTCGAAACCCGCGCTGCCCTGCTGGCCGGCCACGATCCCGTGCTCGACGAGGCGCTGGTGCTGGCGCGCGCGAAGTAGACACAACCTGCCACCGCTTGACGCCGGCTGGCTTCTGGCTCAAGCATGGGCAACACCATGATTGCCCTCCTTGCCTTGGTCTTCGCCGTCGACGCCGGAACCGCCGCACTACCTACGACTGCCGCTGCCGCGCCGGCATCCCTGCGCGACGCCAAGCTGGTTCTGGCCGACTACGCCAAGGCCATCGGTGACGAGAAGGCGTGGAAGAAGCACAAAAGCCTGCGCGTAAAGCGCGAAGTCTCGGTGAAGGCCATGCACTTCACCAGCCTGGAAGAAACCCGCGTCGCACCCGGTGGAAAGATTTTTAGCAGGTCGGAGATGCCCAGCATGGGCGTCTTCCAGCGTGGCTCGGACGGGCATACCGCGTGGGCCGAGGATCCCATCGGAGGGCTGCGCGTGCTCAAGGATGCCGAGGCCGAGGACGTGCGCATCGCCGCGACCTGGAATTCGGAATGGCGGCTTGCCGACGTCTACGCCAAGGTTCGTTCCGTTTCCCCGCCGGTGCCCGCGCCCGCCGGACAGGCCTTGGAATGTGTCGAGCTTGGCAAGACCAAGGGCGAGCCGTCGGTCGTGTGCTTCGACAGCAAGACCCACCTGCGTGTCCTGGAGAAGGGCGTGCAGGCCTCGCAAGGCGGGCAGGTCCCCTACGTTACTCGGTTCTCGGATTGGCGCCCCGTCGACGGCATCTTGGTCTGGCACCAAGAGGAAGTGACCGTCGGTCCAGTCACCATGGCGGGCCGCATCGTCGAGATCACCTTCGACGAGCATTTCCCGGCGACGTTGTTTAGTTTGCCCAAGAAGAAGAAGTAAGCGGAAACCCCAGCGGGACCTTCCTTGTCCTAGCGCGGCCGGTGTTTACCTTGTTGGGCAGACATCATGCGGCTCGACAAGTTCACCATCAAGGCTCAGGAAGCGCTGGCAGCGGCCCGCGACTTGGCCGACCAGCGCGCGCACCAGGAGGTGACGCCCGAACACCTGCTGCGCGCCCTTTTGTCCCAAGAAGACGGCGTGGTGCTTGCGGTGTTGCGCAAGCTGGGCGTGGACGCCGAGGCCATCGGCCGCAAGGTCGACGAAGCACTGGACAAGCAGCCGCAGGTGCGCGGCAGCAGCGCCGACGGATTCGTCGGCCGTCGGATGAAGGATTTGCTGGAAGAAGCCACCCGCCAGTCCTCGGAGTTCAAGGACGAGTACGTCTCCAGCGAGCACCTGCTACTTGGCATGGTGGCCAAGGACGTAGGCGACGCGTCCCGCATCCTGCGCGAAGCGGGCGTGCGCCGCGACGATTTGCTCCGTGCCCTGGCCGACGTGCGCGGCAACCAGCGCGTGACCGATCCCGAGGCTGAGCAGCGCTACCAGGCCCTGGTCAAATACACCCGCGACCTCACCGACCTGGCCCGCAAGGGCAAGCTCGATCCAGTCATCGGCCGCGACGAGGAAGTTCGTCGCGCCATGCAGGTGCTTTCCCGGCGCACCAAGAACAACCCGGTGCTCATTGGCGAGCCGGGCGTGGGCAAGACCGCCATCGTCGAGGGTATCGCGCAGCGGATCGCCTCGGGCGACGTGCCCGAATCGCTCAAAGACAAGCGCATCCAAGCCCTGGATCTGGGGGCGCTGATCGCTGGGACCAAGTACCGTGGCGAATTCGAGGATCGACTCAAGGCGGTTCTGAAAGAGATCGCCGGGGCCGAAGGCAAGGTCATCCTGTTCATCGATGAGCTGCACACGCTGGTGGGCGCGGGCGGGGCCGAAGGCGCCGTGGATGCAGCGAACATGCTCAAACCGGCCCTGGCGCGCGGCGATCTGCGCTGCATCGGCGCCACCACGCTCGACGAGTACCGCAAGTACATCGAGAAGGACAAGGCGCTCGAGCGGCGCTTTCAGCCCGTGGTGGTGGGCGAGCCGTCGCTGCACGACACCATCGCCATCTTGCGTGGCCTGAAGGAGCGTTACGAGATCCACCATGGGATTCGCATCCGCGACGCCGCGCTGGTGGCGGCGACCAAACTCTCCTCGCGTTACATCTCCGGCCGGCAACTGCCCGACAAGGCCATCGACCTGGTCGACGAGGCCGCCAGTCGTCTGAAGATGGAGATCGAATCGCTTCCTGAGCCCATCGATCAGGTCGAGCGCAAATTGACGAGCCATCTGATGGAGCAATCCGCCCTGGCCAAGGAGAAAGACGAAGCTTCGCGCAAACGCCTGGCCGAGGTCGAATCCGAAATCGCCGAGTTGCGTGAGCAGGCGGCGACCATGAAGCTGGTCTGGCAGCGTGAGAAGCAGGTCATCGGACAGATTCAGAAGATCAAGGAAGAAATTGATGCCGCCAATACCGAGTCGCAACAGGCGCAGCGGAAGGGCGACCTTAACCGCGCATCCCAGTTGCGTTTCGGCCGCCTGCCCGAGCTGGAAAAGCAGCTTGCGGCCAAGAACCTGGAGCTCAAGGCGAACCAGGCCGGGGGCTCGTTTTTGCGCGAGGAAGTGACCGAGGAAGACATCGCGGCCGTGGTGTCCAAGTGGACCGGCATCCCGGTCGAGAAGATGCTCGAAGGCGAGCAGTCCCGCCTGGGCAACATGGAAGAGCGCCTGCACAAGCGGGTCATCGGCCAGAACCCGGCGGTGGAAGCCATCGCCAACGCGGTTCGCCGGTCGCGCGCGGGATTGCAAGATCCCAACCGGCCCATCGGCTCGTTCATTTTCCTGGGACCCACCGGCGTGGGCAAGACCGAGCTGGCGCGGGCGCTGGCCGAGTTCCTTTTCGACGACGAGACCCACATGGTCCGCATCGACATGTCGGAGTACATGGAGAAGCACTCGGTGTCGCGCCTCATCGGTGCCCCGCCTGGCTACGTCGGCTACGACGAGGGCGGGCAGTTGACCGAGGCCGTGCGCCGCCGGCCCTATTCGGTCGTGCTCTTCGACGAGATCGAGAAGGCCCATGCCGACGTATTCAACGCGCTCTTGCAAATGCTTGACGACGGCCGGCTGACAGACGGCCAGGGCCGCACTGTGGATTTCAAGAACACCGTCATTATTATGACGTCGAACGTGGGCAGCCATCGCCTGCTCGGCGCGACTCCCGACGTCGAGGCCGCGCTCGAAGAGCTGCGCCACACCTTCCGACCCGAATTCCTCAACCGCGTCGACGAAATCGTGGTGTTCGAGCGCCTGACCCGCGAGGACATCGACCACATCGTCGAGTTGCAAATGGAGCGTTTTCGCAAGCTCCTCGGCGAGCGGGATCTGGCCGTTGAACTTCTGCCCGAGGCGCGCGCATTCCTGGCCGAGAAGGGGTACGATCCAACCTACGGCGCCCGGCCGCTTAAGCGCACGCTCATGACCTATCTACAGAATCCCTTGGCCAAGCAGCTTATCGCGGGCGCCTTTTCGCCAGGCGACACCGTCGTCATCGGCCGCAAGCCCAATCCCAAGGATGAAGGCCTCGAATTTCATCGCAAGGTGAAGGAGACTGCCAGCAGCAGCGCCTGACATGAAAGACCTCTACGCCATACTCGGGGTGCCCGAGACCGCGGACGCCGATACCATCAAGAAGGCTTACCGCAAGCTCGCCAAGCAGAACCACCCCGACGCGACCGGCGGCGACAAGAAGAAGACCGAACGGTTCAAGGACGTTGGCGACGCCTATACGGTGCTTTCCGACGCCAAGAAGCGCGGCGAGTACGACCGGCTCCGCCAGGCACCCGTGGGCGCCGACGGCATGCCGCAAGGCTTTGACGCCGACGCCTTTTCCCAGATTTTCGGCGACTATCGCATGGGTGGCCATGGCGGTGGCCGTGGCGGTGGCCACGGAGCATCCGGCGGGTTCGGCGATCTTGGCGACCTCTTTTCCACCCTCTTCGGCGGGGCCGGCCCAGTTGGACAGCCCGGTGGGCGTGGCCGCGGCAGCGATATGCAAGGCGCTGTTGAGGTCAGCTTTCGCGAGGCGGCGCTTGGTACCCGGCGTTCGCTGCGCGCCGGCTCGGGCCAGAACGTGGAAGTCAACGTGCCGGCCGGGGTCGAGAGCGGCGCGCGCCTGCGCGTGCCCGGCCAAGGTGGACCAGCCTCGCGCCAAGGGCGGCCAGGCGATCTCTACCTCGACGTGACCGTGTTGCCAGATCCGCATTTGCGCCGGTCGGGACGCGACATCGAGTTGACCCTGCCACTGACCTTGGCCGAGGCTTGCCTCGGCACCCAGGTGGATGTGCCGACGCTCGACGGGTCGGTCCGGCTCACCATCCCCGCCGGAACCTCCAGCGGGGCCAAACTTCGTTTGCGTGGAAAGGGCGTCAAAGGGGCGGACGGCACCCGCGGCGACCAGTTTTGCCGCATCGAGGTCGTGGTGCCAAAGCTCGATCCCAACGACAAGGAAGCACGTGGACTGGTCGAGGAGCTCGATCGGCGTGCTAAGACAGTCAAACCCCGGAGCTTTTAATGTGCGGCAAGCCACAACTTTCAGCGCCCATGGACAGCCTTTTTTCCGCCCGCCGCACTTGCGGCCAAGCGCAGCCCCGCCTAAGTTTGGGAGAGACGCATGACCCCGCCTGAAGCACCCAAATCCCTACCCCTGTTGTCGCTGCGAAACCTGGTGTTGTTTCCCGGCGCGGTGATGCCCGTCGAGATCGGGCGCCTGTCTTCCTTGCGGCTGATCGAAAGCCTGCCCGGGAAGGGCGTGCACCTGCTCGTCGGTACCCAAAAGGACGCCGACGTCGAAGAGCCCGCGGGCGCCGATCTGTACGGCATTTGCGTCGAGGGCGAGGTGGTTCGCATCGTCAAGGCCGCCGAGAACCGCGTGACCGCCGTGCTGCGCGGGATCGAGCGTCGGCGTGTGACCGGCTTCGTGCAGGAAAAGCCCTTCCTTGTGGCGTCCTACGAGCCCTTGGTCGAGATCCGCAAGGATCCCATCGAGATCGACGGCCTCGGTATGGCGGTCTACGACGTGGCCAAGCAGCTCATCGCCATCTCGCCCGACATTCCCGACGAGGCGGCGCAGATTCTCGATCAGAACAAGGATCCGGCGCGCCTGGGTGACATCACGGCGGCCACCGTGGATCTGTCCGCCGAGGAGCGCGCGTCGTTGCTCGTCGAGGTCGACGTGGCCGAACGCCTGCGCCGCCTGCTCGTGCTGCTCCAGCGCAAGGTCGAGCTGATCAAGGTCAAGCAGAAGATTGACACGCAGGTGCGCGAGGAGTTTTCCAAGCACCAGCGCGAGGCGGTTTTGCGCCAGAAGCTGAAGGCCATTCAGGACGAGCTGGGCGAAGGCGAGGACGGAAGCGACCTCGATACCTTCGACGAGAAGATCAAGGCGTCTGGCATGTCCGAAGAGGTGGCCAAGGTGGCGCGCAAGCAGCTCGAACGGCTTCGCCAGATGGCGCAGTCGTCCGCGGAATACACCGTTCAGCGCACCTACCTCGAATGGCTGGTCGAGCTGCCCTGGACCAAGCAGACCACGGACACCCTCGATCTGGAACAAGCGCGCAACGTGCTCGACTCCGATCACTACGACCTGCAGAAGGTCAAGAAGCGCATGCTCGAGTACCTGGCAGTGCGCAAGCTGGCGCCCGCCAAGAAGGGCCCGATCTTGTGCCTGGTGGGACCGCCCGGGGTGGGCAAGACCTCGCTCGGCAAGTCCATCGCCCGCTCGTTGTCACGTGAGTTCATTCGCGTCTCGCTGGGTGGCGTGCGCGACGAGGCCGAAATTCGTGGCCACCGCCGTACCTACATCGGCGCGCTTCCCGGCCGGGTCATCCAGGGCATGCGCCGCGTGGGCACCAAGAACCCGGTGTTCATGCTCGACGAGATCGACAAGCTCGGCTCGGACTTCCGTGGCGATCCCGCCGCGGCCCTCCTGGAAGTGCTCGACCCCGAGCAGAACCACTCGTTCTCGGATCACTACCTCGAGGTCAATTTCGATCTGGCCAGCGTCATCTTCATCGCCACGGCCAACACCCTGGACACTATTCCACCCGCGCTGCTCGACCGCATGGAGGTTCTGGAGATCCCGGGCTACACGCGCGAGGAGAAGCTGGAGATCGCCAAGCGCCACCTGGCGCCCAAGCAGGTGACCGAGCACGGTCTCAGCACCGACCAGATCGTGTTCGACGACGAGACCATCACCACCATCATCGAGCAGTACACGCGCGAAGCCGGCGTGCGCAACCTCGAGCGCGAAGTGGCCAACGTCATCCGCGGCATCGCGGTCAAGGTCGCCGAGAACGAACCCTACGAACCCAAGCTGAACCCGGAGAAGATCGCCGAACTGCTCGGACCGCAGAAGTTCTTCTCGGAAATCGCCGAGCGCACCGAAGTTCCCGGCGTGGCCACAGGTTTGGCCTGGATGCCCTCGGGCGGCGACATTTTGTTCATCGAAGCCTCGCAGATGGTCGGCAAGGGCAACCTGATCCTGACCGGTCACCTGGGCGACGTGATGAAGGAATCGGCGCGCGCCTCGCTGTCGTGGGTGCGCACGCACGTCGACGAGCTGGGCATCAATCCCGACTTTGAAAAGGTCGATATCCACTTGCACGTACCCGCGGGCGCGGTTTCCAAGGACGGGCCGTCGGCGGGCGTGGCCATGACCGTGGCCCTGGCGTCGCTCTTTACCGGCCGGCGCGTGCGCGGCGACGTGGCCATGACCGGCGAGATCACCCTGCGCGGAAGCGTGCTGCCCGTGGGCGGGATCAAAGAAAAAGTCCTGGCCGCCCACCGGGCTGGCATCAAGCGGGTTATCCTGCCCGACCGCAATCGCAAGGATCTGGTGGATATTCCGGAGAGCATTCGCAAGGATCTCGAACTGTCCTTCGTGAAGCGCATCCAGGAAGCACTGGAGCAGACCCTGGAGTCGGTGGCCATGGAAGTGCCGGGCCCTGGCGCGCCAGAGACACCCACGGCAACCGTTCAGGCCTGATCAGAATTCGCCCATGAGGCCGATGCTTGGGTAGATCACCAGGCCGCTGAGAGCCAAATCCCGGCTGGGTGCATCGGTGATGGCGGGGGCGTTCACTTGGGCGTGACCGACCATCTCGGTCACGGTCAACTCGAAGGCCAGAAAGATCCAGCGGTACCCGAGCCCGATGCCGCTCTGCCCGCCGAGGTAGTACGCATTTCCGGACATGGAGGCCAGCACCACATCCGCAGCCCCCAAGTCGAGGCGCATGGCCGTGTCGAAGAAGGTGGCCACGAAGCGCGGCCCCGCCCAGAAGCGAAAGAAGCGGTTCTGCATACCAATCAGCACCGGCACGTCGATTTGCCAGCGTGTGAAGTCGTCGATCTTGAGCACCGGGATGTAGTCGCTGATGGGCAGGGCGTAGGTGAAACGGGAAACACCGATGCCGGCGCTCATGTCGAATGGGCCCGTTGCGCGGTCGAGCAATTGGTAGCGCGTGCCTAGGCGGAGGGCCGAACCCGCGTAGCGCAAGGACACCTCCCACCTTTCCACGGGCACGTAGGCGGCCGAGAGATGGTATCCGGCCGAGGGCGGGCTGAGGAGCAGTTGCATGCCAGCATCGAACATGCGCCACTTCTCGTCGGTGGTCAGGGTTTCGCCCCTTTCGACCTTGCCCCCGAGATCCTTCCCAGTGTCGACGGCGTCGAGGAGCGTTCCAACCGGAAGCGATCCCTCGAAGCCAGCCGCCACCGCGAAATGACCCTTGGGAGGCACGGCTGCGGTTTGAAATGTGGACAGCGAGGGCGCGCAGCTGGGGAGCAGCACTAGCCAAAGGAGCGAATGGCGGAGCCGAGCATGCCGAAAGCCCGTGGAATACTTCATGACTCAGCATCCTAACACCGATCGGGGATAGCGCAGAGAAGGCAGAGAGCACGGAGAAGGCGCTTGGATGCGCTTCATTCTGGCCTCCTCATTGCCCACTTTTTTCTCGCTTGTCTCTGTGGTGAAATGTCCCAATGAAGAGACTACTTTCGACCCTCGTACTATCGGCCTCGTTTCTGTTGCCCGTGACCTCGGCGCAGGTGGCTCGCGCGGAGAAGCGGCCCCTCAACGCTTGTGGCTGCTCCGGCGAGGGAGACTCGTGCATCTGTGAAAAGAAGGCCAAGTGTGGCTGCCCCGGTGAATGCGAGCCCAAGGGCTGCGAGGCGGAACGGCAGAAGCAGCTTCAGAAGGAAATCGATGCCGAAACCAAGCGGGCCAAGGAGCAAGAGAAGGCGCAAAGCAAAACCAAGGATCAGGCCAAGTCCGACGACGACTCGGAGTCGGCCACGGCGGACAAGGGCAGCAAGAAGTCCGCTGTTCGTCCCATGAACGCCAGCCAGAAGAAGCAGTTCCTCAAGTTGCTCGAGGCCTATTTGGCAGAGCACCCCGAAGCGGCGAACAAAATGCTCTCGGAAGTGCGCAGCGAACTGTAGCGCCATCCGTCCGTGGCGTGTCTTCAGTCGATGCTTGCATCCACGGAAGACGCGCCCATGTCTGTGACTATGCCCGTGGCATCGACCGTGACCGTGCCACCGCCATCGGGTTCGCCTGGTACGTCGACGGTGATGGGGCTATCGAGGGTGATGGGGACATCGTAGGGGCCGATGGCTCCATGGTCCAGGCCGCCGTCCATCGCGCCTTCTCCCGCGACGCCAGCGTCGAGCACCGGGGTTACGTCGTAAGAGAACAGCGGCGACGGGAAGACCCAGGAACAGCCCTTCGAGGTGTCGTAGCCACCGCTGGCCACAATTTCGACGTGGCCAGGCGCGCGCGACCACCCAGCGATGGTCACTTGGTAGATCAGGTTGTTGCCCGATTCCGTGACCTGGAAGACTGGATCAAACGGCGTGGAGATGCCCGCCGTGTGCGTGTCGCCATATTGCCAACTGAAGCTGGTGAAAATGGCCGGCGCCTTCTCGACCACGAATCCGTGTACGATGTTCTGATTGAGCACCGTGGTACCGGTGGCGGGCGTTAGCCCCGTGAGCTTGAGAATTCCCGGATTGGCATGCGTCCCGCACGCGCCAGCGTCGACGGCGCTGTCCGCGCTGTTCGAGCCGCCGCCTCCGCAAGCCACGAGCACGGCCGAAAACCAGCCTAGCATCGAGGCTTGCAGAACAGTCTTCATGTTGACAACTAGGGGACGATGGCTTTGCAATCTGCGGTGCACAGGCTCTTTCCGTTCTCGGCGCCGTTGTCACATTCCTCGCCATAGAGGCTGTCGACCTTCTTGTCGCCGCAGTAGGGCTCCTTGCGGCACCCAGGCGAGCAGCCCGTGGTCTTGCCGTAGGTGGCCATGTTGACGCCGTCGTCGCATTCCTCGCCCTGGGCCTTGTCCACATTGCCATCACCGCAATATGGGCCGATCACGCACTTCGTGGTGCATCCGCCGTAGGCGGTGTCCGAATTGGCCGGCCCATCGTCGCAGGTTTCCGAACCGTTGATGACACCGTCGCCACATCTCGGCGAACAGTCGGTATGCGTGCGGTTGAACTTGCCGAGGGTCAGCTTGTAACTCGACCGGGTGATCTTGCGCTCGGCCTGGAAAATGACGATCTCGTAGATCTTGCCTGCCGTCAGGTTGAAGGTCGTGGCGGCGGCCGCGTCGAGGGTGATGCTGCCAGAGGCTGCCTGGTGCACGCCGCCCAGATCCACCGCCAGTTTGCCGTTCACGAAGACCCAGACGTCGTCGTCGCCGATGAACGACAGGGCCTCGCCGCCTTGGTACTCGAACCAATAGCGGACCTCGCTGGTGAAGCTGAAATTGTGCTTGGCCTTGTCCTGATCGCAGGTTTCCAGGAAGGGAATTTCCGGCCCATCCGGCGGCGTGGCCCAACCCCTGTCGTCGAGCGGGAAGAAGGCGGGCGTCGTCCACTTGCCACCGCTGTACACCCCGGAATGGTCGTAGAGGAAGGTGCCATTGGTCTGGGCCACAAGTGGCAGGGTGTCGATCACGACTTTCGAGTACTTGGAGGTGTGGTACCAGGAACTGAAGTCGTCAGCGTTGGTGGTCATGGACTTGGTCGTGTCCACGTCCGGGTTGTATTGCGGTTCGCGATCATCACCCAGCGTGTCCTTGACGATGCCCTTGACCACACTGCCCGAGTCCCGGGCGACCTCGAAGTTGGGATGGACTGGCGGATCCGTGAGGGTGGCGTTCTGCGGGATCATGTCGCGGAAGATGACGGGCACCGTCGTGGTGGTGTCCACCACGTCCTTGCAGGTCCAGTTCGCCTCAAGCTTGCAGTCAGACGAGCAGCCGTCGCCCGAACTGCGGTTGCCGTCGTCGCACTCCTCGGTGGGAAGCTTCAGGCCGTCACCGCAAGGCGAGGTGCAACCGTCGCTGCCGGTGCACACCGGCTCTGCCTTGCAGTCCATGGTGCAGCCGTCACCGGGGACCGTGTTGCCGTCGTCGCACGATTCGGCGCCCTCCTTGGTGCCGTCGCCGCAGACCGTGGTGTGGCAAGGCTCGCCTGCCTTGGGACAGGCGAAACCGGTCTCGACCTGGCAGCCGGCCGAGCAGCCATCGCCGGCAACGGTGTTGCCGTCGTCGCACTGTTCCGATCCCTTGACGACGCCGTCGCCGCATTTGGGCTGGCACCTGATACCGGGTGCTGGGCAGGTCCAACCATCTTCAACCTTGCTGCAGTCGGAGGAGCAACCGTCCCCGTCGGTGGTGTTGCGGTCATCGCAGATCTCGTTGCCCGAGATGCGGCCGTCCCCGCAGACCACCGTGGATTTGCAGGGCGAGCCTGGAACGGGACAAGCCCAGTCGGTTTCGAGCCTGCACTCGGACGTGCAGCCGTCGCCTGCCTTCGTGTTACCGTCGTCACACTCCTCGAGCCCTTCGACAGTGCCGTTGCCGCAGGTTGAGCTTGGGGCCACGTCAGAGAGGATCGGACCATCAAGGTTCACAATGAAGATGGGGCTGTCGCGACCCGTGTCTTTGCCAACCTCGGGTCCGGTGGGACCGGCGTCCTTGTTGATTGGATTGATGGTCGTACCGCCAGCGTTACAAGCGCCAAGGGCGAATACTGTCGCCAAGCCAAGTGCCAATGCTTTGAGGTTGTATTGCATGGTTCAAACCCCCACTGCTGCGATCGATAGCGCCGGTTGCCCGAGCACACCGGACCAATCCTACTGCACTTCTGGCATAGATTGGGTGCGTTGCAAGAGGGTGGATCGTGCTTTTTCGCGATTCTTTTGCGCTCTTTGAGAGCTGTCCTGTCCGGCGCTGGGTGCAGGGGAAGCCTGCATCACCCACCAGGCCCTGGCTGGCCTTGGCGCAGTTATGGACTACGTCCGTTCGAGATAGGTCGTCGCTGAGGCTGGCGTCAGTTCGACCTGGGCGGAAAACGGCTGCAGGACGGATGGAACCTGCGCGATCCCGGGCGCCACGATCTCCAATTGCCGGGCGTTTGAGGATTCGAGCCAATCGCACAGGATGTCGTTGATGTCGGGGTCGCTCATGCTGTAGCCAATGGCGACTAGCCGGCCAGCCTGGGCGAGGCTGGCGCGGAAGTACTCAAGCAGGCGTCGCTGCATGAGCGGGGGATAGGGATCGGTCAGGCGGGCGGCGCTGGCCAGCAAGGTGCGTCCGAGGAGTTGGGGCTGGCCGTCGTTGTCGATGTACGGGATCTTGTTGGCCAGGGCCAGGGGATCGGGCACCAGGCTGGACGCCAGGTTGGGATCGAGCAGTCCCTCGTTGGCGATCTGAAGCGCGTCGATGATGGCGTCGAAGGTTTGGTCCTCTGGCTTCAACCGGATCAGATCGCGGCCGTCGCCGAGGGTAAAGACGTCGAGCGCGCCGTGTAGCTTGAGCAGATTGATGCCGGGCCAGCCGGTCTTGAAAAACGGAAGTTGGCCGCTCGCCAACTCGGCGTCGGTCAGGGTCTCGGCGGCCAGCGCGGCCACGGGCTGGCCATCGGCGCTGCGGCAGGGCAATAGCACCGTGCGCGGCGAAAAACCGCCATTGACCTCGATGCCGAAAAGCGCGGCGATGCACTCGATGAGCACATCGTGGTTGAGCGAGAAGATCCACAGCGGGCGATTGTCCTGGGCCAGGCGCGCGATGCCCTCGAAGTACTGCAACCCCTCGCGGTAGGAATCCCGGCGCTCGACCTGGCGTCGGTAGAGAAGCTGATACACCACCTGCGCCAGCCAGGCGTAAAGCGCGTGGTAGGCCTGCGCGAAACCCTCGCGGGCATCGTTCAGGTATTGCGCTTCCATGTGCCCAAGCAGGGCTTCGTAGTCGAAGGTGTCGGGGTCGAGGGTAGCCGCGATGTCCTCGATGACCTCGTCGGGATGGCCGAAGCCCCGGCTGCGCCAGGTGGCGTTCAACTTGCGCAGCGATGCGGGCGAGAGCCAGGCCAGCATCTCGGCGCTGATGTCCGCGCGCAAGGGCATGCCTAGCTCGCGCGATGCGCCTGCGCCGAGAAGAAGGGCCGTGAGCACACCATCAAACTACCAAATTCCGCACTCCGGCGCTGCCCTGGTTGCACTGGCGGACTTCGGCCTCCAGAATACCAGCGGCCTGAACCCTGGAGGGACGCATGCCTACCATCACGCTGTCGGATCTCTCGCTTGAGGAATACGGACTTTCGCCAAGGGTCACCGATCTCAGGAACGCCTACTTTCGCGCCATGCCCGAGGTGTGCGTAGAACGGGCGCTGCTCGTGACCCGGGCAAGCATGGACCTTGGGTTGTTCCGCAAGTCGCGCATCACCTGTCTTGACAAGGCGAAGGTTTACCGCCGGGTGCTCGAACAGAGGACGGCGGTGGTGCGCCATCGCTGCGCGGTGGAAAAGGGGGAAAAGAGGAAGGAAGACGGGATGACACCGTTCACCTTCCAGGACCGCTCGTTGTTTGCAGGCTCGACCACCAGCCGGTTCAAGGGCGTGCCGCTTTATCCCGAGCTCATGGCCCTGGCGCTTTGGCCCGAGCTCGAGACGCTCAAAGACCGCGAGCGCAATCCCTTTCACATCACCGACAAGGACGTGCGCCTGCTCAACGAGAAGGTCTTCCCATACTGGATCGATCGCAACATCCACGAGCTCGCCCGCGCCCGCTCGGTCGTTGCCAGCCCGGAGAATGGCGCAATCAAGGCCGATGCGCCGGCCATCAAGCTGCTTGAGCGGCTGGTGTTCTTCCTCGCCAGCAAGCCCAATTGCATCTCACATACCATCCCGGATTTCTCGCAGGCCCTTGGCCTGGGGCTGCGCGGGCTTGCCAACCTGGCCAAGCAACGTGGCGGTCGTCGCGCCAAGGATGCCGAGAGCCGGGATTTCTACGCAGCCGTGGCCGAGGTCATGGAAGGCATCATCGCGTATTCGCGCAGGCTCGCCGCCGAGGCCAGGCGCTTGGCCAAGGACGAGACAAACGACATCGAGAAGGGCGAGCTTTTGGCACTGGCCGAGATCCACGACCGCGTTCCGGAACAGCCAGCGCGCACGTTCCGCGAGGGGCTGACCACGGTTTGGGTGTGCTGGACCGCGCTTCACCTGGAAAACGCCAATGTGGGCCTCAGCCTGGGCCGCCTCGATCAAGTTCTCTATCCCCTGTACGCCAACGACATCGCCAAGGGCACGCTCACAGTGGAACAGGCCATCGAGCTTGTGTGCTGCCTATGGCTCAAGATCGGCGACCACGTGCCCAGCGTGCCGAGCGCGGGCGAGCAACTCTTCGGCGGCGCCGGCTCGAACCAGGCCATCACCGTTGGCGGCGTGGACGCGCAGGGAAACGACGCGGTCAATGACCTGACCTACGTCATGTTGCGTGCCACCGAGCTGATGAAGCTGCGCGATCCCAACCTGAACGCGCGCTACTGCGCGGACGTGAATTCAGACGCCTACCTGCGCAGGCTGTGCCAGGTCAACCTGGTCACGGGCGCGACGCCAGCCTTGCACAACGACAAGGCCGTCATCGCTGCCTTGATGTCCAAGGGCGAAACCGTCGAGCAAGCGCGCGACTACGGCGTGGTCGGCTGCGTGGAGCCCGCCAGCAATGGTCGTGCCTACGGACACTCGGGCGCCATCCTAATGAACCTCGTCTCGGCGCTGGAGCTGACCCTCTACAATGGCCAACATCGTCACACCGGCCCCCACGTGCTCATCAGCAAGCCCACCGGCGACGTGACGACCTTTACGTCGTTCGATGCCTTCAAGCAAGCCTTCGCCGAGCAGACCGCCTGGCTCGTGGAGCAGGCGACTTGGCTCAACAACCTCTTCGGCCAAGTTCACCAGGAGGTCTATCCGACCCCCATCCTCTCATCGCTGTTCGAGGGGCCGATGGACAAGGGCAAGGATCTGATTCATGGCGGTGCCGTTATCAATTCCTCTGGAGCGACCATCATCGGCTTCGCCGACGTAATCGATTCCCTGGCCGCCATCGAGCAACTGGTGTTCGTGGAACAATCCGTGACCTTTGCGGATCTGCTGGCGGCCATGGCTGCCAATTTCGTGGGTCACGAGGCGCTGTTGGCGCGTCTGTGCAATCCAGAAAAGACGCCCAAGTACGGCAACGAAACCCCCGCCGCGGATGCCATCGCACACTGGCTGGCACAACTGCTCGACAACCTGTACTCGGTGAAGGAAAATTATCGCGGCGGGCGCTACCGCGTCGGTTACTGGACCATGACCAACCATGCGGGTTTTGGCCTGCTGTCCAAATCCACGCCGAACGGCCGGCTCGACGGCAAGAATTTCGCCAGCGGGATCACCCCGGTGTCTGGGGTGACCCCTACGTTGCTCCACGCGCTCCATTCGGTGGCGACGCTACCCTCCCATCTGTTATCGAACGGCGTGGCCCTCAATATCAAGTACACACCCGAGAGCGGCGACCAGATGCTCGCCAACTTCACCGCCGCGGTTCGGGCCTATTTCGAGGCCGTGCCGGGCAAGCGCGATGGCGGTATGGAGATTCAGTTCAATGTTACCAACCACCGCACCTTCGTCGAGGCCGTGGCTGACCCCGACATGCATCGCGATCTGCTCGTGCGCGTGTCGGGCTACACCGCCTACTTCAAGGATCTGAATGCGCAAATGCAGCAGGAAATCATCGAACGGACCGAATACAACCTGACGACGGGGCACGCTGTCGACTTCCCGGCCGTCGAGCAGCACGGCTCTGCAAGCTAGGGGGATGATCATGGTGACACTATTGCGGCGTCTCTATTGGAGAGTATTGGCGTGGTTTAGGTCGGAAGCGTGGCTGCTCGACCTGGTTCGTAGCAAGGCGCGGGCGCTTGAGGATGAACTGGCAGGGAGACTCACGGACAAGTTCGTCGAGGTCCTGTTTCTCGGCATGGACGTGGCGTTCATCCTGATTGGCGACTATCGGCGGCGCAATTTGCGTGGCTTCCGCGCCAGCTACGTGCTGCGCACGGCGGACAACAAGGTGGCGGCGTCGGCCGTGTTCCGCCATCGGAAGATGAAGGTCAAGCCCTATGCCGTGCCAGCGCCCACGGTGACCATCACGTTCAAGGATTCTGCGGCCGTGCGCCGGTTTCTGCTCTCCAAGGATCAGGACATCCTCTCGTCGATCATGGCCAATGAAGTCGAGGTCGACGGCAATTTGAACTACGTCTACAAGCTTGGGTTCATGGCGCGCGATCTCACGCGCCGGCTCGGATTTTCCTAGGCCGGTCATGTCAGGCCTGCCGCTGATTGTGGACATCAAGCGCCACAGCCTGGAGGACGGACCGGGCATTCGCAGCGTGGTCTTTTTCAAGGGCTGCCCGCTGCGCTGCGTGTTCTGCCAGAACCCAGAGGCGCAGCGCCCGGGTGTGGAAATCGCCTTTCGCGCCGAACGTTGCGTGCACTGCGGCGACTGCGTTTCGGCGTGCCCAGTGCGCGCAATCGATCTGGCCGCGCTCGGCCGCATTGATCGCCAGCGCTGCGACGCCTGCGGGAAGTGCGCCAGCGCTTGCCCGTCGAGCGCCCTCGTGCTGATCGGCGAAACCTACTCGGTGGATGCACTGGTCGAGCTGGTGATGCGCGACGAACCCTTCTACCGACATTCGGGCGGAGGCGTCACCTTCTCCGGGGGCGAGTGCACGCTGTTTCCCGACTACCTTGAGGCGCTCGCCTGCGCCCTGCGCGCACGCGGCATTCACATCACTATCGAAACCTGCGGCGAATTCGCGGGCGATGTGTTTGTCGACCGACTGTTGCCCCTCTTGGACTTGATCTATTTCGACGTGAAGCTCGCCGATTCGGCGTTGCACCTAGCGCATACGGGGCGCGACAACCGCCGTATCCTCCACAATCTGGCCCTGCTCATGGAAAAGGCGCCCGATCGGGTTCAGGTGCGTATTCCTCTAATTCCCGGCATCACCGCCACGGAGGAAAACCTGGCCGGCCTTGCCGCCTGCCTGCGCACCCGCGGCGTTCGCCGGGCCACCTTGCTCCCCTACAATCCTCTCGGCCGCACCATGGCCGTGCAACTCGGCCGCCCCGAACCTCCGACGACCGATCGGTTCATGACCAAAGAACAACAAGCCGCCGCCATCGCCATGTTCGAGGCTGCGGTCGGCTGATATACTCGACCAACATGGTGCTGTTCCGACCGGTATTCTCGGCACTGAAGAACCAAGGGGTGCGGTATGTCGCAGTTGGGGGATTGGCGGTGGTTCTGCATGGCTTTGCGCGACTAACCGCGGATATCGACCTCATCCTCGATCTCGATGCCGACAATGCTCGCAGGGCCATCGAGGGCCTGGTCGCCGGGGGGTTGGTACCGAGGCCGCCAGTGGATGCCTTCGACTTTTGTGATGAACGCATCCGACGAACCTGGATTGCAGAAAAGGGGATGCGCGTCTTCTCACTTTGGGCGCCCAAGAATCCGATGCTCGAGGTCGATCTCTTCGTCGAGTCGCCGGTTCCGTTCCCGGAGCTTTGGGACCGCAGCGTCCTCGTGCAGATTGGTGATATGTCGATTCGGATCGCCTCGATCAAGGACTTGATTGCGCTCAAGCGGATCGCGGGCCGCGCCCTCGACTTGGAAGATATCGCGGCGCTGACATCCATTGCGAACACGAGGGGCGAGGATGTCTGAAGGCGACAAGGGTGGGGGCGGTAGGGCATCCGATGGTTTTGACGATTGGACTGCCAACCGCGAGCACAAGTTCACCCTGGCTCTCCAGGCCACGCCAGCGCAGCGTCTCGAATGGCTGGAGCAAATGATAGAGCTGGCCTGGCAAAGCGGCGCTTTGCCCCGGCTGCCTCGCGAGTAGCGTAACTACGCCGCGGGTTTGCTGAGGTAGCTGTTGATGCCGACCGCGGCTTTCTTGCCGTCGCCCATGGCCAGGATGACGGTGGCGCCGCCGCGTACGATGTCGCCGCCGGCGAACACGCCCGGGATGCTGGTCATGCCGTTTTCGTCGGCGATGATGTTGCCCCACTTGTTGAGCTTGAGATCGGGCGTGGCCTGCGTCAGCAGCGGATTGGACTTGGTACCCACCGCCTCGATGAACACCTGGCAAGGAATGTCGAACTCGCTGCCCTCGATGGGCACGGGACGGCGGCGGCCCGAGGCGTCCGGCTCGCCCAGGCCCATGCGCTGGCAGCGCACGGCCCGCACCCACCCGGCCTCGTCGCCGAGAACCGCGATGGGATTGGTCAGCATCTCGAAGCGCACGCCTTCTTCCTTGGCGTGGTGGACTTCCTCCACGCGCGCGGGCATTTCCTTTTCGGACCGGCGGTAGACCAGGCACGCGGGCTCGGCGCCCAGGCGGCGCGCGGTGCGCACGCCATCCATGGCTGTGTTGCCGCCGCCCACCACCACCACGGCATTGCCCTTCAACACCGGCGTGTCGGCTTCCATGCCCAAGTAGGCACTCATCAGATTCACGCGCGTGAGGTATTCGTTGGCCGAGTAAACGCCCTTGAGGTTCTCGCCCGGAATGTTCTGGAACACGGGCAGTCCTGCGCCGTTGCCCACGAACACGGCGTGGAAGCCTTCTTCCTTCATCAGGTCGTCGATGGTCATGGTGGCCCCGATGACCACGTTGCACTCGATCTTCACGCCCATGTCTTGCAGGGTCTTCACTTCCTGATCGACGATGGCCTTGGGCAGGCGGAACTCGGGAATGCCGTAGACCAGCACGCCGCCGGGCCGGTGCAAGGCTTCGAACACGGTCACGTCGTGACCCATCTTGGCCAGCTCGCCCGCGCAGGTCAGGCCGGCGGGGCCGCTGCCCACCACGGCGACCTTCTTGCCCGAGGCTGGGGCCAGCTGGATGGTGCGCTTGAGGTTGGTGCGCGCCCAGTCCGCCACGTAGCGCTCGAGGTAGCCGATGGCCACCGGCTTGCCCTTCTTGCCGACGAGGCACAATTCCTCGCACTGGGTTTCTTGCGGGCACACGCGACCGGTGATGCCGGGCAGTACGTTGGCCGCGTACAGGATGTTCGCCGCGCGCTCCAGATCGCCCTCATCCACGGCCGCGATGAACCCCGGAATGTCGATGCCCACCGGACATCCCGCCACGCACTCGTGGTTCTTGCACGCCAGGCAGCGCTTCGATTCCATCGACGCAACCTCGGGCGGCAGGCCCAGGTTCACCTCGCGGAAGTGGTGCGCCCTTTCGTCGGCGGGCGACTCGGGCATGGCTTGACGCTGGATCTTCATTCGTTCAGACGGCTTCATGGCGGCAACCTCAATCGCTAAGGATAGTTCGTCAGGAGCTACTGTGCCTTGGCTTCGGCCATGGCCGCTGTCAGCTTGCACTGATGCTCTTCGTCGGTCTTCAGGCGCGCCCACACGCTGCGCTCGTGATCCTTGTAGGCGGACAAGCGGTCGGTGAGCGACGCGAAATCCACCTCGTGGGCGTTGAATTCCGGGCCGTCCACGCAGGCGAATAGGTTCTTGCCGCCCACGGTGACGCGGCAGCCGCCGCACATGCCCGTGCCATCGACCATGATGGGGTTCAGCGACGCGATGGTCAGGATTTTCTTCTCGCGCGTGACATTGGCGATGGCCTTCATCATGGGTACCGGTCCGGCGGTGATGACCGCGTTCACGGGCAGCGCTGGATCGGCGATCAGCTCGGCCAGCTTGCCCGTGACGAAACCATTGTAGCCGTAGCTGCCGTCGTCGGTGCAGGGGTAGACCGCATCGCAATGGGCCTTGAGCTCTTCTTCCAAAATCACGTACGGCTTCGAGCGCCCGCCCATGACCGCGGTCACGCGGTTGCCCTTGGCTTTCAGCGCTGCGGCCTGCGGGTAGATGACCGCCGTGCCCACGCCGCCGCCTACCAGCACCACGTGGCCGAAATTTTCGATCTCGGTGGCCTTGCCCAAAGGTCCAACCACGTCGGTCAGCGCGTCGCCTTCGCCCAGCGAACACAAGCGTTCGGTGGTGGCGCCAATGACCTGGATGACCAGCGAAATGGTGCCGCGCTGTTTGTCGCTATCGGCGATGGTCAGCGGAATGCGTTCGCCGCCTGCGTAAGCGCGAACAATGACGAAGTGACCTGGCTTGTGACGGGCCGCGACCCGCGGCGCTTCAACCTCAAGTCGACGAACTTTGGGAGCGAGCCAATGGGATTTCAGGATTCGAAACATCGGGATACCTCTTTCAAGCACTGAAAGCGCAGGCACTTTACTCCTCGCGGCCACCGGCTTTCACGCAAAATCGTGGGTCAGTGGCTTGACGGGTCAACCAGATCCCAGAAGAAACAGCCACATCCTGCGCTGTTCGCCCGTCTGGAGCAACTGACGGGATGACCACCAATTTCGCACAAAGGGGCAGACGGGATAAACTCGCTGCGACTATTCGTGAAATAACCAGAGGCTATCTTGCTGCCACCGGATGATGTCCCCCATGAGATAGACCAGCGATTCCGCCTGGAAGGCGCGCGCATTGCCGGCGGCATGGGCATGGTCTACCGGGGCGTCGACATGTCGACAGGCGAGGTCGTGGCGGTGAAGATTTCGTCCAGCTTCGGCTCGCAACTGGGCGAGCGTTTCCAGCAAGAGGCGAACTGCCTGGCCGCCATCGCCCATCCGGCCATCGTGCGCTACATCGCCCACGGCAAGACCGCCCACGGCGAGCACTACCTGGTTATGGAGTGGCTCGACGGCGAGACCCTAGAGGATCGGCTGGCCCGCGGCTCCATCAACCTGGGCGCCACCGTGCGCATGATCCGCCGGGTCGCCGAGGCCCTGGCCGTGGCCCACCAGCACGGGGTCATTCACCGGGACATCAAGCCCGCCAACATCTTTCTGCCGGGCAAGGACGTTTCCAAGATCAAGCTGCTCGACTTCGGCATCGCGCGCCGGTTGTTCGACCCGGCGTCGTTGCGCCTGACCCAGGCCGGCTCGGCGCTGGGCACGCCCATGTACATGTCGCCCGAGCAAGCCCAGGGCTCGCTGGACGTGGACGCGCGCGCCGACGTGTTTTCCCTTGGCTGCGTGTTTTTTGAATGCCTGACCGGCTCGCCCCCGTTCATGGCCGAAAGCACGACCGGCACCCTGGCCAGGATCACGGCCGACGAAAGCATCGACGTGGATGCCCGCTGCATCGGCGTACCGCCCCGCCTGACCGATCTGCTTCGCAAAATGCTGGCCAAGCGGCCCGACGAGCGGCCATCCACCATGGCCGACGTCCTGGGCGACCTGGGCAATGTCACCGAAGAGCTGAAAAGCAGCGGCTTCTACGCCGTGGGCCCCAGGCCGCGCCGCGCGCCTGGGGGCGCGGCCCTGCTGGTGGCCACGGGCGAGCGCAGGTTGGTGTCGGTGATCGTTGCTTCGGCGCGCACCATGCCGGCCGACAAGCCGAAGATCGACCTGGGCTCGACGGCGGACTTGGGCAACCTGCTGGCGCGCAATCTCTCCGCCGCCGAATTCGACGAAGCCCGTCTCAAGCTCCTGTCTGAAGACATCGCGGCCTTTGGCGCGCAAATCCGGCGCCTGGCCAACGGCTCGCTGGTGGTCAGCATGACCGGCGAGGCGCAGACCACGCCGCTCGATTTGGCGGTGCGGGCCGCGCGTTGCGCGCTCAAGGTCAAGCTGGCGCGGCCGGACTCGTCGCTGGGCATCAGCATTGGCCACGCCATCAAGGAAGGCGAGCTGCGCACCGACCACCTGGTCGACAGTGCCGTGCATCTGGTCAGCAAGCAGCACCTGGGCTCGATCCACATCAGTGACGAGATCAAGCGCCTGCTCGACGCGCGCTTCGAGATCGTGGTCGAGCCCGACGGTCACGCGCGCCTGTTGTTCGAAAAAGGCCTGCGCGAGGCCCCGCGCACGGTCTTGGGGAAGGAAATTCCCTGCCTTGGCCGCGATCGCGAAATCCGCGAGCTGGACAGCCTGTTCGAGGCCTGCGTGGAAGAGCCGCTGGCCCAGGCCGTGCTGCTCAGCGGCTCCGCGGGCTGTGGCAAGTCGCGCGTGGTCTACGAGTTCCTAGAGCGCAAGCGCGACAGCGGCCACGGCTTCGAGCTGCTCATCGGCCGCGGCGATCCCATGCGGGTCAACGTCTCCCTGGGATTGCTTGCCCAGGCCCTGCGTAGCGCCGCCGGCATCAGCGGCACCGAACCCGACGACATCCAGCGCAAGCGCTTGCTGGCCCACACCACCCGCTATTTGCCTTCCAAGAGCGCGGCCACCACGGCGGCCTTTCTGGGCGAGATCGCCAACATTCGCTTCCCCGACGACGAGCTGCCCCAGTTGCAGGCCGCGCGGCGAGATGCGCGCTTGATGGCGGATCAGACCATGGCGGCCTGGGTCGACTGGCTGGAAGCCGAGGCCGACCACCATCCCGTGTTCCTGTTGCTGGAAGATCTGCACTGGGGCGACTTCGCCAGCGTCAATTACGTCGATTCCGCCCTGCGCGTGCTGCGCGACAAGCCCCTGATGGTGCTGGCCCTGGCGCGTCCCGAGGCCGACGAGCGCTTCTTCGGCCTGTGGCGCGAGCGGCACGTGCAGCGCATTTCGCTGCCGCCGCTGGGCAAGCGCGCCGAGCAAGAGTTCGTGCGCCGGGTGCTGGGCGACGTGCCGCCCGAGAAGATGGACTGGCTGCTTGACCACGCCCAGGGCAATCCCTTCTATCTGGAAGAATTGGTGCGTGCGGCGGCCGCGGGCGGCGATTTGTCGCAGATCCCCGACACTGTGCTGGGCACCGTTCAAGTCCGCTTCGACGCCGTGGGCGAGGGGTCGAAGCTGGTCCTGCGCGCGGCCAGCGTCTTTGGCCAAAGCTTCCTGGCCGCCGGGGTCAAGGCCCTGGTGGGCGACATGGCCGACGAGGACGTCGACCGCTGGCTGCAAATCCTGTGCGACAAGGAAATCCTGTTCTCCCGCCCGGCCGGCGCGCTCCGCCAGCACGTGTTCCGCCACGGTCTTCTGCACCAGGCCGCTTACGCCATGCTGGCGCCCAAGGAAGAGGTCAACGGGCACTTCCTGGCCGGCCATTTCCTGGAAGAGCAGGGCGAGCGCGACGCCATCGTGCTGGCCGACCACTTCGAGAAAGGCCAGAAACCCGAGCGCGCCGTACGCTGGCTGCGCGTGGCCGCCAACCAAGCCATGGAGGTCGACGACCTGAAAGCGGCCCTTGACCGCGTGGACCGCGGCGTTCGCCTGGGGGCCAAGGGCGATGATTTGGCAGAATTGCGGATTGTGGAGTCGGAGGCGCGTTTCTGGAAGGGCGAATATGTGGAAGCCGAGCGTGCCGCGCGTGAGGGAAGAAAGTGCACGGATCCCAAGCTCGCACTTTCAGCGATCAGTGCTCTCATTGAGGCACTCGGGCCACAGGCCAAATACGCAGAAATCATCCAGTTAGCCCGAGAGATAGAAACCAGACCCGCACAACCCGCGTTGCTTAATGCATGGCTTCTTTGTGAGGCGAACTGTGCGGCCCACCTCTCCAGTGCTGGGCAGTCCGAGGCGAGAGTGCGCATCTTGGAATTGTTGGAGGCAGAACGGGAGAATCTAGATCCGATCCTTGTCGGACGAATCGAAACCACGCGTGCGCATCTCGCACGCGCAGCGGGCCGTCCCGCAGACCAAGTGGCTGGCTTTCTGCGGGCGTGGGAGTTCTTCGAGAGCGCTGGCCACGGCCGCGCAGGTACGGAGGCACTGGCGAATGCTGGTGTTGCCCTCATGGAGATCGGTCAATTAGAACCTGCAGAGGTGCAGACGAGAAAGGTATGGGCCGTTGCGGAAAGAATGGGCCTGAACTACTTGATGGGCCCGACACTATGTTCTCTCTCCAGTATTCTCGCCTACCGGGGGTGTCTTGATGAGGCCCGCGATTTTGGCGAACGCGCAATCAAATGGACGAGTGATAGCAACGACCAGTACATTGGCAGCTATTCGCGGCTGTATATGTCCGTGATTGAGCATCTGTCGAAGAAATATCCATCCGCCGAACAGCATGCTCGTGATGCAATGGAGATGCTCGCGAACAATCCTTCATTGCGGCCATTTGCCCTTGCACTATTTGCCCGGGCTCTTCTCGGTCAGGGTCGAATCGACGAGGCGCTTTCACGCGCGCAGGACGCATATTCACAACTTGAGGCACTTGGCCAGGTCCAGGATGGTGAGGCAACAATACGCCTGGCCTTTGCTGAATGCCTAATCGCTTCGTCAGATCTCGTAATGGGGAAGGAAGTCATCGAGAAGGCCATCGGGTGGCTTCGCATCCAGGCCAGTAGCATCGACACTCCTGACTGGCGTCGCGCCTTCCT
>Ga0302323_100000707_pt1 | contig 26965 bp, 20 predicted proteins | sample Fen_T0_3_FD_201950 | JGI IMG/M metagenome (GOLD analysis project Ga0302323, IMG submission 201950) | Peat permafrost microbial communities from Stordalen Mire near Abisko, Sweden - Fen_T0_3 | ecosystem: Environmental > Terrestrial > Soil > Wetlands > Permafrost | place: Sweden: Abisko...
CTCGGGCTCCAGCAACGGACCGAAGGGTTCTTCGGCGTGGAAAACCAATTGCTTCGACCACAGCGCAGTGTCGATGGCAGAAGCCACGCTGGATGGGTGCGGTTCACGGCCGTAGCCGTAGCTGGGCTCCGAAGTGAGCTCCTGGTAGAGCTCGTACCAACTCTCTAGCTCGCTCTGCGACGCTGTCGTGAGGTGCCATTCGAGAAAGGCCCGGAGCTCAGCGGCTTCTTCTGCGGTGGCAGGGCGGTGGCTACTTCCGCAAAACGCGGACGCGCCCGTGAGGACGAACCGTCCTTGCGGCGTCTCTATCTCTATGGATCCCAGCCAGAACAGCACTCAACGCTCCCTCGTCCGCACTCGCCTAGCGGTCAGTTAAGTCTCACAACCCGCCCTCTGGTGCAAGCCGGGTGAAGTTGTTCAGACCCCGATCGGTTGCCCGACTTGGAGCGGAGGTCCAGCTTTTCTGCGATGCTAGGCGCTCGGGTTGGGGGTATCCTCGCCCACGCCATGCCCAAGCTTCACACAGTTCGCCAAGGGGAATGCCTTTCGGGCATTGCGCGGCAATATGGCTTCAAGGATTGGACGGTGCTCTACGACGACCCTGCCAATGCCGAGCTCAAGCAGCGACGGCCGAATCCGAATGTGCTCTGTCCGGGTGACCTCGTCGCGATTCCGGATCCTAGACCCACGTTAGCGCGGCGGGCCACCGGGGATTGGCACGAGTTTGCTGTCGAGCGCGAAGAGGTGCGCCTGAAGGTGCAGCTGATGGGTCTCGATGGCAAAGCACTCGCGAACCAAGCCTATCAATTGACCGTGGATGGGCAGAAGCGCGAAGGTACGACCGACGGCAGCGGGCTCGTGGACGAACCCGTGGATGTCAAGACCAAGACGGCGGAGCTGAAGGTTACGCTGCCGGCAGGCGAGGAGACCCAGGAATTGACGTGGCAGCTAAATATCGGTTCGCTCGATCCGGTCACGACGACCGCCGGCATGCAGGCGCGCTTGGCGCACTTGCAGTACTATACCGGTGCCATCGATGGGAAATTGGGGCCCTTGACACGCGGCGCGGTGTTGGCTTTTCAGCAATGCGCGGGCCTCGACGCGACCGGAGTTCCGGATGAAGGCACATTGAATGAGCTGAAGAAACAGCACGACGAGGTGACATGAGTGACCCGTTGACCAACGCATTGGTGGCACTGACCGGCGCCGCCAACCAAGCTATTAACACTCTTACCGTGCCGCCCGAAGAGCGGTTGATTATCATCGCTGAAGGCAAGCAGTTCAACAGTGGTGACGCTGCAAGGCCCTGGCAATGTCCCCAATGGTTCAGAACGCCGGGCAGTGAGCGTGCCAAGATCATCGTTTTCTATGATAAGGGCAAGCCCTACACGGTCGGGGACATTCATAAAAATATCAAGCAGCTCCCGCCCATTCCGCTGGTCGATCGTCCCGATGGGACCTTCGAGTACCTGAACCTGGATCAAGGGGTGCGCTTCATCATCAAGAAGGTTCAAGACAAGCTTGCGTTTCGCGATGCGCTGCTCACGCCGGGCGCTCACGTGATGTATGACGGGCACGCGCGGTATGGCCGCGGTCCCTGTTTTGGTGTTGGCGGTTTGAGCCCGGGCGAGATGTGGGAGGAAGGAACGGGCAACGGACAGGGCAAGCAACTGCCGCTAACACACCCCAATCGTGACGGCATATTCCGCCTCGGGTCCAAGTACATTGCTGTTGAAGCGGAAGAAATCAAGAAACACGGGTATACGGCGAATTTACTCGAGGCCATCGATCGGCCTAAGGATGCCGACTGTGACAAGGATCTAAAGCCACACATTTGGGAACTCAAAGGCCGCACACTAAAAGACATTGACCCTGCGCTCTTTACCGCGGTACGTGACCCGAACCCCACCAAGAAGTGGTGGACGTATTGGGGTTACGTCGACGGCAAGCGCAAGCTGTTCGTCGTCCATCACGCTGGATGGGAGCAGACACTCAGCAATCCTGACGACATCGGGGCTTTGACGCCGACCTGCCGCGTGTTCGCGCACTTGGGTTGTTCAACGTATAAGCACAACTTTCCCCCAGTTCGGAAGCAGAAGCAATGGGTACGGGAAGGAAATGAGCGGTACGCTTATTGGACGACGAATTTGTCGGACTTTGGTGCAGCACACTATTGGCTCCAGCACGTGCTGACATACAAGAAATTCAACGCCTTCAAACCATTGGAAGAAAGTCTCAAGTATGCAGTAAAGCAGTCGAACATCATGCTTACCAACGATGGAGACCGATGCAACATCATCTGAACCGAGGCTTGCTCGCCTTGTGCTTCTCGTGGGGTTGCAGCCATGGTGCGCAACAAGCATCGGTGGCGTTGCCTGGCTCTTGCGCCCCATGCTCGACTGGAACAGTGAGCGCTAAACCGACCAATCCCCTTCTTACAAAGGCCAATATGGATCGCGAGAAGACGTTTGTGCAAGAGTTGAAAGACTTACAAAATAAGCAGCAGCCGGAACATGACGCGTTCATCGAACGTGAGAAAATGACTGCGCTGCTAGGTGGTCGCACCGCTGTTCAAGCGTGGTCACAAGGTGACGACGAATTGGCCAATGAAGCCTTTGGCTTCATTCTAGGGATCGACGAACTTGCGATAGCGCCACTCTTGGATGGGCCGTTGCGCGATGATCCAATGGCAGTCTCGCAGGCGATGAACATTGTCGTTGGCGAGGAATCGAGACTGCGGCGGCGTATCGTGCTGCAGTTGGAAAAGTGGCTCGAGGATAAGCGCCCGGTCCCGGAAAAACTACTGGCTCCTGGCACCGAGGGTACGCCTGCGCATCACCGAGTCTGCGATGAAGCGTACGTTTCCATGCGTCGCATCGTACACTTTGGCGATCACGAAGTTGACCAGATTGCCGACGCGGATCGCTTTTTCAATCTACCGGCCAATTTGCGCGATAAAGCGATTGCCCGTGCTCGCGCCAGCAAGTCTTGGCGGCTCGTCATCGACCCAGAGTCTGTTGACGAACCTCCGCCGTCATCTAGACCAAGCCGCCCCAAATCAATGTTGGGACAATAGAATGACGTCCAACCACGTGCCAAGTTGCTGGCGCAAAGCCCTAGCACTTCCAAGCGCGGGGATCGTACCCACACACGCCTTGGCACAGAGGAGCCACCTCGCCATCGACGCAGGGCTTGAAGCGGTGCCCGCGTAGTCGTGCGGAGCGCGGGACCGGGCGATGCGGGAGTTCATCGGAGATCCAACAGTCTAGGTCTGTCTTGCAGGGGACCTCGGGGATCCGTGTCAAAGTGCAGCGGCCAGCATTGCACTCGCACGACGGACCCGGTTCGGCATAGGCTGAGGCCGCCGGTTCACCGGTTGCGCGAGATCGGCACTGAATCTGTTCAGTGTCGAATCGACAATCAGAAAAGGCTACGCACGTGGTTTGAACTTGCGGTGGTCGAGTTGGCGTAGCGGAGCCGAAGCTTGCGTCGCCCCAACAGGAAACGGAAGTGTCGCGGCGTCGAACGCAAATTTGCCCTTCGCCTGCAGCGATTTCGACGACATCGGATGCATGAGTCAGATCGTGCGCGTCGCGTTGGGACAAATTGCGCGCCTCGCCAGGAACGGCGCCGCGCAGAGAATTGGCCCAGCACCGCAGCTGCCCGGTTGAACGCTGAACGCAGGAGTAATCGCGAGTCGTAGCGAGTCCAACGGCGTCCGAAACATTGGGCACGGCTGAGAGTTGCCACGGGGCGGGATTGGGACCATCAGCAAGCACCGCCCCCTGCCAACACCGTACCGTGTGGTCACGCAGCAGTGCGCAGCGACCCGGCAGGTCGAGTTGGGCCAGTTGCGCGATCCAGGTATCAGCAGTCTGCGAGCACCCACGCGACCAATAGATGGCGCAAGGTCACCGGGTTTTCGCCGGCGTGACTTCCATCGCCGTTTGATACTTCGGGATGCCACGATCAGCTGTTGGCGAAGAAGAGCGCTCTCGGCCATGAGCCGCCCTCGAGAGCTCGTCAAGTCTCGCAGCGCATTGAGAGGTATGCCTATTTTGCCGATTCCAACCAACTCCATGCGGAATCAAGATCCCCAAACACAGACACCTCGATGCCGCGTGCGCGGTACTCGGTGGCAAAACGTCGCATCTGCAGACTACCAACCGCGTTGACGGGAACAACGATGGCCCAGAACTTGAAACCGGTTTTGCAAACACGCGTACCCCAAACGGTTTCACCCCACTCGGCGTCCGCAGGGCTGATGGGACCATTCTTCCTGTCGTCAGAAAGCCATTTGGTTGCCTGGTACTTCTCCAAACAATCTGCGCCGCGGGTGAGCAAATCGCGAAATTCTGAGCTCGACAACTTGCCCTTGATCGTGTGGTGAACCACAAGAACCTTGGGGTGGTACACAAGAGACCTGTTCGGTTGGTCAATGATCGTGGTCGCTGTCACTTGAACCATTCCCTCGAAGCTTTTCCGGTAGGAAGAACTTTGGCTGGCGTCAATTCCATCGGCTCCGGCTGCATTGGCCCGTTATGCAAAACGGTCATTCCTCTAGTGTCTATAGTGCGCCGGAGGCGACGACATACTGTGGTACTAAATATTTGGCCGAAGGTTCGCATTGCGCATGCCGGTCTTGAGCGACCCATGTGGGTGCCACATTCGTTCGTGTCTCGCGCTGACGCAGACCGGATCACGGCACCCACACCGGTAATCGGCCGGCCTGTTCGATCGCACGGGGCACGCTCCCGCACTTTTGGCTGCAGCAAGCCGAACAGGGGAAAAGCTTCGACCGAATGCCAGTAGCCGACCGACGGAACAAAGATCGCATATTATTGGGCGCAAACGTCGCACGAAATCCGACCGAGCCGTCTGCCCAGCGGTTCGAGAATTAGCTAATGTATGTTGGTCGAGTGGGACAGAAGAGGGAGCAATGAAAGACTCGTCTTGTCGTACGATCCTTCAGAACGAGTATGCAACGCTCGCCTATTACGTAAATTACAGAATCGTACACCACACGTTGCATAAGCCGATTTCAGGAGCGCCTTTTAGGGAGGTCTTGATGCGCGGCGTTGAGCTATTGGAACGTAACGGCGCCTGCAAGTGGTTGTCGGATGATCGAAAGAACGGGGCACTTCACCCGGACGACGGCAAGTGGTCAATGGAGGTCTGGTGTCCCCGAATTGTTGCCGCGGGTTGGAAGTACTGGGCCATCGTTATGCCAGACGCCGTATTGGGCAGGGCGAACATGCGAAGGTTCATTCGTGAGTATGCGGACCGCGGAGTTGAGGTGAAGATTTTCGAAAGTCCGGAAGAGGCGCTCGAGTGGCTGAAGGATCCCTCGGGTACCGTTGCCCCGTGAGCTGCTTCAGGGTTGCTTATCACTGGTTACTCGTTTCCTCGTTTCGCTGCGCGCAGAGCATTTGTCGGCACAACCCATGGCACAGTATGCCTGAGGCTGGCAGCAGCCACGGTTGGGTTGGGGCTTGCGCCGCCTCCAACTTCGTTGAGCAATCGCGCTTGGCCATCCGGGCGGACCCAAGCGGGCCATTTTGGCCTCGAGAGCCTGCATCGCTCAACCAATTGCGCAGAAATCAAATTTCTGCGCGTCAAAAGTCATGGAACTGACCAAAACGCGTGTTCGGGCAGATTTGATGAGCGGACCAGGCTGGTCGTGGCAACTTCACGTCGATGCCCGAACTAGGTTTCACGAGCAATTCGCGTAATCCCATCTTTCCTCGATATTCCGCGTGGATTGTTGCTGCAGCGGCACTATTTGGCTGCAACAGCGCTGGCCCTGCCGATGCTGGTGTTGGCGGTGTCGGAAGCACAGCCGTCGCCATGGGTGGAACTGGCGGGACAACCACATCGAATACTACGTCTGCTGGTGGAATTTTGGCGCAAGGCGGACAGACCTCCGCGTTCGGTGGGTCTACCGTGATTTTGGCAGGGGGCACTTCTTCTTCGGGTGGTAGCGGCACGACCATGGGCGGAACGGTCGCCAAGGGCGGCACGAGTGCAACCGGCGGCGCAGCGTCCAAGGGTGGCAACAGCACGATTGGCGGCGCGACGTCCGGCGGGGTCAGTTCAACGGGCGGTGCCACGGCCAGGGGCGGCAGCAGCACTACCACCGGCGGTGTCAGTCCAACGGGCGGTGCCACGGCCAGGGGCGGCAGCAGCACTACCACCGGCGGCGCAACGTCCACCGGCGGAAGCAATTCGGCCGGTGGCACGACGAGCTCGGGTGCCGCGTTCAGTCAATGCCGGTTCCATTTCGGAACCATCGATACCATCGCGAAGAACGGCGGTAGCGCAATGATAAGTCAGCTCGACTTCTTCACGCCGGGCTGGATGGGGACGAACGGCGACACCTTCGATCAAACCTACGTGTGCGATGAAGGCAAATCGGGGGGGACATTGGGCAACCTCGTCCCTGTAGTCGTGGCCTATATCGCCGCTGGGTACGTCAAACGGCATCACAACCTTTGCGACGGCAATGTGTCCGGTTGCAGCGGCGGCGATTTGGGCAAGAACGGCGCTCAGTACATCACTCAGGATTGGAGCGCCATCCTGACCGAATACAAGGCATTTGCCACCGGCTATGCCAACTGCTTTGGCACGACGCGCCCGATCGTGTTCGAAATGGAGCCAGACTGGTATCAGTACACCGTCAGTACTCAAACTGCACCTTGGACAGCTGCTCAAGCCGGCTCGAAGATGACCGAACTCGTCAATGCGCTCAAAGCCAGTTTGCCCAATGCGCGCTTTTCGATCGACGTATCACCGTGGGTGGGCTCGAATGGGTCCGACAACGGCAGCGCGTGGTTCTCCAACTTCAACATGGCGCTTTTTACCTTTGTGAACACCTCTGGCGGTGGAACGAACGCGAACACGACGAAACTCCGCTCTTCGAACAATATGACTTGGTCTGGGTTGAACACAGCCGCGGGCAAACCGATTCTCGCCGATACGGGTTATGGCGCAAACGGGATCTCGGCGGGGCACGATCCGAATTGGGATGTCGTCGCCAACATCAATGCGCGCGTCGGGGATGGCGTGATTTCAATCGCGCAGTACAACCCCAACTCCAGCTGGGGCACGACGATCTCGGGTATTCGTAGCCAGTTGAGTACGCCGAAATACTGTCCGTGAGGTGGTTCGCAGGCATGCGTGTCCCAATGGTCGGTGTGGGCCTGGCGCTCGCGCTTGCGGCCCAGGGCTGCAAGCAACGGGTTGGACCCGCTCAGGAACATACCTTCACGTTCGTTCCATCGAAACTCGAGTTGGGCGCAATGACGCAAAACGAGCCGGCGCGCGCCAATGTCGAGTTGCGCCATCGAGGGATGGCGCCTGTGCGCATACACGCTGCTGCGCTTTCTGCGCGTTGTCGGTGGGACGGGGTGCCGCAGTCAATCGCGCCGGGCGCATCAATCGCTTTGTCGGTCACCTGTCAATCGGATCTGCTGGGCCCTTTGAAGGAGTCTTTGCCGTTGCTTTACACGACGAAGGGTGACGCGGCAATCGCGTTGGAGATCGTGGGAACGGTCGAGCCGATAATTGGTTTCGACAAGGCGTTCGTAGACATGAGACCGGAATTCGGTCAAACCGAGTCCGAGACTGTTCACTTGGTCGGTAGACGAGCCGCGCAGTCGGCGCCAGTGACCAAAACGACGGGTGGGGACATGTTGACGGTTTCCGCACTAGCCGCAGAAATCGGGAACGCCCGAGGCTTTCGGCTGTCCTGCAAAGGGGATCGCGTTGGAATGCATGCGGGCAGCCTGGTCGTCGCCACCGGCATTGCCGAATTACCGTCGCTCGCCCTGTCGTGGGGATGCCGAGTCCTTGCAACGCTCGAGGTAGAGCCATCGAACCCGTACTTCAACCTCCGCGTCAGCGGAGATCGCGCAATGACAATTATTGCCAAGAGCAGTCAGCCCGGATTCTTCGTGAAGTCGGCTCAAATTGTCGAAGGACCATTTCATGCAAGGCTCGAGAAAGCGAAACCGGACGGGACCTATCCGATTACGGTCCGGGTAAACAACGCCGCAATCCACGACCAAGCACGCGCAGCCACCGGAAAGCTACTGATCCTAAGCAACGATCTGCGTGAGCCCCGTAAGGAGGTTCCCTTGTTTGGGTTTGGCAACGTCAACAAGGTGGAGCGGCCCAAGGCGAATTGAAACTCCATCGCTTGGCAAATGCGGTCGTCGAGATCAGTAAGTGGAAAGCGTGGCGTAACCACACCCGGCGGCAAGTCGTCAACAACAACTCCGCAACGCGGGGAGCGGTTGACTACACGCCGCGGCTCAGGGAGTACCAGCCAACAGCAATTGACCCGCATTGGCGGCATCGGAAGCGTAGTTTGGACCATCGCCGTTCGATACCAACAGCCCTACCGACGCCGCTCCAACAGAATAGTGCCCCGCAGAATCGGCCCCCTGCTGATTGGCGTCCCAAGAGTTTCCAACGGCCTTCACCAAAGCTTGAGGCCCCAGCGCGAAAACCAGATTGGCCTGGCCGACATGCAGCCCGAGATTGTTGGCTTGAAACAGGTTGTTTCCGGGTGAATCGAGTGACCCAAAGTCAAATAGACTCCGTGCGTCACCCGACACACTGACGCCAGCATATTCGCCGCCAGTCGCCGAAGTGTTACGCACCTTGATTGAGAGGCTACCACCCGAGTTTGTGAATTGCAGCGCGCCCCAACCATCGACGAAGGCTACGTGATCGAGCGACACGTTACCGAAGCCATTAACCATGACGGCCGGACCGCCCACACGAGTGAACGTGCTATTCGTGATAGAAAGATCGCACGAACCGGAGATGTTCACGCCAGTGCTCTTCAAGTCCGTGACAACAAGTCCGCTGATGCTGACCTTGGGCACCAACGTTCTCGCGGTCTCATTCACGATGATGCCGTCGGTTCCGTTCGTGAGCGCCACGTCGTCCAAAGTCATCGCGGCAGTCGTGGAGGTTCCGAGAATCGCCACCGCCGTGTGGTCGAAACTCGTCCCGCTGTCGATGGTTAGCCGCGGCGCCCCGCTGTGGAGGTGGATCGCCGGACCCGCCATAGACGTTGCATCGTAAGATTGTAGCGTCACTCCATGCAAGGCAAGCGAAGCATCGTCCTCGAGCCAAAACGCGGTGGACAGGTAGCTTAGTCTACCGCCCTCGACGCTCAAAGCACCCTGTTCTCGAAGCGCCGCGAATTGCGGGTTTGGCCCTTCTGAGTAGTTCGATAGATCACCAGAGCGCACGGAAACGCTGGCAGTGCCGCTAATGTCGAGACCGAAGGTACTGCAATTTTTCCAACTGCTTGCCGTAATCGAAAGCTCGCCTTCATTCGTCTCGACAACGGGTCGCCCGGGGAGACACTCAAAGTGTATGCCCGCGATGAATCCCCCACGCATGCAAATCCCATGGTAAGAAGCGCTCTTGACCCGCACCGCGCCGCGATTGAGCGCGCGCAGATTTACGTTCTCGGCAAAAGCGATTCCCGAATCAACACCGCAGTTAGTCGCTGCTAAGCTTCCGAGCTTGGCATCGACGCTGGCGTCCCAAGTCCCGTCGACCAGAACAACGGTGTCACCAGGACGGGCCGCTAGTGCAGCACAGCTAAGTGACTTGAGCGGCTGTTCCCGGATGCCGGAACCCTCGTCGGCCCCGGTATTTGCATCGACGTACCAATCGACAGCGCTCGCGGCGGCAACACCCTGCCCGGTAGCGCCTACAGCGCCGCCTGCGCCTGCTCGAATGGGGCCGCAAGTCGGACTGCCCCCGAGGGCGCGATCGCCAACTTCACCCGATGCGCTATCACTCTCCTCTGCAATTGCACTTCGACCGCCGCAGGCCAAGCTCGAGCACAGCACTGCTGTCAGCCAAATCTCCTCGCCGATCCGCGCGATTGCCCGAGTCATTCTCGCACCTTTACACGGCATTGTTCTCGGTCGCAAGGTCACCCGGCCATAAGAACTAGCAGCAACGCCAGGCGTCACCAGCCTGTCGCGGAACCGGCGCGGCACGGTCAATGGGCCCCCGCGACTAACTCGACGCGTTGTGCATACGGTCGTACTCACAACGGGCGCGGGAGAGTGGTCGGTGAAACGGTGGGTGGGCGCTCGTCCGAGAATTGCGGGCAGCCCACCCTGAAGTCGCAGACGCTACTGCTTGCCGACGAAGGTCGTGACTGACTGCGCGGCAAGCGAACCGGAGAACCGCCCACCGGATACGGTTACGGCGGTCCCCGCGGCAAGGTCGGAACTCGCAGACGTGACGTAGGGGGTCACCGTGCCCGGCCACGCCGCGCCCGCGACGAACATGGAGACCGCCACGGCGCTAGAGCCGCTGTTCAATGCCACGATGGCGAAAGTTCCATCCGCGGGGTTCATAAAGGGAACAATTTGAACCGAAGACGGCACCCCCGAAGTTCCTACGCGCACGTAGCCTGGACGCACGAACTTGCTGTAGTTCCCCATCGCGTAAACCCGCTTGGGCGGACTAGCGGTGCTACCGCCGTCCATGAACGACGTCGTCCACCAGTAGACCCAGCCGCTGGTCCCACCGGTGGTGACCCCAGCATAGATGCATCGGGCAAAGTCGAGGGCAGGACTAATACCTCCACCCGCCGTGTAGGTGGCTTCCGTCTGCCAGATAGGTAGCTTCACGCCGGCGGGTGGCGACGGACGCGTGGTGGACTTCACGTCGGATCCGTAGTCGTGCGTGGCATGGACATCCACGAGCGAGCTAACCGTCGCGTCCCCTTCAATGGCCACGCCATACTTGTCGCCATTGTTCCACAAGTGGCTCCATACATCTGGTTCAGCCGCAATGACCTTGACCGGTGGGTTGAGCGCATGCAGCTTCGGCCCTAGCACCTTGAGGAAGGCATTCATTTGTGACGAATTGAAAATGCAGGATCGGTAGCTCGCCACGAAGTCCGGCTCGTTCTGCGCTGATAGCCCCCACAGGTCGACGCCAGAGTTTTGTTTGAAGTAGGCGGGGAATGCCGCCAGCGTCGTGGCCCACGCCTCGTACGAGGTCGCGTTCAAATGCCCACCGTTGTTGATGTTGTTGTTGTCTTTGTAGCTGGCGGGCGGCGACCACGGAGCTGCCCAAACTCGGCCACCGTACTTGACGACCTCTGGCGCTTCAACAAACGCTGCATCGCCCATAATTTTGCCATTCTCATCGATGCCAGCGCGCAGGATCGTCATCCCGATCCCTTGGGTCGGGTCCCAGAAGAGTGTCCGCTGGGCCGCCGTGGATGTCGACTTGGCCTGCCACACATCGGCAATTCCGAAGCCGTCCATTGTTTGATAGGTGGTAGCCGGATTGATAGTGATATCACCGGCCTGGGCCGTCCCAGGCGTCTTGGTCCCGGTGAATGCGCCAGCGCTACCGCCCGACGCGGGTACTCCGCCTGCCCCAATAGGCTGTCCACCGGTGTTGCTGCCACCAACAGCCTGTCCACCGGAGTTGCTGCCACCAACAGCCCGTCCACCGGAGTTGCTGCCACCAACAGCCTGTCCACCGGAGTTGCTGCCACCGGCGGTTGCTTTGCCGCCAGTGTTAGCTGATGAACCACCCTGGCCAACACCACCACTATTGCTGCCCCCAGACGCGCGTCCGCCGGTGGTCGAATTTGCCCCGCCGATCGCAGCGCCCCCCGTCGCAGGGGTGGTGCCGCCAGCAGACATGCCTCCGGTGGAAACAGCGGCGCCACCGGTACTGGCCTGACTTCCACCGGATTGGGTCTTTCCGCCATAGGCGACACCACCTCCGGAATTCGCGCTGCCGCCAACGCCGAATCCCGTGCCACCCGTTCCCGCGGCATCCGGCGCGTTGCCGCTACACCCAAGAACGAAAGCGCCAAACAGAGTAGCCCCAACGAAAATCGATTTCATGAACCATGCAGTGTCTCAGAAGTGCGGCGTCCATCATGAAGTTGTCATCATTCCGCCAAACGCCGGTGACACGCGCTGCGCATTGAGTTGTCACGGGAAACTCGTGGTGAAAAATGTCACTGATTGAGCCCCATTCATCAGCAAGGAAGCGCCGCGCACGGTTGGATGGACTTTGCCTATACGGAATATTCCAATTTCAAAGGAAGACACTGCGTCTTTCTTTGGCATCCTCCCTCAGCCCGAGAGCTTCAGAACCAGTTCCATTCTGACTGGGCTGTACATTCTCACGGCACAAATCGCGTGCAGTAGTAGCTGCACCGTAGCGAAGAGGGGGCCGCGCGCGCGACCGGTGGTATCGATTTGGATCCCGGCGGAGCGCTTTGCGATGACAAGTTCTGCCGCCAATTGGCAATAGATTGTCTACGTCCCGAGCAACTAAGATTCGCTCAAACCCTACCGGCTCGTCTTCGGGAAGCACCGCATGGGCTCAAGCGCAAGGTCGGTTTGGGTGTTCGTTCACAAGGTTAGGAGATTGTGATGCGGTTCGTCTCAACAGCGTGCGTGATGACTCTAATGTTCGTTGGTTGCTCCGGATCCAATGTGAACGTTGAGAACTCGTCAGGAGGTAAATCGTCGGGCGCTGTCGGTGGTAGTGTAGCGGGCGGAGCGCAAACGACTGGCGGCCACGCCGCTGCCCAAGGCGGTTCGTCGACCGCTCAGGGTGGCACCGGTGGGAGAGAGACTGCGGCCAGTGGCGGCAATTCAACGGGGGGCTATCCGTCTACGGGTGGCAAGGTGACCTCTGGTGGTTCTAACAGCGCAACAGGAGGCACCAATCCGGCTACCGGCGGGCAGGTTGCCTCGGGCGGGACAAGACTCACAACGGGCGGCTCGATCGCTACGGGCGGCTCGATCGCTACGGGCGGCTCGAGGAACTCTGGTGGTACCGTCGCTACTGGTGGCTCGACACCAACGGGTGGTATTGCCGGTACCACTACGACTCCTGTACCGTGCACGTCCGGATCGGCGTGCATCGATTTCACGGTTCTCCAGCAAGAGATCGACGGCCTCGGCGCCGCCGCTCCGGGGAGTGACGTGCTTAGCACGGCCGTTCTGGATGCGTCCTTCAAGAATGACACGCTAAAGCAAATGGGGCTGTCGATCCTCCGCGTCGAGATCGACCCAGCGGGGCAGTCGGCGTGGGAGCCCCCGAAAACGAACGGGACGAACGCCAAGGCTCGTGGGGTCAAGTATGTCTTCGCATCGCCCTGGAGTCCGCCAGCTTCGATGAAGACCAATAACAGCACGATTGCCGGTCAGCTGAACACGGCTTCCTACGCCGATTATGCTGCGTTCCTGAAATCCTTCTATGCGTATATGGGTGGTGCCGGCGGTGCCGTAGACATCATATCCGTGCAAAATGAGCCAAACGTTGTGGTCTCTTACATCTCTACGACTTGGAGTGCGACCCAACTCTTCAATTTTACGAAGAACAACGCCCAGGCCATTGGCGCTCCCTACATGATGCCGGAAACCTTCAACTACGACACATCGTATTCCGACCCAACGCTCAATGACGCAACAGCGGCAGCCAATGTCTCGTACATTGGGTTGCACCTCTATGGCGCACAGATGAAGCCGTACACCCTCGCCGTCCAGAAACAGAAGAAGATCTGGATGACCGAACACTTCTTCGACCCAGAAGATATCGGAACCATGCTGTCGATGGCCAAGGAAATCATGGATTGCTTCGAAAACCAGATGAATGCCTATGTTTGGTGGTATCTCGTGACCCCCAATTGCAACCTCACGACATCTAGCGGCACGCTTACGAACAAGGGGTATGTCATGGGTCAGTTCTCGAAGTACATCCGACCGGGTGCGCATCGAGTTAGCGCGACCTTCCAGCCACGCAGCAATGTGAATGTTCAAGCCTTTGGAGGAACACCGAACGTCATTGTTGCGCTCAACCGAAACACTTCTGCCGCGTCGCAGACTTTTACGTTCACGGGCGCAAGCATTACCAGCCTGCGAAAATACACGACTACGAACAGCAAGAAGCTGAGTGACGACGGAACTATCGCGGTGACCGGCAATTCCTTCACCGTTTCCCTTGAAAGTCAGAGCGTGACAACATTCGTTGCGACGCAATAGCGTTGCGAGATCGAATGAATTCCACTGGCCCGCTGGCGCAGAAGTTCACACAGCTACGCTATGGTGGCTCAGCGCTTGGCGTATGGAACGCGCGAGCGGATCCAGCTGCAAGGGCTTTTCTAGGAATCCGACCACACCCGGTTCTCGAAGCAGGGGGGCAACCTCTCCGTGGTGGTAGCCGCTGATCAGTAGGACCGGAACCGTGTGGCCTGCTCGACGCATTTCAGCAAGGGTATCTCGACCATCCATGTCGGGCATCGTCAGGTCCAGCACGACGAGGCGAACGGCGGCCGAAGCCCCTGCAAGCTGCAGAAGCCCTTCACGACCCGAGCTGGCCACTAGGGCCCGGTACCCGAGCGCTTCCAGCATCAGCGACGCCGTGGAGCGGACGACCCTTTCGTCATCAATCAGTAGAATGACGCCCTGCCCCCGAGAAAGCTGCTGAGAGGTGATCATGCTGACAGGGACCCTGGCTGACTCGTCCTCCGATGGGAGCGCTACGGCAAATGAACTCCCCACGCCAGCGGTTGACTCCACCCCAATGCTACCTCTGTGTGCGCGAACGATCCCAAGTGTCGCCGCGAGTCCCATGCCGCGTCCCGCCGCCTTGGTCGAGAAGAACGGCTCGAATAGGTGAGCCAGCGTTGCCTCGGACATCCCTTGGCCATTATCGCTCACTGTAAGCACTACGTGTTCCCCCGCTATGGGCCGTTCCGGTTTCCAGAATTGACCCAACTGTTCCGCTCCGAAGTGCTTGGACTCGACGGTCAGGCGAACCTTGCCCCGTCGTCCGTTCAATGCCTCGACCGCGTTCAGGATGAGGTTCACGACGACTTGCCTGAGCTGAGTGCGATCGCCGCGAACGTCGGGCAACTCAGCCGCGATGCTTTGCTCCAAAACCGCATGCGCCGCCACCGTACTGTGCACGAGTCGGACAGCCTCTGCAGCGACTTCTCCCACGCTCAAAGCCTCAGTGACCAACGTACCCTTGCCCGCGTAGGCGAGCATTTGCTTGGCTAGCGCAGCCGCTTCGCGTGCAAAGTCTCGAATCTCATGCAGCGAGTGAGCCATGTCCTCCGACGAGGCTCGACCAAGCCGTATGATCGCAAGGTCGACGTGGCCCAGTACGCCTGTCAGGAGGTTATTGAAGTCATGGGCAACGCCGCCGGCAAGCACCCCGAGACTTTGCACTGCCTGTGCACGCTGCACCTGGCTGGCAAGTTCACGCTGTTCCTGTTCCAGTCGCTCGCGCACCGTAACGTCGTGCATGACGCGCAAGACCCGCGCTCGAACCGCCACGCCAGGTTCCAGCAAGGTCTCGGTGACGAGAAGATGCCGACTGTCTGCGCCGTCAACGCGCGTCACGAGTCTGTAGGCGACGCGATTTGAAGGCTGTCGTCGATGAGCGGTCCGAAGCGCCTGGATCCCCTCGGGATCGACGAGGTCACATAGGCACTTGCCCACCAACTGCCCCGGTCCGGTCGAGAACAATTGCTCGGCCGAAGCGTTGGAAAAAACGAAGCGATCCGCCTCGTCGAATAGCCCAACCCCTTCAGTCATGGAGTTTAGCAGGCTCGTGTAGAGCGCTGCGTTTGCCTGCAGCTCTGCAGCCATTTGACAGCGCAGTCGTGCCTCTTCGGCCAGAGCAATGTTGGCTTCAGCCAAGGCTTTGTTGGCCTTGCCCACTCGCAGGAACAATTGACGAAGCGCGCCGATGCCGAAGACGAGTACGAGGTAGGCTCCCGCCGAGAGCAGCGAGGCCCAAGGCAGCAGCTCGAGAGAGACGACGTTCAGTCGGCGCGCAATCAGGTTGTCGATACAGACCGCGACCGCCACTGCAATGAAACCTACGCGAGTGCCGAACAGCGCTGCAGTCGCCGCCACCGGGACCACACCAAGCATCATCGCCGGCCCAGGAACGATTCGCTGCAAAGTGGCCACTGCCCACGGGTAGGCAACGAACAGCGACACAACGAAGCTGCCGCGACGTGAAGGATGGGGCCAACGCATGAATCGCTCGCCAGGCACAGCCTGGCTTGTGGCCGTCGATAGGCCCAGTGGCAGCCTCACGCAACCCCATTCTGGCGGTCTCCGGTCCGGTCCGCCTGGATCTCGGCGTCGTATCAGCGAAGTCGACACGACTGTTGAGAGCACTCGCTCGCTGGCCCTCGGTTCAGGCGGGCCAAGTGAGCGCGAATATTGCCACGAGCAAAGTATTCGCGCCCTTTTGCTCACGCTTAAACCGAGTGGCAACGAGCTCGACGAACGCGCGACCGCAACGTCTCAGATTGCAGAGGTGTCGCTTGCCGCCAACCGCTGCTGATAAGAGATGTCGATGGGGTTCTTGGCTACCAACAACTCAACAAACGCGGGTGCCGCTCCTGCAGCGACACCCGCGATCCGGAGCCGAATTCCCTACTTCTTGTAACCCACTGCCTGGATGTTCTTTAGAACTGCGAGATCAGCGGCTTCCGTCGGTGCACCTACCGTGATGGCACCCTCAAAGAAGGTTCCCCAAGAGTTGTTGCTGTTGTCTCCGCCAACGCCGAGGGTGATACCGCCCTGGTTGTCCATCGACATGGGCGTTGCGCTGCTGTTCGCGGTGGTCAAAGCGCTAGCCGTTGCCGTATCGGCGACGCGGATCGTGTAGTTCCCAGGGCTGGTCTTGAGCATGCCGAGCGCGAACGACACCTTCATGGATGGGCTGTTGTTGTTTTGTGCGCTTGACGCGCCCGAGCCACCGGCCCAGACTCCGCCCTCGAAATCCGCCAGGAACCAGGGCCCGGAGCCAGTGCCCTTGCCCCAGAAGCCCGTTCCGAGAAATAGGGTGTTCATGGTGTGGTAATTGAGGGGGTTCGTCGTGACGTTGCCGAAGTCCCAGCAGCATGCGGTCCCGTAGTGTGTGCCATCGGCGAGCATGTAGATCCCCTGGGCCGCAGTCTTTAGTGGCATGTTCTTGCCGACCGCTGCAAGCCGGTACCCCTCGAACTGATCCATGTAGAGCGAGTACAACTTGTGCCCGCCCGCGGTGACTTCGCCCTTCGTCGCGCTCGACTCGTAGCAGTCATCGCCTGAGTGGGTCCCGTTGCCGGTGGCGCCTTTGGGTGCGCGAGTGAGGTGGCTGCCGTTGCCGGATTGGTCATAGAGCTTCGAGACCGTGCACACTGTCCCGTTGCAGGCGGCGTCCTCGGCAGCCCTATCAGCGTAGCCATCCGCCGTCGTGCCGATGTCGATAGTCGTGCCACCGGTGCCGCGGTTCGTGGTGGAGCTGCCGGTCCTGACCTGGAACAGAGGACCAGTGTAGGACTTCGAAAGCGCCCGCACCATGCTGAAGGCCGCTGCACATGGAGTACTCGCAGCTGCATAGATATCGCAAGGACCCTCGTTTCCGCCCCCGCCGGGGGAGGTGGCTCCGCCAGTTGCGACTTGACCGCCAGCACTGACGGTCCCACCCGACGCCTTGCTCCCTCCAGTGGCAACTTGGCCACCTGCACTAACAACCGTACCGCCCGTCGCCTTGCCGCCGGCACTGACGACGACCCCACCTGTCGCCTTGCTGCCGCCTGTCGCGGACTGTCCGCCGGCACCAACTGCCCCGCCTGTCGGGGCTGACAACCCGCCACCGGTGCCGGGCTGAGAACCACCCAGACTTCCTGTGCTGGTGGTTCCGCCTGCGCTGCTCGAGCCCCCGGTTGCCGTGGAACCGCCGGTAGCGGCGGCGGTCGACCCGCCGTTTAAAGTGCTTGCCCCGCCGCCCGCACCTGGCGTGAGAACTTCCGAACCGCCCGAAGAGCAACCACCAACTAGGCCCGTCAAGAGCAGTGCAGGAAGGACGACTCGCGGGTCTTGGCTTAATTTCATGATCTTCTCCGTTGTCGACGGTATTGATTTTTGTCGCTACCGGCAGGGCGACGTGGTGGGACCGACCGAGGCTATGTCTGAAAAATTGTGGCGATGCCGCCAAGGTGACCACAAGCGATTTGAATTCGCAGGCCAGGAGACCCTGGGCGTCCGGTCACTTGACGCAGCCGCAAACACGCAGTGACTCGTCGGCGTCGATTCCGCTGAGAAATCGAACGGCATTGTCAACCAGGGGCGTGATGATGCGGCTATTGAGCAAACTGTAAGCCGTGGGCAGCCCGGAGACGTGGGCGAGGTCAGAAGCGCGACTTACCGGACAGTGCACCGACACAACAGAAGCCGTGGTGGCGGAGGGCCCAAACAGAGGCAAATGGCTCAGGTGGGAGCGCCAGAGTGGAGGGGCAACCGTTCGAGAGAACGAGGTGTTCGACGCGCACGCAACGAACGCTTTGTGGAGCCGCGAGTGCCAGACTTCGTTTGCGCGGGGAACAAACAAGAAAATTCCACGCTCGCAGCAGCTGAGCCTCAATCCCAGCGCGATTGCAAGTTTGGCCAGGCCTCAATTGCCGCCAACTGGTCCACTGGCTACGCGGCCAAGCACTAATGTTACCCACGATCCGGCCGTCGGTATGTTGATTTCCCACGTGCCGAACCCGAGCTCGAAATCTCGCCTAAGTCACATTCAGGCTCCGCCCAATGGGAGCCCGGGGCCGCCCGCATCTGGCAATGGCAACGCACGAAAGCTTGCGTCCAGCCCCATCCGACAGAGATTTTCTGCGAGCCTTTCGGTCAAGCTGGCATTCCTTGCTGTCGGCGCGTTTGCGATGCTTACGACGGCTCTGCTGTTGGGCGTCACCTACCAGTTCGAACGGCTTTCGGAGATGACCATCGGCAAGCAGGAGATGGAGTTATCCACGTCGGTTGTGCAGGATATCGAAGCCGCCGTTCGCAACGCGCACGATTCGCTCAATCAGGCAGCAATTCGCATCTCGAAGCTACCAACGTTCGACGAGTCGTCGTTGCGGCAAGCACTTGCCCCTGAGGACCAACTATTGGTCCTGTTCAGCGAGGGGCTACAAGTGATGGACCTCGAGCACCGAGTGGTCATGAGTATTGGCCCGGTCCGACAGCAACACGACGCGGATTATGTGTTTGCCCGACCTTCCAACAACTACGTCGTTTCACCGCCGTTCGAAGCATTTTCAGTGCCTGGACATCCAGCGGTGGCAGAGGTCGTGCCGATCGTTGCGTCCGGAGAGATTCGCGGCTACTTGTCCGGCGCCTTTGATCTGTTTGGGTCGCGATACTTAGGTCCATTCCGAAACTCGCGTTTCGGAGAATTGGGCTACTTCTCGCTAACGACCCAGAATCGCATCCTCATCTTGCATAAGGATCCCAAGCGGATCCTGCAATGGGGAGGGCCCGCCGGTTTGAATCTGGCTATCGATCGCGGCCTCAAGGGGTGGGAAGGGTGGATGAACACGCGGACATCTGCCGGACCAATGGTGACAGCCATCCGACAAGTACCTTCAACCGGTTGGGTGTTGTCGGTCCATTATCCGAAGAGTGTCGCCCAAGCACCATTCCTTACGGCGCGGCGCGATCTCGTGCTGGCAGTGGCGACAGGCGCGCTAGTGCTTCTCGCTGCTGTTTTACTTTTGTCTCGGCGAATGATGCAGCCGTTGTTGGCGATGAAGCGACAGGTGGAAGCGCTAACCGAAGGGAATCGCGATGTAGTGCTCGCGCCCATCCGCTCCGATGATGAAATCGGCGTACTCTCGAGGGCGTTCAATCGTCTCGTGCAGGAGCGTAGCGCGGCTGAGACGCTACTGCGCGCAAGTGAAGAGCGATTCCGCTTGGCGTTCCGAATCAGTCCAGAGCCAATGTCTCTGACGCGCGCGAGCGACAATGTGCTGGTGGCTATCAATGAGGGGTTCGAGCAACTCTTCGGTGTCAATGAAGCCAATGCACTTGGGCATACCCCCGAGGAGTTGGGGATCAGAATCGAGACTGCGGACTCGAAGCCCAGCGTAGTTTGTCTGAACGATAAGGAGGTTCGGCGCGAAGAGGCTCTGCGTGCGACTACGGCAAGTGAACGCAGAATCGAACTATCGGTTTCGAGCAGTGTCGTTACCGCCCGAGGTGTACCTCATTTGCTCACTTTGTCACGGGACGTGACAGCGCTGCGGGCTGCGGAGGCGGAGCGCGAGCGTCTGACTCTGGAACTACGAACGAGCGAGGCACGCCATCGTCGCGTCGTTCGCAACGTACCAGTTGTGCAATGGGCGCTCGACAACGATGGGGTGTTCACCTTAGCCGAAGGGCTCGGCTTGCTCTCGCTCGGTCACCGTTCACAACAGATGGTTGGCTCGAACCTCTTCGAGCTTTACGCGGCCAATGCACAAATTCTTCGGTACTTCGTTCAGGCAAGAGACGGGCAACTCGTATCCGGCGCGTTCGAGCAGGGTGATGCAGCTTTCGATAGCCATTGGGGGCCACTACGTGACGAGTCTGGTTGCATCGTTGGGGTCACCGCGATTGCACTCGATGTCACGGAACGTCAGCGATTGGAAACGGCACGCAGGCAGACCGAGTCGCGCATGGGGCTGCTCGAACGACTGGCTGCCACAGGTAGACTTGCCGCGGGCGTAGCCCACGAAATTAACAACCCGCTCACCTACGTAATCTCGAATCTGGAAGAAATTCAGTCGGAGCTTATGCGTACCGAGGGTTCGGGAACAATCCGTCAACGCGCCAACGAGGCGATGGACGGAGCGGTGCGGGTTGCTGCCATTGTGCGCGATTTGCGTGCATTCTCGGGGCGACCGCAGCAGGGGCAGCCTCGCTGTGAACCCGCGAAGGTTGCCGAATCTGCTGCCACCCTGATGCGCAACCAAATCCGTCACCGCGCCCGTCTCGAGGTTGCCTGTGAGTCTAGCCCCGAAGCAGCGATCGAAAACGGACGATTAACCCAAGTCCTCGTTAACCTGCTCATGAACGCGTGCCAGGCGATTCCAGAAGGCAATATCGAAGCGCACTTCGTACGCCTGTCGGTTCGATACGAGTCACCGTGGATCAGCATTGATGTGTCGGATAGCGGAACGGGGATCCAGGCGGACGTCTTGCCTCACCTGTTCGAACCATTCTTTACGACGCGGATGATAGGTGAAGGTTCGGGATTGGGACTCTCGGTTTCCTTCGCGCTAGTGACGGAAGTTGGGGGTAACATCGAAGTTCGGAGTACCGCTGGCGAAGGAGCTACGTTCTCGGTAAAATTGCCGATTGCAGAGGCCTTGCCAACTGCCGCCCCAGAGCCGTCACTTTCGGCAAATACTCGAAAACTGAGGCTTCTCATTGTGGATGACGAGCCATTGGTTGGGCGAGCCGTGGCGCGACATCTCCGTGAACACACCGTGCTTTTCGAAGCGAGCGCGCAAGCTGCATTGGGACGCTTGCGCCGAGGCGAACGCTATGACGCCATCCTTACGGACATGATGATGCCGGAAATGTCCGGAACCCAATTCTACGAGCAATTGAAACGCGAGTTACCGGAGCTTTCGAACAAAGTCATATTCATGTCCGGTGGCGCGTTTGGTTCGGAAGCTCAAGCTTTCGTTGCCCGCGAGAATCCGACCATCTACGAAAAACCGTTGGATCTCGGCTTGCTATCGGCGCGCTTGCGCCAATTGACCGAAGACGTTGCGTGAACACCGAACCAAAGTGAGTCTCGACCGTGACGGTTGCTGAAGTTTCCCAAACGCCGAAGCCGCCACAAAAAGACCCGTACGTCGGTCAACACTCCGCAATACGCCATCAGGATAGGCGATGCGCGATCCGGTGGCCTTACAACTGCCTATGACGGGACAGCGCCTACTACCTTGCAGATGAAGGGCGGCATCGACTTGCTCGGCCTGAGGACGACGTGCCTCGGTCAATTCGTGCTGGTACATGCCCTTGCCGGCGATGCACATAGCCACCCCGGCTCCACAAAGCACGTGGCGCTGCATCCGTCGCCGGAGGCCGCGTTACCATCATCGCATTGCTCGTTGTCAGAAACGACACCGTCACCGCAAGTCGCCAAATTCACCCTACAGCCCTTGGAACAGCCGTTCAATCCGTTCTCCACCCCGAGGTCACATTGCTCATGGTCCTGCTGAACGATTCCGTCGCCGCAATAGGCTCCCAAGCCTCGGCAATTCATGCTGCATGCACCATAGCCCGTTGCATTGTCGGCCCGGTCGACGCCATTGTCGCAGTCCTCGCTACCAACGACGATTCCGTCACCGCACACTGATACGCAAATAGACCGCACTTCCGATATCATGCAAGTCCAGCCCGATTCCATCCCGCACGTGGCACTGCAGCCGTCGCCGGCAACGCTGTTGCCGTCGTCGCACGCCTCGCCGGTCTCAATTTTCCCATCGCCGCAGAGACTTGGCGCAACCACTTGACCGCCCGTGGTCGCGCTGCCGCCTGTGGTCGCGCTGCCGCCCGTGGTCGCGCTGCCGCCCGTGGTCGCGCTGCCGCCCGCGCCGTCGCGATTTCCGAGGTCGACGGGTTCGGTGCAACTTGCGATGAGGATGCCGAGCAATGAAACGTAGCGGAGATGAATAGTTTCCATAACATTATGTGACTCGAACGTGCACCTTCGATCGGTCAATCGACTCCCCCGTCGCCAAATTGACTTGAAGCCGCGATGCTCCGCACTTCGGCAGCCCGGGGACTTTCGGGATATCGCTCGAGGAATTTCTCGGCAGCAGATTGGGCTTCGCGACTTCGTCCAAGCGAGACGAGTGCTTGAACGATGCGCAAATCGACCTCGTGGCGTATCGCGCTTTGAGGCCATTTGCGACCATGCGCCCGGAACATCTCAAGCGCAGCAACAGGATCTTTGGCCAACTCAGCGACTGCCATCCGATATTCAGTAACTTGCAAGCCAAGCACCGATACCGGCTCTGCCGAATTCGGAATCGTCGCAGCCGACTTCGCTACCACGGGCAGACGCAAGACGACACCACCTTCGGATTCGGCTTCACGCACATCCACGTGTGACGCGATGGGTGCTTCGATGCGTCGATTGTCGAGCACAGGATCTTCTTTCGGCGAATCGGCTGGCGCCATGGTGCGCCGCGGTATTGGCCGCGGCGCACCATGGCCAGGTGCCACCGTCTCCGCCACCCGAAGGGGGTATTCTAACCGTGATGCGAGCCCAAAGCCAAGAGCAGCTGACGCGGCTAACAAGACAGCTACGCTCGGGATGACGAGGCCCATCCGCCACGTGGCATGTACTCGCCGAGTTGCAACAATCCGCCGATAGATGCGTGCCTGCACGCCAGGTTCTGCGGCGACTCGGGTCAATAGCGCGCGCGCTAGCTCCACTTCGCCCGGGAGATCAGTCATCGCGGCAATCCTTTCGCGGTTGGATACGGCTCCAGAGGCGCTTGAACTCTTGGCGAGCGAGAGCACGCCGCGAACGCAACGTGTTCAGCGGTAGCCCCAAGACCTCGGCCGCCTCACGTGGCGTTAGCCCCTCGATGTCGAGCAACACCAACGCGTCGCGCAGTTTCGCGCTCATCTGTCGCAACACATAACGCACTTGGCGCAAAGACTCATCGGCGAGAGCGTTGCGCTCGGGGTTCCGATCGTCTTCGAAACGACCCGCCCAACTGAGCCCGACCAACCAAGTTGCCGCGCGCCGCACCCTCCACCAGCGAAAGTGTTCCTGAATCATGCGCATCGTGACGGCGCGAAGCCAAGCCTCTGGACATTCGAGCGCGCCAGTTTCGGTCCGGTACGCGACCATGAACACACGTTGGGTCAAATCTTCGGCATCATGGCAGTCGATGCCAAAACGCAGAACCCAACGCATCACTGCATCGAAATGCGCATGGTAGAATTGCAAGAAATCGTGTTCATTGGACGCGCACGCGGGACGCGCTTCAGTGCTGAGCTCTCGACTTGCCGGTACGGCACAAGCAACCACAACCTAATCGTGTCGTGACCTTGGCAAAGTGATCGGTAGATTCGCTCACGCCCGTTCACTTTTCTGGATCGGCTCCTAAGGAGCGAACGAACGCCCACCGCGCGCAACACCAAACATAACTGAGCAAGTTACCCGCGGGCCGAGTCCAATTTCTCCTGTTGGATTGACATGATAGGCGTCGCGACGCCCGAGCACCAGACAGCCCACATCGACGCGCCCCAACCAACCCCTGCCGATCGGCCAGGACATGTCAAGCCCGGCGCCCGCAATTGGCGAAGCGGTCAACTTCGCCGTTGCCGCTTGCAGATCCAACTCTCGAAGCCGTGCCACTGCCACGCCAACGCCCACCCAAGGTCGATAACACAAATCACCAGCCCAGGGCACACCGAAGCGCAACAGTCCCTGGCTCGCCCAACGCCAGACGCGGTCGGGGCGTGCACCTGATATGGTCGGCCAACTCGATGCAACAACAAACTCTGTTGCTATCGGCACGCGAGTCGAATCGACGCCTCCCCCCAATTCGAACTCCGAGTTCAGAACAGTCTTCGGTAGCTCGATCTTCGGCCCAATGCCGGCAAATCCCCTAAATAAAGTCGTCGACCGCGAGTCAGCTGAGGTTGGAGACACGGCTCCAATTGGTGTGTTTGCTGTGGCCGGAAGTGGCGCCTTTGCTGGTGGTTTTATCGGTATCGCCGCAGTCGTCGCCATTTGTAGCAGTTGGGTTGGCTGCGACAGTTGGTCCACATTTTCTGTCGCACGCTGGGATTGAGTCTCGATGCGAGTTGGTTGTTTGAGTACTCCGACCTCGACGAAATGCGATTCGACTACGACCGCCATCGCTTCGGCCAAGGCGTGGCAATCCTGGCTCGAAAAGCGTCTTTCCAGTAAGGTCTCGCCGGAGTGGTCTGCCAACTGCAACACTGCATCGGCAAGCCCAGAGCGTGAGGTTACGACGTGACTTGACCTGCCACGCTCACCCGTCTGCTCAAATCCCTTGGCCGCCAGCGCGGCGACGAGTTCCACCTGGGTGGGGCACTCGCCTTCGACCTGAATCGAAAGTGACGGGTTCGCCTGGGCGCCAGCAGCGAAAGCGACGATCAGTGCCGTGAACCGCGCCGCTCGATACCGACCCGAATGTACGCCTATGGAACGCATCACCTGCACCGGCCACCATACTAAGAATGATGCTGAGTTTCGCGAATATTTCGACGAACTTCGGAATGGCGCTGTGATACCGCATTGCCACTGGTCCAAAACTCAGCAATTTGGGCAAGAGTTTGCAAACACGGCCGTTGTCGGATGCCGGTTCAACCAGTTAGCTCATTAGGCGTTGACGCAGGAACTGCTCGATCGTTATCCGGACTCATCAGCCAACCACTTCAGCTGCGGACCGTCAGGGCAATGCTGGCTCAAGGCGCGACCATGACGGTGGGTTCGTGATGATCGTTGTGGTCTGCAGCTTCTGCAAGCTGAAGAAGAACCAAGCGTGTTCATCGAATCAACGGTTTGTGTGACACCCTCATTTTTGCGACCGTTCGCGAATGAGCGTTCGATACCCGTCCAGCAGCAGTCCAAGCAAGTCGCATAATCGGTTTGGCCAGAATTCGGCACAGCTCTGGCCTCAATTCTGGCTAATGCGAGCCTGAGGCAGGAACGCGACTTGAGCCTGTCGGCGTTGCTGAGTCACGCATTCGCTGGTATGGAAAACACTCAACCGAGGTGATGTTGCCAATGTCCATCAAGCTATCGCGTAGCGTGCCAGGTCTGGTGAATTTTGTGTCCTGCGTGCTGGTGGCATCGCCTGCACTTGCAGGCACGTGGACAACCCTCAGTAACTACGGCGGAAGTAATACGATGTCCGTGTACAAGCCCACTACGGTCGCTGCTACGCCCGCCATCGTCGTCTCGTTGCACTACTGTGGCGGTTCCATGGCAAATGCCCAGGGCTGGTTCACGTCGTTTGCCGACAAGTATGGATTCCTCATTATTGCTGGCAAATCGACCGGGAGCTGCTGGGATGCCGGGCTCGGACGCAGCGGCGAGAGGGATGTCATCGTCAAGGCTGTGGACTACGTGATCCAGAACTACAATGCAGACAAGGCCCGCGTCTTCGCCGCCGGGGCGTCGTCGGGGGCCTGCATGACCCAAGCGCTGCTCGCTTCGTATCCTGATGTGTTCGCAGCTGGCTCGTCATTGGCAGGTGTGCCTGCGGGGGCCTGGACAGGTGGTGGCGAGTATGGCTGGTCCGCTTCAAGCTCGACTACCGCGGCACAATGGGGCGACAAGGTTCGGCAGGCAGATCCCGGTTTCAGTGGCACTAGGCCGCGAATCCAGCTCTGGCAAGGGCAAGGCGACACCACGCTGACCTATGCGCAAGCCTACCCTGCACAGGTCTTACAGTGGACGAACGTGTTTGGTGTGGCTGACGCCAACGGCACAAAAGCAAGTATCAAGCCCTCGGGCGCACAGGACACCTGGGATCGTACTTCCTACAAGAACGCATCCGGCACTGTTGTGCTGGAAGCAAATAGCGGTCCGAGCAGCGTACCTCACGATCTGACCGGCAGGGGATTGTGGACGGACGTGGTTCGCTTCTTCGGCCTAGACAACACCGCCTCCACCCCAAGCACTGGTGGTGCGAGCGCTGGCGGAGCCGCCAGTGGCGGTTCTGGTATTGGCGGCGCGGCGACTGGCGGTACAGCGACAAGTGGCGGCGTTGGCAATGTCGGTGGCAAAAGCGGAACGGCATCGGGCGGAGCGCCCTCGACAGGCGGGGCGAATGGAGGCGGCGGAGCTTCTACGAGTGGCGGTGCCAACGGCAGTGGCGGTGCATTCACTCGCGGTGGTACCAATGGTAGCGGCGGAGCACCTTCGAGCGGTGGCGCCAATGCCAGCGGCGGAGTTTCCGCGCGTGGCGGCACCGGCGACACGTGCATCGGTGGTGCGCTTGGTTCGAACGGTGGAACAACCGCGGGGGGCACGGCTTCGGCAAGCGGAGCAACGAGCACGGGCGGGGTTGCTCCTGCTGGCGGAACGAGCGATGTTTCTGGCCCGTTGA
>Ga0302323_100000708_pt1 | contig 26961 bp, 28 predicted proteins | sample Fen_T0_3_FD_201950 | JGI IMG/M metagenome (GOLD analysis project Ga0302323, IMG submission 201950) | Peat permafrost microbial communities from Stordalen Mire near Abisko, Sweden - Fen_T0_3 | ecosystem: Environmental > Terrestrial > Soil > Wetlands > Permafrost | place: Sweden: Abisko...
AGTGAGGGGCCCCGGAGCGGCGTAGGACGCTCTGGTGAGCAGGCCCGAGCTGACAGGACCCGCCACGCCGAAAGCCCGCGGGTCTCCTAGATGAACGCCTCTGCCCTACTCGCACCAACGCTAACCGAACGGCCTTGCCCCTGGTCCGGTCATGCCGGTATTGGCCCGTGTCCGTCACGTCGACCGAGACCAAAGGTGCACGCGCGACGCTTGCGAAAAGACCGCCGAGCCTAGTGCGTGCCACCGATCCAATCGCCGGGCTGGTGCGTATCAGACCAGGAGGTCTTCTCATGTCCAACCAGCTCGCGACCGCCCGCCACATCTATGCGGACTTCGCCAAAGGCAATATTCCCGGAATTCTCGCCACTCTCGCCGACGACATCCTGTGGGAGGAAGGCGCCACCGACCACGGCATTCCGTGGTTGCGGCCCGGCCGCGGCAAGGGGCACGTCGGTGAATTCTTCACCGTGGTCGGTCGCGAATTCGACATCGCTTCGTTCGAGGCCAAACAATTCTTCGAGGCGGGCAATACCGTCATCGTCTGGTGCCACATGCGCGCCACCATTCGGTCCACCGGCAAGCCCCTGGACGACGCCTTCGAGCTGCACCTGTGGCGCTTCGGCGCAGACGGAAAAGTCGTCGGATTCCGGCACGCGGTCGACACCCACGAGCAGTGGCTCGTCAGTCGCTGAGCGGCCGCCGATCCGAACAGCTCCGCCACCAGCTCGAACAGAGCCAGGTGGCGGAGCTTCTGAACAGAAACCCTAACGGGGAGCTACGCGTTCCAGGCCGCCAGCGTACGCCCCGTATCCTCCCACGCCCGCCAGCGCGACACCCGGTTGTCGCCTTTGAAGGTGAAGTGATGGATAACATTTTGAGTGACCTTGCGGCCGTTCTTCTTCAAGGTGGACTCGTACCGAATCAAGCAGGCGACGCTGTCATCGGACTCCAAGAAGCCGCTCGGCTCGAACACAGTGAAGTCGCATTCTTTGGCAAGGGCTTTGAAGAAGCTGGCAGCGTGGTCCTTGCCAATGCCCACGCCGTACCATGGAATGGGCGACGGGGTCTGGGTGTCGATGCCCCAGTCGATGGTGTCGGTCATGTGCTCGAGCAGGGTGGGCAAATCGCCCTTTTGAAAGGCGGCGTAGAGTTTTTGGACGGTCTCGGTCTTTTTTCCGTGGGCCATGCGAGCTCTCCTTGTTGTGGTACCCAGCCAGTACGTGTGGGAAGGGACATCGGATCACGGGTGGGTTGCTGATGCGCCGTCGCTTGCTACGCTTGCCATATGCAGGGTGAGGAACAGCCCCGCTTTGCCGCTGACCAGGCCCGTGCGCCGGCGGCCGAGAGCGATCCAGACGTGGCCTTGGTCGAGGCAGCGGCCACGGGAGACCGCGATGCGCTGGCCGCGCTGTACGACCACCATAGCCAGGCGGTCCTAGGTCTCGCCAAGCGCATTCTGGGGCCGGGGGCCGCCGAAGATTTGTTGCATGACGTGTTCCTGGAGGTGTGGCATCACGCCGCCGAGTACTCGCCGGCCCGCGGCAGCGTGCGTGCGTGGTTGATGGTGCGGGCCCGCTCGCGCGCTTTGGATCGCCTGGGACGCCGCAATCGGGACGCCCGCGTGGTCGAAGAGGTTTCCGTCGCGACCTCGGCGCACGCGAGCGCGCCGTTTGCGTGGGCGGATGGACGGGACGTGGATGCGCGGCGGGTGGGACGCCTGGCCATGCAGCTGGCGCCCGATTTGTTGTCCGTCCTGGAGCTGGCGTACTTCGAAGGACTCAGTTGCTCCGAGATCGGCGACAGGCTGCACCTACCCATCGGAACGGTCAAATCTCGGTTGGCCCGCGCGCTTGCGCAATTGCGACAAGCGGTAGGTCTCGCAGAAAGTGGTGCGCGATTATGACAAACCAAGCGTTTGATGATTGGGATGCGTACATCCTCGGGATCGACGATGTGCAAGAGCGTGCACGTGCGCGCGAAACCATCGCCGGGTCCGAGGACTTCGTCGCCCACCAGCGGGCGACCCATGAAGCCCTGGCGCGCTGGAGCAGCGGCGCTGCCGGCACTGAAGGCGAGGCCCGCGCCCGAGAGCGGGTCCGGGAGAGGCTTTACGGCACGCTCTGGTCGGTGGAACGCTTCCGACCTTTCTTCGCCGAGCTGGCGCGTTCGTTCGCCATAGGCATCGACGCCGTCGTGGCGCTCTTGCGCAAGGTCGACGAGCCGTCAAGCTACCAGGTGGCGCCGATCCCGGGTGTGCAATTTTTCCATTTCGCTCCTGGTGAAGGCTGCGGCTTTGCCGAGGCCGGCATCGTCAAGCTAAGCAAGGGCGCCCGTTTCCCGCGGCACCGTCATGTGGGGCAAGAGGTCAACTTCGTCCTGGAGGGCGCGCTCATAGATCAGGGCGTCTCCCATGGCCCCGGCGCCATGGTTCGCAACGGGACCGGATCCGAGCACGACTACCTGGCCGGCGCGCAGCGAGACCTGATCCTGGTCGCGGGCCACAACGGCATCACCTACCTCGAGGGGTGACCTGGGGCCTGCGAGCTCTCCACCCCACGCAGCGAAGAACCGCCTCGCCGACTTACGTTGCGTTGATGGTGACCAATTCGCTGCCGCCGTAGCCGTCGTAATAGTCGCTGTCATTCGGTGATGGGTCGCTCTGACTTCCGGAAAGGGTCGTGCACCTCACCTGAAGTGTGTGAGCGCCCGGTTCGAGCACCAAGTCGTAGTGCCACAGGGTCCAGATATCGGGACCCGGGGCGTAGTCGCGTGTCGCCTGGCGCCACTCGCCTCCATCCACCGAGACTTCCACGGAAACAATCGGATCGCTGCCGGCGAATGCGGTCCCATTGACCACAATCTCTCCAGCGGGGACGTCGTCGAGGGGAACATGAACCAAGGCGTTGGTTTGGTAAACGGCTTCCTTGGACCAACCATATTGGTCCCAGTATCCCGTAAACGGCTGATCGACGAAGTCGATACTGGTAATCCATTTCGGGTTCTTCATCCCGTAACGCCCAGGCACGAGGAGTCGCACCGGATAACCGTGCTCGGTCGGTAGCGCCACGTGGTTCATCAGCCAAACCAGCCATGCAGGTTTCTGCAAATCCCCCACTGGAATCGATGTGTAGTAGTCGTCTACGCTTCTGAACACCAACTCTGTCGTGCCCGGCGAGACTTGAACCTTCGCTGCGTGGAACACTTCAGTCAGCGGAAGCCCTGTCCATATCGCATTGGAGATGGCCAAATAGTCCGGGCCGGCGCTGATGCACTCGAGGGTATGCTCCTTGGTGCGGGCAGGAAGACCAGTCAGAGTGGCGTAGTCGATGCTGGCGATTTCGACGCCGCGGTTCTTGATTGAAAGAGTCCAGGTGGAGGCATCGACCTCTGGATTCGAGGAAGAGCTCGTGATGTAGAAGTATTCATTGGGAGTGATGGGGCCGTAGGCCGTTACGGGCTGCGGCCCACTCGGCTCGCCGCTGTCTTGGTTCGACGAGCCCGCGTCTGGTTGCGCACCTGCGATCGCGTCCTTCGGCGGCATGTTCCCGTCTTGCGGCGCGGGGACGCCGCCGTCTCCGCGCGAGGTTCGGCGGGGAGGGAGGCAGGCGGCGAGGCCTGCCGAGGCAACGGCTCCAATACTCCGTTCCATGAACTCACGACGAGTTTGAACCTGTACGGTCGAGCGCGTGCGGCGTGGCGCCATGTAACCCTCCGCTCAAAGAGGCAAGTCTTAAGCAGGCAAGCAACCCGTACAAGTGCCTTTTTGCGTGTGCCTGCGCAAGGCGCAACGGGACAAGTTGTCGATGCGTTTGGAGCTAACTACCCGCGGCGCTCCTGCGCGCAGCACGCCGGGTGGGGACGGGATCGGGCACGACTTCGCCGAGCTTCTTGCAGGCAAGCACCGCTTGGGCGGTTTCCTTGCGGCAGGTGCCACAGGTGCGTTTGCATTTCGCCGTCGTTGACGTGTCTCGGTCCTTGGCCTCGCAGCCGCACGCCTCTGCACAGCGCTCGCCCTCATCGCCGATCTTCTCCGTACAGCGTGCTACGAGATGCGTCCGATAAAGCGCGACTTCGTCCGGCGACAGATTCGGCAGATAGGTGGCGTAGTCCGTCGGGTCGCTCCTGGCCTCGCTGTTGTGCGGGTGCAGCGCCACACAACTGGCCAGCAGATCGATCCGCGCTGCCTCAGGCGCCGATTTCATGCGTGCGCGGCTGCGGGTGCACTGCGACTCAGAAAGGTAGGCGTCGCCTGCTTCGCGCAGAATCTCCAGCCGACGCTTGACAGCGGCGATGGCGGTCGGATGCGCGAGGACATAGCTGTCGATCAGGGTTTGCTCTTCCGAGGAACGGCCGGCCAGCCAGAGCATTCGTCCTTTCACTTCCACCAGCAGGTCCATCTGACCTTCGTCCAGCTTGCGGCCCTCCAGGAAGGGATCGAGCATCGGCAGAGCCTCCTCGATGACGGGCCAGTGCGCTGTGTTGAGCTCGGATCTCGGTCTATACACCGGCTGCTCGCTGTCGCAAGACGAGCAAGTCGTGTCGAGGAGCGACGCCAGGCAAAAGAGCGCGACGGACCGCCCATAGTCGAGGACAACCTCGAAGCTCTGCGGCGATTCCTTGGCTGCTTTGTGCTTTGCCTCGATCTCGTGGTTCGGAAACCTGAGCTTCCCGTCTCCGAGGACGAGTCCCGCTGCCTGGTCGCGTGGAAGGGGTGCGTTGTTCAACGGTGGCGAGCAGCCTGCGAAGAGTAACAGCACGAGCGTTGGCGGTGCCAGCCGGCACTCCCTCGCGCTCAAGGCAACACGCATCACCTGCACAGACCATCCCCATCGGCAGGGTAATGGCTCCTCTGGAGCGACCAGCCGCGGCGCCCATGACGCCGCCTGACCGCGGCCCGGACCAGAAGTCGGCGTCCCCTTGGCCCAGGCGATGCAAGGCTATGAACCACACAATCCAACCAGGAGAATCACCATGGGAGAGTTCATCGATAAGGCTAAGGGCAAGGTGAAGCAAGCAGTGGGTAAGGTGACCGGCAACAAGAAGCTTCAGGCAGAAGGCGTCGCGGACCAGATCAAGGGCGGGGCGAAGGGGCGTTTCGAAGAGGCAAAGACCGACATCAAACGCGCGGTTCGCAAAGAAGACAGCTCGCGGCCGACCACTTCATCCCATCGATAGCGTGGCGGGATGAACCATGGCCACAACCATTTCGGAAACGGAAAAGCGCGAGCACTTGAACAGCCTGATGAAGGAGTTCGACACGGCAATGCTGGTGACCCGCACCGCCAGTGGCGAGCTGCATTCGCGACCGCTTGCCATTGCGGACAAGCGAGGGGATGGGACGCTGTATTTCGCAACCTCGGTGGAGACGCAAAAGGTCAGCCAGATAGGGGCCGACCCTCACGTGAACGTTTCGATGCAGGACAAGCGTCGTTTCGTCTCTGTGACCGGAACCGCCCAACTCGTGAACGATCGAGCGTTGATAGACCAGTTGTGGTCGGAAGCGTGGAGGATATGGTTCCCTCAGGGCAAGGACGATCCGTCGTTGCGCATCCTTATCGTGCAAGCCACTGAAGCCACCTACTGGGATGCAGCCGGGCTGGAAGGACTACGCTACTTGTTCGACAGCGCCAAGGCGTACGTGTTAGGCACCCGCCCGGACTCAGACAACGATGAGCGGCACACAGCGCACGTCAGACTGTAGAGTCCCGCGCCTGTCAGCCGATGGTCACGTTGGCGGGGCCTCGGGCGGTGTAGATCTCCCAGAAACGATCGGCGATGGCAGACGCCTCCAGGGTCGCGCTGCCGCTGTCCCACGCCGTTCCCTTCACCGGCTGCAGAACAAGCACCTCACCCACGTAGATCCCCTGCGGTTGCAGCTTGACCGAAAGCAATGACGACGCCTTGTGCTTGGCGGAGTTGGCCACGCCAAGGCCCATGGCGTTCCAGCCGACGGTCATGGCATCCACCGCGGGATCGAAAAGGCCGAGGCCCCCGTTCGTGATGAGGACAGCCGCATCCTTCTGCTTGGCGAGATCAGGTAGCGCGGCCTGCACCGCAGTGACGAGCGAAATCACCGGCACGTCGAAGATCGAGCGCAACGAGGCCACGTCCGCCGTCAACAGATCGCCGGCAGCGGCCTGGTACGCGTTCCACTGCAGCACCGTGACCGGGCCAAGCTTTCCGCGCACGGCTTCGACCATGGCTCGTGTGGCCGCCGGATCGGCCAAATCGGTGGGGAACGCTTCCGCACGAATTCCCTTGGCAGCCAATGCCTTCACTCCTGCTGCCAGTCGCTCGCCATTGCGAGCCACCAAGGCCAGAGCAAACCCTTCCCGGCCAAATCGTTCGGCCAGCGCCGACGAAATGCCCGGGCCGTAACCGGCAATGATCATCGTCTTCGTCATGGCTTAGGTGCTAGCACACGCGTTGGGCTGTGCAATAAGTGGCATCAGAGGACCTGATTATGGTGCTCAAGAAAAAGGACGGCCCTTGCTCGGAGAACTCAAGAGCGCCTTTGCCAGCACCAATCGACGCTCCAATTGGCGGACCGAGGCTTCGGTGATGCGCTTGATGCCGACCTTCTTGTTCAAGTGCGCGTTGACTTGGGCGTGGCCCTTCCCGGTGGCGTGGACGATATCTGCCACGGCTGCACTGTTCTGTTCGCGCAGGCGACGGCGACGGGCCAGTGCGCTGGTGGCAGCCGGCGCGTTGTTGGGCTCGTGGTCGGGCAGGGGCACCGGCCGTAGCGGAACGCTCTCGAATACCTGGCCGTGGAAGGCCTGCGCGTTGACTTGCGACATGTCGACCAGATCCGGGATCGGATCGTCGCCCGCGCTGCCACTGTCTTCCTCGAGCACCTGCGGGCTCTCGATGGGACGCCCGTGCTCGTCCAAGGCCACCGCGGAGATCGCGGCGAACAGCGAGCACTGCCTGTCCTCCTTGTCCTCGGGGGAACCATCGCCGGCGCCGTCCCGGCCCGCCTCGACGTCCCACGGACGGCGCATGCCGAAGCCGTCGTCCTCATCGCGCGATGGTTTGCGCAGGGAGTGGCGCCGCTGCTCGGCAATGCCTGCCGCGAACGTCCGCAGGCGCTGGTCGTTTGGAATCAGCATGTACGCTGCTTGGCGACCCGGGCCGCCGGTCCATCGCACCAGACGACCGACCGCTTGTCGGAAGAACAATTCGGTGACCGTGTTGGTCGCGTACACGCCGACCCGCAGGCGCGGGATATCCACGCCCTCCGAGACCATGCGCACGGCGACGATCCAAGGCGCGCTGCCTAGGGCGAAGTCTGCGATCTTGCGCGAGGCGGCCGGATCCTCGGACGTGGCGACCGTCGGGTACGCGCCGATTCGTTCGTACATGATGTCCGCGATGGCGCGGGCGTGCTCCTGGTCCATGGCGATCACCAGACCGGCGGCCGTGGCGTCGGTTCGCCGCAGATGCGCGAGCTGCGCGTGGGCTTGCATCAGCACGCTCGGCAACCAGTCGCCACCGGCGTTCAAGGCGGTGCGCAGGCGCTGGTTGGCCAAGTCGCGGGTCAGCGGATCGTCGAAGGTGGCCGCGCAGTCGATGCCGCCCGGCGCGCTCCATTCCATGTGACCGTTGATCCGGGGAAAGTAGACGGGCCGAACCACCAGGCGATCCTTCAGCGCTTCGCCGTAGCCGTATTCGTAGTCGGGATGCGCCAGGTCTCCGTCGTAGCGTACGAACGGGATGGTGCTTTGGTCCGACCGGAACGGTGTTCCCGAAAGGCAAAGGCGGCGGGCGGCCTGCCCGAAGGCACACCGCACACCGTCGCCCCAGGAACGCGTTTCACCCGCGTGATGAATCTCGTCCAGCACTGCGTAGGATGTTCGTACCAAGTCCCGGAGCGCTCCCGGCGAGGCTGCCACTTGTTGATAGGTGACGACCACGCCGTGGACGTCCGACGGCAGGGCACCGTAGCCCGCCGTCCACTCAGGATCGAGGTGTAGATGCAGCCGCTCGGCCGCGTGCGCCCACTGCAACTTCAGGTGCTGGGTCGGCACCACGATCACGCAACGACGGACCTTTTGCGCAAGCAGTGCGCGGCGAATGGCGACCAGCGCGAAGGTGGTCTTGCCCGCGCCCGGCGTAGCGACCGCCAAAAAATCCGGCGATGTGCTCTGTTCCAGTCGGGCCAGCGCTTCTCGCTGCCAGCCCCGCAGCCGCACACCCACCGTCGCCGCGGGGACCGTCGCCTCCGCCGATTCGATGTAAGACAGGGTATCTATCGTGACTCCTTGTTCGCGCCATCGGCGCGAGGCCGCACCTTCTATAGGCTCGACCGACAAACGTCGAGCGAATGTGGCGAGGCGCCCGTTCTTTTTTTTGCGTCACCTCCGTCGGAAAGTTATCCACAGGAACGTGGGGCGCCAGCGTGACGAATCATGTCCCAAAGTCGAATCGTGGCGTTGTGGTGCCGACGTCAGTCCTCGCCGGCGGCTTCGCGTTTTTGCCAAAGCCTCATCACGCACTCGACGACGGGGGCTGTGCCTGACATCTTCGACACGAACCCATCCGGTCTGACTTCTGCCAGTCGGGCGTCGAGCTCGGCCCCCGTGGTGCCCGACACCAAGACCACAATGCTGGGAAGCCCTCGAGACAGCGTACGAAAGTTGCGGGACAGCACGCCTACGTCGAGGTCGGGCATGTGGACATCACTGACCAAGACGCTGGGGAAAAACGTCGTCAGCTCGGCCATTGCATCGACCAAGGTGGCCACCGAACGCACGAGGAATCCCTGTAACGCAAAGGCTTTTGAGATGGCTGCAGCCGCCACACGACTGTCGTCCACCACCAGAAGCCTACGCTCCAAGTGCTTCCTCGCCGCTGATCCGCGGACCGGATGCTCGGCGTCGGCTCCGAGCGCAAGCAGCAGCACCTGCCCCAGCTCGATAAGCGCGCGCACACAGCTGGTGTGGGCTTCCTCGGCCTCCGCCAGAAGGACTTCTCGCATGGCGTCCTCGGCCTGGCTTGCCGCCCGCCTCACGTCGGGTTGTTCTAGCTGCGCGGAATCCTGACCGATGAGGCGGAGTTCGTCGAGCGTTCGTTCGAGCGCCTGGGATGTGGGAGTGTGCAGCACTATCAGCGCCTGAGCCACCTGCCGTAAACCCGATTCAAACAGATAAGCACTCATCACAGTACCCCCAGTTCCTTCTGCTGTATCGATAGCTGCGCGAACATCTTTAGTCGCCCGCGAACGACTCTTCCCGGTTCCTAGTGATACCGCACTCTGGTCCGGTTGAGGTCGCTCGTGTGTTCTATGACCCTACCAAGATTGCCGCCAGTGTCCGCGTGGCCAATCCTGATCCCTTCTCGTTTCAGCATCTCCTTCGCGGCTGTCACGTTGCGCTCGGCCACCGACCATTGCAAGCCGATGGCACGAACGACATTGGCGCCTCCGACCAGCGTACACACGATCTCAGACCTGTAGACCCCACGTTGGTCAAGCTCACGAAGCATGTGGCGGATGGAGCACGTGACGTACTTCAGGTCACTCGAGTGGGGGGCAGTCTTCCGCCGGTAACACCGTCGTGGGCAGGTCTCGCGACAACAGAGACCAGCGATTCTTTCGGGTAGTTGCGCGTGGCATATCGCTGACAGTTGCAGTCGCGGCACGTGGAAGATCACGGCGACGCAGGAACCCAAGACTGTTCGCACCACAGTCGGTGTGTCGACAACGAGGACGGCGCCCAGACCAAGCGAAAGCCGCTGGCGGCCGTTGCGCAACGCAGTTGTTGGCGAAGAAGGTTGCGAAGACGACTGTCCCACGATGTCCCCGCCAGCGTATCGACAGGTGTTGAGCTCCGATTTAGCGCTAAAGCTTGGCTGCCGTCCGTCGATGCTCGATGCTCGTCTCGGGGTTGAAAAAAGGAAGGATCGGATAGCATGGACTTCTTCAGAAATCTCAGAATCGGGATGAAGTTGATGGTGGTCGTTCTCTCGGTGGTTGGTATGACGACCTTCCTTGGGATCTTCTCCATCGCCCAATTGTCCAAGGTCAACGATGTCACAGTAGACATCACCACCAATTGGCTACCCAGCGTCGAGTTGCTCGGCAAAGTGAGCGGCAGCCTCAACCTCGTTCGCCGAGTTGCCTTGGCTCACAGCATGACCAAGGACAAAGATGTTCTGGCACGTTATGAAAAGCTGGGCGAGGGGGCCGTCGAAAGCCTGAAGGAACTCTTGGTGAAGTATGAGAAGCTTATCACCAGCGACGAGGAGCGCAGGCTCTACGACGGCTTTCGCACATCGTGGGTAAGCTACATCGACTATCACAATCGGGTGATGACGCTCAGCCGGGACATGAAGAAGGACGAGGCCATGGCGCTCAACGTCGAGGCCAAGAAGTTCTTCGACGAGTCGATGGATCTCCTCGACCAGGATATCGCACTCAATTCCAAGGGCGCCGCCACCGCCAGCGCCAATGCGGAGAGCCTCTACAAGTCCTCACGTGCACTCATCATCGTGGCACTGCTCGTGTGTGCAGCGGCCGGTACTGCGCTTGCCGTCCTCGTGGGTCGTGCCATCAGCAATTCCCTCAAAGTCGGCGTAAACGCCGCTACCAAACTTGCCCAGGGCGATCTCTCCGTGAAGATCGACAACGTTAGCCAAGATGAAGCAGGACAATTGCTGCTAACCATGGGAGAGACGGTCAAGAGTCTGCAAGAGGTCACCCAGATGGCCGAGGAGATAGCGGGTGGAAACCTCCAGGTCGACGTGAAGCCTCGGTCGAATGTCGACTCCTTGATGAAAGCGCTGGCCGACATGGTGAAGCGACTCTCAGACGTCGTGGTGGAGGTGAAGAGCTCCGCCGACAATGTAGCATCGGGATCGGAACAGTTGAGCCAGTCGGCCCAACAGCTAAGCCAGGGGGCAAGCGAGCAGGCATCGTCCATCGAGGAGATCTCGTCGTCGATGGAACAGATGAGCTCGAATATCAAGCAGAATGCAGAGAATGCCATGCAGACGGAGAGACTCGCCCTCAAGGCCGCGGAGGATGCCAAGGAAGGTGGCGAATCGGTCGCGAAGACCGTCGATGCCATGAAGAAGATTGCCAGCAAGATCTCGATCATCGAGGAGATCGCCCGCCAGACCAACCTGCTGGCGCTCAACGCCGCCATCGAGGCAGCCCGCGCCGGTGAACATGGGCGAGGTTTTGCGGTGGTGGCCTCCGAGGTGCGCAAGCTGGCCGAGCGAAGCCAGCGGGCAGCCGGGGAAATCACGGAGCTTTCCGGCAGCAGCGTCAAGGTCGCCGAAAAGGCCGGCGAGCTCTTGGGGAAGATTCTGCCCGACGTGCAAAAGACCTCAGAGCTGGTGCAGGAGATCTCCGCCGCCAGCCGCGAGCAAGATACGGGTGCGACCCAGATTAACAAGGCCATCCAGCAACTAGACCAAGTCATCCAGCAGAACGCTGCTGGGTCAGAGCAAGCCAGCTCGACCTCGGAGGAACTGGCCGGTCAAGCCGAACAGCTGCAATCAGCCATCAGCTTCTTCCGGGTCAGCGGAGTGTCATCGGTGGTCAGCGCCAAGCGCCGAGCGCCTCGGGTCGTCCTAGGGGCCAAGGCGGCGGTGCCTGCTCTCGCGGTGACGTCGCCACCCCACAAAGGTAGCAAGAAGGGCATGACACTGGACTTGGGCTCTGATGCGGATGATGCGGGATTCGAAGATTTTTCGTCGTCGGAGAAGTAGCCATGGAGCGCCAAGGTGCAACTTCGCTAGCGCAGTACTTGACCTTCAAGCTCGACGAGGAGCTATTCGCGATGGACATCGGCAAGGTTCGCGAAGTCCTCGAATTCACCACTCTCACCAAGGTGCCCCGCACCCCGGCCTTCATGCGTGGGGTTATCAACCTTCGCGGTAATGTGGTTCCGGTGGTCGATATGAGGCTGAAGTTGGGCCTCGCCATGACCGAGAAGACCGTCGACACCTGCGTGGTGATCTCCGAGGTATCGGTCGACGGTGAGACCACGATACTTGGCGCGCTGGTCGACTCGGTCCAGGAGGTAATCGACCTTGATGACACCAACGTCGCGCCGCCACCTCACCTGGGCAGCCGCATCGACGCATCCGTCATTCGGGGCATGGGTAAGCGCGAGGACCATTTCGTCATGATCCTCGACCTTGACCGCGTCTTCACCTCCGCGGAGCTTCGCGCGTCGAGCGGGGATGCCCCCGCCCAGGGCATCGCGCAGGGGTTACCAGCCTAGCATCGCCTTCCAATGCTCGATGAGTCACTGGACCGCACATGGATACCAGGGAATCGCTTAAGTCCGCCGTGGCTCGCTTCCACACGATGGTTGGCGAGCTTGGTCGATTCATGGCCGATTCAGAGACCGTGTTCTTGGCAACAGGGTCTAGCCTCCAGCACCTGGAGAGTGAGGCGAACCGCGTCCTCGCCGAATCTGCGGGCGAAGCGCGCATGGGAAAGGGCGAACACGACCCGGCTGCGACCCTGCGCGAGGGGTTGAGTGAGCTGGATCTGCACCTCGAGCAGGGCAAGACCAACACCGAGAAGGGACTGCGTGCACTGACCCAAGTCCTGGCGGGGATTGAGAAGCTTTCAAGCCTCGACGGGGAACTCCGGCTGATCATCGCCACCCTGCACGCGCTCGCATCTGGCACTCGGCTCGAGAACGCGAAGCGTGGTGCGGCAGAGACGGGATTCGCTAGCGTGGTCAGCGACCTACGAACGATGGCCCGGGAGATCGAGCCGAAATTCGGCGAGGTCTTGACGCGAAGTCGAGAGGTGCGAATCACGGCAGAATCGGTGCTGGCGCAAGCGCGGTTGTTTCTCGACCGACACCGGAGGCAGATCAAGGACTTTCGCCAGGACACGCGAACCCAGCTCGCCACGATGGCGAATGCTTGCCAGACCTCGGAAACACTGGCCGGGAAATCGACGGACAGTATGAGCCAGGTCCGGTCCAGCGTGGGCACGGTCCTCCAGTCACTCCAAGTGCAGGACCTCGCCCGCCAGATGATCGAGCACGTCGTCCAAGATTTGGAAGAGTTTGCGTCGGCCGCGCAAGGCGTGCTCGATGCCCGCGCGGACCTGCCAGAGTTGCGCTCCTGGCTCGCGGAGCTTGCCCTGGTGAGCCGTGTGGAGTCTGCGCAGCTTGGCAACGCCACGGACCGGTTGGTCAGCGAGTTATCGCACATCGACAGGAGTCTGCAGTCGATCGTTTCTGCGCTAAGCGTGCTTGCCAAAGATAGCGCGAGCTTTTCGGGAAAGAATCTCGGGACATCCCTATTCGCACGGCTGGAAAATGGAATCCGGATAGCAACCCAGACCCTGCGCGCCCACGACGAGCAGACAGACAGCATGGTGCGTGCTTTGAGCAAGGTTCGCGAGGCCGCAAGCGGTATCGAAGAGCTGGTGGGCGAGGTTGCGCTGTTGGGTGAGGATGCCAGGTTCATCGGTCTCAACGCCATGGTGAAGGCCGGCAGGGTCGGGCAGGCCGGTTCGACTTTGACGGTTCTGGCACGTGAGATTCAGACGGTCTCGGACCAGATCCAAAGCTTCACTGCTTCCGCCGCATCGATCATGGAATCGGTCGCGCGGGAGGCAAGCGCACTGGTGGACGCGCACGGGCAATCGGGCTCGCAACGGAGCAGCGACGAGGTGTCGGGACACTTGGAGCAACTGATAGGTAAGGTTGGGTCATACCAGTCGTCCCTTACAAGCGCTGTCAATACCTTGCTTGCGGGAAGCAACGCCTTGAGGCTGGAGGTCGCGGGCACCAGCCGAGCGCTTCAACAACTGGTCGAACATGCCAAACGACTTCGCTCGACCGCAGCTGAGCTGGGGAGCCTTCACAGGTTGGCCTTGTTGGCCTCGGGGGGCGCGTCGCGGCCGCCCGGTCGGTCGAACGGCGAATTCGACCGCCACACCATGGAGCAAGAGCGGCAAGTTTTGCGAGCGGCGCTTGGCGATGGACCGGACATGCGTGAAAGAATCCCTAAAGCTTCCGATGCTCAATCGCCGGAGGGTACGGTCGACTTCTTCTAATGGAATCGAGAGGACGAGGTTCATGCCTAAGAAGATACTGGTGGTCGACGATTCGGCGGTGATCCGCCAGGTGGAGGAGGGGGTGCTCGGCAAGGCAGGGTACGAGGTGGTCTCTGCGAATGGAGGAACCCAAGGCGTGGCACACATAGATGCGACGACGTTCAACTTGATCTTGACCGACCTCAATATGCCGGACCTCGACGGTGTGTCCTTGATCAAGCACTCACGGGCGGGTCTCAAGAATCGCCTCACACCGATTGTCATGGTCACCACAGAATCCAAAGACACGAAGAAACAAGAGGGGAAGACAGCAGGTGCGACAGCTTGGATGGTCAAGCCATTCTCCGCCGATCAGCTGTTGTCCGTCGTCAAACGCATCATCGGCTAGGACGGTACCATGGCAGCCAACGATCAACTTGCAGCATTGTTCCGCGAGGAGGCAGGCGAGCATTTGGCGACGCTGGAGACGACCCTGCTCGAGCTAGAGAGTCGTCCCCAGGATCCCGAACTGATTGCCCAGGCGTTTCGCGCTTTGCATACAATCAAGGGGTCGAGTGCGATGGCGGGATTTGACCGCATCAGCGCCATCACCCACGAAGTGGAGTCGGTCTTCGCACAAATGCGACAGGGCAAGGTCCAGGCCACACCGGCCATCATCGCCCTGACCCTGGAGACCAAGGACCTGATCCGGGCCATGCTCGATCCAACCGCACCGGTGTCGCAGGAATCGCACCAGCGCATACGCGACGCTTACCAAGTGATGCTTGACCGCATTGTTGGCCCAGAGCCAGCCGGCAACAGCGCATTTCCGATGTCCCCGTCAAAGGATGTGTCGAGAGGCCTGCCGGAAGCAGCGACGGGATTTCGCATCGAATGGGTTCCGAATCTCGACTTCTTTCAAAATGGAAGCAACCCCATCGGCATCCTCGCCGAGCTGAACGACTTTGGTCCATGCGAAATCACGACCAAGCTGGGCACGTTGCCCCGGCTGGAAGATTTGGATCCCGAGAATTGCTACCTGCAATTCGAGGTGGTCCTTCGGACCAACAAGAGCGAGAACGACCTACGGGAGGTATTCATGTTCGTCGTGGACCGCTCTGGCCTGCGCATCTCGACCTGGGATGCTCTTTCTGCCGGCAAAGAGTCGTCACAGGCAACGCCCGTGCGCTGTCTGCCTGGGGTCGTTCCTGCGGGGACCACCGCGCCATCGCCTGAGAAGGCTACCCCGCGCGACAGGCCGGCCACGGGGCGCCCGGCTGACACGGCGTCCAGCATCCGTGTCTCTGCGCAGAAGCTCGACAGTTTGGTGGATCTGGTCGGTGAGCTCGTCATTGCCCACGCACGGCTGGCAGAGCTTGCGTCCACGCGCAGTGACGATCAGTTGGTGTCTGTGGCAGAGGACATCGGACGGCTATCAGCGGAGCTGCGCGACAACACGCTCGACATTCGCATGGTTCCCATCGGCACGACTTTCGTCCGTTTCAAGCGCTTGGTGCACGATCTTGCCTCCGAGCTTGGGAAGGACATCGAACTCGAGACCGAAGGGGCGGAGACTGAGCTGGACAAGACCATGATCGAGCGCCTGGCGGATCCACTGGTGCACCTGATCCGCAACAGCTGTGACCATGGTATCGAAGCGCCGGAGGTGAGGCGTCAGGCAGGAAAGAAACCCAGCGGCACGGTCAAGTTACGCGCCTACCACTCGGGGCAAAGCGTCTTCGTCGAGATTCGTGACGACGGTGCGGGGCTCAATCCGATTTCCATTCGCAAGAAGGCTATCGCGTCGGGCCTGCTCGATGAGGCCGCGCAAGTACCTCCGGAGGAGCTTTACACGTTGATCTTCTTGCCGGGGTTTTCCACTGCCAAGGCCGTCACCAGCGTTTCGGGGCGGGGTGTGGGGATGGACGTGGTGAAACGGTCGGTCGAGGCGTTGCGTGGCCAAATCGACATCGCCAGCGAGCTTGGCAGCGGCACCACCATCCGTCTGCAGTTGCCCCTGACGCTGGCGATCATCGAGGGCCTGTTGGTGGCGGTCGGCGATGGCCGGTTCGTCTTGCCCATGTCGCTGGTCGAGGAATGCATCGAGCTGACCACCCTAGACATCGAGCGTTCCCATCAGAATCACCTGGTCAACGTGCGCGGGGAGCTGGTTCCTTATGTCCGGCTTCGCGACTGGTTCGGCTGCATCGGTGGGCGGCCCACCATCGAACAGGTCGCGATCACAACGATCGATGGAAAGCGCTATGGCTTCGTGGTGGACGGGGTCGTGGGCCAGCACCAGACCGTCATCAAGTCACTCGGCCGGATGTATCAGAACGTTCGCGGGTTGTCCGGGGCGACCATCTTGGGTGATGGAACCCTGGCTCTCATTGTCGACGTTCCCGCGCTGCTGCGGAGCGTACAGCTGGCGGCCTGAGATGGGGACTGCCGAATCCCAAATGGCCTCGCCAAACATCGATCGGAGCGATTTCCGATTGGCGGCGCGCGACTTCGACTTGCTGGGACGGTTCATCGAAAGCGAGGTCGGTATCCAGGTCCCGCCATCGAAGCACGCGATGATCGAGGCACGTCTGCGCAAACGTTTGCGCGCCCTTGGAATGGCTAGCTTCCAGGAGTATACGGACCGCGTCCTCAGGTCTGGGCGGGACGAGGAGGAGATTGTTCATCTGATCGACGCAGTTACGACCAACAAGACCGACTTCTTTCGGGAACCACACCATTTTGACTACCTCGTTAAGGCCGCGATTCCATCCTTGCTCGATGACCAAGGGGCGGGCTTGGCTCGGCCCTTCACAGTGTGGAGCGCCGCCAGTTCGACCGGTGAGGAACCCTACACCTTGGCCATGGTGCTAAGTGAGTTTGCCGAAAGGCATCCGATGCGCTGGCAGGTTCTTGCAACCGACATATCGACGTCCGTCCTCGAGCGCGGCAAGCGCGGCATCTACAGCGAGGCCGTTGCAGAGCCGATTCCCTCGGTTCTTAAATGCAAGTACCTTCGGCGGAGTCGTGACCGAGAACGGGGCCTCGTGCGAGTCGTTCCGGCATTGCGGCAGAAGGTGACGTTTCAGCGTTTGAACCTGCTGTCGCGCCGCTATGCCATCCCTGGCCCCATCGACGTGATCTTCTGTCGCAACGTCTTCATCTACTTCAACCGGAAGACCCAGGCGGAAATTCTACATCGGTTCGTCAATCTGTTGCGACCCGGCGGATTCGTATTTCTCGGTCATTCCGAGACAACCAACGGGTTGTCGGTCCCGCTGTCTCAGGTCGAGCCAACCGTCTACTGCAAGGGAAAGTAGCGATGCCCAAGAGTATCAAGGTTTTGGTCGTAGATGATTCTGCGGTTGTCCGGCAGACCCTTAGCGAAATCCTGGCATCCGACAAAGAGATCGGGGAAGTGGAGACGGCATCCGATCCGTATGTCGCGGTCGAACGCCTTCGTAACTTCATCCCCGATGTCATCACGCTGGACATCGAGATGCCCCGCATGGACGGACTGACCTTTCTGCAGAAGCTGATGGCGCAGCATCCGGTTCCCGTGGTGATCTGTTCCAGCTTGGCGGGAGAGGGCTGCGACAGCACCCTGCGGGCTTTGGAGCTTGGCGCGGTGGACATTGTCACAAAGCCGAGGCTCGGCACCAAGCTCTTTCTCGAAGAGTCGCGCGTCCACATCTGCGACGCAGTCAAGGCTGCCGCCAAGGTGCGGGTCCGTCGGGGGGGCGCGCCCGGCGCGACGGCGGTGCAACCAAAGCTCACCGCTGACGTCGTGATAGCCAAGGGGTCGGGTCACGCGATGATCGAGACCACCGAGCGCATCGTCGCGGTGGGTGCTTCGACGGGCGGGACCGAGGCGCTACGCGAGTTTCTGGAAGTGCTGCCGGTGAATTGCCCGGGCATCGTCATCGTCCAGCACATGCCGGAGAAGTTCACCGCGGCCTTCGCCAAACGCTTGGACTCCATCTGTGCTGTGCAGGTGAAGGAAGCAGAAGACGGCGACACGGTGATTCGTGGTCGGGCTTTGATCGCGCCCGGCAACCGCCACACCATGCTCAAGCGCAGTGGCGCACGCTATTACGTCGAGGTCAAGGACGGCCCCTTGGTGTCGCGCCATCGCCCGTCGGTAGATGTCCTGTTCCGTTCGGTGGCGCGGTATGCCGGCAGGAACGCCGTGGGCGTGATCATGACTGGCATGGGTGACGACGGTGCAACCGGCATGGCGGAAATGCGAGAAGCGGGCGCTACCAACCTTGCCCAGGACGAGTCTACGTGTGTGGTCTTCGGCATGCCTGCGGAAGCCATCAAGCGCGGCGGCGTGCACAAAGTGCTTCCGTTGCACGAGCTGGCCAACGAAGTGCTGCGCTTGTGCGCTTAGCGGCGGCCCTAGTCGCCTGGGCAGTCCGAGCGCGTCCGAGCGTGTCCGCATTGCACGGCAGTGTTCCCAACGGTAGAACCGTGAAGGGTCGAACCTCATGGACACCGAAGGTCGAAGACGCTCAGACAACTTCGAAGATCGCGGCCAGGGGCCAGGCGTCGGGCGTGCGGCCATGGCTTTGCCTATCCAGGCCTTGTTCGGGCTGGTCCGCATGCTGGGCATCAAGGGCACCCTGGCGGTCGCAGCCGTGGTGGGCGTCGGCTATTTCCTGTTGCCGTCGGGGCTCAAGCAGCAGCTGTTCGGCGTCGAGGGCGATCAAGCGAACGGTGGGGCGGGCGCTGCCAGTGTCTGCAAAAATTCGCCCAGCAGCGCCAAGGCCTGCGACTTTTCGAGAGTCATTCTCGCGTCGACGGAGGATGTGTGGACCACGACATTCCGCCGCAGTGAGCTGCCGAGCTACGGGCGGGGCCAGGTGCAGTACAGCGATCCCACGCTGGTGGTGTTCGCCGTCTCGGTGGATACCGGCTGCGGCACCGCCACGTCGGCCGTCGGTCCGTTTTACTGTCCGCGTGACCGTCGGCTGTACATCGATCCAAGCTTCTATCAAGTCATGGAGCGCCGTTTGCGGGCTCCCGGCGATTTCGCCCAGGCGTATGTGATCGCCCATGAGGTTGGCCATCATGTCCAAAACCTGATCGGCGCGACCAGCGCTCGACCCCGAGGAGAAACCGCCAATCAGGTCTCCGTGCGGGTAGAGCTGCAAGCTGACTGCTTCGCCGGAGTCTGGGGCCACACGGCCCGCGCATCCTTGGCCATCGACGAGCACGACTTGAAAGAGGCGGTCAACGCCGCGCATGCCATTGGTGACGATGCTTTGGGCAACACCAATGCAGCCGACCACACCCACGGGACCAGCGCCCAACGCATGCGCTGGTTTCGCCGCGGCTTCGAAACCGGCGACGCCCGGCAGTGCGACACGTTCAGCATCGCCAGTCCGCGCGAGTTGTAAGCCCCGATGGGGGAGCTTGGTAGGGTGCGACTCACGCTGACAACCACAACCCCGAACCCGGCATCCTACCTTCGCGTCGCGCGACATGGTCTCGGCGCATTGATTGCACCAATCGGGTACAAGGAGCACTCGAACATGAAACCGAAGAACACGATCTGTCTCTGGTACGACAAGGACGCGGAAGATGCCGCGCGCTTTTATGCCGCTACCTTTCCGGACAGCAAAGTAACCGGCGTTTACAAGGCGCCGAGTGACTTTCCTGGCGGCAAGCGGGGCGATATCCTGACGGTGGAGTTCACGGTCTTGGGTATTCCGTGTCTAGGCATCAACGGCGGCCCTGCCTTCCAGCACAGCGAGGCCTTTTCTTTCCAAATCGCGACAGACGACCAAGAAGAGACCGACCGCTACTGGAACGCCATCGTCAGCAACGGCGGCCAGGAAAGTCAGTGTGGTTGGTGCAAGGACCGCTGGGGCCTGTCTTGGCAAATCACACCCCAGGTCCTCACTGACGCGTTGGCGGCAGGCGGGGCTGAGGCGAAGCGCGCCTTCGAAGCGATGATGTCGATGAAGAACATCAACATCGCCGCCATCGAAGCCGCACGGCGCGGCTGAACGAGGTGCTGCGGCGGTCAGAATACGCGGTTCGCGCTATAGTGCTGCCCCGATGTCCAAAATCCTTGCTCAACCGGGAGAGGTCGCCGCAATACCAGCGCCTTCGCTCGTCTTGGTCCCGGCTTCCGGGCCCGTCGTGAAGGCTGATGGGCATACGCGTCTGGCCAGCGCTTTGATCCGGCGCAAAACAGTCGACCTCTTTCGCTACCTTCCCCTTGCCCTGACCGGCGACGAGGAAGCCATCCATCAACTGCGGGTTTCGGGCAGGCGGTTGCGCGTGGCCTTGACGCTTCTGGCAGCGAAGCCCGACGGCCGCCGCGCCAAGCGCGCACGAAAACTGCTGCGCCAGATTACGCGCACGGCGGGACACAGCCGTGACCTGGATGTCTTGCTCGAATCCTACGATGGACGCCTAAAGGCTCTGCCGTCGCCGACTGGGGAACAGCAGCTGCTTTGTCATCGCCTGGCCACCGCCCGCCGTCGGAGCCGCGGTCGCATGGTTGAGAGTCTGCTGGACCTGGAAATTTCTCGGCTGCGTGCCGACCTCGCCGCATTGATTGCCCGTGGTGGCCCGCCGCCCTCCGTGGTGTGCGAACGATTCGCCGCCGACAGCCAGCGCGAATTCCTGTATCTCCAAGAGGGATTCGCCAAGCTCGGGCCGCACTTGGATGCAGAAGAACTACACGCCTTGCGTCGCCGGGCCCGCAGTGTCCGCTACGCGGTCGAGGTCTTCGACCAGGTTCGCAACTTCGAATCCGCCGCCACGAAACCCTGGAAGGCTTTGCAGGGTCTGATCGGCGTCATTCACGACCACCATATGCTGGCCAATTGGTTCGACGCCGAAGCCAAGGCTGATCACAAAGCCGGGAAGCAGGCCCTCGCCGCCGCCGCTAGAAATGAGGCGAACTGGGCCCGCTCCACCATGGGCCAGCTTCACGCCCAATTCCTTGCCGCGGATCCCATGGCGATCGTGGCGATGGGACTGGCGGCCCTGGGGCAGACCGCGCAACGGGACTGAAGATTATGCGTCTGCTCTTCATCCGCCACGCCATCGCCGTCCCCGCCCCGCGCGGGATGCGTGATGAGGAGCGCCCGCTGAGCTCCGATGGGGAGAAGCTCTTCGGCCAAACCGCCCGCATGCTGGCGCGCGCAGTGCGACCTCCAGCGGCCATCCTGACCAGTCCCCACGTTCGAGCCCGGCACACCGCGGCCATCGTGGCACACGCCTGGGGCGACGGTTCACCCATCGTCGTGCCTGCCCTTGTCGACGGAGACTGGCCGGGTATCTGCCGCATACTCGCGAACTACCAGGACGATGATACCATCGCCCTCGTCGGGCATGAGAGCTGGCTGTCCACGCTCACCGCGCGCCTCCTCGGCAGCGACAATCACAAGGCCTTCGACTACCGCAAAGGAGGGGCCGCCCTCATCGAGACGCGGAACGTGCGATCGTGCAAGGGCTCGCTGCTTTGGTTCATACCTCCGCGCATTTTCCGGCGCCTCGAATAGCTGCCGCGGAAGGCCCCCCATGAAAGCACACCTGGCTTACCTCAACGCAACTGCCAACCGCGTCGCCGAGGAGCATGCGCATCATTCCTTGCCCGTGAACTGGCTGAATCCTTACCTCGCGGCCGAGTCTGAGGATGCCAGGAAGGGGCACATCGCAAAGGCTGGGGCAGCCCTCAACTGGGACTTCAAGCGGACCAAGCCGTGGGTTCGTTCCCTTTCACCTGGGTGCAAGCTTTGCGGCGAAGGACAGTGGTCGTGCCTGTTCATCACGGGCCTCTGCAATGCCCACTGTTTCTATTGCCCCGCCAGCCAGGACAGTGATGAGACGCCACAGACCCAGCGGCTGCTTTTCGAAGAGCCCGAGGCTTACGCCCGCTACCTCAACGGGTTTGGCTTCAAGGGCGTGAGCTTCAGCGGAGGGGAGCCGTTGATGGTGTTCGATCGCACCATCCGGTCCATCGAAGCCGTTCGGCGGTTATGTCCACCCGACGTCTACATCTGGATCTACACGAACGGGATCCTGGGCAGCGAGGCGAAATTCAGGAAGCTGGCCTTGGCTGGAATCGACGAAATTCGTTTCGATCTGGGTGCGACCAACTACCACCTTGGGGTGCTACACGGGGCGGCCGCGTGCATCCGCAACGTGACGGTGGAGATCCCCGCCGTGCCCGAGGAAGTTGAGCGCCTGAAGGGACTCTTGCCTAAGTTATGCGAGCTCGGGGTGACCAGACTGAACCTACACCAATTGCGTCTGACCGCGCACAACGCAGGACGCATGCTGCCGCACGGCTACACCTACCTGCACGGCGAGCAGCCGACTGTCCTCGAGTCCGAGCTCGCGGCCTTCGAGCTGATGGCATTCGTGGTTGGCCAGGGCCTTCCGATGGGCGTGAACTACTGCAATTTCCAGTTCAAGAACCGTTTTCAAAAGGCTGGGTTCCGTCGAAAGATGGCGACCCGCCTCGCCGAGGGAAACGAGCAAGTTACCGAGAACGGGTTCCTCCGTACCATCAGCACCCAGTCCGCGGGGGTCGAATCGGATGTGTCGCTCGCCACGCTCGCTTCGATGTCGAAGCTGCCAGAGCAGATAGTCCTTCACTACAAGGGCCGGGTCCTGGCCAATCTAGGTCCGCCCACATCCAAGCGACACCACACCATCGAAGGCATCGCCTATCCCATCGATGACGGCCTGACTGTCGAGCCCATCCTTTTGCGCGGTGGCCTGGTTGCTGACTATCTCGAAATGATGAGCCACGACGGAAGCGTCATCCCCAGCGGTCACCCGCTGTTTCAGGCGTGGCAGCGGGAATTCATCGAGACCGGGCTGGGCGACTATTTCTAGTCGGTCGGAAAGACGACCCGGCGCGTCCGATTTGGAGAGCGGTGGGCGTCCTTTGGATTTGACCCGGCCCCCTGCCTAATGTCTACTTTTACGGGCGAGATGAGGAAAACCTGTTGAGCGCTACCGGTGGCACCGTCGGAGTTTGCCGGTCGTCCTTGCGGCGGTCGACCATGGGCCCTTGTCTTTGTGAACATCGATTCGTCGTCCCCTTCATCAGGAGAAAACTATGCGACAGCAGTCCTTATTCATCGTCACGTGTGGACTCTTCGTGGTTCACCTAGCCTGCAGTGACTCTTCACCGACCAAATCGGATGCGGCGGTGGGCGCGGACGTGGCCGCGACCGGTGGTGCGAAAACCACCGCTACCGGCGGCACGCAGACGACCGGCGGATCGGTCGGCACGGGTGCCGGCGGTACAGCTGGCAGCATCACCGGCCCTGGTACCGGGGCCGGCGGAGCCGCCACCGGGGGCACGACGGGCACGGTGAAAGATGCTGCCCCCGACGTGCCCGACGCCAACGTCGCTGACGTTCCCGCCATCGAGGTGCGCATCGCAGACGTGGCAGCAACGGAAGCCGCCGGAGGTGAAGTGGGACTTACCGGGCCGGCTGCACGTGGCCAATACCTGGTCAAGAACGTCCTTGGTTGCGTCGGATGCCACACCCCGCAACTGGCTGGTGGAGGAGGCGCAGACAACAGCCGCTTCTTGGCCGGCGTCGAATGTTTTGCCAAAGACTCGACTGGCGGGTGCTTGAACAGCGCCAACCTGACCAACGATGGCACCGGTCTCAAAGACATGACCGACAACCAAATCAAGAATGCATTGACCAAGGGTATCGATCCCGAGCCCGGAGCTGACGGTGGCATCCAGTATTTGTTCGCCCAGATGCCCTACTACCAATTTGCCAACTTGACCGATGACGATGCGAACGCCATCGTGACCTACCTGCGCACGGTTCCTGCGGTAGCGCACGAGGCGGCCAATACCGGAACCTTTACCACGCAACCGTCGACCCCGCAGTGGGCCTCGGTAACCCTGGCCGCGCTACCCAATGCCGCCGGGCTCGACGGAGGTACGGCGGGTAGGGCCAACGGCAAGTACCTGGCCACGCTTGCGTGCGCCACCTGCCACACGCCGAACACCGCCGCGACGGCGCCATTGCAACTCGATGCCACCAAAGCATTCCAAGGCGGAAAGAAGTACAGCACGACGCTCGCTACCGACGGTGGATCGCTAACCAAAGAAATTCAAAGCAGCAACCTCACGCCGGACAGCACCGGCCTCAACAATTGGACTCCATCCCAGATCGTCACGGCGATCAAGGCGGGCAAGGACGAGGCGGGGCGTACGATCTGTTCGCCGATGAGGTCGCTGCCCGGCATCACCGACCAGGACGCGACGGACATCGCGAACTATTTGCTAGGCATTCCCGCGGTCGCCAATCCGAACATCACCGAGACCTGCGAGTAGTCAGGCCAAGGGCCTGGCGATTGGCCACGGCGGGCAGGCAGCCCCCGCCGTGGTACTCGCATGCGAGTGTTCAAGCCGGTAGGGGCTTGGATGTCGTTGTGCCCAGCCCAACCAGCCAAGCCCAACGGGATGGAGCCTCCCTGCCGTAGAACGTATACTGTGGGGTATGGCCAAGCATCCGGGCGGCACCGCCGCGAAAGAGCAACCCGCGTTCGTCAACAATCCTTTCGCCAAGTTCGCCCGCGAATCGACCCTTGCGGCCAAGCTGCCCAGCGCGCGGCCTGCGCCCGTGGCGGCGCCCGTCCACCGCCCGCCGTCGACGCTGGCACCTCGGCTGTCCATGCGGCACGAGGCCGTTGGTCGCAGTGGCAAGGTGGTGACCAGGATTTCCGGCGTGCCCGGAGTTGTTCTCGAAAAAGTCGCGGCCAGGCTGCGCAAGTCGCTGGGGTGCCAGGCCGACGTGGAAGGGGACGAGGTGGTCCTCGTGGGCAGCTTGAAGGAGCGTGCGGCCGAATGGTTTCAGAAGTTCGGCGACGTGCGGAAGCTGGCCTACGAAAAGCCCGTTCCATCGGCAGTTCCCTCCGGGCCGGAGGCGCCTCCGCCGCCGGCCCCTGTCGCGACCAATGCCTCGGGAACGTACCGAAAGAACATTCGCCCCGGGATGCGCGTGGCGGTGGTCATGAAGGACGATCAGCCGAGCGGCGAGCTTACCATGGGCATCGTTCGCGACCTTTTGACCAGCAGCGAAGAGCATTCCCGCGGAATCAAAGTGTGTCTAATCTCCGGCCAGGTCGGGCGGGTCAAGATCATCTACGAATAGGCGGGTGCGGAAGCAGGGGAGGCTGACGATGGGTGGGGCTGGTGACAGCCTACCCGCCACGCTGGCGATACGTCACGCTGGCGATACGGCCCCGTGGATGAAAGGCAAAATATGACCGCGCGGAGAAAGCCCAAACCACGCCGTAGGCATCGTACAGGAGATGCGAGGTACCGGCAGTGATGCGAGGGAAGTGGTGGTCACGGGCCTGGGCGTGGCCAGCGCAGCTGGTTGCGGCGCTACTCACTACTGGGACGCCGTGCTCGGCGGTCAATGTGGCATCCGAGACGCTTCGTGCCCTCCGGCGGCTGCGGTGTATCAGGCTTCGGTAGATTCAGTCACCCTCGAACGCGAGCTCGACCGAGCCGAGGTTCGCGTCGCCGACCGCGTGGTTCAACTCGCCGCGGTGGCGTCCTGGCAGGCATGGCGTGATGCCGGGCTGAACTCCCACCTGGCTCCAGGCCTGGCCGACCGTGCAGGTTTGGTGATGGGCTCTGGCCTCGGGGGAATCCAGTTTCAAGAAGACCAGATGTGGCGCGTCCTGCGTTCCAATGAAGACCGGATCCATCCGCATACAACGCCCCGGGTGTCGTCAACGGCGATGCTGGCCGAGGTGGCGCACCGGCTGGGATTGCGCGGACCTGGGTACGTGGTCAACAGCGCCTGCGCCTCCTCGGCGCATGCCATCGGGCAGGCGATGCGCGCCATTCGGTACGGCGATGCCGACGTCATGCTAGCCGGCGGTGCCGAAGCGCCCTTGACCCATTTCTCGCTGATGGCCTTCTCCCTTTTGGGCGTGCTTTCACGCGCCGAAGGGGGGCCCGCCTTCGCATGCAAGCCATTCGACAAAGGACGGGATGGGTTTGTGCTGGGCGAGGGCTCGGCCGCATTGGTCCTGGAGGAAGCCGACCATGCGCGCAGCCGCGGCGCCCGCGTGTATGCCCGCCTCTCCGGCTATGGCCAAAGCCTTGGCGCCTACCATCCCGTGCACGCGCGCCCCGACGGCACCGATGCGGCTGCGGCGATGTTGTCTGCTCTCCGGGACGCCGGTCTTCAGCCGTCGCAGGTTGCCTACGTCAATGCGCACGGCACTGCGACACGCGAAAACGATCTCGCAGAGGCCAAAGCCATGCACCTCGTGTTCGGCGAAAGGCACCAGCAACCACCCATCTCGTCGATCAAGCCGGTAACCGGGCACACGCTGGGTGCAGCGGGCGCGCTCGAGGCTGTCGCGACGGTGAAGGCCCTGGAAGCGGGCCTCGTGCCGCCCAATGCGAACCTCGGCGTGCAGGACCCCGAGTGCGCGGTCCGCGTTGCTACCGCGGCGACCCCGTTTCTTGACGGGAATGGCCCGCGCGTGGCGCTGTCCAACTCGTTCGGGTTCGGAAACATCAACGTGTCTTTGGTCTTCGAAAGGAACTCCGCATGAATGACACCGCCCCGCCGCTCTCGCGAGCTGCCATCATGGACGACCTCAAGGGTGCCTTGGCTCGCATCACTGGCCGCGCACCGAGCTCGTTGTCGCTGGTCGAATCCACTCGGCTGCGAGAGGACCTGGGCCTCGATTCATTTGCGGCCGTCGAACTGGTCTTCGAGGTGGAGGACCTGTTTAGCGTCCGGATCCCGCAGACCGCCGCAGTAGCATTTCAGACTGTTTCGGACGTCGTTTCGTACCTCTGCGCCGAGCTGGGCAAGCCACGGGCTGACATCGTCGAGCTTCCGGATCGTGCCAGTGCGCCCTGACGGTTTGGAGATCTTGGTGCTGGGCGGCGGCCCGGCAGGCTCGATGGCGGC
>Ga0302323_100000711_pt1 | contig 26913 bp, 23 predicted proteins | sample Fen_T0_3_FD_201950 | JGI IMG/M metagenome (GOLD analysis project Ga0302323, IMG submission 201950) | Peat permafrost microbial communities from Stordalen Mire near Abisko, Sweden - Fen_T0_3 | ecosystem: Environmental > Terrestrial > Soil > Wetlands > Permafrost | place: Sweden: Abisko...
GCCGTGGGGCGCTGGCGCGTAGAACCAAGCGAATGCTTGGGATTTTCGCCGAACAGCGGCGGGATGGGCGAGCTGTCAACCAGCCTGCGGCCCACGTTCGTGAGGGGGAACTAACTGGCTCCCCAGGCGTATCGCTACACCAACCGTGTGCTCCGGAATGCTCCGGAGCACCGAATGTCCAGGGCCTGTAAACCGCCAGGTCGGTCAGACCAGTTCCTGTAAACCGCCGGGTCGGTCAGACCAGTTCCTTGTAAACCGCCGGGTCGGTCAGACCAGTTCCTTGTAAACCGCCGGGTCGGTCAGACCAGTTCCTTGTAAACCGCCGGGTCGGTCAGACCAGTTCCTTGTTAACCGCCGGGTCGGTCAGACCAGTTCCTTGTAAACCGCCGGGTCGGTCAGTCCAGTTCCTTGTAAACCGCCGGGTCGGTCAGACCACTGCGGCGAGCACGCCGAGGCGCCGGCGCTGCGAGCGCGAGGAGCAGGCCGGCGAACTCGCGGCGCGGCGCTCGTGCAGGTGCGGCTCCGGGCGCGCCGTTCCAGGCCTCGGCGGAGGGTCCGGGGCGCGCCGAGCGCAGGTGACCCCGCGGCGCGCCAGGCCATTGGAGGTAGCCGTCGTTCGCGCGCGCCGCGGGGTCGTGGTCGGATATCGGCCAGCCCGCGCGGCGGTTGCTTGGTTTTCGCAGGGCCGGCAGGGTGGGGATCTCCTCCGCTGCAATACGTGGAAATTGCAGGCATGTCGCCGCGTGCCGCACCCACCGCGCCGCGGCGATCGCCGCCGACATTGGGGGTCGGCTGGGCGCGACTCGTCTGGCGCGAGGTCGACATCCGCCGCCCCCGACTGCGACCCGACGCGACGCGGCGATCTCGCGGGCGCCCGGGAGCTTCATAGGCGAGCATCTATGGTGGTGAATCAACGAGCGCCTTCAAACCGTCAACAAAGTGACGGGCGCTGGCAAAGGCTCGGCTACCGAGAAACAGGGAGTAGTCTTTCCGACAGGATTCCACGGTCAGGCCGCGAATGTCCCTGCGCACTCGCTTGCCGTCGATATCGACGCGAAGCTCGAGGTGATACTCGACGCCGCCACAGCCACCTCTCGGCCGACTCGCGTCGACGTTGCCATGCGCTATGAGACCGCTCTCGTCGAGTAGGGCGCGCACTTTGCCGAGTTCGTCTGCATCGAGCGTCCGGTGAACATCGAGGTCGGGTGGGTCGTGGTTGGGCGGCCGACGACGCACCAGCAACTCAACGTGCTCGTGAACGGTGAGCTCGCTCTTCTTCAACGCGATAGTGGTGACCTTCGACTCGAGGTCGGAAGGAATGTGCCGACTGGATTCAGTGAGGGAAATCTCAAGCGAGTGCTGGGGCGAAGCTGATGCAGAGAGTCGCAACATCCAGGACGCCGGTGCGCGGCAGTTCGTAGCGTAGCTGGAACCCCCGCAGCGCGCGCTCGAATTCCGGCGAGCTCTCGCCGTCGATCTCGCCATCGAAGAGTCCGAGGTTCTTCAACCGCCCCTGCGCGCCCGACAGACCGTCGTCGCCAGTATCGCTGAGCGGATTGAGTTCGCCAGGGCGCAGGTCCCATTCAAACTCACCAACGGTGAGTTTAAGTTGTTTCACGTCTAGCGGGATTTCTGCGGTAAGATTGCCGCGCGCATCCGTCTCGCCACGGATTTCCTTGGAGCCATACGACAGTGTGTACTCGGTGGTTGCCATCGGCTCGAAGTCGAGGCAAAGAAGCTGGAGATCGATGGGTTGGCAGCCGCGTCGCCGCCGCGTGAGATCAAGGCGGTCGTCGAGCTTCGCGACAATGCCACCTTCGGTCGGCGCGTCAGGAATGGTTACAGTGTCGCCAGGGTAGAGAACCTGCGGGTTCTTGCGCTTCTGGCGGAGGTCGGCGTTTTGGGGGTGGATCCACATGCTCGTCCAGTCAGCGATCTGATAGGCGGCAGCGATCGTGTACAGCGATTCCCCTCGCTTGACTTGGTGAGTGCGCGCCATCAGCTCAGCTCCAGCATCCAGTCGTCCTGGTCGAGATCGACTTTGTGCTCGCCTGCCGGCAAGTGTTCCCAGCGAGCGACGCCCTCGGCGTCTGTGTGGGCAAGCTTGACGCTTCCATCGTCACCGCGGGTGAGATGGACGATGAGGCCGATGACAGGCTTGCCTTCAGCATCAACGATGCGCACCTCGACGAAATGGAGAGCCTGTGCGTCGTCGTGTCCGGCCGGTCCTGCCTGGATGCGCGACGCATGGGGCGGCAGAGAAAGCGGCGCATGCGGACCCGGCGATGGACGAGTTGAAGAGCTGCCTCTACCGTTGAGGCCGTTGCTGCCCGCAAGCTCACCACCGTCCCCTCGACCCCCACCACCGCTGGCGCCGCCGGACTCACCCACAATGACGTTCGGCGACCCCTCTACGAGCTGCCCCATGCCGCCGCAATGGCGGGTCTGGTCCCCCACTCGGTGCGCGCTCTTACCGTTGATGAAGACTGTCGCGCTGCCCGTTGTCGCAGTCCACGTGTTGGTCCCACAACAGGCGGCTTGGATGCCGGGGTCGTCAACACGCAGCGCCGGCAGACCGTTCACGTTCACGTCCGGCGAGCCGTGGATCGCCGGACCGATTCCCGCGTGCGGACAGGCTGGGCAGCCGTGCGCATCGAGCGGCACGCTTGCCTTATCTCCGAGTCTACCTTGTCCTGGCATTGTAGTCTTTCCCGTCTATGCCAACTGACTGGCCGGCGTCATGGCACGCATCGGTGCTGCGTGCGCGGACGCGTAGACACGAGCGCGAGTGTGTAGACGTCGTTCATGCCCTGGTTGATGACGAACACGCCCTTGACGCCAGCGGCATGCGCAACGTCCACGCTGGCGAGCGCCTCGTTGCGGCCGATTGGATGGACCACGGGAAGGAGCACGCGATCGACTCTAAACTCTTCACGGATCCTGTTCATGTGCTTGCCCGCGCTTGCTCAAGCGCAGCCAAATAGTCGGACAGCAAGTGAGGCAATCCGAGATGAGAGATACTAAACAAGTGACAGTATCCGCCAGTGTAAGGCTTTAAGCAATCCGCACCTACAAGCTGCCCTATATCGCAACGACCATACAGGGCCCACGCACCATCCGTGGGTGCAGCTAGGCGCCATTGATGAAAGGCAGGCTCATCAATAGCTGCAGCCACCAAGTTGGCCTTCAGCTCGCCCTCCGACTCCAGCGAGCGATCGGTGCCAATCAGCACGATCCTTGGAGCCAATTCGGCCAGACATGCCGAATCAAAGTTGCTCCAAAACAACCCGAGATCGTTCGAGAGGCGCACAATCAGGAAGCCTTCAATCGACGGAATATCGCGCATGGATCCATGCACGACTGGTATCGATTGCTCGGAGAACCGTCGCAGCTCTTCAACAAAGCGGGCCTCCGGGCCGGGCAGATCCCCCTGAGTAATAAGAGAGGCGCGCTGCACTTCGTTTACGAATGTAATCGGAGCAGAGATCATTGTATTGGGCTCACGGGGAAATCGATTGAAAAATTCCAGTACACGACCGTGTCGCGAGTACAACCATACTTCGCAAGAAGTGCATCGTGTTCGGCCACCATATCAGGATCGGCTGTTATTTGAGCATCTCGCCTCATCCTGGAACCCTGTAGTTCTCTGAACGTGAAAAAGCCGCGAAGTGGAAGTTCCTTGCCTTTTGAAAGAACAGGCGGACCGGAAATCCTGTGTCCTGCTTGAAGTGCCGTTGTTTCCGCATACTTCATTGTGGCGGTTCGAAGCACGAGAGCCGATATGTCTCCGCCGATAGTACTTCGCAAGTAATGCAGATGAAGGACTGTTTCGACGTTCTGAATATCGCTCAGATGGACAGTGGCAATCCCTGGGGAACCACCACTGTTTCCTGACGGCACCCCGAGAAGCCTCATTTGATGCAATGTGACATACTGCACAGTTGGCGTGCCTTTACCAGGAATCATCTCCGGGGACTCCCCTTGTTTGGGCACCATGCCGGGAATTCCGGCGTTCAGGTGAGGGTTCCTTAGAAAGGCCATTCGAAGCTCAAGCGTCTTCGTAAGCGGATTGTACGCGCGCTCAAAATAGCCTTCCCCTCCGTTGTTCGCACGGACGGTAGTGTTCACAACTCTCGTGCCATCCTGTGTGACAATGGGACCTGTGGTGACGAAATGCCAACCCTCGGGTGGTGTATCGGTGCTCTCATAGAGGCCTTCAACCTTGTTTTTGATTTGCGCGCGCGCCTTGCCAAGCGCTGACTCGAGCTCTCCCAGGCTTCTGAAGGGCTGTATTCTAAGCTGCTCCAGTAGCTCTTCGCCATAAGTGCGAATTAGTCGCCGGGCTTCTCCAGGAGCCGTCGCGACCAACATTTGGATGTTCGCGATGTCTCTTGAAGTCGCGCCTTTGGCAACCAATTCTTGGCGCTCTGCGTCGTCGAGCTCTGGTGTCTTATCATCATGTCCAAAGGCTTGCGGGCCGGCGTCGGCGGCATGCGCCGCGCCGGCGTCGGCGGCGTGTGCCGGGGCGGTTTCGGCGGTTTCGGCGGCGGCATGCGCCGGGGCTTCGGCGGCGGCATGCGCCGGGGCTTCGGCGGCGGCATGCGCCGGGGCTTCGGCGGCGGCATGCGCCGGGGCTTCGGCGGCGTCATGCGCCGGGGCTTCGGCGGCGTGTGCCGGGGCGGCTTCGGTGGCGGCGTGTGGCGGGGCGCCTTCGGTGGCGGCGTGTGCCGGGGCGCCTTCGTGGCGAACACGCCGCTTGTCCGGCGCGGTCGTCGCCCCGGGCGACCTGGTGATTTCACCTGCCTTTGCGTGGCTGCGCTCGAAGTCAGCCCGCTCCTCGGCATGCGCGGCCGTCTCCTCCTTGATCCGTTCGTATTGCGCCTTGTTCAGCGTCGATTTCTGGCCAGCCTCGTAGAGCTTGACCTGCTCGCCCAGCCCCGCGAGCACTGCCTCACGTTTTGCCAGCGCGTCCGCGAGCGAGTGATTGAGCCGATGCGACTTCGCCGGATCTTTGCCCTTCGCCGCTGCGACCTGGTTGGCCAGCGCCTCGACCTTCTCACCGGCTGCGCGCGCCGCTAGAAGCGCGCCTTGTAGCCGGCCTTCGACCTCCAAGTGGGCAAGAAACGGCTTCGCGATCCGTTGACCGATCGACATCGCGACAAGGAAGGCGAGGTTGTGGAACGAGATGCTGGCGATCTCGTCCCCGGTGAGGCCCGTGCCCCCGGTGTGCTTGCGCTTGTCGCGATCCGCCTCGTACAGCGCCGTGCCATTGAGCGCGGCGAACTGAACGAGCACGCTGCTCGCGGCGATTTGGTCGTGTTCGAGCTCGAGCGCCTTGCCTGCTACTCCCCACACCTTGCCGACGGCCTTGAGACCGCCGAACATGAGGACGTTGTGCTCGAACTCGTTGAAGAACGTCGCGAGCGACGGGTCTTTCTGGACCAACGTCTGCGAGAGGGTCGTGAATGTGGCGGCCTCGACGGCAGTGCTCGCGGCGAACCCCGCCGCGGTTCCCCAGGCAGCACCGGCTGCGGCCTCGACGTACACGCCGATGCCGCCGGTGATGATCGCGATCCCCACCATCGCGCCGAATGTAACCCACTTGTCGTAGGTCTCGTGGTCGGCGATGTCGTGCCGGAGGGCCTCGAACAGCCCGGTCCACTCCTTGGATTTCGCCTTGAGGGACAGCGTGTCCTCGGCAGCCTTCTTCTCCGCTGGCGTCTTGGCGGTCTTCCAACTGTCGTAGATCTCCCTCCATTGCTGGCGCATCGTCGCGACCGCGGCCATGTTGCGCTTGAGCGGCGCATTGCCGTGGTCCGACGAAACCCAGCTCACTGCCGTGCCGACCTTGCTCAAGCTTTTGTCGAGCGCTGCCCAGGCGGCGTCACACGAGTCCATGTTCGCGACCAGCGTGACCTCGGTCGCGAGGGTGGTGACCTCGTGCAACAGCCGGTCGAGCTCGGGCTTGGCCTTCTCGGGATGGACCATCAGCAGGTCGCGGACCTTCGCGAGCCCCAGCCGCAGCTCGAGCTCCTTCGTCGCCATCGCGCCCGCGCCGTATCGCGCGTCGTTCTGTTCGCCGTCGTGGCCGTCGAGCCGGGTCTTGTTGATCTTCGCCGACTGGATCACCGGGCGAAGCGTCTCGAGCAGTGCCTCCATGAGGTCGGCCGGGAACGTGCGAGATCTCTGCTCGGCCGCGGCCAGCTTAGCACGCGCCGTAGCGCCAAGGTCCGATACCGCGGCCGCCTCGACGTAATCGCGGACGAGGTTGCCGATCAGCCACCGCGCGCTCGGGAAGGTCTGAAACGCTTTCTCCTGCTCGGCCGCGACGAGCACCGCATTGTGGGCGGTCTGCACGACCTCGAGCTGGACCTGGCTCTGAGCGTCCCAGTCGGCACCCGCGGCCGGATCGCTGGCGCTGGCGAGGTCGTGCGAGCGCTGATCCACCTTGTGCTTCGCGGCGTCGAGCAACGCCTCCTGGCCCCAAGGCTTGGCGCTCTGCTGCAGCCACGCGAACTCGCCGGCGATCGCCCGCATGCGCTGGACGATGCCTGCCTTGGTGATGTTGGGTGTCGGCTTGATGCCTTGGCCTTGCGCTTGGGTCTTCGCGACTTCGTCACCGAGCGGACCTCCGATGACTTGGTTGGCGGGGTCATCGGGGCGCCCGTGCGCGGGCACGTGCGAGCCGTGATAGTCGGGATGACCCTGGATGCGCAGCAGCTGCTCGCGGTAGGTCGGGTTCAGATGGCCGATGCTGTCCGCGTCGGTCCGGAACCCGAACAACGGCGCCGCGGGCGTGACCAGATAGGCGAAGGTCTCCGAGCCGTATAGCTCGGCGGCGACATCCTCGGCGGTCGCATCCGCGGGTGTCGCGCGTCCCCAGTTGACCGCCTGACGCCGCCACTGGATGTCGAGCGTGACCTTGTCGACGTGCTTGATCGGGTGAACCTGGCGCTCGCCGGCATGGACCTGGCGGTAGCGCGAGAAGTCGACGGTTAGCTGCCGCGCGAGCGCACGGATCACGTACGGGTCGATCGGCGCAGACGCACGGACCTCCGCGGCGTCGGGCTCGGCGGCAGGCGCCGGCACCGCGTCCTTCGGGTGTGTACCGCGCTTGGCCTCCTCGGCGAGCACGTGCTGGTTCCAGCAGGCCACATAGCGGGGAAGCACCCGGGCCAGAGACTCGCGGATTTTGGTCGCGTAGCGGTTTCCCAGCTCGATCTGTACGCCTGGGTGGTACTGCGTGGACAGGTCGGGCATGGTGAGCGCGTCCCGGCCCTGGTCGACCAGGAGCTCGACATCGTCGGGCGCGAGCGAGGCGACGAGGAACTCCCACGGGTCGCCGCATTGGAGGAAGAACTTGTTCGTGAGGGTCGCCGTGCCTTGCGCCCAAGTCGCGCCGGCCACGCCGGTCTCGAAGAGCGCCGAGCCGAGCTGCGCATGCAGCCCGCGCAAGATGGTCGGGCCGTGCTTGTCGACGTAGTCCCTGGCGGGACCCGCCTTCTGTTTCCATGGCGGCAGGTCGTGCGTGGAGCTGCTGCTGCCCGTCGGGCCCATGACCGGGAGCCGTGCGATGCCCGCGTCGGGCTTGCGCTGGACCGTCGGACTTCCGCCGGCCAACCCACCCGGCGTGGCATCGAGTAGCGCGTCGGCCGACTTGCCGGCGACGACCGCATCGGCGACCGCATCGGCGTGTCGCTCATAGGGGTCGCCGGAGCCGCCATCGATGCCGCCTTTGAGCTGAACCCCACCGCGCTGATGGATGGTGTGCGCGGCCTCGTGCGACGCGGTGTGTAGGTCTGGCGACCTGCTGAACGCGACGTGATCACCGAACGCGAACGCCTCGGCGCCGAGCTCGCGCGAGGCCTCCGCTGCCGCGGGCCCTTGGTGCGCAGTCACCCCGGTCACGTCGTGGTGGCCGAAGCTTGCTTGGATCGCCGCGAGGTGCGGCAACGGGGTCCCGTTCCCTGCGACGCCGCGGCTCGCGATTTCGGTGACCGGCGCCTCACCGGGCGCGGCGGCGTCGGTCGCTTTGCGCTGCACCGGTGGCCCGTCGCCCGCCCCGTGGGGCTGGACCTCGTGCCGCGCCGGGGGCTGATGCCCGGCGGTCGGCTCGCTCCTGGTCGGCTCGCTCCTGGTCTGCGAGCCGGTCGCTCCCACGTCCGGGGTGGTTTCCGGCTGGAGGAGCACAGAGACCGGCACCGTGGCGGCGTCGTTCACCGGCCGCTCCGGCTCGGGTGCCACCGGACCCGCTTTGCCCGCTCCGGCGGCGTCCTCGCGTTGCTTCTGCGCGACCCGGAGGTTCTCCAGCTGGACGGCGCGCGCTCTCACCTTCCCTTCATTGAGGACGTCGAGGAGCCGCTGCTGCCTTGCTCCCCCGAACCTCCCGAATCGCCGAGCGATCGGCTCCTCCTTGTGCTCGCTCAAGATCGTCCTGAGCGCCAGGAGGTCCGAGTAGGCCATTTGCGTCCGGAAGATGTTCGTCACCGCGCGCTCCGATGCGGCGAAGACGGAGTCGGGCTCGCCCGCGGGCTGCGCAGGCAACAACACGGCGAGCAGCGCGTCGGAACACGACAGCACCGGAGCGCGGACCGTCGGCGCAGCAGGTGCTCCCCGGAGCTGGTTCTCGGCTACCGCCAGTAGACCTTCGACGCCAGCGAGCTGCTTGCGCACCTCGAGGTCGGTCGCGTCGGTCGCCACAGCGATGGCGGTCGCGACCATCCTGCCGATGCCCCCGATGGCCATGTCTGCCCCCTCCTTCGCCTTGGTCCAGGCGGCCCGATCTGCCGTGGTGGCGGCGACCTTCATCGCCGCGACATGGTCGCTTACCGCCCGCACGTGGTCGGCGAGGTTGGCGGAGACGGTCTGGGCGTACTCTGCCTTCTCCGCGGGCGTCGATTCGCGACGCTCAGGTTCGGCGGCCTTGTGCCTCTCAGGCCTAGAGGGCCTCTCAGGCCAATCAAGCGATGGTCCCCTGATCTTCACTGGAATCCCGCCTCTGTGGTTCCGCCAGGCTGATGCGGCGCCGCCGATGTCCGCGACGGGCCCGGCGGGCCCATGTAATTTCGCTTGTCCGGAGCGACGGCGCCCGGCAATAGCCAATGCCTCTCTGAAGTGCGGGGGCTGTGGCCTCGCACCTGTACCGTGCCTTTGGTCATGTCATCTTCCTCAGTTCCTATAGCCACTCCCGTCGGCCTGAGTCTAGCCAGCGCTAACCAGCGCTCACTTCCCCATCCATTCCTGAGTCCTCTTTCTCACTGGCGAGAAGGTGCTTCGAGAATCCCATCGTGTTCCACCAGGAGTACATTGTCGACGGCGGTATTCCGAGGTGCTGCGCCGCAGCAAGTTTCGAGCTCTGGTGAATTGCAACGAGGCGGTCGGCCATCTCGCGTAGCGAGTTGAAGTCCTCCGGCCAGCTATATCGCTGTAGGACGCCCTGATTCTTCGCGGTCAGGTCCGCGAGACGCAGTTTGCTACCGCGCTCCTCGAACATTCCATCGAGCAGACGGGGGATCGCCTCCGGTCGGCTCGCCAAATCCGGCACCCAAATGTGCTGCATCTGGCCGAGGTACGTCGGTCCAAGCGCGCTATCTGCGACCGAAATCCCCCGGGCCAACATGACCACACGGATCTGGTTCCGCGCTGCGAACACTGCATCCAGAAAACGCGGTGGTATTCGCGTGTCGTCATCCCCGATGTTGAGTATGAGCGTGGACCGCACGGCGTTGCCGACGATCTCGCTCTGCGCAGATGGATCGACCGGCACGCTGCTGCACTCCACGCTGTGCCTACCCGAGAACGGGACCAACTCGTGGATGAGCTGCGCCAGTACGTGCTGCTCGCAGTGCGGCCCGCTCGTGATCAGCACATGTCGGCGACCCGCAGCGACTACGAGAAAGCCGCTCGGGGTCACCGTCACGCTTGGAACGGCGTGCTCGTGCGGCTCCCCGAGGATGTCAATCAAACGCGGGTAGCTACTGAGCATTTGACCGTTGAGGGCGATCAGTCGATGCGAAATCGCCGCGACCGCAAAGATGTTTCCCGGCTGAAGGTAGAACTTCTTCTTTATTTTGTTACGGACGTACGTGCCATTCTTTGAGCAACACACGACCTGCAGCCCGGATCCCGTGCGGGTCAGCGTGCAGTGAGGTGATGAGACGTAGTTGCTCTCGATGACAATGCTGCTCCCAGGGGGCCCAGGCGGCGCAGCGGGGTCCGGATGCCGCGCGGTCACGGTGAACCGCCTGGTCGTCAAGGGCATCGGCCATAGCGCCCCTGTGTCGTAGTGGGCCAATCCCACGACCTTGCCAGGGTCTTGCACCCTGCCCACCTTCAAATCGCTCGGCGTGGTGCTGGTCTGACCAGATCTTCCAGCATTGCGTGGATCGATCACCTGAAGCCTCCAAGCACCAACTGTCGTGCTTGAGCGCAGCCTGCGATTTTCGACAACGTGCGCGCAAGCGGTTTACGAAAAAATCTAAAACTTGTTCAAGTATCGTAAATTGTACAATTCGATGTTCAATGGTTCTCGGCAGTTAGACTCCGCGCGCGGCCCGAGCACCAAGGGTCGTTGAGTGGGGCGTTCGGGCTGAAGTCGAAAACATCAACACGCGCTCCGGCGCCAGGACCTCTCGCCGCCCCCCCTGTCTCTGCGCCAGTGCGTGGTTGCGGTACGTCTCTTCACTCCGCGAAAGACATTATCGCACCTGGCAAAGTCGCATAAACCAACTGTATCTAACGGGACTCGAACGATGGCTCTTGCGAAACGCCGCGAGTTCGGCGAAACACATGGCGTGCAGTCGGAGCTTGTCGCGTGCAGGTTCCGCGGACCCTTCGCGCAGAGCCAGTCGGTCGACGGCAGCGCGCTCCCAGCGCCCCCCAAGCAGGCGCACAGGTGCTCCGGTCCTCCGCGCCGGAAATCTATCATCCTGCCTATGGTGCGTAAGCGCAATTACCTAGCTTTCCTCGGCGAGCCTCAATTCCCTCAAATCAACACACGGACTCACATGCGAGCAATCATCGATAGGCCGTTGCAGTCGCCCGGCATCCGGATGGCCAGCGCGTCACCTTGCGTCCATCGAACAGATCGAAGAAACATACGTCTCTCATGCAATACGATTGGGTGGCGGGCATGATGCGCCGTTCGTGGTCGTTGTCGGCAACCTGGGCGTTCGTGGTCGGGATCATCGGCGCGCTCCCAGCGTGCAGTTCCGAAGACCGCACCGGCACCGGTGGCGGCACGCTCGCGGGACAGGTCGTCATTTCGGGCCCCCTCCGCGGAGCGATGGTGTCGGTAGATCAGCTCGACTACGCCGTGACGGCGTCCGCCGCGGTCCGCAATCACGTCGGTGACGCGACGACGGACCTCGACACGGGCAAGTTTGGGCCGATCGACGTCGGCCCCTACAGCGGCGTGCTGTTGATCACCGCCAAGGGCGGCTCGTTCGTGGACCCCACCGGCGCATCCATCGCGCTCGACCCGAACGACGGGATCGAGACGATGATCCACTTCGAGGTGGCTGAGTCCGTTGATGACGCGCTCGTCAGCCCCGTGGGTGCGCTGATCGCCGCGCGAATGCGCTGGGAGATGGGCCAGCACAGCACCGACATCATCACAGCGGAGCACGACGCGGAGGCGGTGCTTGACAAGCACTTCGGCAACGTGACGTGGCCGCGGGTCAAGCTTGCGTCCCTCGCTGACCCGGCGAGCAGCCCGACCGAGCCCGTGCGAGCCGAGATCGTCGTAACGGCGCTCGGGTACCTGTCGCACGATATCGAGCAGGCGGCCGGCGCGTCGCCGCAGGACGTGAACGTATTGCGCCTCACGCAGCAGCTCGCTGCCGACGTGGCAAAAGACGGCGGCTTCGATGGCAACGACGGGAATGATCCGGCACCCGGAAGCGGCCTTCAGGTCGGCGTGTGCGCCCCGCTCAGCTGTCCGGCGGCTGACTCCGCCGACACCTGTGCCCGTGAGGCCTGCCGAACGAAGTGCGACCTCTACGCGGGCACGCCGCGGGCGCAGCTGGCTGGTGAGGTCACCAAGGTCATCCGAGACCCGAGCGTGAACAAGACCGGGCTCGTCACTGGCGATGTGCTGGCGGTCGCGCGCGCCATCGCGGACAGCGCCGACGCTGCCCTGTTCCCCGGCAAGTCGTGCACGGAAACGCTCGACCGTACGCCGCCGACGCTGATGTTCAGCTCGGGGCCGGCCGACGGCGACTTTGTCCACGGCACCGTGATGCTTTCTGCCACGGCGATCGACGACTACGACCTGCCGCCCGCGCCGGCCGTGCACGTTGCCGGCTTTATGGACGCGGACGGGGATCCCGATAACAACGTGGCGACCATCGTGCTCGACACGGCCATGGCAACGTCCGGGCATGACGGGCCCCTGACGATCATGGTCACGACCGCAGATTTGGCAGGAAACGCCGCCGCGGCTACGCGCGTGCTTCAGGTCGACAATACCGCCCCAGTCGTGGCGCTCGACTCGACCGGCTTCTTCGTTGATGTCGCCACTGGCACGTGGTGGTCAGGGACTGCGACATCGACGTTGACGGGGACTCTTGTTGAGCAGCACCCGCTCGGCGTCGAGGCGGTGATCGGCGACACTCACATACCTGGGACGATCACTGGCTCGACCTGGAGCGTCCCCTCGGTGACCGGTTCTCCCGATGGCAGCGACGTGCGCGTGGTTGTGACCGATGCTGCGGGCAACCAAGGCTCAGTGTCGCAACGAATTCGCTTCGATGCCGACGCCCCGGTGGTCTCGTTTCCCCCAGGGGCAAGCCAGGTGTTCAGCGAAGCGAGCGATACCATCACCTACACGAACAACCCTGGGTCTCCGTCAACCGACGAGATTCCGATCCACAACCACACGAGCGCCCCCACGCCGCCCGTGGATCTGGGACTGGGCTCGGGAACCGCATGCCAGTCGATCACCAAGTTCACCTATCTGCTGGATCAGAATCCTCCGCTGTTCGGTACCGAAAACGCGCGCAATCCCTTACATTACGTGCTTGTCGCTTCGGACACTGGAATCGGCGTTGATCCTGTCGCGTCAACGTATCGCGTAGGTCGTGACGATGGGACCGGCAACATCCTGTGGCTAACATCGCCTACGCCGATGCCACCCGTGAGCGCTTCCGGGTCGTCTATCACCTTTAACGTGCCAGTCTACGCTCACGCGTCAACCTGGATCAACGTGGCCGGGTTGGATTCGATCGAAGGCTCGTATCGCGTCGACTTCGTGGTTGCAGATAAGCTCGGACACACCACGAGCCTGTCTCGGTGCTTCACGCTGCATTTGCGAGCCCCGCCTCTCCACTTCGGCGGATTCACTGTGGGAGCCAAGACCTACGCTCCCGGTGACGCACAGAACCACAAGTTCGCTCTTAAGACATTACACTTGGAACAGGGCGCGCCAGCTGATCAAATTCAGATTGCACAGCGTGTGCTCGTGCCAGCGGCAGCAACCTCCTTGCTCGATATGCCCCTCACGAATGGGACGGCGTCGACCGTGTACGTGACCGTGAAGGTCACGCGTCCGAGCAGAGTTACTGCCCGCCAGACGTTTTCGCGGAGATATGTGTCTACCATTTCGACAGTCAACGTCGACTGTTCGGGAGATTCGAGCGATCCTGACTGCTCATCGGTCGACGTCCATCCGCCTATCGATGATGGCGGCAGCCCCGCTCCTTCCCAGCCGCCAGCAGATGTCACGGGCCTATCCTACCCAGTGCGGGTCTACCAGCTCGACGCAAGCGGCGTGCCCACAACTCAGACTGCTTGCATCGGCAGCTGTCTGGATACCGACACGACGTTTGTCTTCCAGATCCCGCCAAGACCCGCGGGTGGCGCGCCTTTGCGTTTCCTCGTGATGTCCATGGTCGGCCAAATCGCCGCGCTGCAGCCGATTGATAGCACACACGGCGCAGACGGAGTGTTTAGCGACTTTACTGTCAATGGCGTTCACATTAGCGGTATCAACGGCGCGTTCATTAGCGGATGCTCTAGCTTTGATAGATTTCTGCATTGCAGGCAAGATACAGAATACCACGCCTATCGCGCGTTGACGTCGCTGACGCTAACCCTCCCAGGATCAAATCTGCTAAGCACTTATGGGACCTCCATAAAGTCATCCGTTACATCAAACGTCGATGGCGGTAATGCGCAAACCTCTACTGGATATAGCTGGTCCACGAGCATGAGTGCATCGCAACTGCCCTGGCCGTAGGCTACCTTTAGTGCAGAACATCGAGGAATCCATATGAGTTCGAGACCGATCCGTGTAATAGCGGCCCTTGTGGCCGGCGCTGGATTTGCAACTGCATTAATTCTGTCGTGCGGAGATAGCACGACAAGTAGGGCTGATGCTGCATGCGGGTGCCCGGCTAGTGAACCCCCTCTCGCAGGACGCTTTGTCACTCAGAGCTCAGCAGGAACGGTAACTATAGCCCCCGGTATGGTGCGACAGGCCGCGGGTACTTGCCCAGAGGGTGCTCAGATAATATCAGGAAGTTGCACTGGCACAAATCCCAACATAATTCCCACCGACCTCGTGTTGATCGAGTCGGGGTTCTTCGGTATGCCTCCGGCACTACCAAACGGGTGGGCCTGCTCGTTTCGAAACACAGGCACTGCACCCATCGATGTCAAGGCGACGGTTATCTGTTTGAAGCCCGGCGCGTAGTCGCAAGCAAAGCCTGGAGGCTAAATGCAATCGACACTGGCTCCGATAGTAGTAGTGCTCGTTGCGAGCGCGACGTTGGCCATGGCGGCGCCCACGCCACCACAAGCATCCGAGAGGTCGGACACAGAGATCTTGGTCCCGCCGCAGGGAGGCACCGCCACGGTCTCCATCCACGTCGGGACGGTTGCCATCCTGTCGTTCCCGGAGCTGGTCTCCGGGCGGCTCGCGCTCGTGAGCTCGGACGATTTCGAGATCAAACGCTGGGGCGAGAAGGAGGTCGCCGTTCGTCCTCTGCGCGCCAACGCCAAACCGACAACCCTGGCGATCGCCACCAACAGCGACACGTTGAAGGTGAACGTGACGCTGACCGTCGTGGCAGCGGACAAGCCTGCGGTCACGTACGTGCGATTTCGGGCAGTGACCGCAGAGGAAGCTTTCACCGCGCAAGTAGACGCGGCGGTGGAGAGGCGTGTGGGCCGGCTCGAAATCGAACTCTTCGGGCTGCGCAACAATCTCGACGAGCTCACCAGGACGCGAGCGGAGCGGTTGATCGCCGAACGGATCGTACAGCGCAACGAGACCTTCGCAATCTCGGCGCACGAGCGGAGCAACGAACACGTCGTCGTCCACGTTACCCACGGCTCCATCCTCGGGACGGATGGCTACTTGACGATGTCGGTCGAGAACCGCTCCCCCGACGTGTTCCGAGTTGCCAGCGTCCAGGTAACCGTGGGAAGCCAGGACGTGACTGGGGCGGTGCATCTCGTCGCCGGCGTATCTCCGCTCGAGGGCACGCTCGGTGTCGTCCCAGCGGGTAGAACCAGCCAAGGGGTGGTCGTCGTTCGGTCGGTCGACAAGCTGCTCGGCCAGCCGCTCTCGCTGATCGTCACCGGCCCGCACGGCTCGCAGCCGATCCGCATCGACCGCGGAATCGTGTTCCGGTGAAGTGGCTGTGGCTGCGGGTCACGGCCGGCGGCATGGTCGCTGTCACCGTCCTGGCGCCCACAGCGCTGGCAGACCGCTACGAGGTGACCGTCACGGTGCGTCCGGTCGGAGGGGTGGGGAGGGTTCAAGAGAATGTCGGTAGAAACGATGGCGGTCCGGGTTCGGCATCGCGTCCCGTAGGTGCGACGGCGTACAGCGCCGGTGGCGAGCTCGGCGTCGCGCACGGCGTGCGCAACTGGCTCGATCTCGAGGGCGACCTCCTGGGGGCCGGATTCACGCAAGCGACGTATGACGGGGCGTGGGTCTCGCTCTCGGGCGCCCCGACGATGGGGCGGGTCACCCGCACGACGCGGGTCGCGCAACTTCGCGTCGGTGCCACGCTCCGTGCCGGCGTCGCCTGGGTATCGACGTTGCATCTCGGGCTCGGCCTCGGGGCCCGGATGCAGGGTGCCGCGACGCTGATGTCCGGTGGGGAAAACTCGTTCACACCCGATGGACTGGGTGGCAAGGTCGCGCTCGACAGCGCGGCGATCGTGCGGGCTGGCATCGAGCACAGGGTCGACCGTCGGTGGAGCGTCGGAGTGTCGGCGGAGGCCGTACACCAGGCCGGGGTTGGAGTCGCGTCGATCGACGGCATCTCGGGAGGCCTCGCGCTCTCGTATAGCTGGTATCCTACTGTCTCTCGGTGACCTCATGATCGGGACGACCATCAACGGCAAGTACGCAGTGGACCGGCGGCTGGGCGGGGGTGGAATGGCGGAGGTGTTTGCCGGACGGACCGTCGGGGCGGAAGGATTCGCCCGACCCGTGGCGATCAAGCGGGTGCTCGACGGCTACTCGCAGGACCCGCAGTTTGCCGAAATGTTCATCGCAGAAGCGCAGCTGACGTCGCGCCTGCAGCACCCCAATATCGTCTCCGTCCTCGACTTCCTGAGAGACCAAGGAAATCTGTACCTGGTCATGGAGCTTGTCGATGGGACGGACCTGTCTGGCTTGCTCGCGAGCGGACCCCTTCCGCTTCCGGTTGTGATTTACCTTACAGCTGAAATCCTCCGTGGCCTTGACTACGCGCACGACCTGCCGCTCGGAAACGACGGTGTGCGTGGACTCGTGCATCGGGATATCTCTCCCCACAATGTGCTGCTGGGGTGGACGGGAGCCGTGAAGATCTCCGACTTCGGGATCGCGAAAGCCCGAGACAAGACGGCTGCGACCGCGAGCATCATGATCAAGGGCAAGCCTGCGTACATGAGCCCCGAGCAGGCGAACGGCGAGCCGCTGGACGGTCGGAGCGACCTATTTGCAGTAGGCGTGATGATGTTCGAGATGATCTGCCTACAGCCGCTATTTGCCGGTGATACGAACCAGGCAACGCTATATCAGGTATTCAGCGGTCCGATACCCAATGTGCGGGACCTCCGCAAGGACTGCCCCAAAGACCTGGCGACGGTGGTGAGTGGGCTGCTCACGCGCGCTTTGGAGCGCAGGACCCCCAGCGCGGCGGCGGCCGCGGCCGCGCTGATGGCCTGCGCTGATTACCCGAGGGACGGGCGTGAGCAGCTCGTCGCCATTCTTGCCGAGCGATTCGTCGGGCGCGCGCCGGTCCGGGCGCGAAGCGTTCCCCAACTCTCCGCGGTCGATGCGACGATAGTTCCGCGGGTGCGAAGTCCTGTGGTGCGGGAGTGGCGCACGGGGACGACACCGTCACACGTGCGTTACCGAACCAACGATTGGAGGAAGTGGCTCGCGGCGGCCGCGTTGATCGTCGCCGCGGTCGGCGTTGGCGCGTTCATCGCGAGCCAGAGGCGCCAAGGGGGCGCAGGCGTGCCGCGCAACGCGGACGCCCCTTCGACTGCGCCTTCCGCACCGGCGGCAACCATCACGGGCGGAGCGGCAACTCCCACCGGCGGCGCCGGCGCCGCCGCCGGGTCCGGCGTCGAAAACTCGAGCGCACCGGGTCGCGCGACCGCGGGGGCCGGAAGTGCGCAGCCGTCACATGCTGGCCAGCAGCCTGACGGGCCCGATGGGGCCGCCGCGAAGCCACCCGTGCGACGGTCTGGTGACGCTGCCAAACCCAGCGGCATTCGAGAAGTCCACCTCTGAGCTGCAGCTTGCTGCGCGGGGCCGCCGGGGTTCGCTCGGTGCGGATCGCGGGCGTCGCCAACCGCCGGCCCGTGGTCGAGCGCGCGCCGGCTCCTGCGTCTCGAGCACAACGACTACTCACTCGCCCGGCTCGCCTCGCTCGCCTTGCTCGCGGTGCCACAAGGCTGCGATGGCATTTGCCGGAATCTGCCGCCGCTCGAGCTGAGCGAGCTGCGGGCCGAGCGAGCCGCGGGCAGTTGCCCGTTGCTGGTGTGATCCCGCGCTGGTCTGCCCACCTCAATCTGCTCAGCAGCCCGCAGCGGGCCAGTGGCGCTCTCGGACGTGTCGATTCTCCGCGCCACAGATTCCGCGAGCTTAGTCGGCGTAAACGGCGATGAATTTACGACTTTTAAACAAGTTTTCGATTTTTTCGTAAATCGCTTCCATTTTAGCCTCGATTTGTGGTCTGTGTTCTCGTGGGTCACCTGCGATTCCATCGAGTGTATGGGACCGCGAGTGAGCTCCGGATCAACGACTCAACGACTCAGCGCCGCAGGCCATTGCGGGAGGCACGATTATGAGCACGCTGGACGAGCTGTTCGAGACCGCACGACAACACGAATCCGCACTCAACCTTGCACTGCGAGTGCACGACGACGCCACGGCCGCCATCGAATGCGTTCACCTGCGACAAGCGCTCGGTCGCATGTCTAGGATGATCGACCGGAAGGCAGGTGACAACGAGCCACTGCGTAGGTCGCTGACGGATGTCTTCGTCTCGGCCACGCAGCGCATGCGCTGCCTGCTCGAGAGCGCACCAGTGACCATCGCCGCTCCCGAGCTGGGGCGATTTCAGCGGTGGACGCGCGCGCGAACCACAACGCTCATCGCCCGCAACGGGCCGCATATCTTCGAGCTCGATGCAGCGGGGCATGAGCTTCAAGAGGTGGTCTTCTTCAGCCTGCACGTTGCGAGCTCGAGGTTCATCACAAATCTGCGGCGAGCAACGTTCTGGGACACCTTTATCGAGGGGACCGACTTTAACTATAGTCGCCTGGACAACTCCGATTGGAAAGACACGTGCGTGACTCGGTCGTTCTTTCGCGACAGCAGCTTCCAGGACGCCGTGTTCCAGGGGTGCGCGTTCTTTGCATGCGATTTCACCAACGTCGACTTCAGTACGACGCATGACAGGCCCATGGCCGCTGGGGGCAGCAGGGTCACCCAGTTCGTCCGCTGCAACATGACCGGCACGACCTGGAACAATCGAAATCTCTCGAATGTGGACTTCTTCGGCTGCACGGGGATCCAGCCCGCACGGCCACAGCGCCCCGAACCCCACCTGTACTCGTAAGCCAGACCTGGACCGTTATGGGCGCACAGGAAGAGGGTGTGAAGGCGATGGATCCTGCCTCGACTTCAGCACAAGACATCTCGGAGCTCCCTGCATCCGAGCGCCCGGTCCCGGACGACCTGGAGCTCGGCGCCGCGCACGAACGCGACGTTGCCCGGCGGGCGTCGTTGGCCGAGCTACGGCGTCAGGGCGCGGCAACGACGGCGGCGGCGCCGCCGCTCGAGCAGGACCCAAGCAGCAGCAGCTCCGGCACCATCGCCTACGACCCTGTCGCCCACACCGCGGCGGGCACGCCCACGGTCGAGGCCGCGTCCGCGGCCGTCCAACACGAACCGACCTTCGGGGCTGCGGAGGAGGAGCGCGACAAGGCGAGTCGCGCGAGCCTTCGGGCGCTCGAGTCCACGATGTCGCTTGGCGCGAAGCAACTTCAATCCGCAGCCGACCAACTCGCGCGGCTCCTCGTTTCGCGCCGGTCGAGCTTGCCGGCCTCGACCAACGTCAAGCTGCTGAACTGGTGCATCGATATCGCGTGCGGCCACATCCGCATGGTTAACAGCGCAGTGCCCAGGAAGGAAGATCGGGGGAGGACGACGGGCTACTTGCAGCTGGCACCGAAGCTCGCCGCGCTCACGCAAGCCTACCATTACTTTGCCACGGCCCTCAAGCGGGCGAAGCAGTATGCGAGACGACATCATCTCCCCATCCGCGGCTTTTCGGACGCAGAGGCCGAGCTATCGCTCGTCTTTGAGAAGCTTGAGATTGAGCGCTGGCAACTACTTTACCACGCGTTCGACCCACGCAACGAGCTACAGCTGACACATCGAGCCATTCGAGACAACCTGAACGCCGCCTATGAGGTCGCGCGCGCACTTCGCCGCGAGCTCGCACAAGACGAGGCGCAGGTCGCTGGAGCAGATCTACGCCTGGTCTTGCGCCACATGGAGCAAGTCGTTCTCTTCGATGACCAACTGAAGCAGCTGAGCGATACGGGCAGCCGGGTGCGCGCGATGCACAAGACGCTCGCCCTGCGCGTGTCCGCAGAGCTGCAGAACTTCGAGGCGGAGTTATCGAAGCGTCCAGAACTCCGCAGCATCGTGGCCAACTCGGAGTTCGAAGCGAATCTCAGCGTCATCGCGCGGATGGCAGGAGACCTCTGAAGCGCGCCGGATGCCCCCGTCTCGTCGCAGCTTCGCAGCTCCGCTGTGACAAACCCCGCTGAATACGATACCGCGCAGAACGTAAGAAGGACAAGTAACGGCAGACTCGAGCCAACCATGAAAGCTGTAACCACAGACAGGTTCTCGAACAAGCGAGAGCATTCCTCCACGAAGCCACTCAGGAAACCGCTGGTCACGGCAGCGAGTCCGCAGGCGCTGTCGACCGGGCCGGTCACGAGTCTCCGCGTCCTGGGCCAGGGATTCGATGTGGATTTAGACCCGTCGCAGCGTGCTCAGAGGGTGGGTCGCTACGGGCCGCCGACCGCGGATGTTCGACTTCCGCTTCCGTCCATCTCGCGCGAGCACGCGCTTCTCACACGGGTAGGCAAGGCTCTCGAGGTGACAGACCTCAAATCGCGAAACGGCATCGGCTATGCCCACGCGCTCCACACGGGCGCGTACATCCGGTGCGAAAAGTTCATCGTGAACGTTGGAGATCGCTTTGCCTTTGGCGACATCGGTCTTCTTGCGCTCGACGCCCGCACCCGGCGCCTCGCAACGCAGCTCACCGCCTGCTTCGGGTCGAACGCATGCGATGCTGTCGACCGAGCACTCACGGCGGTCATTCGCGGAGACATGCTATTCATCCATGGCTCAGCCGATGCACCGTTTCTCGAGCTTGCCCAGACCCTCCATCGCTACTCGACGCGGCAACGCTATCCACTGATGAAATGCGATGGCGCGTCGACCTCGAACGAGGAGATCGACCAGGTCTGCCTCCGTGCTGCAGGGGGCACCATGGTGCTGGACATGACGCGGCCATTCACAGTCCCGGCTCGACTCGCACAACACCTGCTGTCAAGTCACTTCAATCTGTGGCCGATTGTCATCACCACCGCGGATACACCTCGCAAAGTGCTGCAGTGCTTTGGGTCCGCGATTCTGGACTCCAAGCGTCCGCACCTTGAACTCTGCTTCCTGGGGTTCCCGCGTAGAAGGTTCAGCGTCGAACACGCGGTCGCACGGCTACGTGCCCTCCAGTCACGCAGAACGCCATGAAGCACGTCGGCATTCATCCAGTTCGCCTCTTCAATGCACCAGAACGCAGACCTCGCAACGCGGACATCAATGATTTCCTGGCTTAGACGCAGTAGAAACCGAGTCACACAGGGCGATCCTGCCAATCCGGCAGATCGGCCATACCCCCCGCACGGCCCCGTGACCGCGCTCCGTGTGATCGGGCAAGGGTTCGACGTCAAGTTGGACCCGGAGCGCACCGAGCAAGTCATCGGGCGCGCACGGCCTCCCCAGGTCGACATCCACCTGCCCGAGCCATCCGTCTCGCGACGGCACGCGCTGATCAGGAGAATTCCTGATGGGCTGGAGATCATCGACTGCGACTCACGAAATGGGGTCGGCGTGCCGAAGATCGGACTCACACGAACCTACCCTCGTAGTGACCACGTGGTGGCAACAGTCGGAAGCCGCTTCGTGCTCGGCAGCGTCCAGTTGCTTGCCCTGGACGACCTTACCCACCGGCTTGTGCCGTGCCTGGCAACCCATCTGGGCCGCGATGCCGAAGACGACATCGATCGCGCCCTGGAGGCCGTGACCTGTAGTCGGATGCTCGTGCTGCGTAGCGCTCGTACAGACCAGTACCGCGACCTCGGCAGGACGCTCCACGCGCATTCGATTCGCCGAAGTCACCCTTTCACGCGCATTGCGAAGCCGGCCTCGGACAAGGCCTGTGATGAGGTCTGCGCGCGCGCTGCATGGGGGACGCTCTTCGTCGATATGAGCCGACCGTTTCTGCTGCCGCTCGAGCTGGCTCGCAACCTGCTCTCGCAGCGCTTCCACCTGTGGACCGTCATCGTGACCCCGGAGTCCGCCGAACAGGTTCTGTCTCGCTTCGGCGCGGCCCTGGTTGAGCCGAAGCCACGCGACTTCGGTATCAGCATGGTTGGGTTCTCAGGCCCCTACTGGCGCGGACAGAACGGCGTGCTGCGTTGGTGACATGTAGGCCGATTTGGTGTATGGGTGTGTGAGTTGACATCTTGTCAGTAGAGGGTCATGTGATTCGAGTTGAAGATCCATCGATCTACGGCGTGCCGCTCGCTGTGCGCACTGTTGCGGTGACGAATGCGAGCATCGTTGTGCTTGGTGAGACCGGCGTTGGGAAGGAGATGCTCTCCAGCACCGTTCACAAGCTCTCAGGCAGAATGGGTCTGTTCTTGCCGATCAACTGCGCGGCGCTGACCGAGTCGCTCTTCGAAAGCGAACTGTTCGGCCACGAACAGGGGGCGTTCACGGGAGCGACGAGGCCGAAGGTCGGCCTCCTCGAAGCTGCGCACAAGGGAACCGTGCTGCTCGATGAGATCGGCGAGCTTCCCCTCGCGCTGCAAGCGAAGCTCTTGCGCGTGATTGAGACGCGGCAGGTCACGCGGGTCGGTGCGGTCCATGCCATCACGATAGATGTGCGGTTCGTCGCGGCGACACACCGCGACCTCGCCTCCGAAGTGGTCGCTGGGCGATTTCGTGCCGACCTGTACTATCGCCTCGATGGCGTCTCGCTGGAGATCCCACCGCTGCGTGAGCGCCGGGGGCAAATCGCGGCGCTCGCCGCGGAGTTCATCGCCGCCGCGCAGGCCGACCGAGAGCCGAAGTCGTCGCCCACGGCGGAATTCCTTGAGCTCCTCGAAGCCCACGACTGGCCAGGCAACGTGCGAGAGCTGAAGGCGACCGTCGAACGAGCGGTCATGTTGGCCGACGGCCATGACCTCAACGCATCGCATCTCATTCTGTCCAAGCGCGTCGTGCCCCGGCGTTGGTCGGCCTTCCCACAAGAGCAATCGAGCTCGAGCTCGAGCACTCCGGTCGAACTCGATCCGGAGCGTGCGAAGATTGTTGACGCGCTGACCGCTTGCGCGGGCAACCAGACCCGAGCGGCTGCGAAGCTGGGCATCTCACGGCGGACCCTGGCGAACAAGCTCATAAAGTATAGCATCCCGCGTCCCAATGAAAGCCATTGAGCGATGGTTCTCCGACAGCCATGCAGCAAGCACGGGGCGTCAGTGCGAACGCTGCCTGCTGCACAAATTGTGATGACAGATTGCGCATGCGCGTCATCACGCACGAGGCGGACGATAATGGTTTAGTGGATCTAGCACTGGCATATCAGTTGCTCCGTGGCGAGTGGCTGCTGACAGCCGGCAGTCTCATCAGCAAGAAAGCTGATGGCAACGCTTGAGTAGGAGATATCATGTTACGCACCGGTACTGTTGCATCGTTGTTTATTTCGGCTGCGCTTGCGCTCGGCGCGTGCGCGATCGATTCGTCGTCTGGAGCTGGCGGGAAGGATGAGAGCGCGCAGATCACCTCCAGGTCGGGTCTGGAGACGTATCTGCGGACGACGTCGCCGTCGCCCATCGACGCGCTGTCCGGGGTGGCGAAGCAGCGTTTCCTCGATGGCCTGGTCTTCACCACGGACGGTCTCGAGCATCTCGACTACGCGGAGCTGGAGGGCCTCACGCCGAGCGGGATCTCCGACGTCCTGCGTCTGTTTGGGATGGAGACGTACACGCAAACCGTGCTCGATGCTGCCGCCGAGCAGGCCAAGCATCCGGTGGGAGACGCCAAGCCGCCGACCCTCATTCCGTAGTCCGTCGACGCCCTCGCGGATTCAGTCGTGAGTCGCGACGGTCTGCGAGCCGTCGATGCGCAGGTGGGTACGCCGGGTACGCCAGCGATCGAGGCGAGGCTGCCATCAGGCGTCGGAGCGCCTGACCGAGATCACACGATCACGATCGGCGCGCTGAAGGTGATCGCGGCGGACCCGGCGGTCATCCGCCTCTACGCCCTGGCCCAGCAACTTGCGGTGGCGCGCATCCCGGTGTTGATCAGCGGTGAGACCGGCAGCGGGAAGGAACTGGTCGCCAGCGCGCTCCACGCATTCTCGCCCCGCGCGAGCCGGCCGATGGTTTCGGTCAATTGCGCGGCGCTCCATGAGACCTTGCTGGACAGCGAGCTGTTCGGGCACGAACGTGGTTCGTTCACCGGCGCCGCGACGATGCGACGCGGGTTGATCGAGTCGGCGTCCGGATCGACGCTGTTCCTCGACGAGGTGGGTGAGCTGAGCCTGGGGGCGCAGGCCAAGCTGTTGCGCGTCCTCGAGACGTACCGGGTTGCGCGGATCGGCGACCACCGCGAGCACGAGGTCGATGTCCGGATCATCGCCGCGACGAATCGCGAGCTCGTGGCGGAGGTCGAGGCGGGTCGGTTTCGCCAGGACTTGTACTTTCGCGTCGCAGGGGCGCGGTTGGATGTGCCGCCGCTGCGGTCGCGGCCCGAGGAGCTGCCGCTGCTCGCCGATGCGTTCTTGGAGGCGGCCTGTGAGGCCGCGGGACGGAGGCGCATCGCGATCTCGGAGCACGCGGTCGATGCGTTACGCGCGCACGCGTGGCCGGGCAACGTGCGCGAGCTAAAGAACCTCATGCAGTACGTCGCCGCGACCTTGCCGGGCGACACGCTGGTCGCGGCCGATATCGAGCCGCGGCTCAGCGCATCGTTGACCGCGTCGACCGTCGCGACGGCGACCACGACGCCGCACGGTCGCACGTTTCGGCCGCTGGCCGACGAGGTGCGTGCCCTCGAGATGACCCGAATTCGCGAGGCGCTGGACGAGACCGGCGGCAACCAGACCAAGGCGGCCGGGTTGCTGGGCATGCCGCTGCGGACCTTCTTCGAGAAGGTCAAGCAATACGGGTTGCGGCCGCTGAGATGAGGAGATACTCTATGCTCCGCGGGTGGCAGCGGACCCTCCGAGACTCAGCCGTACTTGACCTCGCCGAACGTCGCTAACTGGATCAAAATATCGCCGGTTGTCGAGTCAACGCTGCCCTCGAGGACCTCGGCGAACTTTCGCGGGTAGCGCTCGGCCATGAGGCGAAGAGCGGCCTGCCACTTGCCCCGGAGTGAGAAGGACCTCCCGCTGTCGCGCTCGACCAGGTCGCACACGAGGTGGAGGTCCGTCACGGGTTCGATAGAGAGGCCGCCCCGCCCAGGGACCCAGTACTGAGTGACCCTCGCCCAGTACGTAATACCTCCTTCTACGCCGCAGAGAATGGCGTCGAGGATATTTGATAGGGAAACAGTTAGCTCAATCGACATTGTGATGCTCATGACTTCCTCAGTTAGGCAGGCAGGCGATGTGATAGGCGATGCGTGCATCGATCCAGGAAATCTCTTGTTCCATGGTCTGAACAGCGGGCTCGTCTACGATGGACCCTGTCGCGCGAAGCAACGCAGCTTTCGCGACAAACACGGCCCGGCTCGCGGTCAGCATGGCGATGTGGTCCGTGGTCTCGAAGGGAGAGCAGCGATTGACCGTGTCCCAGAATGCGAGCAAGGCCTCGTGATAGGTGACCTCGAGCGGCGTTCGCGGCTGCGAGTGCGGCAATACGCGTGACAATTTGCTCATATGACCTCGTCTTCCCCGGATGGCTGGTCCGGCACGACGGCATGCATGCGTTATTCTGCCGGGCTATCAAGTGAATATTTGAATATAAGCGCAGAGGACAAGACGGATGTGCGGACGTGTTGGCTGCTATGCAGCGTCAGTCGCTCCTGCACGCACTCCGCTTGACGCGCGTCGGGCGTGGGGCGTTCAGTAGTTTATCAAGGGCGCTCCGCTGGGCCTCCCACACTCGTTCTCGGGTCACTTGGCGCAGCGTCCGCTCGGTGACGATGGGCTCCAGGCCATCGACGGACTCCAAGAACAGCACCTGCTCTTGGAGGTCCGGTGCCAGACGGAGCAGACGGAGCAGCTGCGAGACGCGCGCACGGGTGAGGTCGAGCCGGCGGGCGACCTCGGCCTGGTCGCAGACCCGACCCTCGGCGATCTGCGCCTGGATCTGATTCGCGAGCGCCAACATGACCGCGACCCGCGCCGGGCGGCGAACCGGCTCCGGGGCGACGGGCTGCTCCGCGACGAACCCGCGACCGTGGCCGACCTGGACCCGGAACAGCGGCGTGGTGATGATCGTGGCCGTCATAGCCGTCGTGCCGCGCGGATCGGGCGCTGCGCCGCGAGGGGCACGCGCTCGGGGTATGTCGATGTGTCGGCCGGGTGTGCGCCCAGGTCGGCGAGGACGACGCGCACCGCGTTGCCCGGTTCATCGACCTCGACCCGGTCGATGACGGCGCGGACCAGCCGGCCGCGGTTCTCCGCCGTCAAGCGGTCCCAGACCCGGTCGAAGTCCGCGAGGCATTGAGCGACCCAGCTCGCATCGACCTCGACCGCATCGAGCTCGGCGAGCTGGCGCGTACTGGCGACGAGTTCGGCCTCGCTATGGGCGCTCTGCTCCTCGAGCTCCTGCAGGCGGGCCTGGACCTGTTGCCGCGCGCCCCCTTCTACCGTGGCGAGCACGTCGACGAGCCGTCGGAGCTCCTGCGAGAGGGAGGCGATGCGGCTCGGCAGGCGCTCTCGCTCGATCACGCACGCCTCGCGCCGGGCTTGGACCCGGCGACGTACCTCGGCGGCAACGTCGCTGGCGAGCGCGCCATCGGCGGTCGCCGCGCGGACGCGCTGGATCACCAGCTGCTCGATGGCCTCTGCGGGCAGCGGTTGCGATCCGCACGCTTGGGCGCCCTGCTTATCGCGCGTGCCGCAGCGGTAGTATCGGTAC
>Ga0302323_100000712_pt1 | contig 26886 bp, 15 predicted proteins | sample Fen_T0_3_FD_201950 | JGI IMG/M metagenome (GOLD analysis project Ga0302323, IMG submission 201950) | Peat permafrost microbial communities from Stordalen Mire near Abisko, Sweden - Fen_T0_3 | ecosystem: Environmental > Terrestrial > Soil > Wetlands > Permafrost | place: Sweden: Abisko...
CAAATCACCAACCCGTCACCCAGAATCTGCCGCTATGAGCCAATTGCCTAATTACAGCACGCATACCACGACCCTTCCTACGGTGGCCGTCCTGTTCGCGCTCTTGGTGTCTGGGCCCGTCCTCGCCGCCAGCAAGAAACCCAACAAGCAAGCGCGTGAAGGCGCGGCTCGGGCGGCTTGCCTGGACGGGAACTACACCGAAGGTGTCGCCATCCTCTCGAAGCTGTTCGTCGAGACCAAGGATCCTACCTACATCTTCAACCAGGGGCGCTGCTTCGAGCAGAACCGTCGCTACGAAGACGCGATCTCGCGCTTCCAGGAGTACCTACGGGCGGGACACAAGACGCTGGAGGCGAACGACAAGGCTGAAGCCGAGCAGCACGTGAGCGACTGCAGAGAGATGCTCGCTCAGGAGCGGGGCACTTCCCCCCCGCCGTCGTCGGCCCAGCCGATCGTGGCGTCGCCTGCGCCCCTCGTTTCACCGGAGCCCGCGCAACCCACACCGGAGCCACAACCGATGATTTCCGAGCCCGCCCCCAAGCCCGCATCCACGGGTGCGGGCTTGAGAATCGGTGGCATCGCCGTGGCATCCTTCGGTGTCGTCGCCGCGGGAGTCGGCCTTGCTTTCAACTTGAAGGCTAACAGCACGGTGAACGACATGTACAACGCCGCCGATGGATACACGAAGGAATCCAACCGCAAGAACTACGAGACCGTGGCGTGGGTCGGCTACGGGGTCGGCGCAGCCTGTGTGGTCACAGGGGCCATCCTCTACGCCGTTGGCCGGAAGGCAAAGTCGAGTCACTCTTCTGACGACGTCGCACTGATTCCCATGGTGGGGCAGACTCATGCGGGCGCTGCACTTGCAGGAGCTTTCTAATGAAAAACTCACATTCTCTTAGGCAAGGTCTTTCTTCCAGTTTCGCTTTCGTGGGCGCAATCCTGGCTTGCGTGGGCGTCATGGGCTGTTTCAAATCCGCCGATCCTCTTCGGCTCAACTGCAACACGAAGGCTGGATGCCCCAGCGGCTACTACTGCAGTACGGTGGATCACGCCTGCCGCCTCGGCACTGCGGCTGGGACTGGGGGAAGCCTGGCCACCGGTGGCGGAAGCGGACGCGATGCCTCAATCGGAGGAGGATCGACCGGCGATGCCGGCGGCAAGACAGGATCAGACGCCCCGCTCGGTGCTGACGTGTTGGGAGAGTGTGATCCCGGGACAAAACGTTGCTCCTCCACCAACGGTGTACAGACCTGCGATTCCAAGGGGAATTGGGGAGCGGCGCTTCCGTGTGGAAACCAGGCTTGCGTCGGCGGCGTGTGTGCCGGCGGATGTTCCCCGAATAGTACTCAATGCTCGGTCGACAATGGCGTCCAGACTTGCGGTGCGGATGGGACCTGGGGCAAAGCATCTACCTGCGCGAATCAGGCTTGCGTGAACGGCTCGTGCTCCGGTGCGTGCACGCCAGGCGTCACTCAGTGCTCAGCCGACAACGGCGTCCAGACTTGCACTCCAAGTGGCGGTTGGAGCCCCGCTATGCCCTGTGGCACAGGCATCACTTGTAAGAATGGTGCATGCTCGGGCAGCTGCACTGCCGGACAGACTCATTGCTCGGGCAACTCCGTCCAAAACTGTGCTTCCGACGGTACGTGGGGGACGCCCAAGGCGTGCACCAACCAGGCCTGTGTCGATGGCGCTTGTTCTGGCACATGCACGCCGGGAGCTACACAGTGTGCTAGCGATGGTGTGCAGACCTGCGATGCCACGGGGACATGGGGCCTAGCAAGCGACTGCTCGGGCCGAGCGTGCGCCAACGGTGCCTGTACCGGTGTTTGCGCACCAGGCGCAACCCAATGCTCCAACAATGCTGTTCAGACCTGCGACCCGAAGGGCACGTGGGGAGCGGCGAAGGCCTGTTCGGCCCAGGCATGCGTCCAAGGCGCGTGCGTAGGCGGCTGCAGCCCAGGCGACACGAAGTGCTCCGGCAATGGTGTGCAGACCTGCGACGCGAACGGTACATGGGGAACGGCAAAGGATTGCGCGGGCAAGACCTGCGCCAATGGGGCTTGCGGCGGCATCTGTTCCCCTGGCGAGACGAGATGTTCCGGCAATGGCGTGCAGACCTGCGACGCGACCGGAGCCTGGGCTGCGGCGATAGCGTGTGCGGCTCAAGCGTGTGTCAACGGCGCCTGTTCTGGCGCATGCGCGCCGGGTGACACCAAGTGCGCAGGCAACGGCGTGCAGACCTGCGACACCAGCGGCGCATGGGGGGCTGCGACCTCTTGTGGAACCGCCACCTGCGTCTCGGGCAAATGCGAGGGCGTCTGTACTGCGGGAGCAACGATGTGCTCCGGCAACGGCGTGCAGACCTGCGCCGCCTCCGGGACGTGGGGCTCCCCAGCCGCATGCACCAATCAGGCTTGCGCGAATGGCGCTTGCACCGGCGTGTGCTCTCCAAGCGCCGTGAAGTGTTCAACGACGAGCAACGGTGTGCAGACCTGCGATTCGACTGGCACCTGGGGGAGCGCACAGGCATGCACGAACCAGGCCTGTGTGGGTGGCGCCTGCACGGGCGTCTGCTCTCCGGGTGCCTCGAAATGCGCATCGACCGGCAATGGCGTGCAAACCTGTGACTCGAGCGGCGCGTGGGGAGCCGCACAGGCATGCACGAACCAAGCGTGTGTCAGTGGCGCCTGTACGGGTAGCTGCGCTCCCGCAGCCACCCAATGCTCGGGGACCACTCCGCAGACCTGCAGTAGCCAAGGAGCATGGGCCAACGGTTCCATCACCCCTGGCCAGTGCGGCGCGGTTTGTGTTCCGGGCGTGGACAAGACCTGCAGCGGAAACATCCCAGTGACCTGCGATTCGACCGGAAAGTTCCCGACCACAGGCACCGCGTGTCAGTACGTGTGTACCGGAGGCGCGTGCTCCGGCTCCTGCGTTCCGGGAAGCACGAACTGCTCCGGCAACGGCCTGCAGACTTGCAGCGCCACGGGTTCCTGGAGCACCGCAGTCGATTGTGGCAACAAGGCTTGTTACAACAAAGCCTGCGTCGGCGTATGCGCTCCCGGCGCCACGGGATGCGTGGGGTCGACTACGACTCCCCAGACCTGCAACAGCCAGGGCGCTTGGGTGAGCGGGACTGTCACCAAAGGATTGTGCAACGCGGTTTGCACGCCGACCACAGAGAAGACCTGCAGCAACAACACTCTGCTGACCTGCAGCTCATCGGGGACATGGCCAACGTCGGGCACGAACTGTCCGTACTTCTGCAACAGCACGACGCTAGCGTGCGACGGGCAATGCAATTCCGGCGACCAAAAGTGCGCGACCGGAAGCACAGTACAGGCGTGTACCAGCAGCCACACATGGGGTAGCGCGCAGAGCTGCGGGACGAATCAGACCTGCATCGGTAGCGCCCCAAGCAGCACCTGCTCCTGCTCGGGCACTACCTGCAGCGGAGCGTGTACGAACACCAGCACTGACACCTACAACTGTGGAAATTGCGGCACGGCATGTAACACCGGGAACGGCCAGTCTTGCACGAACGGGAAGTGCTGTACCCAACAGTCAAACAAGAACTTGATACCCGGTGGCGGATTCAACAGCAGCGCCAACCTTGGCAATTGGACCACCATCAGCGGTGGGGCAGGAGTGAGTTGGAATGGCAGCGATGACGCCGATGGCTGCTCCACGTCCGGATCGGTTTCATTCGTCGCGGGCGGGGGCGTCCGATACTGCTTCAAGTCTGCGACAGAGGGTACCACGTATTACCTTGGAATGAAGGGCAAGGGCAACGTGGGATGTATCGGGTCGTTCTATACTGACACCAACTGCTCGGGGTCAGGCGCTGGACCCGACTGGTTCAATCTCGGCCCGACGGGGTCCATATCCTGGACGGATGATCCTCCACAGGTCGCCACGGCTGGCACCGGGGCGCACAGTATCGACATACAATGCTTCGACAACGGAGGCGGCGGCGCCGTAGACCAGATCTATTTGAATGCTGGTTCGGCGACGGGCTTCGGCGGCAACTAGGCACGTTCGATCGAGTCGAGGGACCAGCAGCCGCTCTCGCCCGACTCGATCAGGCGGTCGAGTAGAAGGTCAAGGTGGGCTGGTAGCCCGAGCTGCCAGCCAGCACGCTCGAGAACAGCGTGCCCGGGCGGTGGGTCCGTCGCACTGGTCCCTGCTGCGAAGGTACCGCCCGATCGCTCCTTCAAGGCCAGCTGATTGACCCGGTTGACCAGCAGCCGCGTTGCGGAGGCGCCAAGCCTTCTAAGTCACGCCCTCCCAGAGAATTCCACCCTCGGGCTCCGTCTCGGGCACGGGGACAGGCACGGCATGGTCGGTGCGGCTCGGTCCGACCCTGGCCAGGGCTGCTAGACGGAGAATCGAGCGATCGATTGGTTCAGCGTCTCGGCCAATCCCGCCAGATCGCCTGAGCGATTGCGCACGTTCTCGCCACTTTCCCTGATCTTCTGAATGGTCGAGTGGATTCCAGCGATCTCGCCTGCGATGGAACGTGCTGCTTCAGCGGCTTCGTTGATGTTGGCGCTGGCCGATTGAATTCCGGACGAGGCCCCCGCGATGTTCTGAGCCACGTTCCGAGTTACCACCGATTGTTCTTCCACCGCCACTGCAATACTGGTGACCAATTCGTTCACATCCCTGACGACGGTGGCGATCTTTTCGATGTCCCCAATGGCGGCGTTGGTGGATGTCTGCACGCTCTTGACCTTCGTGTTGATGTCCTCGGTGGCGTCCGCTGCCTGTCGGGACAGCTCTTTCACTTCGTTGGCCACCACCGCGAAGCCTTTCCCTGCCACGCCCGCGCGGGCTGCTTCGATGGTAGCATTCAAGGCAAGCAGGCTGGTTTGTGCCGAGATGTCACGAATCGTCCCGCTGACTTGACCAATCCGCTCGGCTGCGCCCTTGAGGTCGCTCATGACATCATGGACCGCCTTGGCCTGTGCCGACGCTTCGTCGCTGATGGACCGCGCGCGTGCCGAGTCGCTGGCAATGCCATCCACCGTGGTGCTCATTTGCTGGGTCGCGGTTGCGACCGATTCCAGGTTGCGCGAGCTTTCGCCAATGCCCGACGCGATGGTCTCCGTGTGCTTGCTGGACGAATCGGCCCGGCGCACGACCTCGGACGCATGGCGGTCCATTTCCTCGACGTTGGTCATGGTTTGCATCGACAACGTCGAAAGACCGCCGGCCGTATCGACCAGCGTCTTTACCCCTTGCCGAATGCCACCCACCATTTCTCGCATGTTTTGGCGCATCTGGTCCAAGGACTCAGCCAGCAATCCAATCTCGTCGTGCGCGCCCTTTTCGACCTTTTGGCTCATGTCGCCCTTTGCGATGGCTGCGGCAAACTCACCGGCATGCTTCAGTCGCACGCCAACGTTTCTGGTGACGTAATTGACAAAGACAAAGGATACGACACATCCGGTCGCCATCAGGCCACCCAGAACCAACAGCAGAAGTCCCCGCTGCTTTACCAGTGCGCCCACCTCACCCTCGCTGGTTTCCAAGGACTTGTTTGCAAGCACCACCACGTCGTCGATGGCGGCACGGTGGGCTTCGTAGAGGGGCGAAAGCTTTTGGGCCAAGATCTTACGCGCTTCCTCGCCTTCCCGAGCCGCTAGCTTGGGCAACAAGCTATCCTCGACCAAGGCGAAGAACTTCACGGCGGTGCCATAGGAATCGTTAAGAAAGCGGTCACGCATCGGGCCTGGCAATAGGTTCTGGATCCAGTATTCGTGGCGGTCGTCGAAGTCCTTGCGAAGCGACTTGAGGCGCTTTCGATAGTCGGCCGCCTTCGCCTCATCTGCCTCGTCCGCCAGTTGGTGGACCATCAGATACGCCTCAATGATGTATTCCGGCGGGGGAAGGATGTCTGCGACAAGATCCTTGTTCAGCACGATTTCGTGGTACCGGTCGCCGGTGACTTTGGTGGTTTCGATGGTGTTCCACGCGACGATGGCGAATGCTGCGAGCGCGACCAAGCAGAATCCGATCGAACCAAGCAGCTTTTGTCGAATGCTCATGCTTTCTCCGCGCGTCGATGGCCGGCGTTCTATAGGAAGGAGGATCGGCCGGAAAACCTGACTGCTTGAGCGGGTTTATGCTGGTCTTCTTGGAGGAATTTGGAGCACCCGAAGAAGCCAAGCTGCCAAGGTGAAGCGGTGGCGGACGCGATAAGCTAGCCCGATGCCTTCCCGATGGACCCTCCTCGAGCCTGCAATTCCGCGCGAGCTGCGCCGGGACGTGCTGCATGTCCGGATCTTCGAGAACCCGGAACCCGGCTCTTTCGCGGTGAGGGTGGCCCCTGTCGCCCTGCCCGGCATCGTGTTTCATCAGAGGGGGCGAGGTCGAGCTATCCAGAGTATCGAGACCTCGGCCGGAAACGCCAAGCGGCTACCCCTGGTTTTCGCGTACGGCGCCGGCACTACGCCGAGTACCATGCGCTACCACGGTGGACCGCACCTGACGATTCAGGTCATCCTCAAGCCGCAGGGCCTGCGGTCCCTCCTGGGCCTGGATGCTCGGCGGCTACGCAACGGCGTCGTGGCCCTGTCCAAGCTGCCGGGCGCGCCCAGACAGGGCCACCTGCTCGCCACTCCGACGGCCCTTGCAAAGGCCGACCTGCTGTTGCGCTATCTGATGGACAAGGCCGTCCACAGCACGACCCGCGACACCCTGGTGGACCAAGCGCTGCAGCTTGTGGAGGAGCAGATCGAAGATCTGCGCTTGCCGCGGATCCTGCACCTGTTGGGTGTCTCCGAGCGCCAGCTTGAGCGGCGCTTCGCCGGGGCCGTGGGCGTGTCGCCGAAGACGTACCTTCGGGTGCGGCGATTCAACGAGGCACTGCGGCTGATGAAAACCCGGCGTTACCCGACCCTCGCGAGTATCGCGTACGCGTTGGGCTTTGCGGACCAGTCCCACTTCATCCGGGATCTCAAGGCCTTTGCCGGCGTCACGCCCAAGGGCCTGTCCGAACGCGCCGAGCTATTCCACGAGCAGGCCGGCTTTTCTTACGAAGACTGACACTGTCGGATTTGTCCAATTGCGGGCGCTGCCACTTCGCTAGAGTTTGCATAACTACCTTGGAGACCAACATGCGAAAGATCCTCGTGTTCAACAACTTGAGCCTGGACGGGCTGTTTTCCGACGGCGACGGCGGCGTGGGCTGGGCGAAGCACGACGGCCACGAGCTCACCGAGTACGTCAAGCAATCGCGCGGCGACATCACCACGTATCTGTTTGGCAGGAGCACCTACGAGATGTTCGCATCGTTCTGGCCCACGCCTGCGGGCAAGGCCGCGAACCCGTATTTCGCCAAGATCCTCGGTGAGGGACAGAAGATCGTCTTTTCCAAGAGTCTGAAGAAACCAGATTGGGAAAACACCGTCATCGAGCCCGTGGCCGATGCCGAGACCATCGGCAAGCTCAAGGCATCCAAGGGGGGTGACTGTCTCGTCTTTGGCAGCGGGAGCCTGGTGCGGGATCTGACCCAGCAGGGCCTGATCGACGAATACCAACTCGTGCTAAACCCCGTCATCCTGGGCAGAGGTCGCCCGCTGTTTGGCCCCTTGGCCACGACCGTTGAGCTGCACCTGCTCGAGGCCAAGCCTTTCAAGAACGGCACCGTGCTGTTGCGCTACCGGCCGGCCCGACGGGCCTGAGGTGCCGGGACAACGTGGTCACCAGCGGCTTGCGGTCAGGATCGGGCTGGTCAATTCGGCCCCGACGGGCGCGGTCATGCTACTCTTCAGGCGGATGCTCTCCAGTCGCGAGGATCCGAGGGAAGGATGATCAAGAAGAACGGCAGTGCCACCGATCCGCTTTGGTACAAGGATGCCGTCATCTACGAGCTTCACGTCAAGGCGTTCTTCGACGGAAACAACGACGGGATAGGCGACTTTGCGGGGCTTCTGGAGAAGCTCGACTATTTGCAGGACCTGGGGGTTACCTGCATCTGGTTGCTGCCCTTTTTCCCGTCACCTTTGCGTGACGATGGCTACGACATTTCCGACTACCGCAACGTGCACCCGCACTACGGGACGATGGAGGAGTTCCAGGCGTTCCTGGCTGCGGCGCACGCGCGTGGCATGCAGGTCATGATCGAGCTGGTGGTGAACCATACCTCGGACCAGCACCCGTGGTTCCAGGTGGCGCGTCTAGCGCCGCCCGGTTCCAGCGCCCGCGACTACTACGTCTGGAGCGACACCGACCAGAAGTATCGCGACGCCCGCATCATCTTCACCGATACCGAGAAGTCGAACTGGACTTGGGATCCGGTGGCCAAGGCCTACTTCTGGCACCGTTTCTTTTCCCATCAGCCAGATCTGAATTACGACAATCCCGAGGTCGTCCGCGAGATCGTCGACGCCATGCGATTCTGGCTGGACCTGGGCGTGGACGCGCTTCGCATGGACGCGATCCCCTATCTCGTCGAGCGCGACGGAACCAATTGCGAAAACCTGTCCGAGACCCACGTCATCGTCAAGCAGCTGCGCAAGGAGATGGACCAGGGCTACAGCAACCGCATGATCCTCGCGGAAGCGAATCAGTGGCCTTCCGACGTGCTGCCGTACTTCGGCGACAACGACGAATGCCACATGGCCTTTCACTTTCCGCTGATGCCCCGACTGTTCATGGCGCTGCGGTTGGAAGACCGGCACCCAGTGACCGAAATCATGGGGCAAACGCCCGAAATTCCCGAGGCGTGCCAGTGGGGATTGTTCCTGCGCAACCACGACGAGCTGACCTTGGAAATGGTGACCAAGGAAGAGCGCGACTACATGTACCTTGCGTACAGCAGCGATCCGCAGATGCGAATCAACGTCGGCATCCGCAGGCGCCTGGCGCCGCTGCTCGACAACAATCGGCGACGGCTCGAGCTGATGAACAGCATCCTGCTGTCCTTCCGGGGGACGCCCATCATCTACTACGGCGACGAAATCGGCATGGGGGACAACGTTTACCTCGGCGACCGCAACGGCGTGCGCACCCCCATGCAATGGACCAGCGACCGCAACGCCGGATTTTCCCGGGTAACGCCAGCCAGGCTCTATAGCCCGGTGATCATGGATCCCGTGTACGGCTACGAGTCGGTCAACGTGGAGGCGCAACAGAGCGAATCGGCTTCGCTGCTCAATTGGATGCGCAACATGGTTGCGCTACGCAAGCTGTTTCGGGTCTTCGGCCGCGGCAGCGTCGAGTTCCTTCGCCCCGAGAATCGCAAGGTCTTGGCGTACGTGCGCAGCTTCGAGGGCGAAAACGTCCTGTGCGTGGCCAACCTGTCGCGTTTTGCTCAGCCGACCGAGCTGGATCTGTCGCGCTTCGAGGGCATGGTTCCCGTCGAGATGCTCGGCTACGTCGAGTTTCCGCGGATTCGCAAGACGCCGTACGCGCTGACCCTGGCGCCGTACGGCTATTTCTGGTTCGAGCTGCAAACTCCTGCCGCGCCCGACCTGAAGACCGACGAAGAAATGAGTCAGGAGCAGACGGTTCCCTGCGCCTCGTGGGCCAAGCTTCTCGAGGGCGAGGCGCGCGTGCCGCTGGAGATTGCTCTGCCGCAGTTCCTGGTCCGGCAGCGCTGGTTCGGCGGCAAAGCACGAACCATCGAGCGGGTCCGCATTCGCGATGCGGCTTTGGTTCCTGGTATGGACGTGGCTCTCTTGATCGTCGACGTTCGCTACTTGGAGGGAAAACCCGACGCCTACTTCGTGCCGTTGGTTCGTCTTGCCAGCGAACTTGTGCAGGCCAGTCTCGAGAAGCACCCGGAGGCACGGGTGGCAAAGTGCCGCGATGGCCTCGCCGAAATCTGGGATGCGACCGTCGACGAGCCATTCTGCCAGTGGCTTTTGCAGATGGTCGGTCAGAATTCTAGCATTCCCTTTGCGGAAGGCAGTTTGCAGGCGCGGGCGGGCCGCTCGTTCGCTGCGGTGAGGGGCGACGTCACCGAGCCGTTGCGTGCCCAGCGCAGTCTGGCGGAACAGAGCAACACGTCGGTGCGTTTCGGCGAGCGCATCATGATGAAGCTGTTTCGTCGCCTGGATGCCGGGCCGAACCCAGACTGCGAGCTGACCCAGTACCTCAGCGAAGAGCGAGGAAACACCCACGTGCCGACCTTCGTGGGGACTTTCGACTATTCTCCCCGCGAGGGCGAGGGCACGGCGCTTGGGCTCCTGCAGAATCTGGTCGACAATCAGGGCGATGGCTGGTCGTGGATCCTGGAAGAGCTCGGTCGTTACTACGAGAGTTGTGCCACGCGTGCATTTCCGCCGTCGTTGCGCACTCAGCTCGATCGGCCGCTCCTTACTCCGCTCGACGACGCCGTAGCAAGCGAAGCCGTGGACGCCATCGGCCTTTCGTACAAGTCGGCCATCATGCTCTCCCGGAGGACCGCAGAGATGCACATGGATTTGGCGGCGGAGACATCCAATCCGGCGTTTCGGTCTGGCCTGCTGGGAAAGCCCGAGTTCGCCGCGCTTTCGCTGCGTCTGCGCGAGCACGCCCGTCACGTATTTGATGGCCTCAAGCACGGCATTTCGGGATTCCCGGACGACGTGGTCGAGCACGCAGCGCTGGTGCTGGGGCGGCGGCGAGAGATCACCGATCGCTTCCGAACCCTAGAGCACCTGGATATGAGCCTGAAAGCCACGCGCATTCACGGCGACTACCACCTCGGCCAGGTACTGCGGGTCGGGGATGATTTCGTGGTCCTCGACTTCGAAGGTGAGCCGGCGCGCCCCATCGTCGAGCGTCGCATGCGAGAATCGCCCCTCAAAGATGTCGCCGGCATGTTGCGTTCGTTCAGCTATGCGGCCCATGTAGGCTATCTCAACTACGTGGCGCGACGCCCGCGCGATGCCGGGCCGCTCGAGCCGTGGGCCAATCTGTGGGAGTCGTGCATGTCGGCGGCCTTCGTGATCAACTATCGCGAAGCGACCGCTGGACTCGGCCTGGCCCCGTCCGACCCCGCGGATTTTCAGCTGCTCCTCGACGCCTTCCTGCTGGACAAGGCGATCTACGAGCTCGACTACGAGCTCAACCATCGTCCTGCGTGGGTCCGGATACCGTTGCTTGGGATTCTTGCCCTTTGTCGCTGATGCCATCCATGAACGCGAGACGTAGAGCGAACCATGGCTGAACAGGATATCGTCGCCTCCCAGATTGCCGAGCTGTTGCGCGTGCAGCCGAGTGCAGACATCGTGGTTGGTCTGCCGAGCTACAACAACGCAGAGACGATTGGCGGCGTCGTGCGTGCGATCCGTCAAGGCCTGGCGCAGCGATTTTCCGACAGGAGCGCCGTGATCGTCGCCGTAGACGGCGGGTCGACCGACGGCACCGTGGACCGCATCGCCGACCTACAGAGGGAAGGCGGCACGCCCCTGCAGCCAGTGCGACTTCTCGGCCGGGAGTTCGTGGTGCCCTACCACGGCATTCCGAGAAAAGGCGAAGCGCTGCACATCGCGATGCAGATGGCGCGACAAACCGGGGCGCGTCTGTGCCTGATGCTGAGTCCAGATCTGGTGGCGCCATCTTCCGCCCTGGTCGAGCAGCTGGCGGTGCCGGTCCTGATGGATGGATTCGACCTCGCGCTGCCTTTGTACCTCCGGCACAAGTTCGACGGGGCCATCACCAGTTGTATCGTGCGGCCCTTGGTGCGCGCGCTGTATGGCAGGCGTGTTCAGCAGCCCATGGGATCGGAGTACGCCCTTTCTTCCGCGTTGGTCGAACGTTGCCTCGGGCAGAACGTGTGGGGGAGCGACCTGGCGAGATTCGGCAGCGACATTTGGACCACGACCCAGGCCATGGGCGGAGGGTTCAAAATCTGCCACGTGCAGCTGGGGCTCAAGAGCCAGGCGCGCCCGGCTGCCCCCATCGATCTGGCGACCACCTTGGAGCAAGTCCTTGGTGCGCTCTTCGAGGACATGATCCAGAACGCCCACGTGTGGCAGCGCGTGCGAGGTTCGTTGCCGATCACCCTGGTGGGTTTGCCGGGCGAGGGGGCTGCGCCGGCAGTGTCGTTCGACTTCCGCAAGCTGGTCGAATCGTTCCGCCTGGGCCTGCGTAATTTGCAGGACGTGTGGTCGCTGGTGCTGGCGCCCGCGACCTTGCTCGAGCTTCACCGCGCCTCCGGATTGCCGCCCGAACGGTTCACTCTGCCGGATCGGCTTTGGTGCCGCGTGCTGTTCGACTTCTCGCTCGGCTATCGACTTCGCCCTATCAATCGAAGCCATCTGCTGGCAGCGTTCTTGCCGCTGTACCTCGGTTGGCTCGGTGCCTTCGTGCGAGAGATGCAAGATGCGACTGACAGCGAAGCCGAGCGCTGCGTGGAGGAGCTGTGCCGTGTCTACGAGTCTGAGAAGCCCTACCTGATGTCGCGATGGAGATCGCCGGATCGTTTCAATCCCTGAACCCTGGCAAAAGAAAGGACAGCCCCCATGTGGCAAAACATAGAAGACACGGTGAGCGCGTCGCTGGAGCGCGTTCTCGGCAGCCTTGCGGGTCTGTTGCCCAGCTTGATTGCGCTGCTGCTTGTGCTGCTCGTGTCGATGTTGCTGGCTTGGATGATCCGCTTGGTCCTGCGCCGCGCCCTGCGCGGCATTAAGTTCGACACGCGGATGGAACACTGGGGCTTCTCTGCGGTCGCAGAGCTGTCGCCCGGTAAGAGCCCGACGAGGCTCGTGTGTCGCATCGTCTCGTGGTCGGTGGTTCTGCTCGGCCTGCTGGTCGGCCTGGTGGCGGTGCGGGTGAGGTTCACCTCGCAACTCCTTCTTCATCTGTTCGAGTACATGCCGCGTTTAATGGTTGGCCTGTTGGTGCTGTTCGCTGGAAGTTTGTTGGCCCGCTTTGCTGCGCGGGGCGTTTTGCTGCGGGCGGTAAACATGGGGATCCACTCCGCGCGAATCATCAGCGAAATCGTGAAATGGCTGCTGATGGTGGTGGCCTATGCGATGGCGCTGGATCAGCTTGGTATCGGCGGCGACATCGTGAAGATCGCTTTCGCGCTGTTCTTTGGAGGCGTCGTGTTGGCGCTGGCGCTGGCGCTGGGGCTGGGATCGCGGGATGCGGTCAGCCGGGCCTGGGAGAAACAACAGAACGAACCTCCGCCCAAAGAGGATGATGCCCTCAGGCACGTCTGACCTTTTGACCGCCCGTGGCGACGCCTGCCAAGGCTATTTTGCCTTTGCCGACGGGGGACTACATCCGTGCGGGCGGATAGGGCGGTGAGCGAGAGGGCGTGCGAGGGGTTACGGCTCGTCGCGTCGCGGATCGCGTGGCGTCGTTCTGTTGTGAAATTCTGACACTAAACTGACGTTGCCCTTATTGCAGTCAGCTCCGAACTCTGCCATTGAGGTGTTCCGATGTTCTTTGAAGCCAAAAAGACGCGCCGTAACATGTTGTTCTGTTCGGTCGTCGGTCCGCATGGCGTGGATGGGCCCCACAGCCGCTACCAGAACCCGATCAGCTTGCTCAGCAATCAGGTCACGCGCGGACAGCAACACTACACGGTCCAGATGTTCTCGCGTACGTTCGCCTACGATCTGTTTGGCGCGAACCTCGACGCGAACGTGGCGGTGCTCGACTTCCCATCGGAGGAACAGCTGCGGGCCACGCTGCTGGAACGCACCTGGGATCGGGTGGGCCTGTCCGGCATCATGGCGAACTTCGAGAAGGTGCTGCTTACCTGGCGAATCGTGCGCGAGACTTTGCCGGACGTCCCCATCGACATCGGCGGTCACATCGTCAACGACGACGAGGTCACGCAAGAGCTGATTGAGCGCATGCTGCAGGTTGTCCCGGGCGAAACCTTCCGCGTCTGGGAGCCAACCTTCGAGCGCGATAGGTCCTTCGAGCTCACGGCCTGGCTGGGGGAGCGCGGGTGCGTCGGCTCGGCGACCACCTTCGTGAAGCGGGACGGGCTCGAGTTCTACGCCAGCCTGCCAGGGATTGGTCTTAAGCGCGAGGACACGCTCTACGCGCCGCTGGTCAGCGCGACCTTCGACAAGCAGGCCTTGGGCTTCAAGCTGTCCGACTCGTCGGCCGGTCTCATCATGCCCGACGTGGGCTGCCCCATGCGCTGCAACTTCTGTACGACCTCGGCGAAGTTCGGAGGCAAGTTCGTCAAGTTCCTCAGCACCGCGGAGGACCTCCTGGCAGTGGCCGACGGACAGGCCGCCCGCGGGATCTCCGACATGTTCGTGATGTCCGAGAATTTCTCGCTCGACGCCAAGCGCGCACTCCGGCTTCTCAAGCTGATGGAGCAGCAGCGCAAGCCCTACACGTACGCTGTCTTCTCCTCGGCCGATGCTCTCTTGCGCCTGGGCGTGGAGAACATCGTCAAGCTTGGCTACTCGTTTATCTGGATCGGTCTCGAAGAATCGACGGGAACCGCCTACCAGAAAATGGACGGCGTGCGCCTCAAGACCTTGATCGCCGACCTGCAGGCGCATGGGATCGAGGTGCTCGGGTCAACCATTCTCGGTTTCCCACACCAGACGGCAGCCGACGTGGATCACGAGATCGAGCACGCGCTTTCGTACGGCTGCACCTACAACCAATTCATGTTGTACATGGCCATGCCAGGCACGGCGCTGTGGAAACAGATGAAGGCCGAGGATCGGCTGAAAGAGGCTTTCCCCTGGGCCGACATTCACGGGCAACACGTCCAGAACTGGCATCACCCGCACTTGTCCGATGCGGTCATGGCAGAGAAGCTGAACCATGCTTTCGAGCGGGATTTCGAGGTGCTCGGGCCGTCGATCCTGCGCATGATCGAGACCCACTTTAGCGGCTACCTGAATACCGCGCACTGGGATCACGAGCTCGTGCAGATGCGGCGGACAGCCACCCGCAAGAAGCTACCGTTCTACGCCATGATCCTGAACGCGATGATGCACGACCTTCGCGCGAGGGGGAATGCCACCCACGAGAAAGCTCGCACGCTTCGCCAGGCCATCCTGGACGAGTGCGGATGGAAGACGAAGCTGGCTTGCCTGGTTAGCAGCCCTTATGTCTCCCACCGATTGAAGGTCGCGAGGCGCCAGTACGAAGAATCGGTCCGCCTGAAGAAGGCCCCCGAACCGTCGTGCCTGGTCACCCACTACGGGACCTTCGAGCCGCGCCAGTCTTCGGTTCTGCCGGCCCCGAGCCCGGCGCCAGACATGGTGGCCGTCCAGCGCGCCAAACCGGACAAGCACGTGCACGTCATTCGCTCGGTGCCCGAGGCCGAAGAGTCACGTCTGGCCTGTCCGTAGCGGACGTGGCCGATCTTTAACTGCGCACTGCCATCGACCGGCGCTCGAGCTCCTCGACCAGCGGTGCGTGGGCTCGTCGAAATTCGAGGCCGCGGCCCGCAAAGGCCATGGCCAGCGCCCTCGGCAAATTCAGGACACGATGGTGTGCGAGTCCGACGGCGTAGTTGCTCTCGAACTCCGGGCCGAGCCGCAACGACCAATTGTCGTCGCTGATCGTGCCCGGTGTGTTGTAGGTCCCATCGAAGCCGAAGAAATCGGTGAAGAAGATGCTGACGTTTTCGGCGGCGCTGGCGAACATGTACGCGAAGATCGCGTGCACAAGCAACCCTCGGTCTCGGGCCAGTGCCGTCGCATCCAGGTGAAGTTGCGCTGCCAGCATGCCGGTCCACAGTTCGAGCTTGCCCGAATCGCGCCACCCGTCGACCACGGTCCAGATCGGCGGCGTGTCGTGGTTGCCGGCCATGATCCAATCGTCGGGTCGCGCGTTCTCGGCGCGGTAGACGTCGGCGGGATCGGCCGGGTTGGCCTTCTGTACCACGCGAAATCGCCCGAGGCCGTGTCGCTCTAGGATGGAGCGCAAGGGCTGCGGCAAGGTGCTCAGCACCTCGCACATCAAGCTCTGCTTTTCCTTGCCGTGCCGTCGAGCCGAGTCGACCATGGCGTCGAAGAAGGTCGCGAAGCGGTCGATCTGGTCGGGGCGTAAGTCCGCTTCCCAATCGTCGGCGTAACGAGGCACTGAACGGCGAAGTTGGTCCGAATCCACGATGGCGTAGCGGCGCAGCCCCGGGTGGTCGGGAAGATCCGGCGACGAGAACAGCCGTGCCCCGTGCTGTACGGAATCGAGCGGGTCGGGCTGGTCGGGTCGATAGACCCACGGACAGACGAAGCCATGCGGGTGGTCGATGCGAATGGCGTCGTACTCGTCGAACATTTTGTCCATGCGAGCGAGCAGGAGGCGCAGCGCCCCGTCGTGGCCTGGCGTACGTGGATCGCACTGATCGGGGTCCAGCACGGCATAGTCCCAGGCTTGGCCCGTGGGCGTGGTCCGGCTGGGCGGCGCCCCCATCACATAGTCATGCAGAAGGAGGTTCGCATAGGAAAACACGTCCTGGTTGGCCAGCCCGACCTGCAAGTCGCCCAGCAATTCGAGGCCGAGTCGACGGCACCGCGATCGCAACGCCCCATGCTGCTCGTGCAACAGCATCTGTGAGAGCGCGTACGCATCGATGGCAGCACGATGCCCTTGCATCAGGGATTCTCGACGAGCCTGGCAAGTAGATTCCTTTCCGGCCGGCGGATTCCAAAGTGCCCGGTCCGGATGCGGTTCGCCGTCGACTGTCCAGTCGGCAAATCCGAGCCCACCGTGCACGTCGGTGAGAACCTTGTAAAGGGCGTCCCGTTCGAGCCAGGGCTGGTGTTGCTGCCGGAACGCCTGGACCTGCTCGCGCAGCCTCGGGTCGTTCATGGCGGCTGCGGTTGTGCATGCCTCGGCCAGCGCCTCCTGCTGGGCGGTGAAGGCGTAGACGTAGGGCACGTGGTGGGCCGCCTCGACCGGCGCCGTTCGGGCCAAGCGCGCAAGCGTAGCCTCATTCAGAAGGGCGGGGCGCTCACCCGGCTCGCACAGCTGGCGGAGCGCGATCGACAGCACGTTGCGGGAGAAGATTGTTCCGTCATAGGGCGAGGGATTGACGAGCGAGGTCTGCCCTTGTGGGCCAAGCTGGACGCCCGAAAAGCCCAGCTCGGCGGCGAGCTGGAAGAATCGCTCCGCACCCCGCGAGTAGGGCGAGCCTCGGCCCACGTCGTCTCCTGGCATCCCGGGAAAGGCCGGGTCGTGAATCCCGAGCACCAGCTTTCGGACGCCGAGCGCGCGCAGAGCCTCGTGTACCACGCCATCGGTGCCTGCCGGGAACATGCGGACCATTCTAGCTTCTATTTGTCGAAGACGTTCCCGTCACGCACGGGTTACATCCCGGGGTGCGGCATGCGGCAGAGGCGGTGAGCAATCGTGTGACGTACGGCACTTTCAGCAGACCCGCGCTGATGGCAATATCCGTCAGTTGTTTCCACGCTGTCCGGGGGGAGGCCATCCATGAAGCTCCAGAATAGTGCCGCCGTTGCATTCCTTGTTCTCGCGACTTGTACCCAAGGCTCTGCGCCCGACAACCGACCAAGCGTCGAGTCGTCGAAGGTGGGGCTTGGCAAGGTGCCAGCCTCCGAGGTCGCACTCTGGCAGAAAGTCGGCTCGGGCAATTCGCCCGACGCCCGCTACCTGCAGGCCGCGGCTTTCGACGAGGTCCGCAAGGTCGTCGTGGTGTTTGGCGGCTTCTCCTTCGATCCCAATTCGGGCTCGAGCAGCATCAGCCAGGATACCTGGGAGTGGAACCCTGCGACCAGCAAGTGGACCCGCAGAACCCTCGAAGGCGCCAAGCCAGATGCTCGCTTGGGCGCAGCCATGGTGTACGACGCGAGCCGCGCCAAGTTCATCCTGTTCGGCGGACGCGCCGGCAGCGGTTTCAATCTCGAGGACACCTGGGAATGGGATCCCTCGACTGGCGTATGGACCGACGTGGGGGCCACCGGCCATCCGTCTGCACGCAGCCAGCACAGCATGGTGTTCGAGAAATCGACCGGAAAAGTCCTGCTTTTCGGCGGTGGCCGCAGCGCCCCCACCTCTGCGGATGGCACCGGCGTGACCCTCTCGCTGGGCGATACCTGGGAATACGACCCCGTCGCCCGGACGTGGACTTCGCGCACCGTCACCGCGGCACCCTCGCTGCGCAACGACAGCGCCATGGTCTGGGACGGCGGTCGCAAGAAGGCCGTACTGTTTGCAGGCATCCAGGTCGATATCGCTGGCGCATCCGGCGTCCCGAAGCAAGACACGTGGGAATGGGATCCTGAGGCGGGTACATGGACCGAGCGAACAGCGGCGGGAAGCAGACCCTCTCAGCGCTACGGACATGCCATGGCTTTCGACGGGACCCGGAACAAGGTCGTCGTGTATGGCGGCTGGGACATGAGCAACGGCATGGCCAAGAGCGACGTCTGGGAATGGGAGCCGACGACCGGTGCCTGGACGCAGCGTCTGACGGGAACCCAAGCTGGTGCACCTTCGGGGCGGATGTACGCGTGCATGGTTTCGGACGATGCCCGCGATCGCATGATCGTCGTCGGAGGCGCTAGCATGTCGGGGTCGGGCGGCGGCGGTGGGATTGGCGGCGCCGGTGGCAGCGTGGCGTACAGCCCTGACGCGGCCGTGATGTTGCCCGACATGATATTCACGCCCTATGCGTCTCGCGAGGTCTGGGAACTGGATCCGGTCACGCCCGCCTTCAGCGACACAACCCCGCCGCTCGACGTCCCGACTTCCCGTCACAGCCCCGCCATGGGGTTCAATCCCCTGACCGGGAAGACGTGTCTGTTTGGTGGCGGTGACACCTATACTGGGCAACTTCTCAACGACTACTGGGAGTGGGACGGCAAGACCTGGACGCAGATCAAGATGAATCCCATTCCCAGCGCGCGGGTGTACGCGGCGATGGCTTTCGATCCGGCGAGAAAGTCGATGATTATGTTCGGCGGCGTTGGTGACCTGCCGGCCGCATACAGCGACACGTGGGAGCTCACTGCCGAGGGGAAGTGGGTCCAGTTGAGCCCGCTCGACGGTCCCGCGGGTTTGATGGGCCCCTCGATGGTCACCGACACCACTCGCAAGAAGATCCTACTTTTCGGCGGATCGATCATTCCCGACTATTCGTCGCCCTATCCCGTCAAGTACCCCGAGCCGAACCAAAATGCCGTGTGGGAGTGGGACGGCGCGACCGTGACCTGGACCAACCGCACCCCGCCCGACACCACCAACGTGGCGCACCGGCAGCAGAACCCGGCGATTGCCTACGATGAGGCCCGTCAGAAGCTGTTCCTCTACGAGGGGACCAACTGGGGCAATCCTTCAAGCGCGTTCTACGAGTGGGATCCGGTTTCGGCTGGATGGGCGCTGCGGGACACCGGCGACAACCTCAATTACGGCTACAACTACTACGCGGTCTACGATTCCGTACGCCGGAGGGAAGTGATCCTCACGGGCGGGTATTCTCCGACGGGTATGCAGGAAGTATGGGAGCTCGACTCGGTCGGCCCCACTTGGTACGTGCGCGAGATGTCGTCTGGGCCTGGTCCGCGCTATGGCGGGACCGTGGTCTTCGACAGCATCCGGGGCGTGGTGGTGTTCTTCGGCGGAGACAGCGGCGTCTATGGAGTGAACACGCCCGCCGAAACCTGGGAATACAAGGTGACGGTATGGGGCAACGGCGAGGGCTGCACGGCGGCCACGGCCACTCAATGTGCCAGCGGATTCTGCGTGGACGGCGTGTGCTGCGACGTCGCTGCGTGCACCGGCGCCTGCAAGTCGTGCAACGTGCCGGGGTCCGAGGGTACTTGCGTCTTGGCCAAGGCGGGTACCGAGATTGCGGGCAGTTGCGATAGCGGAAAGGCGTGCGACGGCACCGGCACCTGCAAGCCCAAGAACAGCGTCACCTGCACCAGCAACGCCGAGTGCGCATCAGGCTTCTGCACCGACGGCGTGTGTTGCGACTCTTTGTGCGATGGCCCTTGCGTCTCCTGCAATCAGGCCGGACGAGTCGGCAAGTGCACAGGCTACCAAGCGGGCACCGATCCGCAGGGGGAATGCGGAGACGGCACCGGCGTGTGCAAGTCCACCTGTGACGGTGTGGGCAACTGCGCCTACCCGCAATACAGCGTGTCGTGCGGAAACTGTCTAGCCTGCGATGGCTACGGTTCTTGCTCGGCCTACGACTACACGTGCACGTCCTTCCCAACCGACGGCGGTCCCTACCCATACGGTGGCAGCGGCGGGAGCATGCCCGGTTACGGTGGCAGCAGTGGCTACGGTGGCAGCAGTGGTTACGGTGGCAGCAGTGGCTACGGCGGCAGCAGTGGCTACGGTGGCAGCGGTGGCAGGATTCCCAATTCCGGTGGCAGCGGTGGTTACACCACCGTTCGTGGTGGAGCTGGCGGCAGCATCGTCATCGACGCGGGCCCGCGTCCGTTTGGTGGCAGTGGTGGCACAATCTCGGGGCTTGACGGCAGCGCGGGCAACATTTCTCGCCCCGACGGCAGCGCGGGTGCCGCGGGAAATATTCCAAGCATCGACGGCGCCGCGGGCAACCCCCCCGGCCTGGGTGGCAGCGGCGGCATCGCCTATGGCAGTGGTAGCGGCGGTGGCGGCGGCGCCGCGGTCGGCACACTGGCCGCAGGAGGTAGCGGTGGCTACAAGCCGACGGGCAATGGCGGGATCGATGGTGGCGCCGGCGATGCTGGCGTGAATACCAACTTGCACAAGTCGGGTTGCAGCTGCGCGGTTGGGCAATCGCAGCCAAGCGGCTTCGGCTTTGGACCCATGGCGACAGCGCTCGGACTTGCGCTCCTGTTCGTGGGCCGGCGACGACGCGCCAGGTGAGTGAGACTTGGAGGCCCACCTAAAGTCGGGTGGGCCAGAGCGTTTACATCTGCAGGCCGAGCAGCAGTCCCGGATACTCACGCACGGTCGTCTTTCCACTGCGCTGCGTGGCCTGCAAGAACCCCGAGCCGATGTCGAGATCGGTGTTGTTCCACGCCACCGCGGTGTTGCCGGTGACACCGACGATGCCGTGGAGGCCGCGGTAAAGCTCGAATCCCACCAGCGCGCGCAACGACGCCAGCAGAGGCGCATCGTTGTTAGCGCCAAAACCGTAGCCATGCGAATCGAAGCTGGAGCGAACGTTGAGGGAGCTGGCCTCGATTTCGAAGTAGCGCAACCGGCCTACCGTAAGTGGCTGTCTATAGCCGAGCCCCAATCCGAATCCGTGGCGGCGCGTGCCGTAGCCAAACCGCTGTTCGCCGGCGGGCAGGTTGTCGCCGGGGTGATAGGCGAACTGGAAAGACGTGTATAGATGGCGGCTACCGAGCTTGAGCTCGAGGTTGCTGAGCATGCTGTCGGTTGCGTAGGCTGCGAAGCTGTGTATGCCGTTGCCGATGAGGTTGATCACGCCGAGGGATTCGCCGTCGAGCTCGCGGGCCATGTTGACGACGCCGATGTTGAAGCCCTTGGCTCGCGTGGCCAGGTTGATCACGCCAAGCTGCATGCCGTCGCTGCTGCTCGCCAGGTTGACGGGGGCGATCTGAGTGCCCGTCACGCTCGCGGCCAGGTTCACGCCACCTGCGATCTGTGCGCCGTGCAGCGCGCGCGTTGCCAGATTGAGCCCGGCGGCGAGCTGCAGACCGCGGCTGTCGTCACGGACAATGTTCACGCCGGTCACAATCTGCGCGCCATGAAGTGGCCCCGCAGCGTAGTTGAAGCCCACCGCGAGCTGCAGGCCATCTGCTGGGCCGCGCACGACGTTTCCAGCGACCGTGACTTGGCTGCCATCGAGCTTGCGATCGATGAAGTTCGCGCCGAGGGAAAGCTGCAACCCCGACGACAGCTTGCCGATGCGGTCGGCGATGAATCCGAACGACAGTCCGTGAATGTCCCACTGACCGTCGCCACCCATCGGCACGAGGCCGAGGTGGATGAAACTCGATCGCAGCGGGGGTATGGCAGCCTGTTCCGCGATGGCAGCTGCATTCTGCGCGTCGGGACTTGCCGCCGGCGCATCACCGCGTGCGACCGCCACCTCCAGCGGACGGCCGGGGTGGAACGCCAGTCGCGCCAGATCCGCGCGTTGACCCAGCGACAAATCGACCTCGGCCTCGAAGTTCGAGGGGCCACCGTCCATGGTGACGAGGTATTTGCCGGCCTCGAGGCCGAGCTCGATGGTATTGCCGCCTGTCTTGTGTAGCTCGACCACCAGGTTTCCGCCAGCGTCGCGAACACCGATTCGCCCCGCGAGATCGGTGCCCAGCGCAAGCGTGGCTTGGGTCGCGCGGACGTCGGTGACGACTAGGTCGGATGTGCCTACCAGGTCGAATTCATAGGCCGCGTGTTGTGGACCGCCACGGGTCTTCTCGGTGTGGGCCAGCGTCTCTTGGGCGGCGAATTGGAAAGCCTCCTGCAAGGTCACGCGGCGGTCCCGGTTCACGTCGGCGGCGCCTCGGAGGCCAGACACTAGGTAATGCGTGAAGAACGAAGCACCGATGCGACTCGATTCCTGGGCCACTTCGTTGATCGCGCTCGAGGTCAGGAATGCGTGGCCCTTGGTGGTTGCCGAGGCATCCATCACGAAGGGCGCGCGGCGCGTGCCCCCCTTGTGCCTGGTGAAGGCCCCCGATGCGCACGAGTCGAGGATGGCCAGCCGCACGTCGGCGGGCACGGCCTGGATGCGGGCTCGAAGCTCGTCGTAACTGATGCGGTCGACGCCGATCAGCAGCCCTTCCTCGTCGGAGTGGCCGGAATAGTAGACGACCACCTCACGTCGAACGCCATTGACCGAACTTGCGGCCACGAGTTTGTCGAGCCGGTCGAACCCGGCCAAGAAAGCGGCGCGGGTCGGCTCTTGCACCAGCAACAGATCGTCGGGTGAGATGCCGCCCAGGCTTTCGAGCACCTTGCTCATGGCTTGAGCATCGGTGGTGGCGAAGCGAAGCACCGGGCGCGACGGTCCTCCGTTGTTGAATCCTGCCATGAGCGCGAACCTGCGCATGCGAACGCTGGGATCAGCCTGGCTCGGCTCGGCGGCGCGCGCGGTGAGGGACGCGAGCATGATGACTGAGGCCAGCGCCAGCGAAAGTCCCCGGCACAGGGAGAAGGTGAATGAAGGGGTCATGGAGTTCCTTTGCCGGTCTTGTGGACCAAGATGGAGGTTTGTCGATAGTTGGGAGCAAGCGTGAGCGAAGCCGTCTTGGCGGACGCAGCCTCGCGTGAGACCGCGCGTGCAGCGTCGAGGGCGACCTCGATGGCAAATGGTTGCGCAGAGGTGACGAGGACGAATCGCTCGAAGTCCGGCGCGTCGTCCAGTTCGTACGCCGAGGGCAGCGGAATTTCGCGCACGGGTGTGAGCGGCGCCGCCGCGCGCGCGCCTTCCTCGGGCAGATGCTGGGTGACCCGTCCGGCGCCGTCGATGGAAAGCAGAACCCCGAAAAGCCCGTCGGGCGCTTTGTCGTAGGCGAGCTGAAGTACGTCACCGCGAGCAGCCGGTGCACCGTCGGATAGCTTCTCCGAGCCCGGCAGCCCCGAGGCCTGGGCGGCCTTCCGTCGATAGACCACCAGCCGAGGCGAGCGCAAGATATCGCCCTTGAGGATGATGTCGTCTTCGTCGGCCGGTGGCCTAGACACCGCCTTGGCAGGGTTGCCAGGCCCGCGGGTCATGAAGAGCGCAAAGGCAACCGATCCGGCGAGCAGGGTCGGGGCAAACAGTAAGGCCAGTCGGGAGCGTGGCGTCTTCAGCGAAGGGCTCGTGCTCGCCGCTCGACGTCGAATTGCGTCGCCCACGGTCTGCCTGGGGAGCTCGGCGAGAATGTGGCGGCTGGACGCCTGCAGCGCGCCCAGCTCGTCGTCCATCGAGCGCCCCTCGGCGGCCAGGCGCTGGCGAAGCTGCTCGACCTCGGCCGCCGCGAGCTCGCCCTGGGCGACACGTTCGAGCAGCCAGGTCGGGTTCTTCTTGCTGTTTGACATGGTCATGTCGCCACTCCTTCCAGTTCGACCAGGCGTGCACGCACCGAGCGCAGCCGCTTACGCACCCCCGAGACCGACATCCCCGCGTTCTGTGCAACCTCTTCCAGGGTCATCCCGTCCATCAGATGCATGACAGCGATGGTCTGCGAGCTGGCCGCCAACGGATCGTCTGCGCGGAACAGTTTGGCCAGCAAGTCGCGCGCCAGGCTTCGTCCGTCGGTCTGGGCCGTGCTTGCGATGCGCAGCAGACGTTCCTCGTCGGGGTCGTCGGCCCGGTAGCGCTGGGCGCGCAGCCGGTTGAGGCAGGTGTTGGTCGCCACCCGCAACAGCAGCGCCGCCGGCGCTTCGTCGGACAGCCGCTCGTGGTTTCGCAGCAGCGCCACGAACACGTCCTGCATGGCGTCCTGGGCAGAAGCCTCGTCGCGCAAGAGGGCGCGGCACCGCCTCAACACCATCGGACCGTACCTCTCGTAGTAGCCTTCGACGTCGAATGACAAGGTTTGCAAGCCCTCCACATGGTTGAGAAACACGTGGAGTTGACCCAAGTGTCACCGGCCGAGTGACGATTTTCAGGTCGTCTCGGCGCAGGACGGTGTCGGAAGCCGGGTCAGAAGTTCAGGATGATGAAGTGGCACTCTGTGTCGCAGCCACCGCCGGGAACGCCGTTCTTGTCGCCGTCGTCGCATTCCTCGTCGAACAGGCTGTCGACTTTTCCGTCACCACAGTAAGGAACGATTCGGCAACCTGGACCGCAGCCGCTGGTGTGGCCGTAAATCGTGTCGTTGGTCCCGTTGTCGCATTCTTCGCCGTACTTGGTGTCCAGCTTGCCGTCGCCGCAGAAGGGGGCCACGGTGCACTGGGTGGTGCAACCGCCGTAGGAATCGTCGGCGTTGTCGGGGCCGTTGTCGCAAGATTCGCTGCCGTTGACCACGCCGTCGCCGCATCGGTCCTTGCAGGCCGTGTGGGTCCGGCTGAACTGCCCGACCGTCAGCTTGTAGCTCGACTGCGACTGCTTTCTTTCGGCCTGGAATAGCGCGATCTCGTAGACCTTGCCCTTGGTGAGGTTGAACTTCGTTGCCGCGGCGTTGTCCAGGGTGATGAAGCCCTCGGTGGGAATGTGGATGCCGCCCAAATCGACCGCGAGGGTTCCGTTGAGGAAGACCCACACGTCGTCGTCGCCGATGAAGTCCAGGTACTCGCCACCCTTGAACTCGAACCAGTACCGCATCTCGCTGGTGAACGAGAAGTTGTGCATGGTGCCGTCATCGGCTCTGCCCCGACAGGACAATCCCGGCCCGCCCGGCGCTTCCCAGCCCTTTCCATCCAGCGGGAAGAAGGGCGGTCGCAGCCAGATCTTGAGATCTTGGGCGCTGTAGTAGCCCGAGTGATCGTACATGAAGGTCCCGTTGGGCTGCGCGAGCAGCGTGATCGAGTCGACGACCGTGCTGGCATATTTTGAATCGCGGTACCAGGTGTCGAAGTTGGCCTGGGTGGAGGTCTTCGAGAGGGTCGTGTTGACGCCGGCGTTGTAGACCGGCTTTCGCTCCTTGGCGTCGAGCGTATCCTTCACCACGCCGAGGGTGAGCGTCCCGTTGCTGGGGATCTCGAAGTCTGGGTGCGGGGGAGGGTTGGTGCTGCTGCAAGTTTGCGGAAGCATGTCGCGGTAGACGATGGGAACCACCATGTCCGTATCGCTGCCTTCGACCACCTGTTTGCAATCCCAGCCGGGCTCCAGCTTGCACTTGTCTGAGCACCCGTCGCCCGCGCGCTGATTGCCGTCGTCGCACTCCTCATCGGGCAACTTCAAGCCGTCGCCGCACGGCGAGGTACATCCGCTGGTTCCGGTGCAGATGGGCTCGGACCTGCAGTCGGGGGCGCAACCGTCCCCTGGCATTTTGTTGCCATCGTCGCAGGATTCGCTGCCTTCCACTACCTTGTCACCGCAGACGGTCTTGTGGCAGGCGGAGCCCGCCTTGGTGCACGCGTAGCCCTCTTCCACCTTGCAGGCATCGTTGCAGCCGTCGCCCGACTTGGTGTTGCCGTCGTCGCATGCCTCCCAGCCGGTCAATACGCCGTCGCCGCATTTGGGCAGGCAGCGGACCCCAGGCGCGGGGCAAGTCCAGCCTGGCTCGATCTTCGTGCAATCGGCCGAGCAGCCATCGCCGTCCTTGTTGTTGCGGTCGTCGCAGGCCTCTTTGCCGCCGACCTGTCCGTCGCCGCAGGAAACCGTCGAGATGCAGGCGGAGCCGGGCGTTGGGCAGATGAAACCGGTTTCCCGCCGGCAGGCCAGCGAGCACCCATCGCCCGAGACGGTATTGCTGTCGTCGCATTCTTCGTCGCCGTCCAGGGTACCGTTGCCACATCCCGGTGGGATGGGGCACATGCTCGGATCTTGCGAGCACGTCTTGGGACGGGTCTCTTTGACCGGAACGTCGAGCTTGATGAACGGTTCGGCGTCGTCACGGGCCACGCCGGGCGCATCCGGATCCTGCCAGGAGGGGATGCTGGCGTCTTCGTTGGGTGGCGATACTGTAATGTCGCCACCGCCCTTGCACGCGCCAACATAAGCAGACAATGCGGTCCCGATAAGAATCGCAAAGCCCAGACTTTCGCGCAGGGATCGTGCTCGATAACCCTTGCATTGCATGGTCGTGGTAGTATACGCGAACATCTGTCGGACATTACTCCACAGCACGAAGTTATGGTGGATTCAATTCATCACAGTCACCAAGGGATGCCATGTCTATTCGCATTACTGCACTGATACACTTGGCCTTCCCGTTCGTCGGATTGCTCGCCGTGGCGGGGTCGTGCAACAGCACCGGGGGCGAGCTCGACCTTGGCACCGGCGGCAGTGGCGACGGTGGCGCCAACAGTGGCGGCCACGGAGGCGCGGGTGGCCGAGGCACGGGTGGCAGTGGCGGAAGTCACAGTGGCGGAGCCTCGGGCGGGCAGGGGGGTGACTCGGGGGGACAGTCTGGCAGCGGCGGCCTT
>Ga0302323_100000715_pt1 | contig 26813 bp, 26 predicted proteins | sample Fen_T0_3_FD_201950 | JGI IMG/M metagenome (GOLD analysis project Ga0302323, IMG submission 201950) | Peat permafrost microbial communities from Stordalen Mire near Abisko, Sweden - Fen_T0_3 | ecosystem: Environmental > Terrestrial > Soil > Wetlands > Permafrost | place: Sweden: Abisko...
GCCAGGTTGCGGTCCACCTCCGCCTGCGCGGACGCCGGGATCGCCACCCCCGCCAGTGCCGGGCGCGCGTCCGGGCAGCTGATGCTGCCGACCGCCGCCGCTCCCCCGCCGTTCCCCTGCGCGGCCCCGTTCCCCTGGCCCGCATTCCCCTGGCCCGCGTTGCCCGCGTTCGCGTTGCCCGCGTTCGCGTTGCCCGCGTTCGCGTTGCCGTCACCCGCGTTGCCGCCCGCGCCCCCGGCACCCGAGACGGCGCAGGTCGCGAGCGCGCCCAGGCCCTGCGGCCGGGTTCCCTGGCGCCCGATGGCGATGGCGATCCGGTCGAGCGTCGAGGCGCGCTTGTCCGCCAACGGCCCGAGGATCGCGTTCTTCACGAAGTTCGGGCCGCCCTGGCCGACCGTCGTCCGCAACCGGTTGTTCGCCTCGTCGATCTGGGTCTGCAGCAGCGCCAGGTTGCGGTCCACCTCCGCCTGCGCGGACGCCGGGATCGCCACCCCCGCCAGCGCCGGCCGCGCGTCCGGGCAACTGATGCTGCCGACCGCCGCCGCCGGATCGGAGCCGGCCGCGAGGGCCGCGCCCATCCCGCCGACGAGCAGTGCCCCGGCGACGGCCACGGCGCCCACCACGTGGGCACGGCCGAACGGCGCCCGCGGGCCCTGACCGGCCACGGGTGAGTACCTGGATGTGGACATGACGCGTTCTCCCTCTGACGACCGGCAGGTGCACCGATGCATACGCGCCGGCGGAGATCGTGTTTCCTAGCCGGACGTGAGGGAACTGTTATCTCCGACCCCACCCGCGTTAACTCCACGCGGTGCGACCGGGCGGAGCAGCGACGGTCAGAGCAGGGCGTCGGCGCGGATCAGGTGGCCGTGGTCGTTGAACCGGACGAGCGTGACGCCGTCCGCCGTGCCCCGGAACCACACCGGCGGCGCCCCGAACCGCCACTCGGTGAGGGAGGTGTTGGCCGGGTCCAGCCACGCCCGGCCGCCGGACGCCGTGACGGGCATCGTCAGGCCCAGCCAGCGGATCATCGTGTGCACGACGACGCCGCCGTGGCAGACCACCAGGACCGTCCCGCCCGCGTGCCGCGCCAGGATGCCGTCCAGACCGCGCCGGACCCGGGCCGCCATCTCGTTCCAGGTCTCCCCGCCCGGGTCGCGCCGGGCCTCCGGGTCCCAGCGGTCCGGCACGGGCCAGCGCCGGTCGAACTCCTGGTAGGTGAGGCCGTCTCCCTCGCCGGGGTGGTGCTCGCAGAAGTCGCAGTCCTGGACGGCGGTCGCCCCGCCCAGCGCGGGGGCGAGGATCGCGGCGGTCTCGACGGCCCGCGCCATCAGGCTGGTGTAGACGGCGTCGACGTCGGCCAGCTCGCCGGTCGCCGCCAGACGCTCGGCCAGGGCTGCGGCCTGCCGGCGTCCGCGGTCCGACAGGCCGGCGCAGCCGGCGTGCCCGCCCACGATCCCGCGCTCCTGCGAACTCGACTCGCCGTGACGCACGAGCACGATCCGGGTCCCGTCCACCGTGGCAGTCTAGGTCGGCACCCTCCGCCGACGAAGGAGCCCGCCCGGTGACGCTGCCCGCAACCCCCGCCGACCTCGCCGAGCTGGCCGCCCAGGAGGAGCGGCTGGCCTTCGACCGGTTCGACCACGAGACCGCCTGGGCGCTGGGCAGCCGGCTGGTGGAGGCCGCCCGCGCCGCCGCCCTGCCCGTCGTCGTCTCGATCAGCCGCGGCGGCCAGCGGCTCTTCCACGCGGCCCTGCCCGGCACCGTGCCCGACAACGACGACTGGGTCGACCGCAAGGCCGCCACCGTGCTGCGCTACGGGCACAGCTCCCTGCACGTCGGCACGCAGGCCCGGGTCGGCGGCTCGACGTTCGAGGCGCGCGGCGGCCTGGACCACAGCCGGTACGCCGCGCACGGCGGCTCGTTCCCGATCACGGTGCGTGGCGCCGGCGTCGTCGGGACGGTCACCGTCTCGGGGCTGCCCCAGCTCGAGGACCACGCCTTCGTCGTCGAGCAGCTCGCCCGCTTCCTCGAGAGCTAGCCGGCCCCGCCGGCCGCGCTGCCGGCCGCGCTGCCCAGCCGCACGGTCCCCGGCGCCATGCGCTCGACGTCCAGCAGGCCGCCGGGGGCCGTCGGCAGGCCCGCCTCGCGCCAGGCCCGGAACCCGCCGACGACGTCGGTCGCCCGGTGGACGCCGAGCTCCTGCAACGCCGCCGCCGCCAGGCTCGAGGTGTACCCCTCGGAGCAGAGGACGACGACGTGCAGGTCGTGGTGCGCCACCGACAGCGCGGCGCTGCTGGTCGGGTCGAAACGCCACTCCAGCACGTTGCGCTCCACGACCAGCGAGTCGGGGACCTCCCCCTCGACCAGCCGCTGCCCGTACGGCCGGATGTCCACCAGGACGGCGCCGGCACGCACGGCCTCGGCCGCCGCCTCCGGCGTCAACCGGTCCAGCCCGGCCCGTGCCCCCGCCATGACCTCGTCGATCGTGCGGCTCACCAGTCCTGCCCCTCCTGCTCCCGCCCGGTGACGTCCAGCCGGCCGTCGACCAGCGCGTAGCGCGTCATCGTCGTCAGCCGGGGTGCGTACACGTGCAGGGTGACGGCCCGCCTACCGCTGAGCGCGGCGACGTCGTGCACGTGCTCGGTCCCGAAGGCACGGACGTGACCGGCCCGGTACCGGCGCGAGATCAGCCGGACCGGGCCCGAAGCCGTGGCCCGCAGCGGCAGCGACTCGTCGACCTGGCCGACGAGAACGGCGAACGCGCCGGCCGCACCACCGTGGTCGTGCAGGCCGGTGGACTGCCCCGGCAGCCACGTCAGGAGCCACGCCTCCCAGTCGCGCCCGCTCGCGAGCCGGGCGTGGTGGCGCGGCTCGGTGTAGCGCACGAGCGGTTGCCACAGGTCGGGGCGCCCGGCGAGACGCCGGGCGAGCTCGCGCGGCGCGAGCGGCAGGGCCGGGCCGGCCTCCAGCCCGCCGGCCCGCTCGCCCGGATCGGACAGGTCGACCCGGGCCACCGGGTCGGCGGGGCGGAACCGGGGCGAGAGGTCGGCGGCACGCGACGTGAGCACGGTCATGTCAGTCCTCGGCAGTCAGGGACTCGGCGAGAGCCCGCACTTGCGGTACGGGTTCGCACCGCCAGGTCGTCACCCGGGGCACCCCGCTGCGGAAGGGGGTTGCCGGCCAGCGAGCCGGGACTTCGCGCTGGCGCTCAGGACCTGGGAAGACGCTAGCAAGGGCGGTACCTGCTTGTCGACTGATTTGATTGACTAACTCGTGCGTGGCCCGCCGCGGGTCAGCGGACCTCGCCACCCCGACCGGCGAGCTCGCGCACGTGGTCGGGCAGGCACCCGGACCGCACGTGCGCGAGCGTGGTGCGGTCGAGGACGTCGGCGACGCTCACCGTGGCGGCGGTCCAGACGTCGGCGAGGCGGCCGGGGGCAGCACCCGCACGTCCCGGCTCGCCCCCCAGCGGGCCGTCGGCGATCCGGACGACGTCACCCACCGTGATCCGTTCCGCCGGCATGGCGAGGCCGAACCCGCCGTCCGAGCCGCGCCGGCTGACCACGAGCCCGGCTCGGCGCAGCTCCCCCAGGATCACCTCGACGAACTTGCGCGGCATGCCCTCCTCCGCGCTGATCACCTCGACCTTGACCAGGGCGGGCGCCCGGTCCGCGAGCACGAGCAGGGCCCGCAGGGCGTAGTCGGTCCGGGCGGACACGCGCACGACCGGTCAGTCCCGGCCGGCGCGGCGAGCGCGAGCGGTCACGACGCCGCCAGGCGCGTGGAGTCCCGGTTGGGCCGCAGCCAGACCGTCCGTTCGGGGTGCAGCTCCAGGTCGTCGGCCTGGGCCCGGGTGAGCTGGACCCAGGGCCGGTCGGCGCCGTCCGCCGCGCCCTCGGCCGCCAGTTCGGCCCGCACCTCGTACCCGACGCGCTGCAGGCGCACGACCCGCGCGGGCGTCCCGTCGGGGTGCGGGTCGGCCAGCACCTCGATGTCGTGCGGGCGCACCCAGTGGCCGTTCAGCCGCGTCACCGGGCCGAGGAACCCCATCACGAAGTCGTTGACCGGGTGGTCGTACAGCTCGGACGGCGAGCCGACCTGCTCGATCCGGCCGTGGTTGATGACGACGATCTCGTCGGAGACCTCCAGGGCCTCCTCCTGGTCGTGCGTGACGAACACGGTCGTCACGTTGACCTCGTCGTGCAGCGTGCGCAGCCAGTCGCGCAGCTCCTTGCGGACCTTCGCGTCCAGCGCCCCGAACGGCTCGTCGAGCAGGAGCACCTCCGGCTGGACAGCGAGCGCCCGGGCGAGCGCCATGCGCTGACGCTGCCCGCCGGACAGCTGCGCGGGCAGCCGGTCCGCGAACTGCTCCAGGTGGACCAGTTCGAGCAGCTCGTTCACCCGCTTGCGGATCTCGGCCTTGGGCCGCTTGCGGATCTCCAGCCCGAACGCGACGTTCCGGTACACCGACAGGTGCTTGAAGGCCGCGTAGTGCTGGAAGACGAACCCGACGCTGCGCTTGCGCGGCGGCAGCCACGTCGCCTCGCGGCCCTCGATCTCGACGGTGCCGGTGTCCGGGTACTCCAGCCCGGCGATGATCCGCAGCAGCGTCGACTTGCCGCCGCCGCTGGGACCCAGCAGCGCGGTGAGGCGCCCGGTCGGGACCTGCAGGCTGACGTCGTCCAGGGCGACGAAGTCCCCGAAGTTCTTGGTGATCCCCGCGACCGCGATACCCATCAGTTCTTCTCCTTCGGGCGCAACCAGGCGATGACGACGATGAACAGCACCGCGACCAGCATCAGCGCGAACGCTGCGGTGAAGGCCGACTGCTCCGCGACCGGGCCGAACTCCTGGTACGCGTCGTTGACGAACAGGGTCGGGGTCTGCGACTGACCCGCCACGCTGCCGCTGACCACGCGGACGGCGCCGAACTCGCCGAGCGAGCGCGCCAGGCTCAGCACGACGCCGTAGGCGAGGGCCCAGCGGATCGTCGGCAGGGTGATCCGCACGAAACGCTGCCAGGCGCTGGCACCGAGGGACTCGGCGGCCTGGTCCTGCTCGATGCCGGCCTCCTCGAGGACCGGCACGACCTCGCGGACGACGAGCGGCAGCGCCACGATGACGGTCGCCAGCACCAGCGCCGGGGTCGCGAAGATCACCTGGATCCCGTGCGCCTCCAGCCAGCCCCCGATCGGGCTGTTGCGCCCGTACACCAGGATCAGCGCGATGCCGACGACCACCGGCGAGACCGAGACCGGCAGGTCGATGACGGCGTCCAGCAGCCGGCGACCGGGGAACCGGTACCGCACGAGCAGGACCGCGATGCCGACCCCGAACACGGTGTTGATCAGCACTGACAGCCCGGCCACGACGACCCCGAGCCGGGCGGCGGACTGCAGGTCCGGATTGGCCAGCGCGTCGAGGACGGGCTGCAGGCCGTGCCCGAAGGTCCGCCGCGCGACCGTCAGGACCGGCAGCGCGACGAGGCTCAGCACGTAGCCGACGGCGAGCAGCCGCAGCACCCAGCGGACGGCGACGCTACCCGCGCTGCGCGGCGGCCCGGGCCGCCGTCCGCGCCGTCCGAGGCGGCCGGAACGGCCGGGCCGGGCGCCGCCGCTCGAGCCGGCGGCCTGGGCCGAGCGGCCGGGGGCGGCGGTGTCGACGTCAGTCACGACGGGCCGCCAGCCGGCGCAGCGTGTCGAGCAGGAGGAGCACGACGATCGCGACGACGAGCAGCAGCGTCGCCACCGAGGCCGCCGCGACCTGGTCGCCCTCCTCGATCTTCTTCAGGATGAAGGACGACGACACCTCGGTCCTCCCGAGCAGGTTGGCGGAGATGAGGATGACCGAGCCGTACTCGCCGAGCGCCCGGGCGAAGGCCAGGGCCGAGCCGGAGAGCACCGCCGGGGTGATGGTGGGCAGCACGATCCGTCGGAACGTGGTGAAGCCGGTGGCGCCGAGCGACGCTGCCGCCTCCTCGACGTCCCGGTCCATCTCCATCAGGACGGGCTGGACCGACCGAACGACGAACGGCAGCGTCACGAAGAGCAGCGCCAGGAAGACGCCCCGGCGGGTGCCGACCAGGTCGATGCCGAACGGGCTCTGGGGGCCGTACAGCGAGATCAGGACCAGGCCCGCCACGATCGTCGGGAGCGCGAAGGGGATGTCGATGACGACCTCGAGCAGCCGCTTGCCCGGGAACTGGTCACGCACCAGCACCCACGCGATGAGGGTGCCCACGACGGCGTTCACGACGGTCGCCCCGAGCGCGGCGCCCACGGTGAGCCGCAGGGTGTCCAGCGCCTCGGCGGAGGTCACCGCGCTGACGAACGTGCCCGGCCCGTCCCCCAGCGAGGTGACGACGACGGCCGCGATGGGCAGGCCCACGATCAGCGACAGCCACAGCACCCCGACCCCGAGGCCCAGGCCCGAGGTCGCGGTGAGCCGGCCGGAGCCGGCGGCGCGGGGACGCCGGTTCCGGGCCCGACCGGCCCGCCCGACGGGCCCGGGCCTCCCGACCGGGACGACCGCCACGGTCAGAGCTTCCGCAACTGGGCGACGAGCCCGTTGTCCTTGTCGAAGAGGCTCTTGTTGACCGCCGACCAGCCGCCGAGGCTCTCGACCGTCACCAGGTTCGCCACCTTCGGGAAGGGGTTGGCCTCGTCGTTGGCGCCCTTGACGCCGGACACGGTGACCGACTCGTCGACCGGCCGGAAGCCCTTGCCGCCGAGGATCTTCTGCCCGGGCGCGCTCGCGACGAAGTCGAGGAAGGTCTTGGCCTGCGGCGGCGCGGCCTTGGTCACGGCGGCCGGGTTCTCGATGAGGACGGTGGTGTCCGGCACCAGGTAGTCCAGCTCGACGCCGGCGGCGCGGGCCGCGATCGCCTCGTTCTCGTAGGAGATGAGGACGTCACCGGTGCCCTTGACGAAGGCGTCGGTCGCCGTCCGGCCGCTGTCGTTCCAGCTGACGACGTTCTTGACGAAGCCGGTGAGGTAGGTCTTGGCGGCCGCCTCGTCCTTGCTCGCGCCGAGCGCCTGGCTGTAGGCGGCGAGCAGGTTCCACTTCGCCGAGCCGGAGGTGCCCGGGTCGGCGGTGACGATCCCGACCCCGGGCTTGGCCAGGTCGGCCCAGCCCTTGATGCCCTTCGGGTTGCCCTTGCGGAAGGCGATGACGACCACCGAGTGGGACACGATGCCCTTGGCGGGCCCGGTCTTCCAGCTCTCGTCGACGAGGCCCGCCTTGGCGATGTTGTCGACGTCGGGCGTGAGCGACAGCGCGACGACGTCGGCCTTCTGGCCGGCGATCACGGCCCGGCTCTGCGCCCCGCTGGCCCCGTACGAGCCCTTGAAGCTGACGCCCTTGCCGGCGTCCGTCGCGGCGAAGGCGGTGCCGAGCTCGTCGTAGGCGGCCTTGATCACCGCGAAGCCGACGACGTTCAGCGTCGTGGCCGACGCCGCGGCGCCCGACGATCCGCCCGCGGACGACGACGTTGAGCCGCCACCGCAGGCACTGAGGCCGACGGCCGCGGCGACCACGGCTCCGGCCAGTCCGAGCACACGACGCCGACGCAGCAGGGGCGAATCCATGGCGAAACTCCTCGATCACAGGGGGGAGGTGGGGACACAGCCTCATCACCATGTCCATCGGGTTAGTTCACATTAACACCCCGTGCGGCCCTGTCACTACTTTGTCCACCAAGAACCCCCACTTCCCCCGTGATCATGAACTTCAGCGTGATCATGGACTTCGGCGTGCGGCCTCCCCGCCGCCTCGACGCGCTGAAGTCCATGATCACGGCGAGGTCGGGGAGGGCCTAGGCTGGTGCGCCGTGACCCCAGCCCCAGCTCCAGCCCCAGAGCCAGGTCCAGCCCCAGAGCCAGGTCCTGCCCCGGCGGCCGAGGCGGCCTTCCGGCACGCCGCTCGAGGCGCCCTCTGGTACGGCCTGACGCCGCCCCGCGAGACCACCGACGCCGAGCGCGCCGACGAGATCGCCCGGGTCAGCCTCGACCGGCTGGCGCCCGTCCGGCCCGACGCGCTGATCCTCTACGACGTGGACGGCGAGACCGGGCGCTCCCCCGCGGAGCGGCCCTTCCCGTTCGTCCCGATGATGGACCCCGCCGCCTTCCGGCGGCGGCACCTCGACGTCGGGGCGACGCCGGCCGTGATCTACCGCTGCGTCGGCAAGTACGCCGGCCCGGACCTGGCCCGCTGGCTGGCCGGGGCCGACCCGGCCGACACCCTGACGGTGCTGGTCGGGCCGTCGTCGCGGGACCAGCCGGTCGCCACCCGGCTCACCGACGCCCACCGGCTACACGCCGGGGTGAACCCGCGGCTGCCGCTCGGCGGTGTCGTCATCGCCGAGCGGCACGCCCGCCGCGGCGACGAGCACCTGCGGATGCTGGCCAAGCAGGAGGCGGGCTGCACCTTCTTCGTGTCGCAGATCTGCTACGACGTCGACCACACCCGGGACCTGCTCTCGGACTACGCCTACTCCTGCCGGGAGCGCGGACTGGCGCCCCGGCCCGTCGTGCTCACCACGTCGCCGTGCGGCTCGGAGCGGACCCTGGAGTTCCTCACCTGGCTGGGCATCGACGTGCCGCACTGGATCCGCAACGAGATCCGGTACCGCGACGACCCGCTCGCCGCGACCTACGACCACTGCGTGGACGCCGTCCGGGCCCTGGTCGCGTTCTGCCGCTCGCTGGAGCTGCCGTTCGGGATCAACGTGGAGAGCGTCACGAACCGCAAGGCGGAGATCGAGGCGTCGGTCGAGCTCGCCGTCGAGGTGCGCGGGCTGCTCGGCCGCTGAAGTCCATGATCACGGCGAAGTCCATGATCACGACTGGTTGGGGGCTTCCTCCCCCGACCTGCGGGTTTGTCACCCTCGACCGTAGGCTGGGCCGGTGTTGCGCAGATCGTCCCCCGGCCCGGCCCGTGTCGCGCTGCTGCCTGCTCCGGCGGCCCTGGCCGGGGCGGTGCTGCTCGCCGGGCTGCTCGGCGGGCTGCTCACCGGGTGCAGCAGCGACGCCCCACCGCCCGTCGACGTCGGCACGGTGGGCCGCGCGACGGTCACCGAGGTGGTCGAGGCGCCCGCGACCGTGGCCGCCCGCGCGAGCGCGTCGGTGACGGCGCCGGCGGCCGCCACCGTGACAGCCCTCGACGTCGCGGACGGCCAGACGGTGCGGGCGGGCCAGGTCCTGCTGCGGCTCGACTCCCCCGCCGCCCGGCAGGCCCTGGACGCAGCGACGAAGGCCGACGAGCAGGCCGCCGCAGCGGGCTCCGGCGGCGGGGTGCCCCGGATCGACCTCGCCGCCCTGCGCCGTCCCGACCCGACCGCCGACCAGGCCTTCGCCGAGGCGCGACAGGCCGCGGGCGCGATCCCGGACCCGCAGCTGCGCACCCAGGCGATCGCCCAGATCTCGGCCGCGCAGGCCGACCACCGGGCCGCCCGGGTCGCGCTCGCCCGCGCCGTGGACCAGCTCGGTGCCGGGCTGGGCAGCCTCACCCAGCTGACGTCGTCGCTGGCCAAGGCACAGCGGGCGCAGACCCGGGCGTCGGTGGCCGTGGCCCGGGCCGGCGTCGACGCGCTCACCGTGCGGGCGCCGATCGACGGGACCGTCGTGCTGGGCGGGTCGGGACCGGCGTCGGCGGGGTCCGCGCCGGACGTGTCGTCGGTGCTCCAGCAGCTGCCGGCCGGCGTCCAGGCCCAGGCCCAGGCGCTCCTGCCGGCGGGCGGCGCGGGCGGTGCCGGTGCGGGCGGCGGGTCGGCGACCGTCGTGGGGCTGCCGGCCGTCGGCGTCCCGGTGTCGTCGGGCGCGCCGCTGCTGACGGTCACCGACGTGTCGGCGCTCAGCCTCACCGCCTCGGTCGACGAGACCGATGTGCTGCAGGTGCTGCCCGGGGTCACCGCGGACGTCGAGCTGGACGCCGTCCCGGGCGCGGTCTACCCGGCCTCGGTCCGCTCGGTGGACCTGCAGCCGACGACGTCCTCCCGCGGCGGCGTCTCGTACGGCGTGCGGCTGAGCCTCGGCGCCGGCCGGACCGAGGCCGGCGAGCCTGCACCCGTGCCCCGCCCCGGCATGTCGGCGGTCGCCCGGCTCAAGGTGCGCACCGCGGCGGACGCCGTCAGCGTCCCGGCGTCCGCCGTCGTGCGGGACGGCGCCCGCGACACGGTGTGGGTCGTCGACGCCGGCCGCGCGCGACGGCGCGAGGTGCGGCTCGGCGCGCAGGGCGACGAGCAGGTACAGGTGACGTCGGGGCTGGTGGTCGGTGACCGGGTCGTCGTGCGCGGGGCGGACCGGGTGGCCGAGGGCCAGCAGGTCGGCGACCGATGACGGACCCCGGCGGCCGGCCGGTCGTCGAGGCGGTGGACGTGACGCGCTCCTACCGGATGGCGGACGTCGAGGTGACCGCGCTGGCCGGCGTCAGCCTGCGGATCGACGCCGGCGAGTACCTCGCCGTCCTGGGACCGTCCGGCTCGGGCAAGTCGACCCTCATGCACCTGCTGGGCCTGCTCGACCGGCCGACGTCGGGCACGTTGCGCATCGACGGGCGGGAGGTCGCGGGCCGCTCGGACGCCGAGCTGGCGGAGCTGCGCAACGCCACGATCGGCTTCGTCTTCCAGTCGTTCCAGCTGCTCTCCCGGACCTCGGCGGTGGACAACGTGGCGCTGCCGCTGGTGTACCGCGGGGTCCGCGGACGGGAACGGCGGGAGCGCGCCGTCGCTGCGCTGCAGGCCGTCGGGCTCGGGCACCGCCTGGGGCATCGGCCGACCCAGCTCTCCGGCGGCGAGCAGCAACGGATCGCGGTGGCGCGGGCGCTCGTCGGCGGTCCGCGGGTGCTGCTGGCCGACGAGCCCACCGGCAACCTCGACAGCCGCACCGGCGCCGAGGTGATGGCCCTGGTGGAGCAGCTGAACGCCGAGCGCGGCGTCGCCGTCGTCCTCGTCACGCACGACGAGACGGTCGCCGCGCGCGCCCGGCGCCGGATCGTCATGCGGGACGGGCGCGTCGTCGAGGACAGCGCCGCCGGGGACGGCACCGTCGGGGACAGTGCCGTCGGGGACAGTGCCGTCGGGGACAGTGCCGTCGGGGACAGCGCCGTCGGGGACAGCGCCGTCGGGGACAGCGCCGTCGGGGACAGCGCCGTCGGGGACAGCGCCGTCGGGGACAGCGCCTCGTGAGGGTGTCCGAGGCCTTCGCCTCCGCCCTGACCGCGCTGCGGGCGAACCGGCTGCGCAGCGCGCTGACCATGCTGGGCGTCGTCATCGGGGTCGGGTCCGTCGTCCTGCTCGTCGCGATCGGCAGCGGCGCGAAGCGCGAGGTCGAGCAGCAGGTCGAGGGGCTGGGCTCGAACCTCATCCTCGTGGTGCCCGGCGAGTTCGCGCTGGGCTCGGCGCCGTCGGTCAGCCGCCTCAAGCTCGAGGACGTCGACTACCTCGGGCGGGTGGTCGGCAACCGGGGCAGCGTGGCGACGACCGTCTCCTCGGGCGAGGAGGTCCGGGTGGGGTCGCGGCGGGCCTTCGTCACCGTGAACGGGACCAACGAGAACGTGCCGCAGGTGTTCGACCGGCCGCTGGCCCGCGGGCGCTACCTCTCCCGCGCGGACGTCGACACCCGACGCCGGGTAACGGTGCTCGGCTCCCAGGTGGCGCACGACCTGTTCGGCGACGTCGATCCCCTGGGCCGCCAGCTCACCGTGGCCGGCGTCCGGTTCCGGGTGATCGGGGTGTTCGCGGAGGTCGGCTCCACGTTCGGCGTCAGCCGGGACCTGGAGATGCACGTCCCGGTGACGGCGGCGCAGCGCCTGTTCGGCGTAGACCGGATCGACGCGCTCGCCGTCAAGGCCCCGACCATCGACTCGATCGGCCGGCTGCAGACGACGGTCGTCGACGCGCTGCAGCGCAAGTACACCGGCGAGCGGTTCTCGGCCGTCACGCAGACCCAGATCCTCGGCACGATCGGCAGCATCCTGGGTCTGCTGACGGTGGTGCTGGGGTCGATCGCCGGCATCTCGCTGCTGGTGGGCGGGGTGGGGGTCTCCAACATCATGCTGGTGTCGGTGCGCGAGCGGACCCAGGAGATCGGACTGCGCAAGGCCCTCGGCGCCCGGCAGCGGGACATCCTGGTCCAGTTCCTCATCGAGGCCGTCCTGCTGACGACGATCGGCGGCCTGATCGGGATGACGCTCGGGGTGGCGGGCGCGGTGGCCGCCGACCGGTTCACCCCCCTGCCGACCGACGTCGCCTGGTGGTCGTTGGCGCTCGCGTTCGGGGTCTCGGTGGGGGTCGGCGTCTTCTTCGGCGTGTTCCCGGCCCGCCGCGCCGGCCGCCTGGAGCCGGTCACCGCCCTGCGCACCGAGTGATCGGCCCGGCCGGGCGCACGCGAGGTAAGGCCCGGCCGGGCCCTCGCCCGGCCCTCGGCCGGGTCCGTGATCGGCTCGGGGGCCGTCCGGGTGGTCCTGGGCGGCGGAACGAGTGCTGGGCACGAACAGTTGCCGACACAGCGGTGAAGGGTCGGACGGACGGGAGGGCGAGATGGACGACGCGGCGCCCGACCGGATGTTCATGGTCCCGGTCCCCGTCGCCTCGGGCGTCCTGTGGCTGCCGGTGGCCCACCGCGCCGGGCACCGCACGCTCTCCCGCCGTCCGGCCACGTCCCTGCGGCCCGCGGCGCGACCGCCCGGTCGGGGGTCGCTGCGCCACGACTTCCGGACGCTGCTGGGCGACCGGTCCGGACGCCCCCGGCAGGCGGTCGAGATCCCGCTGCGTGCGGACGACGGCGGGCCCGGGCCCGTCCTGCCGGCCGCCGTGGACACCCCGGCGCTGCCGCAGCCCGAGGTGGGGGCGCGCTCGGCACTGCTGATCGTGGTGCGGGCGGCCGGTGGCGCGTCGGGTGGCGGGTCCGATGGCGGCCGGGACGTCGGCGGTCGGGACGTCGTCCTCGAGGACAGCGAGCGGCTGCGCGCCGTCCTCGCCGACCCGGACGTGGGCGGCTACGCCGTCACCCTGTTGGCCGTCCGGACGGCGTCCGAGATCCGCAGCGCGGTCGAGGGGTTCCTGTCCGAGCGCGGCGCGGCGGACCAGGTCCTCGTGCACCTGGCCGTGCCCTCCCGGCTGGACACCCGGGAACGGCTGCTGCTGTGCGGCGCCGAGCACGTCAGCGGCGTCACCGACCCGGCTGCCGAGTGCCTCCCGGCACAGTGGCTCGCAGACCGGCTCGACGCCTGCCCGGCCCGCCGGCAGGTCCTCGTGCTCGATGTCCCGCACGGCTTCGCCTGGGGCCTCGGACCGGGGACCGGCGACCCGGCCCGCCCGCTCGTGGCCTGGGACGCCACCCGGACCCGGGTGGTCGTGACCGCTGGCCCGCCCGCGGGCGGGCTGCCCGCCGTGGGGCCGGCTCCCGGGGCGCCGGGAGCGCCGGGAGCGGGGCCGTCGCTGACGGCCCTGCTGGTCCACGGGCTGAGCACCGGGGAGGCGGACGCCGACGGCGACGGACTGGTGACGCTGGACGAGGCGTACACCTACATCCGGTCCCGGGCGGCAGCCGGGCCGGGCCCCACCCCCCGCCGCTGGGTCACCGGACGGCAGACCCTGCTGCTGGCGCGCAACCCGCACGCGGGCGGTTCCACCGGCGGCGGGCCGGTACCGACGTCGGACGCCGCGGCGGCCCTCCGACCGGTCAGCGACGCCGTCGTCGAGCCGCCACTCGCACCGCAAGCGGCCCCCGCACCGCAGCCCGGCCCGGCGTCCGACCCGACGCCGAACCCGACGCCGAACCCGGCGGCCGACCCGACGCCGGAGCCGGCGGCCGGCCACGCGCCGGAGCCGGACCCCGACCTGATGCGCGCCCTGCGCGTGGCGCGGACCCTCGACCCGGCCCAGGCGCTGGCCGCCGTCCAGGGGCTGGACGCCGACCAGATCCTGGAGGTCGCGCAGGCCCTGCGACTGGCGACCCCCGCGCCCGGACCGACCGTCCCGGCACCCCGCCGCCGGCAGCTCGGCGACATCCTGCTGGAGCGCGGGGTGCTCACCCCCGAGCAGCTGGGGACCGCCCTGGCGGCGCAGCAGGGTCACGCCGGTCCGCGGCGGCCGCTGGGCCGGATCGCGGTCGAGCTGGGCCTCGCCGGCGAGCGCGAGGTCGCCGGGTGCCTGGCGCAGCTGCTCAACCTCGAGCTCGTCGACCTCTCCCGCCAGGTGCCCGACCCGAACCTGGTGCGGCTGCTCCCCCGCGCCGTCGCCGAGCGGACCCGCATGATCGTCATCGACCGTACCGCCCGGGGCGAGCCGGTCGTCGCGGCGTCGGACCCGACGAACGTGGTCGCGTTCGACGACGTCCGGCTCTACACCCGTAGCCCGAACCTCAAGATCTGTGTCGCCCTCGACACCCAGATCACCGACCAGCTGAACCGGGTGTGGTCGCTGGAGTCGGACACCTCGGGCGTCGCCGAGATCGTCGAGGAGGCGGCCGGCCGCGCACGCCAGGACGAACCCGAGCAGTGGCGTGCCGCCGAGGACGAGGACGCCCCGATCGTGCGGCTGGTCACCCAGATCCTCGCGGACGGCGTCCGGCAGCGGGCCTCGGACATCCACCTGGAGGTGCAGCGGGACACCCTGCGGGTCCGGTACCGGGTCGACGGCCTGCTGCGTGACGTGATGGAGGCCCCGCGCCGGGTCGCCACGTCGGTGATCAGCCGAGTGAAGATCATCTCTGGCCTGGACATCGCCGAGCGCCGGGTGCCGCAGGACGGCCGTACCCGGCTCACGGTCGAGGGGGTGGCCATCGACGCCCGGGTCAGCACCCTGCCGAGCCTGCACGGCGAGAAGGTGGTGATCCGCCTCCTGACCCGCGGGGACGCCGTCCCCGGCCTGGCCTCGCTCGGCTTCGAACCCGGCCAGCTCGCCCTCCTGACGAGCGCCCTCGCCGCGCCCCAGGGCCTCATACTCATCACCGGCCCGACGGGATCCGGCAAGACGAACACCCTCTACTCCGCGATCGCGCACATCCGCTCCCCCGAGCTGAACATCGTGACCCTGGAGGACCCGGTCGAGGTGCAGCTGCCCGACATCACCCAGGTCGGGGTGAGCGAGCGGACCGGGATGACCTTCAGCCGCGGGCTGCGTGCCATCCTGCGGCAGGACCCCGACGTGATCCTGGTGGGCGAGGTCCGGGACGGCGAGACGGCGCAGTTGGCGCTGAAGGCCGCGATGACCGGGCACCTGGTGCTCAGCACGCTGCACACCAACTCCGCGGTCGCGGCGCTGACGCGCATGGTGGACATGGGGGCGGAGCCGTTCGTCGTCGCGTCGTCCCTGACGCTGTCGGTGGCGCAGCGCCTCGTCCGCACGCCGTGCCAGGCGTGCGCGGTGCCGTACCGGCCGGACGACGTCACGCTCGACCTGCTCGGCGTCCGGCCGGAGGACCTCGCGACCGCCACCTCGCGCAAGGGCGCGGGCTGCCCGGAGTGCGGCGGGTCCGGCTACCGCGGGCGGAGCGCCGTCTACGAGGTGCTGGACGTGGACGCCGCGATGCGGCAGGTGCTCCTCAAGGACCCGACCGAGGCGGCGGTGGCGGCACGGGCGGCGGAGGCCGGCATGGTCGGCCTGCGCGCGTCCGCCGTCCTAGCGGCGCTGAAGGGCCGGACGACGTTCGAGGAGGCGTTGCGCGTCACCTCACGGTGAGCCGGGCTCCGGTGCCCGACGCCGCCCAGGGCCTGGTCACGGCTTGCGGGCGAGGCCCCCGAGGATGGCCATGTTCGGCGAGCGGTAGACGTCGCCGATCGGCTGGACCAGCGCCAGCTCGCCGAAGAGCGCGTCGATCTCGGCATGGGTGCGGAAGATGAGCCGCGACGACACCTGCTCGTACGCCGCGAGCGTGCGGGCCAGGACCGGCGGCTCCACCCCGTGACTGGTGACGGCCGTGATCGCGACGTGGCTGCCCGCGGGCAGCTCGCTGAGGTAGCGCTCGACGACGTGCGGCGCCACCGCCACGTCGACGAAGTGGAGCACGGCGATCATGAGCAGGCCGATGGGCTGGTCGAAGTCGACGAGCCGACGGGTGGTCGGGTCGTCGAGGACGGCGGACGGCTCGCGCATGTCGTGAGACAGGACGACGGTGCGCGGGTCGGCGTGGAGGAGGGCCCGGTTGTGGGCGAGCACGAGCGGGTCGTTGTCGACGTAGACGACGGCCGACTCGGGCTGGATCGCGCGGGCCGTCTCGTGGACGTTGGGCGAGGTCGGGATACCGGCGCCCAGGTCGATGAACTGCCGGATGCCGGCGTGCGCCATGGCCTCGACGGCCTCGATGAGGAACTGCCGGTTGGCCCGTGCCACGTGGTGGCCGTCGGGGATGACCGCCCAGATCCGCTCGGCGACCGCGCGGTCGACCGGGTAGTTGTCCTTGCCGCCGAGGGCGTAGTCGTAGATCCGGGCGGCGCTGGGAACGGAGGTGTCGACCGGCGGCGGCACCCAGCCGCTGTCGTCGTCGACCCAGCTCCAGTCTTCCGATCCCATCCCGCCGCGCCCCGATCCTTGTATGCCTCGACCTGTCCGCCTCGACCTGCGTGCCTCGACGTACGACTGCGCCCCCGAATCACCTTAACCCGCGCCAACCCGTCCGGAGGGGCGGATACCAGACCCACGTCGACCGCCGGCCCGGTCATTCCGGGATGTCATGCCCCGCCGGGATGGTGTGACGCCCACCATGTCATTCCCTGGGAACACGGCGGGCCCACCGACATCGACGGCATGGCCTGCTGTGCCCACATCACCACACGGCTCACCATGCCGGAACGTACGGGCTGCAGATGCGGGACCGGGTGCCGTGGGTGCGGGTCCCGGCCTGGGTGGATCCGGCACGCCCCTGGCTGCGCAACACCACCCGCGACCAGCAGACCGTCGACACCCGCGTCCACCAACTCACCGACCACCCCGACACGGACACCGACGCTGCCGCCGACGCGGCGTGAGCGAGCCCGGCACCACGTGCGCTCAGGGGGCGGTCGACTCCGCCCGCCCCTGCTCGAAGAAGGCGAGGACGCCGTCCACGCCGGACGGCTCGGTCAGTTCGGACAGCCGGCGCGCCGCGCCGAACGGCGCGTTCCAGAAGGCGCCGGTCCGCGGCTCGTGCGGGCCGACGTACGCGTAGGGCCACGGCTCGAACCCGTCGCCGGGCGAGACCCCGTAGTTGACCGCGTCCCGGACGATCGCGACGTCCAGATGCTCGGGCCACACCACCGGCGCCTGCTCGGGGTCGAACCGGCGCAGCGCCTCGTCACCGACCCGCCACGCCCCCAGGATCAGGGTGAGGGCGGCCGGATCGACCTCGGCCACGTGGTCGGGGCCGCACCCCGACGCCGGTGGGTACGGCGGGTCGATCAGGCCGAACCCCACCGACAGGTCCCGGGCCAGCTCCCCCAGCGGGCCCGCGAACGGCAGGGCGTGATCGCCGGGCGTCCGGACGACGGTCCCGTCGGGCCGCAGCTGGAGCCGTTCCGGGATCCCGGGCAGGTCCGGCGTGCTCAGAGAGCCGTCCACCGTCCGCAGCCGGATCGAGCGCGTCCCGGCCCGCGCCGCCACGGCGAGCACGTGCTCGGCCAGGCCGTGCACGGACGTCCGGGTAGCGGCCAGCACCTCGACGGTCAGTTCTCGGGTCACGATGAGCCTCCGCGCTGATGGGGATGAGCCCGGCGATCGTGTCAGCGCGGCCCTCCGGGGACAACCACGCCGACCGTTGCCGCTCGACGCCGCGCGCCTTTCTCAGGCATAATGTCGATCAATTCAATCAACAGGGTGGGATGAATGTGACGAACCGCCTGATCGGCCTGTTCGCCCTGGTGGTGGTCGCCGTCGCGCTCGCCGCGCTGGTGCGCCGGCGCGGCGTCCGGGCCCGCGAGGTCACCGGAACCGCCCGGCTCACGGCCGCGCAGCTGGGCCGGCCCCTCGGGGCCGAGGTCACGTTCGTCCAGTTCTCCACGGCCACCTGCGCGACGTGCCGCCCGGTGCGCCGCACCCTGGGCGAGCTCGCGGCCGACGCCACGGACGTCGCACACGTCGAGCTCGACGCCGAGCACCACCCGGACCTGGTCCGGGAGCACCGGGTCCTCACCACACCGACCGTGCTCGTGCTCGACCGCGCAGGGTTCGTGCGACGCCGGCTGGCGGGCGCGATCGACCGGCGGGCGCTGCACGAGGCGCTGGCCGCCGTCCGACCGGCCGCCACCACGCCGACCACCACGCCGACCACCACGCCGACCACCACGCCGACCACCACGCCGGCACCCCGTCCCGGAACAGAGGTCCACCATGGCTGACGCTCCCCCCGCCGCCGTCCCTGCGACCGGGGCACCCGCCGGGATCGACCCGCGCGGCCCCCGCTTCGCGGCCGGGATCACCGCCGTCGTGCTGGCCGTCACGGTCCTCACCGGCAGCGCCTGGCTGCTCGCGGCCCAGGTCGCCGTGTTCGCGGTCGGCAGCCTGTTCGGCGTCCAGCGGTCGCCCTACGCCTGGCTCTACCGGCGCGCCGTCCGGCCGCGCCTCGGGCCCCCCGCCGAGCTGGAGGACCCGGCCCCGCCCCGCTTCGCCCAGACCGTCGGCCTCACCGTCACCGGGATCGCCCTCCTGCTCGCGATCGCCGGTGTCGACCTCGCCGTCGAGATCGGTGCCGGGCTGGCCTTCGTCGCCGCGTTCCTCAACGCCTCGGTCAACTACTGCCTGGGCTGCCAGCTCTACCTGCTGCTGCTCCGCGCCCGCCCGACCCCCCGGACCAGTCACTAGCCGAGCGGCCGCCCGGCCCGCAACTCGGCGACCAGGCTCTTGACGACGACCGACAGGTCGCCGCCGGCGGCGTCGGCCACCGCGCGCTGCCGGTCGTACGAGGCCCCCGCCCGGACGACGTCCTCGACACCGGCCAGCTCGGCCACGCACCCCAGCCGCCGGGCGACGGGGGCCAGCCGGTCGAGGAGGTCGGCGAGATCGTCCGTGACCAGCCGCTCCACGACCGGACCGCCCGGACGCCCGCCGGACCCGGCGTCCACCACGACGATCGCGTCCAGCCCGTACCGCGCCGCCCGCCACTTGTTCTCCTGGACGTGCCATGGCGCCAGCCGTGGCAGCGCCCGTCCCGCCTGCCACCGCTCCCCCAGCTCGACGACGAGGCAGTGCGTCAGCGCGGCGAGCGCACCCACCTCGTGCAGGGTCGGCACCCCGTCGCACGCCCGCGTCTCCAGCGTGCCGAGCCGCGGTGAGGGCCGCAGGTCCCAGCGCAGCTCCGACACGTCGTCGATGACACCCGTGGTCAGGACGTCGTCCACGAACGCCTCGTACTCCGGCCACGTCGCGAACTGGAACGGCAGCCCCGCGGTCGGCAGCTGCTGGAAGATCAGGGCGCGGTTGCTGGCGTAGCCGGTGTCCGTGCCCGCCCAGAACGGGGAGGACGCCGACAGCGCCTGCAGGTGCGGGTGGTAGCAGAGCATCGCGTCCAGCAGGGGCAGCACGGCGTCACGCGACGGGATCCCGACGTGGACGTGCACGCCGTAGATCAGCATCTGCCGACCCCACCACTGGGTCCGCTCGATGAGTTTCGCGTAGCGCTCGCCCCGCGACACCACCTGCTCGTCCCACCGGGCGAAGGGGTGCGCGCCGGCGCAGAACAGGTCCACCCCCAGCTCGTCGCCGGCCTCCCGGACGGCCTCCAGGGTGCCCGCCAGGTCGTCGACCGCCTCCCCCGCCGACCGGCACACGCCGGTCACCAGCTCGACGGTGTTCGTCAGCAGCTCTCCCGCCAGGCGACCGCCGACCTGCGGGTACCGGGCCCGGACGGCGGCGATCACCGCCTCCGCCGCGGGGCGCAGGTCACCGGTCGCGGGGTCCACCAGGCCCAGCTCCCACTCCACCCCGAGCGTCCAGTCCGCCGACGGGCGGAAGTCCACCGTCACGACGACTCCCTCCACGCCGGACGCCGGCCTCCCGCCCGCGGCGGACGGTGAACCGCGTCACCCGGTGTCCCTTAGTCCACTATCTCGATCCATACTGTCCCATGGCCATTCCGGACTTCTTCGTCATCGGCGCGCCGAAGGCTGGGACGACGGCACTGCACGCCGCGCTCGCGCGGCACCCGCAGTTGTACCTGTCGCCCGTCAAGGAGCCCAAGTTCTACCTGTGCGACGAGCGGCCGCCACGGCGCCGGGAGCACCGTGGCCCGGGCGACGCGCACAGCCGGCACGAGTGGATCTGGCGCCGGGACCGCTACCAGGCCCTGTTCGACGGCGCCCCGGCCGGCACCCTGCGGGGCGAGAGCACGCCGTTCTACCTCGCCGATCCGGACGCGCTCGCCCGGATCCGGACCGAACGCCCCGACGCCCGGCTCGTCGCCGTCCTGCGCGACCCGGTCGACCGGGCGTACTCCAACTGGATGCACCTGTGGTCCGACGGGCTGGAGACCGAGGCGGACGTCGTCCGCGCCGTCGCGGCCGAGGACGCCCGGCGCGCCGCCGGGTGGGCCCCGTTCTGGCACTACCGGCGCCTCGGGGAGTACGGCCGCCAGCTGCAGGCGCTGTACGAGCTCTTCCCCCGCGAGCAGGTCCACGTGCTGCGCTACCGCGACCTCGTGGACACGCCCGCGGCGGCGGTCGGAGCCGTGTGCGCCTTCCTCGGCGTCGATCCGGGCGACCCGCCGGTCCCCCGGCCGGAGAACACCCGGCCCTTCGCGCCCGACACGGCCCGCACCCGTCGGCTCGCGCGCGTGGCGCGCGCCGGCGCCTGGGCCGGTCAGTGGTTCCCGCCGCGGGCCTGGCGCATCGCCGCGCGTCCGGTGCTGCGGGCCCTGCAGTCGACCGACACGCCCCGGCCGATCCTGACCGCCGACCAGCGGGTGCAGTTGCTCACCTACTTCGAGGCCGACATTCGGCTCCTCGGCCAGGTCACCGGCCGGGACTACTCGGACTGGCTCGGTCCCGCCGGTCGCGGCGCCTTCGCCGATCGCCGCGACCCCGACCTGGCCCCCGCCAACCAGCCCGACGACTGACCCGCGCCTTCGGCGCTACACGGGCTGCGCCTGCGGCGTGACCACCTGGGTGAACAGGTCGTGCGCGCCGTCCGGCCGGGCCGCCTCGAAGTAGAGCCGGTGGCCACCCCCGGGCAGCGGCACGACGGTCAGGTACCGCAGCGCGCCCCGGGGATACGGCGACCCCGCCACCGGGGCGTCCCCCACCGACCGGTAGCTGCCGTCGGGGCCGGGCAGCGCCAAGCCCGTGCGCTCGCACCAGTTCTCCTCCGCGGACGCCCGGCCGTCGAAGTACAGCACCGCGGACCCCGCCGAGGCGCCCGCCGAAGCGCCCGCCACGGTGAGGACGGCGGTCACCCGGGTCCCGCGGCGGCTCCAGCCCTCGGCGGGCGGGGCGAGCACCGCCTCTCCGAGCTCCCAGGTGAGGCCGTCGGCGCTGGTCGCCAGGCGGGTGACCATCCGGTCCTCGGCTCCCGGCAGGTCCAGCGGATGGCAGCACACCCACATCCGCCAGCCGTGCGCGTCGACCTCCACGACCGGGTCCTTGACCCCGACCGTCTCGTCGCCGGGCAGCACCGTCACCGGCGTGGCGGCGGGCAGCGCCTCGACCGTGTCGGCGTCCAGGGCATCGATCCGCCAGTGCTTGGACCCGGGCGTGGCGCAGCTGACGTACAGCCGCCAGCCGCCGTCCGGACGTCGGACCAGCGCCGGCCGCTCGAGGGACGCCGCCCCGAACGCCGTCACCGGCACCTCCCCGACCGGCTCGAACCGCAGGCCGTCGTCCGAGCGCGCCAGGGTGACGCCGATCCCGCGACCCAGCCCCAGCGGCCGGCGCAGCCGGTAGGCCAGCCACCACACGCCGTCGGCGAGCACGACGCTGGGGGCACCCGCCCAGTACCCGGGCCCTTCGCCAGGAGCGGTGATCACCGTCACGGCGCGGTCGACGTCGGGCAGCGGCGGACTGAAGGGCGGCTGAGGCTGGGTGGGCTGGGTGGGCGTCAAGGTGTCATCCGATCGCTCGGCCTTCCGGCGGTCTTCCTGATATCGTCAGTCAACTTTATCCATTGAACGGTCGGTCCGGAGGTTCCGTTGCCCTACCACTGGTTCCTGCCGTCCAACGGCGACGGCCGGCAGGTCGCCAACGTCGTCGCCCGCGAAGGCGTGGGCGCCGGCGCGCTGAGCCGGCCGGCGTCCGTGCGGTACCTCGCGCAGGTGGCCCGGGCAGCTGAGGAGTCCGGCTTCGAGGCCGTCCTCACCCCCACCGGATCCGGCTGCGAGGACGCCTGGATCCTCACCGCGACCCTCACCCAGCACACCGAGCACCTCAAGTTCATCGTGGCGTTCCGGCCCGGGTTCATCGCGCCGACCCTGGCCGCGCAGCAGGCCGGCACGTTCCAGCGGCTCTCCGGCGGCCGGCTCATCGTCAACATCGTGTCCGGCGGTGACCCCGTCGAGCAGCGCGGGTACGGGGACACCCTCTCGCACGACGAGCGCTACCGGCGGACGGCGGAGTTCCTGGCGGTCTTCCGCGCCGCCGCCGGGACGGCACCGTTCCGGCACGAGGGCCCGCACTACACCGTGGACCGGCGCGACCCGGCACCGCTGGCCGCACCGACGCCGCCGATCTTCTTCGGCGGCGCGTCCCCGGCCGGCCAGGACGTCGCCGCCCGGCTGGCCGACGTCCACCTCTCCTGGGGCGAACCGCTCGACGACCTGGTGGAACGGCGGGCCCGGCTCGACTGGACCGCTCGCGCGTACGGACGCCGGCTGAGCTTCGGCGTCCGGGTGCACGTCATCGCGCGGGACACCGCCGAGGAGGCGTGGGCCGAGGCCGACCGGCTGCTCGCGGCCATGGACCCGGCGGCGGTGGCGGCCGCGCAGGCCCGGTTCGCCCGGATGGACTCGGTCGGCCAGCAGCGGATGACGGAGCTCAACGCCGGCCGGCCCGACGGGCTCGTGATCGGCCCCAACCTGTGGGCCGGGGTCGGCCTGATCCGTGAGGGAGCCGGGACGGCGCTCGTGGGCAGCCACGACGAGGTCGCCACCCGGCTCGCCGAGTACGCCCGATGCGGGTTCGAGCACGTCATCCTGTCCGGCTGGCCGCACGTCGAGGAGGCGTACCGGGTCGGCGAGGAGGTGCTCCCCCGGGTCCGCGGCCTGCTCACCCGCCGCGCGCGGCCCGCCCGGCGCCGGTCGGCCGCCGTGCGCCGCTCCCGGCCCGCGCCTGCCCCGGCGCTCCCCTGACGCCGGGCGGCGCCCGGAGCCCCGCACGCAGGCTCAGCTCGCGGGTGACGGCGGCGTGACCCGGGTGGCGGTCGGACCGGACCGGCGGTCGATCTCGCCCAGGATCCGGTCGCGGAACTCCTGGGCGTAGGCGACCTGCGTCCTCAACTCCATGATCCGCTTCTGGACCGCCTCGGTGAACGCCTGGAGCTCGAGCAGCGCGTCGTCCACCGGGACCTCGCCCGCGCCGTCCAGGCCGTCGACGAGCCGCAGCAGCCGCGCCATCTCGTCCAGCGGGTACCCCAGCGGCTTCATCCGCTTGATGAGCAGCAGCCGCTCGACGTCCTCGGCGCGGTACAGGCGGAACCCGCCCGCCGTCCGCCCGGACGGCGTCACCAGCCCGATCTCCTCGTAGTACCGGATCGTGCGCAGGCTGAGGCCCACCTCGTCGGCCACGCGGCCGATGTGCATGAGCTCGTCCATCGACGGGTCCGTCCGGTTCGGTAGGAGGGCCGGTCGACCGTAGCAGGCACGCCCGGGTCACCGAGGGGCGACAGCCGGTGCCGGCAGGCGGTCCAGCCAGGTCGCGTCCTTGCGGCGCAGCGCGGGCCGCTCGACCAGCCGCCACGAGCCGTAGGCGAGCAGCGCGGCGAGCGCGAGCGCCGTCACCGTGAACGCCGGCCGGCCGGCGACGTCGAACCCGGCGCTGACGAGCGCCAGCTCGACCGGCCAGTGGTAGACGTACAGCCCGTACGAGAGGTCGGCGCCCGGCTCCCAGCGCCACGGCAGCGCGACGACCGCCCAGAGGAGCAGGTACGCGAACGCCGGCGCACCCAGGCTGCGGTAGTCCTCGAACAGCGCGAGCGAGACCCCCAGGACGACGACCGCGAGCGCGAGCAGCGGCGCGGGGAACGCGATCCGGTGCGCGTAGACGTGCCCCAGGGCGCCGAGGAGGAACAGCAGCAGGAAGCGCGTGAGGAAGTCCGGACCGGCCCCGCTGAGGCCGGTCACGTGCGCGGTGTGGAGCAGCAGCACCGCGACGGCGAGCAGCAGCACCCCGTGCGCGCGCAGCTTCGCCGCCACCCATCGGCGCGTCCCGCGCCGCCCGGCGCGGACCGGGCCGGCGCGGTGCCGGCGCAGCAGGCCGACGGTCACGCACGCACCGACCACGAGGTAGCAGACCGCCTCGTAGAAGAGGGTCCACAGCGAGCCGTTCATGGCGTCCCCGTGCGCGTCGTTGAGGCCGTTGATCCCCCACTGGCGCATCAGGAGCCCGGCGTTCACCGCGACGAAGGAGATCGCGGACTCCGGCCCGGTGAGCAGTTCGGTGAGCGGCACGCCCTGCAACCAGGCCAGGAGCGGGGCGAACCCCAGGGCCACGACGAGCAGGCACACCCAGAAGCCGGGCAGGATCCGCAACGCCCGGTGCCACAGGAAGCGCCGCAGCGAGCGCAGGCGGACGGCACTCCGCGTGACGAGGAAGCCGCTGATGACGAAGAACCCGTCCACGGCCAGGTCTCCGACCGGGGTGTCGCGCAGGTGCGGCTGGTCCCGCCAGCCGAGTTCCTGGGCGTGGACCAGGGCCACCGTGGCCGCGAGCAGCAGCCGCAGGACGGAGAGGCTGTTCGCGCGCGGGTCGAACCGCTGCCGCAGCGTCGGGCCGCACCGGGAGCCGGCGGGCCGAGCGCCCCTGGGGGCCGGCGCGAAGACGGGAGCGGGCGGGGTGACGGGCGGGGTGACGGGCGGGATGGCGGGCGGGATGGCGGGCGGGATGGCGGGCGGGATGGCGGGCGGGGTGGCAGGCACGGACATGGGTGCGGGCAGCCTCGTCGATCGGGGAACGGACAGCCGCCCCGAACCGGGACGAACGGGTCGACGCCAGGACTCTACCGACTCTTCCGTTACGTCAGGGTCACTTATGGCCCAGAGTGACCGGACCGGCCGTCGTCCTGCCTTTCGCCGGCCCGGGCCAGGCCCCCGCTCTCAAGCCGGTCACCCGGACGGCCGATCCCGGGGGAAGTCGGCCGTCGGGGCCGCGACCCGAGGAGGCCGGCGTGACGGGACTGCACAGGATCGGTGGCCCCCTGCAGCGACCCCTGCAGCGACCCGGGCAGCGACCCGGGCAGCGACCGGGGCAGCGGCGCGGGACATGGTCGGCGGCCACCGCGACGGCCGCCGGGGTGACGACCGCGCTGGCCGCGCTGCTGGGCGTGACGGCCGCCGGTCCGGCCGCGGGCGACGTCCTGCGCCGGGCCGTGATCGACCCGCCCCGGGCCGAGCGGCTGCACGCGATCGGTCGCTGGCAGGAGATCGCCGGCCGGCTCGAGCGCGCCTCGGCCACCGATCCGTTCTACGTGGCCGCGGACGCCGCCTCCGACCTCACCTCACGGGTGGCGGTCGCCGGCTGGTCCGCCCCCGAGATCCCCCGGCTGGTCGACGCCCTGGTGGCCACCGCGAACCCGGACGGCGGGTACGGACTGGCCCGGCCGTGGGACGCCTACCAGGACGGCACCGTCAACCCCGCGACGACGTCCTACGCGGCGACGACGGCCGGGCACGTCGGCCCGGTGCTGCTCGCCGGGCTCGCCGCCGGCGTCGTCCCCGTCCCCGCGGTCACCCGCGCGATGGACTCCCTGCTCGACCAGCGCCGTTCCTACGGCGGCCGGTGCATCGCCTACAGCAACGCCCCCGCCGATCTGGCGAAGCCCTGCGTGTGGAACGTGCACTTCGGGGCGGCCGACTGGGTGCTGCGCGCCGCGCGGGCCACCGGCCACCGCCGGACGGACGCCGAGCACCTGGCCCGGGTGGCGACGTCCTGGCTCGCCGTCCTGCCGCAGAACCCCGCGACCGGCTATTGGGCCTACTCGTCGGCGGGAGGCGCCCCTCAAGACCTCGGGCACCAGATCTGGACGGCGACCGCCGTCGACAGCCTGCTCGGCACCCCGGACGCGACGGACCTCATGCTCAGCCGGCCCCTGTGGCGCCGGCAGGCCGAGCGTTTCCACGACTACAACGCGGCCGCCGCGCTCGGCGTCATCACGCTGCGCGACTGCCGCTACGGCACCGACCCCACCGTGCTGCGCTACGCGGGGTCCACCGAGAACGGTTCGCCGTACGCGCTCAAGGTCATCGGTGCGCGGGCGCGGACCATCCTGAGCACCTGCTTCCCGGCCGACCGTGCGGGCGTTCGGGCCGGCGGCCGGCCCGTGGACGACGGGCGGCGCGCGGCTGCCGTCGTCCCGGTGCTGCGCGACCTCGGCTGACGTCCCGGCGCCCAGGTGCCGGGAACCCGGCTTCGCCGGCGGCGCCGGCCGGTGAGAAGGTGTCCGGGTGATCGAGCTGCTGGCACCGGACCAGATCGAGCGGATGCGCCCGGCGGGCCGGTTCGTCGCCGAGGTGCTGGCGACCCTCCGTGACCGGGTCGAGCCCGGGGTCAACCTGCTCCAGATCGACGCCTGGGCCGCCGAGCTGATCCGCCGGCGAGGCGCGACGTCCTGCTACGTCGACTACGCGCCGTCGTTCGGGCGCGGGCCCTTCGGCAAGGTCATCTGCACGTCGGTCAACGACGCGGTGCTCCACGGGCTCCCA